>Ga0082212_10000534_pt1 | contig 54731 bp, 48 predicted proteins | sample TergutNt197P3_FD_71548 | JGI IMG/M metagenome (GOLD analysis project Ga0082212, IMG submission 71548) | Neocapritermes taracua P3 segment gut microbial communities from Petit-Saut dam, French Guiana - Nt197 P3 | ecosystem: Host-associated > Arthropoda: Insects > Digestive system > Gut ...
CGCAATCTCCTTATAATCAGTGGGGGGATTGCGGGTCAAGCCCGCAATGACGCCCTGTTGAGACAACATCAATCCGCGCAACAAAGGATACTCATCGCCCTTGCCGCGAAAGAAAGCCAGAATATCGCGGATGGTTTCTAACGATTTTTTCAGGGCAAACACATCTTCCACATTCGGAAAAGTGCCCGGAATGGCGATATTGCGGAACATCGGCGTTACGTCATAATAATCGTTTGCCGGAAACGCAGGTTCCATCAGGCAGATATGGCGCATTTCAGCCGCTTGACCTGTCAGCGCGTCAATGACTTCAAACTCGGTGTGGAACTTCATTTCGTCCACCTTTTCGCAACCCAACGGCGAGATGCACAAATCCGTCAGCCATTCGCGAATGCGCTGAAAACCTATCTTTTCTTCAAAATTATCGGGGTAAACCACTGTAATTTTTGATTATTTGATTGGTCGCAAAAATAGATTTTTATCCTGAGTGTTTCATTTCTCATCAAAAAAAATCCCACTATTTTCGATTTTCAGTTACATAGTTGTATTTTTGCAAAAAAATAAACCGACTTCCATGAACTCAATACATGAAGAACAGGACGCCATAGTAAGCGAATTTGAGATATTCGACGACTGGTTGGATCGTTACGAATACCTGATAGAGTTGAGCAACGACCTTGAACCGCTCGACCCGAAGTATAAAACCAACGAGTACCTCATCACCGGATGCCAGTCGCGTGTGTGGCTGATGGCCGAAATGCAGGATGGCCGCGTGGTGTATCGCGCCGAAACAGACGCCATCATCACCAAAGGCATTATATCGCTGCTGACTCGCGTGTTGTCAGGACAGAAACCCGATGACATCGTTCATGCGGATTTGTATTTTATTGACAAAATCGGTTTGCGGCAAAACCTCTCGCTGACACGTTCCAACGGACTGCTGTCGATGGTGAAACAAATGAAATTGTACGCATTGGCGTTTAGTTCAAAATTCAATGATTCAAAAATTTAATGATTCAAAAATTAATCATGAAATTATAGAATCAGGAATTATAGAGTTATAAATAAATATATATGAAGGATTTTTTACAGATAGAAACACGCATTGTCGAGGTGTTGAAAAGCATCTATGACCCTGAAATACCTGTGAATATTTACGACCTTGGACTGATTTATAACGTTGCGGTAGACGACAACCGGTCGGCGACCATCACCATGACGCTCACGGCGCCCAATTGCCCGCTCGCCGATGTCATATTGCTCAACGTAAAAGAAGGCGTGGAAGCCGTAGAGGGCGTGACCGGCGTTGATATCCGTCTGGTTTTCGACCCGCCCTGGTCGAAGGATATGATGACCGAAGAAGCGATGCTGGAATTGGGATTTTTGTAAAATTCTCCATCTTTGAAGATTTCTGTTGTTATACTGAACTGGAATGGCCGGCATTTTTTGGAAAAATACCTGCCGGGCGTGGAAATGCACTCGCAATTACCGGACGTAGAAATAATTGTTGCCGATAACGCTTCCACTGATGATTCTGTGCCCTATATAGAGGAAAATCATCCTAATATCCGAATCATCAGATTAGAAAAAAATTATGGATTCGCCGAAGGCTATAACAGAGCATTACAACAGGTGGACGCCGATTACTATGTCCTGCTGAACTCCGATGTGGAAGTTACAGAAGGATGGCTTCCACCGATGTTTGATCTAATGCAGCAAAAACCGGATATTGCGGCCTGTATGCCCAAAATCCGTTCAGCCGCCGACCGCACCCGTTTTGAATACGCAGGCGCAGCAGGCGGATTCATTGACAAGTATGGCTATACTTTTTGTCGGGGCAGACTTTTTCACACCGTAGAAAAAGATAACGGGCAGTATGACTCGGAGATGGAAATTTTTTGGGCTACCGGAGCTTGTTGCATGATATGTGCGAAACTGTTTCACGAAATGGGCGGTTTCGACGACGCTTTCTTCGCACATATGGAAGAGATAGACCTGTGCTGGAGATTAAAAAACGCCGGATGTACGATATGGTACACGCCCCGTTCGGTAGTATATCATGTGGGAGGAGGCATGTTGCCGCAATCATCGCCTTACAAAACCTTCCTGAACTATCGCAACAACCTGTTGATGATGTACAAAAACCTGCCGTCCGAACACCGTAAACGTATCCTGTACCTGCGAATGACACTTGACGGGCTTTCAGCCGTACATTCGTTGCTGAAAGGCGACGTTTCGGTGCTCAAAGCCGTATGGAAAGCACACAAAGATTACAGGAAACTGCGCCGTAATTACAGCCTGCCGAACGATAATACCGGCATACCATTTTCCTATCCTTCCTGCGTTTATCAACGTAGCGTGGTGTATCAATATTTCGTCAAAGGACGTAAAACAATTTATTGATCCGATTTTTTCAAAACGTTCGTTCCAACCAGCGCATCAAAAAGACGTTATATACCCGGTAGGTCGTTTTCTCTGTAGTTTCAACAGAAAAAATCATTTCCTTATCCAATAGCGCCTTCAATGCTTTTCGTGCCGATGACACAGCGCCGATCTTATGTTTCTGCAAAAAACTCTGCGATTGTGGTTCCGAAAGCAATCCTTCCTTGGCAATAGCAATAAGCAACTGCCACTGAACCGGGCTTAACAAGTTGCGATACTGCATGAAATTGGCTTGTTGCATGATTAGCTGTTCGTCGCATACCTGCTTTACCATTTCAATGCCAACATTTTTCTTTCCCATTGCAAAAACAGCATTGCAAACAATTTGCGTATAATACGTGTGCGCCAGCGTCCACGACAGGATAAAATCAATGGCTTCGTCGTCTATATTGCGATGGTGGTCAATAAATTTTTGCCGGATAAACGTCTTGTATTTATCTGCCGGAATCTCACTCATCCCTATGATTTGCGTACTTGAAAAAAAAGGACGGTTCGCGGTATTAAACATTTCAAGCATGATATGTTTTTTGCTTCCACTAAAAATAAACTGCGTATGTTTCAAGGGTTGCATCATCGTCCGCAAAAGTGCTTCGATATTCTTTTCGGGAAATTCGGCTATTTGTTGAAATTCATCTATCGCCAAAACAATTTCAATCTGTTGATTATCTATGAATTGAAACAAACTACGCAAAGTGTGTTCATATTCTTTAGTTTGTGCAAATTCAAAACGAATCTCAGGCTGTCCGTTTAATGCGTCATAACTGATGACAGGACGAAGATTTTTCAAAAAATCAAAAAACCGGAGACCAATGCCACGTTTTTGTGGGAATTTATTGAAAATGGACAACGCGAGCGTTTCTGTAAAATCTTTCAAGTTGGTACAAGCATAGATATCTACAAAGATACAAGCATATTTTTGAGGTTCAAAATCATCAAAAAGCCGATGAATAAAAGATGATTTTCCCAATCTTCGTACAGAAATCAGGGTCATATTGATACCGTTTATTACATTCCTTTTGAAGACATCCAACTCATATTCTCTGTCGCAAAAATATTCTTTGGATTTATATCCAATTGTTAAAAAAGGACTTACATTCATATTCATACCATATATTTTAACATATTACACATTGCAAAGATACAATTGTTTTTTGATTTATTACACTTTTAGTATGACACCTTTGGTGTGACACCAAAGGTGTCATGAAAAATCAATATTTTATTTTGTAAGAAACCATATTTCATCCTTTCAATCCCCTACCGGATATATTCCCCCCGCGATGCATCCAACCGCAACATAATAAACAGCAGAATAGTAAACGCCCACAGCGACGAACCGCCATAACTGAAAAAGGGCAAAGGAATACCGATGACAGGCAGCAGGCCGATGGTCATGCCGATATTGATGGTAACATGCATCAAAAAAAGACTCAATACGCAATAGCTATACACGCGGCTGAAATCTGACCGTTGTCGTTCGGCAAGATACAAAAGCCGCAACAATAGCGCAACAAACAGGATGATCACCAAAGCGGCGCCTGCAAATCCCCACTCCTCGCCAACCGTGCAAAAAATAAAGTCGGTACTCTGTTCGGGTACGAAATTGTACTTGGTTTGCGTACCTTGCAGGAAGCCCTTACCTGTAATCCCCCCTGAACCAATCGCAATTTTCGACTGGTTGACATTGTACTCCAAGCCCAAAGGGTCGGATTCCATACCAAGCATGACTAAGATACGCTGTCGTTGATGCGTACTTAATACTTCGTCGAATACAAAATCGACCGAGAAGGTGAACAGCAACGCTCCTGCAATAAACAGGGTTACCGTTCGCATTTGGGGTAATCTTCGGATAAACGATATGATGATGAATACCGGCGATGACAACAAGGCTGCGCCCAACAATACCTCATGCAGTTCAAAACGTTTTTTGGTCAGAAAATTGATAAGCCACAGCAATCCGAACAGGCCAACTACCAAACCAAGACCTTTCAGAACATCTGTTCTCTTGCGGGTTTTGATCCAAAATACCGCCAACCCTGAAATAATTAACCCTGCTATGAGATATATTTCAGCGTGTTGCATCCAAATGGATAGAAAGAAGAGCGCTACTGCCAATATCCCGAACAACAGGATGATCGGCGGCATTCCTTCACGGAAAAGTACAAGTAAAAAAGCCAGAAATACTAAACATGACCCGGTATCGGGTTGTAGAAGAATGAGCATTGGCGGAGATAAAATAATGGCGCATGCAATAACGAGGTTTTTCAATTCCATTAATCGTCCGCTACAGTTGCCCGTGAATTTTGCCAAAGCGAGACAGACTGCTATCTTGGCAAATTCGGAAGGTTGCAATTGCACCCCGCCAAATGCAAACCACGACCGGGCGCCCTTTACTTCCTGACCGACCACCAGTACTGCTATCAGCGCTAACAAACAACAGATAAAAACAGGATAGGCAAATGAGGTATAAAACCGAACGTCGAGAATGCAAACCATCACGGCAAGCATCATGGCCGCGATAATCCACAACATTTGCTTGCCATACCGTTGCGAAAGGGTGAAGATGCTGGCATGCTGTTCGTCGTAAACCGCTGCATAAATATTGAACCAGCCCATCAGTACCAATACTGTGTACAGTGCGATGGTGATCCAGTCAATATCCCTGATGATGTTAGTTTGCCTTCTCACGATTATCGTATACGTCAAAATTCAAACATCTTTCTTCTTTCCATGAAGGTCGCTTCACATCGCCGGTAAGGTATTTTTCTATTATCAGCGAAGCCACCGGAGCCGCCCAGGTAGCTCCTGCGCCTGCATTTTCCACATACACGGCTACGGCTATTTTGGGATTGTCCTTCGGGGCAAATGCCATGAAGGTGCTGTGAGGTTTACCATGCGGATTTTCTGCCGTGCCTGTTTTGCCGCACATATCAATGCCGGGAATAACCACCGAACGCGCTGTACCGCCGGGTCCGGCAGTTGCAAGAAACATTCCTTCTTTTATAACTCCGAAATACGAGGTATCTACGGCAGTGTAATTTTTTACTGCATAGTGTTCGGGAATCGTATCGCGCCCGTTGATTTGTTTTATCAGATGAGGTGTGTAATAATAACCGCCATTGGCTATCAATGCGGCGAAATTGGCCATTTGTAATGTAGTAGCGCCCATTTCGCCCTGACCGATGGACAGCGAAATAACGGTGAGCGACCTCCATCCCCCGTAACGGAACAGCGTTCTGTCATAAAAAGTCGATGCGGGAACATTACCGTCATTTTCCTGAGGCAAATCGACGCCCAGTTTATGCCCGAAGCCAAAGCTCATGATACTGTTGCGCCAGACCTCATAGTTGTCTTTCACCGAGCCTTTCCGGTTATTGTCAAGTATCGTCCTGAATACATGAGCAAAATAAGTATTGCATGAATTTCCGATGGCTTGCGGTAAATCCAGGGGAGAAGCATGTCCGTGACATCCCATGAAAAAGTTGCCGACAGAATAGCCTCCGGCGCAGCTATATTGAGTAGTTGGCGTGAGTGTTCCTTCCTGCAAACCCACCAATCCCTGAGCAACTTTGAAAGTGGAACCCGGCGGTTGGCTGGCCATCACTGCGCGGTCAAACAAAGGTAAACTTACATCCCTGACTAAATTGTTGTAATTATCGGAACGAATGCGTCCCACTAATAGCGCCGGGTCGTAATTGGGTACGGATACCATCGCAAGTATCTCTCCTGTTTCCGGTTCGATCGCCACAGCCGCTCCCCGCATTTTCGACATCAACATTTCGGTATATTCCTGTAAATCGGCGTCAATAGAAAGCGTCAGGTCTGAACCGACAATGGCCATCGTATCTAAACTGCCGCCACGGAACGAACCAACCACGCGGTTGTGTACGTCAACCAACTGTATATTGACTCCTTTCCTGCCGCGAAGTTCTTTTTCGTAATATCGCTCCACGCCGCTTTTTCCGATATAATCGCCAGACCGGTAATAACGGTCATTTTTGATGTCTGACGAGTCGACTTCGGTAACATAACCCAACATATGCGGCGCTATATGGCGGACATAGTTGCGAAGAGTACGCGGCAGAACGTAAAATCCGGGGTATTTGTACAACCGCTCCTGAAGTACGGCATATGTTTCTGCTGACATCTGCCTGAGAAACCGTGACGGACGGTATGATGAATATCCTTTTTCAGCTTTTAATCTTCTGAACGTTCCTATCACCTCATCCCTGGTCAATCCTATTATCTGTGCAAATTCAATGGTATCAAACGGTTGCAGTTGTCGCGGAATAACCATCAGGTCGTAGGCCGCTTCGTTGTCGACAATCGTTTTGCTGTTGCGGTCGAGAATCAATCCCCGCGCAGGATATTGCGTTACCATACGCTGCGAATTGTTGTCGGCGCTCATTTTGTACGACACATCGACTACCTGCAGAAAGAACAATCTGACAAGTAAAACCAGCCCTACGAAGACTATGGCGGCGCCAATAAAATATTTACGTATGTCGAGGTTCATATCTCATATTTCGGGAGCCTTGTACACCGCTATCCCGTTGAGAACCGGACAAGCCAGCGCTTCTTCTATATGAACCTTCAGTTTTTGTGTCGAAATCATCGGGAAACACAATATTCTTTTATAGCCGATGGTGGTTTGCCGGACAACGGGTTGCCATGCGCTGCCGTCCCAGTATTCCACGCTGAACGCTTTTACCCGTTGACCCAACGGGATGTATTCCTGAAGAGACAGCCGGTTGAAGGTTTGTTCCTTGCCGAAGTCTATTACTATGGAGGCCGTAAGTTGGTTGTCATCGGTTGCCCAATAGGTATCGAAGTTCCCGTCTGAGAGATTTTTTGTGCCGTATTTCGATGATGATCCTCGCGTGTGATCGGCGGTGAATTTAGCGTTTTTAGCGAGATCAACGGCAAAAGTTTCATCGAGCATCCGGCGAAACTCCATCAGTCGCGCCGAATCGTTGGGATGTATCAACCCGCGGCGGTCGGGCGGAACGTTCAGCAGCAGGTTGCTGTTGCGCCCCACGGATGTGTAATAGATGTCGATCAGTTTGGCTAACGATTTTACCCTGTCGTCGGTCGAAGCGCTATAGAACCATCCCGGGCGTATGGACACATCTGTTTCTGCCGGAAGCCATGCTTTTCCGCCTTCTTCGCCGCTGTTCAATATTCGGGTGGGAGGCGCTTCTCTGCCCGGTGCAAAACCTTCAATATTCATGGTTGACCAGTTGGTCTCGCCGGCTACGCCTGCTTCATTTCCCATCCATCGGCAACCGGGGCCTACATCGCTGAATATAATGGCGTGTGGTTGATGACGATAGACTGTTTTGTGAAACATGTTCCAATCATATACCTGTCGTTTCCCGTTGGGGCCTTCGCCATTGGCGCCATCGAACCACTGTTCAAAAATCTCTCCATAGCCGGATAAAACCTCGTCTAATGTATTGGAAAATATTTGGTTGTATTCCGGAGTGCCATACGATGGGTGGTTTTGATCCCAGGGAGAAAGATACACGCCGAATTTTAATCCGTATTCCCTGCAAGCATCCGACAATTCTCTTAATACATCGCCTTTACCATCTTTCCACAAACTTTCCCTGACAGTGTGCGTACTGTAATTGCTTGGCCACAGGCAAAATCCGTCATGATGTTTGGCGGTAATGATGATGGCTTTCATTCCTGCTGCCTTGGCTGTTGCGGCCCATTGCCGGCAATCCAGTTGGGTTGGATAGAATACTTTCGGGTCTTCTTTCCCGTCGCCCCATTCAACATCGGTGAAGGTATTCGGGCCGAAATGAATAAACATATAATACTCCATTTTTTGCCATTCTATTTGAAAGGGTGAAGGAACGGCGCCATAAGGAGCAGGTGGTTCGGGCGTTGAACAACCCGCTAAAACAAAGAATACCGGACAAGCCAGCCATAGCATTTTGCGTATCAATCGAGATTTCATATTATTTGGATGTTTTTGAAGTTTGAAAAATGCAAAGGTAATTTTTTTTAGTGAAAGTAGTTCTTCATATTTGACAAGAAGAAATATTATTCCGAATAGATGTGCCACAACAGCATCATATTTTGACGGTCATATTTTTTTCAAAATTTCGTAAAAAAATTATGCCCCTGCCGGCAGCCTGTAACAATGGGCAAGAAGAGGAAGAAAATTTGTGTATTCCCGTAACCGGCACAACCATGCCTCCCTCCAACCTTTAGCAAGCTAAGGAAGTGTCAATAAATAAAGATGACAAATTCTGTCTCTGCGGTATTCCGCGTGTTCTCTGTGTAACTCTGCGTCATTATTACACGGAGCTACGCGGAGAACACGCAGAGGTTCGCGGAGTTTTTTGAAATATTTATTCTTCGACAGTTCCTAAGGCATTGTAAATAATGCGAATCAAGGGTTGAAACTGATATGTTAAAAATTCATATATTACTTTTAAATCGGGTAACATATTTCTTGAGTATCAGGTAACGAACAGGTGATAGAAAACACCAGGAAACAACACTCCATTTGCATCCCTTGTGGTAATGAAATCCCTGAATAATGCAGGATAAAATATTTTCAATGCAAATTAATATTGACTGAAAAATGGTTGGATGCTCCGGCCAAATGCCATGATGAACGGGCGTAATCAATGTGGAAACGCGAGAGATGAATACCCAGTCCCCACGCAAAACCTGTCATTCCCGTATGGGTATCGATTTTCATTTCCTGACGGCGGTTGTAGTTGTAACTTACCCTGAGCGCCAATCCCTGAAAAGGAAAAAACTCCACTCCTACCAGCAAGTGTCGCATGGTTTCGTCAAAAATCAAATCAAATCCTTTTTTCAGGTCTTCTTCCTTTACGGGTTTTTGCCCCGGCGCAGGGTTCGGATTTACTTGGTTGTAGCCCAAATGCAACCGTTCTAAATGTTGCAAAAGCAATGAAAAGCGGAACGGCGCATGTTGCAGTCGTTGCGAAACGCCGAACTGCACCTCGAAAGGCATCGGTTCGCGGCTACCGTCGGAATACGGTGTGATTTGTCCGCCCATGTTGCGCAACACCAGCGCTGCCGTAAAAAAACCTTCCGGATGCCGGTAGGTAACGCCTGCATCGGCCAGCAAACCGTATGATGTGTAGCGCTCAAACACCGACAACAACGGCTTCACATTGATCCCCACCAGCAGGGTACTGTCTAACCAAGGCAAAAACCGCGACCATGTGAAGTTAAAAGCATATTCGGCAGCGGTAAAATTACCTGTCAGAAGTCCTGATTCATCGGCTCCCTTAAACTCACCGTAATTGACGTAATGAATGCCCGCCGCAAAATTGCCTGTGCCATGATACGAGCGTGAATATGCCGCGTAACCGAAATTGATTCCCGCAAAATAATTGACAAAATTGAGCGACAAATAACCGTTTGCCGTACTGTCCAGCAAGGCTGGATTGTAAAAAGCCAGCGACGGATCAGACCCTGTTACGGCATTCACCTTACCTCCCAAGGCAGCCACCTGTGCCGTAGGCGTCAGATTGAGAAAACTGTATGTAGCCTTACCCCCTACTTGTGCGTATAAATGGGGAGTGAAGAATGAAGAGTGAAGCGTGAAGAATGAAATACAAATGGCGATTATTCGTCTTACATTCTTCAACATTCTATCATCAGTCTTTTTGCGTACAGACATTTTTATATACAATCCCTGCAAGTACAGCGCCTACAATGGGTGCAAGGATAAACAGCCACAACTGTTCCAATGCCCAACCGCCTGCAAAGATAGCCTGGCTGATGGAACGGGCAGGATTAACCGATGTGTTGGTGATCGGTATGCTGATCAGATGGATCAATGCCAATGTCAACCCAATGACTAATCCGGCTAAACGCGATGGAGCGTTTTTATCGGTAACACCAAGAATGACCAGCAGGAAAACGAAAGTAAGTACAGTTTCGGCAACTAAGGCGGCCAACATGTTGTATCCGCCGGGTGAATGATCGCCATAACCGTTGGCAGCAAAACCGCCGATGCTTTCGAAACCGGCTTTGTTGGTCGCGATTAGAAAAATAACGGACGCGGCAACAATTGCGCCAATAATCTGCGCACAGATGTAAGGTACAAGATCTTTGCCCGACATCCGTCCGCTGGCCCAAATACCAAGCGATACCGCCGGATTAAGATGCGCTCCCGAAATATGCCCGATGGCATAAGCAGCGGCTACAATGGTGAGGCCAAAAGCAAGCGATACACCCAGGTATCCTACATTCCCGCCTGCAAAAACCGCAGTTCCACAACCTCCGAGTACCAGTATGAACGTACCGATAAACTCTGCAAAAAATTTCTGATTTGTTTTCATTGTTGAATCATGATTAAAATATTAATACTCAAATAATTTTCGATTTTTTTACCGATCGAAATTTTTGGTAAAAATAATAATATTTCATTCATGATATGTTTTTATAGATTTTTTTTTGACGAAATATAATTTTGGCATTGTAAGAGGTTGCTTAAATTTCGAAGGCTTATCCAAAAATTAAACAACCTCTTATAAATCTGCGTTTATCTGTTTCATTCGCGTCATCTGTGTGCTCGTGACATTGACTCGCAATCCTCAACTTTTCATTAATTCAACCGCCCTGTTAAACACATTCTCGCCGGTATATCCCAATTTTTCGTCGAGCACCTTATAGGGAGCCGAGAATCCGAAACTTTCCATGCCAATAACTTTCCCGAACGGGCCGACCAATCCCTGCAAGGTGACGGGCAATCCTGCCGTAAGTCCAAGCACGGGAACTCCGCACGGGATAACGCTTTGCTGGTATTCTGCCGGCTGCGAGCGGAAACGTCCTTCCGAAATTGCCGCTACCACCCAAACTTTCAGGTTCTTTCCGGCAGCAAGTTTTTCAGCGCCTTCAATACAGGTGGACACTTCCGAACCGTTTGCCAACAGGATTAACGCGGGTTTTTCATTGGTGTTTTTCCAGGCCACGTAAGCGCCTTTTTCGGCTTGCAGCGCATCGGCATAGCGGGTAGAAACGGATTGCGTGGGAATGTCCTTAATGTTCTGCCGCGAAAGAATCAGCGCTGTCGGGGTTGATGTGTTTTCCATCGCCATTTTCCACGCTACGTTTGTTTCTACCGCATCGCACGGACGAAGTACCAACGCCGAGGGTTGTCCCGAATGGTTTTTGAGCTGTTCCATCAGGCGTATCTGCGCTTCCTGCTCTACGGGCTGGTGCGTGGGGCCGTCTTCGCCAACGCGGAATGCGTCGTGCGTCCAGATGTATTTCACCGGCAGTTCCATCAATGCCGACATGCGGAAAGCGGGTTTCATGTAATCGGAAAAGACGAAGAATGTGCCGCAGGCAACAAAAACGCCGCCGTGCAGCGCGATACCGTTGGCAATGGCTGCCATCGTAAGCTCGCAAACGCCGGCTTGCAGAAATGCGCCGGAAAAATCGCCCGGACGCAACGCTTTTGTGTTTTTCAGAAAACCGTCCGTTTTATCGCTGTTCGACAAGTCGGCGGAAGCCACAATCATATTTTCGATATTTTTTGCGAAATGAGCAAGTACAACCGACGAAGCGGCGCGGGTAGCCGATCCCTCCTTCTGCGCGATTGCCTGATAATCAATAGCCGGAGCTGCGCCCGAAAAGAATTGTCTGAACTTCGCGGCAAACGCCGGATGACCGGCTTCAAATTCAGCCTGCAATTTCTTTTTGGCGGCGGCAGCCTGTATTTTCTGCTCGCGCACTTTTGCATAATATTCCTTCACATCGTCGAAAATCACAAACGGATTTTCGGGGTCGCCGCCGAGATTGGCGACTGATTTGGCAAACGATGCGCCGGCTTCGCCTAACGGCATACCATGCGTAGCGCATTTGCGTTCGTAGCTTTCGCCCGATTCGGTAACAGCGCCCTTTCCCATGATGGTTTTACCAATAATAAGAACCGGCTTCCCCTTCACGGTTTGCGCCTTTGCAAGCGATTGACGTATCTGACCGGCATTGTTGCCATTGATGGTCATCACTTCCCAACCCCACGCTTCATATTTTTTGGCAGTGTCTTCGCAAGTCACTTCATCGGTTCCGGTAGAAAGTTGTATATCGTTCGAGTCATAGAACATGATCAGATTGTCTAACCCAAGATAACCGGCCAGACGACCTGCTCCCTGCGATATTTCTTCCTGTACGCCGCCATCGGAAATGAAAGTATATATCTTGTGCGACATCCATTCGCCAAAACGCGCCGCTAAGAATTTTTCGGCAATAGCCGCGCCAACAGCCATCGCATGACCCTGACCAAGCGGCCCCGAAGTATTTTCAACGCCGCGTTTGACGTCCACTTCGGGATGACCCGGCGTCGGGCTTCCCCACTGGCGAAATTGCTTGATTTCGTCCATCGTATAATTTCCCGTCAGGGTAAGGATGGAATACAGCATGGGCGACATGTGCCCGGGGTCGAGGAAAAATCTGTCGCGGTTGACCCAGGTCATGTCCGACGGGTCGTAGTTGAGAAATTCGGAATAAAGGATATTTACGAAATCGGCGCCACCCATCGCTCCGCCCGGATGACCCGATTTTGCCTTTTCTACCATCGCAGCCGCCAGAATACGGATATTATCGGCAGCCCTGTTTACTAATTGATTGTCCATTGATTATTTATTGATTTATTGTTAAAAATATACTTCATTTATCTTTTTTGTTTCAACTATTTTGGAAATAACTTCATTAACTATCTCTGATTCAAACCCGCGACCTGTGGCAAAACGAAACAATTTTCCTTTGATTTCGAAAACATTACCCTGAATAGCCCTGTACTTCTTTTGCAGTTCGTCGGTCAATACTTGCGTGTATTCTGCTTCATCAATATCGGATAGAACGTCCATAACTATATTCCTGTCAATATTCTGAGCGCGCAACATGTATGCTATTTTCATTCGTCCCCATTTATTGAACCGCAGTTTGTCTTTTACAAAAGCCTCTGTATAACGACGGTCGTCCACAAACTTCTGTTCAATAAGAAAACCAACCATCTCGCAGGCTTCCGCAGGCGTACAACCCCACGAAACCAGTTTATCGGATATGTCCTTGCAGCAATACTCCCTTCGGCTGCACCATTGCATGGCTTTATTTTTGATTTCAGGTTTCAAGTTTCAGGTTTCAGATGTAACCAAGATTTTTCAGATAATTTTCATCATTGCGCCAATCTTTTCTCACCTTAACAAAGGTTTCGAGAAAAACTTTTTTCCCAAAAAAGCGTTCCATTTCTTTGCGGGCTTCGGTGGCAGTTTTTTTCAACGCTGCTCCTTTTTTCCCTATTATTATTGCTTTCTGGGTATCGCGTTCTACGAATATCAACGTCTGGATGCGGATGAGAGTTTCGCCTTCTTTGAAGGATTCCACGACCACTTCGGTACAGTATGGGATTTCCTTCTCGTAGTTCTCAAAAATCTTTCCGCGCAGTATTTCCGACACAAAGAACCGTTCGGGTTTGTCGGTCATTTCATCTTTCGGATAATATGCAGGCCCTTCGGGCAACGCATCCCTGATGGCCATGCCTACCGTATCAACATTGAATTTTTCCTTAGCCGACGCCGGAATAACCTTTGCCGCAGGAAGCAAACTTTTCCATACATCGCTTAACTTATTAAGTTTTTCCGGAGTGGTCAGGTCTATTTTGTTGATAACTACCAGCACGGGAATATCCAAGCCTGATATTTTTTCGATATACGCAATATGTTTATCGGGAACTTCCACAACATCGGTTACATACACCAACACATCGGCGTCGGTGAAAGCGGTGTGCACGAAATCCATCATACCTTCTTGCATCCTGTACTTGGGCTTGATGATGCCCGGCGTATCCGAAAAAACAATCTGGTAATCCTCGCCGCTGACGATGCCCATGATACGGTGCCGCGTGGTTTGCGCCTTAGCCGTAACCACCGACAAACGTTCGCCCGTGAGCGCGTTCATCAGCGTTGATTTACCCACGTTGGGATTTCCAATGATATTTACAAAACCGGAACGGTGCATCTATATATTGTTTCCTAATTATTATGCCGATATAATCTACAATTGGAAAAATCGCTTTGTCATTGTGATCTTTACAGGTACATTTTTCAATGGCTTGAAGCCATCTATCAATCGCTTTTTTAACCATGCAAGTTTTATAATAAATATCTTCAATTTTTCTTTCCCGTAGATAATCATCAATGATATAGCTTGGGGTCAAAAAATGTGATGGCAAAGATAATACAAAATAACGAATATTGCGAATCAAGGGTTGAAATAATGATTTAATTTCCTAATCATCAAATTGACCGCAGATCATACCTAATCAATAGAAAAATGAGAATCAGGCAAAATAATTCCCCTCTATGGATTACTTCTATAAAACTCCTGTAATTTTTTTCCGGATAATTGATTCAGCTTCGTTATCGTTAAATATTAAACGGTACAATTTATTTTGTAAATATGAATAAATCTCCTATTTTTGAGGTCAAAAATTATCAATATGTCCGGAGAAAAAATAAAAGAGGATTTTGCCCGTATATCACCGTATTTAGACGAAAAAACGGCACGTCTTTTACAGGGTTATTTAATCCTGAGCATGAAATAAAAATATCAAAATTAAACAGGCTTGAGATAATTCGTGGTAAAAACACAAAATTGGACTACAGTCAATTGAGCAAAGCCAAAATAATAATTCATCAACATTAATCATATCAACTGTGCCTCATTCAACTGAAAATCAACCATCGAAAATTGCTAATCAGTCCTTCCCGATTACCGACTGGGCAGAAGAAGACCGACCGCGTGAAAAACTGATGGCCAAAGGCGTTGCATCATTGAGCAATGCCGAATTGCTGGCTATTCTCATGCGGTCGGGGTCGCCTGAAGATAATGCTGTGGAATTAGCGCGTAAAATATTGGCTGATTATAAAAACAATCTTGGCGAACTGGCAAAAGCAACGCTTGCCCAACTCAAAAGTTACAGAGGTATGGGCGAAGCGAAAGCCATCAGTATCATTGCGGCGCTGGAACTTGGACGGCGCCGCAACACTGGCGAAATCATCGAAAAGAAAAAGTTTATGACCAGCAAGGATATTTTCATGCTGTTTCACCCCATTCTCGGTGATCTGCCGCATGAAGAGTTCTGGATCCTGTTCCTGAACAATTCCTGCGGATACATCGGCAAGCAACGGCTGAGCGCTGGCGGACTGGCTGATACCTCAGCGGATGTGCGGCTGATCATGAAAATGGCCATCGACCAACTTGCGTCGCGTATTGCACTTTGTCATAACCATCCGTCGGGAAGCGCAACACCAAGTAAGCAGGATATGCTGGTGACACAGAAGGTAAAGGAAGGCGGTGCATTGCTTGATATCGTGCTGCTTGATCATGTCATTGTGACCGATAATAGTTATTACAGTTTTGCCGACGAGGGAACGCTTTAGCAGGACGCGGATGACGCGAATCAAACGGATGAACGCGGATTTTTTACGTTTGAGCGCTCTGTTTTTCCGATTTTCATGTATTTTTGCGGCACGAAAATTTAATCAAATTTCATGTCCGACATTAGGAATATAGCCATCATTGCGCACGTAGATCACGGAAAAACCACTTTAGTTGACAATTTGATCAAACTTGGAAAACTCTTCCGCGACAACGAAAATCCGGGTGAGTTGATCATGGACAGCAATGAATTGGAGCGTGAACGGGGTATTACCATTCTGGCAAAAAATGTTTCTGTCCAATATAAAGGCGTAAAGATAAATATCATAGATACACCGGGACACGCCGATTTCGGCGGAGAGGTGGAGCGGGTGCTCAATATGGCCGATGGCGTTTTGCTTCTGGTTGATGCCTTTGAAGGGACAATGCCCCAAACACGGTTTGTGCTGCAAAAGGCGTTGGGATTGGGCAAAAAGCCGGTTGTGGTGATTAATAAAGTCGATAAACCCAACTGTCGCCCCGACGAGGTACAGGAAGAAGTATTCGAACTGATGTTCAACCTCAACGCTACCGAAGAACAGCTTGATTTCACCACTATTTACGGATCGGCCAAGCAGGGCTGGATGTCAGCCGACTGGCGAAAGCCCGCCACTGATATTACCGCCCTGTGCGACGCCATTATTGAACATATCCCTGCGCCTGTTGTCCTCGAAGGGACGCCGCAGATGCTCATCACCTCGCTCGAATACTCGAACTATGTAGGGCGCATTGCCATTGGCCGGCTGCATCGCGGCACGTTGCGCGAGGGACAGAATATTTCTTTAGTGAAGCGCGACGGAAGTATCGTTCGTTCACGGATTAAGGAGTTGCTGACTTTTGAGGGACTAAGTAAAAAGAAAGCGATATCGGTCAGTTCGGGTGATATTTGCGCATTGGTGGGATTGGAGGATTTCAGCATCGGCGATACGGTGGCCGACTACGACAACCCCGAAGGGCTGGAAACCATCGCTATTGACGAGCCTACTATGAGCATGCTGTTCACCATCAACAACTCGCCGTTTTTTGGACGCGACGGTAAATACGTCACATCGCGGCACATCAAGGAGCGGTTGGAACGCGAGTTGGAAAAAAATGTCGCACTGCGCGTGGAAGACAGCGGATCGGCAGATGCTTTCATTGTGTACGGACGAGGTATCCTGCATCTTTCGGTACTCATCGAAACCATGCGCCGCGAAGGTTATGAGTTACAGGTAGGCCAACCGAAGGTGATCATCAAGGAAATCAACGGAGTGAAATGCGAGCCTGTTGAAGAATTATCCGTAGATGTTCCGGAAGAATCGTCGGGAAAAATCATCGAAATGGTTTCGCGCAGGCGCGGCGATCTGTTGAAGATGGAGACGCGCGGCGACCGCATCCACATGGAATTTGGCATACCCTCGCGCGGCATCATCGGTTTGCGGAATCAGGTGTTGACCGTTACGGCGGGCGAAGCGGTGATGACGCATCGGTTTGAGAAGTTTGCGCCAATGAAGGGCGATATCGAAAAACGCATCAATGGCTCGCTGATTGCTATCGAAACCGGTCAGGCTATTGCATATGCGCTGGATAAATTGCAGGATCGCGGCCATTTCTTTGTCGACCCCGGCGAAGAGATTTATGAAGGGCAGGTGGTGGGTGAACATACCCGTTCGGGCGACCTTGGATTGAACATCACTAAAACGAAAAAACTAACCAATATGAGGGCTACCGGCTCTGACGAAAAAATGAGAATAGCGCCGGCCGTTAAGTTTTCGCTTGAAGAGGCGCTGGAATATATTCAGGAAGATGAATATGTGGAAGTAACCCCGCATCACATCCGGCTACGTAAAATACTGTTAACGGAAATCGAAAGGAAACGGCAAAATAATGGTTAATGTTGGCGGGGCTACTGCCATAGCCGTCAGGCTAAAGTTCTAACTACATGATTTTCAGACTGCATTCAGATTTCAAATTTTCAATTTTGTGCAAAAATAGAAATTGTTCCCATAAAATTCAGTTGATGTAATAAAGAACTGTTATTTTTGAGCATCCGTCACCATTTTGCAATCAATGAGATATGCGGGCTATACCCCAAAAACTTATGATGGCTAAAGGCGACGTCAATCGTAAAAAATTTCCAGCTATAACCCACTCCGAAAGCATATTGATACAGATTTCCGGTTGAAACGCCGCAACGAAGGAATAAATCGCTAATGGGGGTATATTCCAGCCCGCCCTTGAAAATCGCGTCCATTCGCAAATCTTTTTCTGTTTCCACACTGATGGTCGCCTTTTCCTGAATGGTGTAACCGACGCCAAACCGCATGATGGTTGGCACCCGTTCATCGAGGTTGACTTTTTGCTTGCTTTGCGACACATTGAACAAATGCGCCCCAACGGTAAGATGTTCCACAGGCTCGTACAACAAACCGATTTCTCCGCATAAAACCCCTACATTCCCGTAATCATCGGCAAAATGCGTATGAAAATAATCAATTTGTACGCCCAGCGCAAATTGTTCACCAAGCCTTTTGGCAACAGCTAATCCGAATTTGGATTCGTTGTATTTTGAAAATCCGAAATAACGGTAGTTTACACCAACTGTTGTTGAGCCGACAGGAATGGCAAAAGCGCCTGCCTGCACCGATAAACTTTTGACATTCAGTCTATTTTCGTAGTATATCGCCGCAACAGGCCGTTCAATATAACCCAGGCCTGCCTGATTGTTAGCCGACGCCCAAATGTCGGTCAACACAACCGATGCAGTAGCCATACTCGCAGAACGTGCGCCTAACGGAAAATTGTCATTACCCGCACAACAGATACTCGCTATACAACTGTTGAAAACAATGGACAACATAAAAACTTTTGTATTCATTCTGTTAAGATTTTTTGATTGGTACTAAGGCATCCGTTTTACTCCTTTCTTTTTGCCCACCAGAGGTCAGTTGAAAATTCATCAGGACCGTCCAGCAAATCGCGGACAGCGTTTCGCGCATGAACCGGATTTTCATTATACTCTGAAACAGGGTAAGGCAAACGGCGCGCCATTCGTATAGCGATAGACGGGTCGGGGCTGTTCGGGTCAATCATCAACCATGGATTGTTTACACGTCCGCCTGTAGCCGCCGAACTCAGGTTGGAAACTGCCGGCATCAGTCGCGGATAACCGGTGCGGCGAAAATCGCACCATGCCTCAAAACCCAACGGATAACCGGCAATCCACTTTTGAGTAATGATGGCTTCCAGTTTTGCGGCATCAGTTGCGGCGCTGCTCCATGCTACGGTAATTTCCCCGCCGGAAGATGGCGCCGACAAATCAAACGATAAATCTTCATTATGCGGGTCGTGATATTGCTCCGGATTTGCCGTCACTGACAGATAAGCGCCAATAGATACCGCGTGCTGTTCCATCGAGGTCAGTATGCCCTGTTCGTACAAATCCCCCGCATCGCCGGAAATCCAGCCCTTAAGAGCGGCTTCCGACGATAGAAAATACGTTTCTGCCGCACAGTAAACCGGCAGCGGCGAATTTGACTTAAAGTTCGGTTTTGAATACAACGTCCCTCCATAAATTTCCTTTTCGATATTTTCAATACCCATTCTAACTCCGCGATAGGTTCCGTCGGACGTCATGGTCATGTAAACCGGACGTCGCGGGTCGTTCCAGCCGTTCATACAAGCGCTTAATGTTGCGCTGACAGCCAAATCGTTCCAATCAAAAGCCGATTTGTGATATGGATTGTCATTGGCAGGCAAAAAAGCATTATCGTCATTGGATTCAATAACGCCTCCCTTAATGGCTGCGGTCATCACATTCACGGCATATTCCGTGTCCACAAGCCCGATACGGACAGCCATACGCAATTTGAGCGAGTTTGCAAATTTAATCCATTTGGAAAAATCGCCTTTGTACACCGGGTCAAATTCCGTCATGGGATTATTTCTTCCCTCTATTTCCCTGATAAAGCCCGACAAGATAAAAATGCTGCTGTTCAGGTCATTAATCATGTGATGATATATATCCTGTACCGCATCGTATTCAACCGATAAATGCCCGCCGTCAATATTGGAGTATGGTATTGGACCATAAGTATCTGTTACCCGAAGCATCACAGCTACACGTACGATGTTAGCCCAGGCATAAATATAACCTTCGCCGCCGGTTATTTTCCTTACTTGCAGATAATTTGCATAAAACCTGTGAAAAGTCCTGACAAAGGGCTGCTCCACCCAGTCGGCAACGGGATTGAAAGTCCCGAAATTTTTATTGTCCCATTTGTTGGTCGCAGTCATATATCCGCCGTATTGATTGCCAACCATCTGTTCAATCATCTGATTGTCGTTTTCCTGAGAAAAGTGCATCAAACTCAGCATTCCGGGGAAAAGTATCCCAACCTTTTCGGCAGTAGTCATATCATCGGGACTCGGGTCGGTTGGATGCGTGTTGTATTTTTCAAAATTGGCGGTGCATGAAAAGAGCGCCACAGACAAACAAAAACAATAGATGATTTTTAATTTTTGATTCATATTTGGTTATATTTACGTTCGTAGAGACGGATAATTATCCGTCTCGATATTACACGTTTCCATAGACGGATAATTATCCGTCTCGATATTACACGTTTCCATAGACGGATAATTATCCGTCTCGATATTACACGTTTCCATAGACGGATAATTATCCGTCTCGATATTACACGTTTCCATAGACGGATAATTATCCGTCTCGATATTACACGTTTCCATAGACGGATAATTATCCGTCTCTACATGGCGAATGCGGCGACGATACAGGGTTTGTATTATTTTATCCATCATATTTTTCATATAATTCATCATCATTCCAATTTGCGGGGTTGTTGAAAATATATGTACGCACATTGTCTAATCCCTTTATATCACGGATAATTCTATCGTGGAATCGTTCTTGCCATGCAAAATCAATATTGTTCTCATTGGCATAACGTTTTAATGATGATTTGAACCCACGAATAACAGAGCCCAAATTTTGTGATTGACGACCAAATTTATTTGGTTGCCACGATTCAACGGATTTATTGAAAATCAATATTCCATGAATATGATTTGGCATAATCACGTATTGGTCTAAATCCACAAATGGGAAATGATTTGGGATTTCCAACCAAAATTTTTCGGCGATTTTTCCGATTTCCGTTGCCCGTAGAGACGGATAATTATCCGTCTCTACATTTCCCGTTTCAATAGACGGATAATTATCCGTCTCTACATTTCCCGTTTCAATAGACGGATAATTATCCGTCTTTACATTCGTTTTATTCACGATTTTCCCAAAATAATGAATTCGATTTTTTGTGCAAATCGTAACAAAATAACAACCATTTGCGCCGTAATCGTAACCCTGTAATCTATTCGTAGGTATCCGATATTTGTTTTGGTATTTATCCGTCATTCTTTTGTTGATTAATGGTTGGAGGCATTATTTAATCTTTTTAAAACTCCACTTTTACACTTACCCCAAAATTCCTCAAACCCGGCTGCATGAAATAATCCACACCGGTATAATATGTATTGGTAGCCGAAGCCACTAATTCCGGGTCGAAAGGCGCTTTGCAGTATATCATTGCAAGATTGCTGCCCACAAGCCCTACGGTAATATCGGCTATATTGCCTGTCCGCGATTTGGGAATGGTATAATGAATACTCAATTCGCCAAGACGGACATTGGTGGCGTCGTAAACATAATGCGCTCCCTGTCCGGTACCGGCGGCTACAATGTTCAGATAATCTCTGGCAGGTATGGTCACGTTTCTGACAGTCATTCCCGTTTCACGCAGACGGGCGCTGTATTCCGAAACGCCGTAACGATCCATAATCGCCTGTGTGTTGGAAACGACCACGCCTCCAAAACGACCGCTAATCAAAACGTTGAGCGTTATTCCCTTGAAGGAAATTGTGTTTTTCCATCCTGAATATGCATTGGGCAATACGGAGCCGGCTTTTTTATATTCCGAATTTATCATTACCGGAAGGAATGTTGTTGCATCAATGTGGATTAGACCATATTCGTCGCGTTGCCAGTCGCGCATCACATAAATATCGCCCATAGAGCCTCCTTCCAAAAGCCGTACTTCCGGCGAACCGCCACTGCCGAGCGTAGCCTTGTTCAGATAAGGCATGATGATGGTTTCGCCGTTTACCGGATTTTCAATGCCATTGGCTAATTTATTAATCACATTTTTATTATAACTGTATGTGAGATAAGTATTCCACACAACGCCGCCCCATTTCCTGTCCAATCCCAACGACAGTTCTATTCCCGAATTTTGCACATCGCCCGCCTGAACATATACGCCGGAATATGGATTGCTTGCCGGAAGTTCCGCTATAAAAGTCTGATTCAGCGTATTGGACTTGTACCATGTAGCATCCAGACGAAGCGCTCCTTTGAACAAACGCATATTCAAACCCGCTTCAAAAGAGTTGGTAAGTTCCGGTTTCAGATTGCGGTTGGGATAGAGCGATAGCGTATTGTACTGATTTGTCTGGTCGTCGTACCCGTACCGTTCTTTAGTGATATAGGGGTCGTAAGCCGCACCCACCGACGTAAATGCCGCACGCGCTTTCAGATACGAAAACCATTGTGGCAATGTAAGCATCTGGCTGATAATCCCCGATAATCCCACTGAAGGATAGAAAAACGATTTGACGCCCGATTCCGAAAAAGCCAGTGAGGAATCCCAGTCGTTACGTCCGGTAAGCGTCAGATAGAGCATACTTTTGTAACCGATTTCAGCATTGGCAAATATGGATTGCGTTTGATGCCGCATTCCGTTGTCGTCTATCTTAAAGGCTTGTGTGCGACTGATATTTTCCGTTGTGAACCAGTTGGTTATCTTATCCAAATCGCCGCTGATATAATGGCTGTTCATTTTATAATCCTTGATGGAAGCGCCAAGATTAATGTTGATGCTGAAATCGCCGATATACTTGTCAATGTTTGCCATCGCATCGGCATAAGTCTGTTGTCCGCGTCTGTTTTCAAGACGGTAATAGCCTTTCGCTCCGGCAAATGTAGCCAGCGTACCCGCATGTCTTTTTTCCGTATATTGATAATCGGTGTTGTCCGCATGAACACGTCCCGCCACGTTGAGCCAGCCGGTAATATGATATTGCAAACCGGCTGAAAACATATATCTCTTTCGGTTTCCTTCCCTGTTCATCCGGTGCATGATCCAGTACGGATTTTGCATGGATAGTCCCTGTTCGCCGTAGGTCCAGAACTGCGTATGCACGCCCGACAACCCGTCATAGCGTTCAAAGCGGCGTACTTCGTCGAAATCTTCACCGCGCGGAAAAAGATACAAAGCCGGAAGCGGATTGAAATACTGACCCTGCGAAACCATATTTTTGTCTTTCTGTATGATGTAGTTGGCGCCAATATCCAAAATCAATTTATCATTCAGGAAAGAACTCGTATTGCGGAATGTAAAATTGTAGCGGTTGTATGTATCGTTCGGCAGAATATCGTTGGCATTGACGTAAGCCGCCGACAGATACGTCCGGTTTTGTTCGTTGCCGGTTGCTACTGAAATACTGTTTGACACATTGCTGCCTGTACGGAAAAACGTGGCGGGGTTGTAACGGTACGATGTTTCGCCGCCCCAGCTTTCCGTTTCGCCTGCAATGTTTCCATATTTATTTTGAAATTTCGGCATCATCAGCGGCGTGGAAAAAGTTGTACTGTTGCTCACTGTAACGGTTGTTCCGTCGACGCGCCCCTTTTTAGTTGTGATGAGAATAACGCCATTCGCGCCTTCGTATCCATAAAGCGCTGCCGCCGAAGGACCTGTCAGCATGGAAATACTTTCGATGTCGTCAGGATTCAGGTCGGCGGCGGCTTCCGTACCCGGCTGAGCCGAAAAATAAGCGGCGTCAGTATTATAGCCCGTAACGGAATTACGCATGGGAATACCGTCAATCACATACAGGGCGTTATTGTTTTTCGACAGAGATTTGGGACCCCGCATCACCACCTTAACCGCCGCACCCTGTCCCGCCGCGCCGGAATTGATTTGAACGCCTGCAACCTTCCCCGACAAGGAATTAACGAAATTGGCGCTTTTTACAGTGGTAAATTCAGTGCCTTTTATTTCCTGCACATTGTAACTCAACGCCTTTTCTGCGCGTTTAATACCTAATGCAGTAACAACTACTTCGTTAAGATTGTAGTTTTCTTCTTCTAATGTTACGTCAATGATGGTACGATTTCCGACAACTATTTCCTGAGTGAGGAAACCCACAAATGAAAATACCAACACGGTGCTTCGATCGGGAACATTAATGGTATATACGCCGTCGAAGTTAGTTGTTGCTCCGGTTAATGTTCCTTTGTTCACGATGTTCACTCCGGGCAAAGACTCGCCGCCGGCATCGGTAACAGTTCCGGTGATGACAATATTCTGTTTGACAACAAGATGTCTGATAACGATTAGATTGTTTTCTAATTTCTGATAACCCAATCCGAAAGGAGTCAGTATTTCATCTAAAATTTGTTCTATTGTAGCATTGGAAACGTCTATCTGCACGGGTTGGCTGAGGTCAACCGCATCATCGCTGAAAAAAAACCGGTAATCGCCCTGTCGCTCGATACCACGTATAACGTCGCGCAACGGTGTATTTTTCAACGATATGGAATACGTCTGCGCTGAAACTTCGGCAGGAATGGAAAGCATCCCTGCCAATAAATACAAAAAAATCAATTTAATGCCTGAGCGCATTTGGGGTATTCAATATTTCACTCCTCTTTTTCCGAATCAACTTGAATATAAACATTTTGTCCGTCGATTTGGTACAGAATCGGGACGGAAAGTTGAATGGCCTGCAATACTTGCTCCAGCGTTTCATTCTCGAAAGTTCCGGAAAAATGATGGTTTTTTAATTGATCATCCACCTGGATATGTACATTATAGCGTCTTTCGAGTTTAACGGAAAAATCCTGCAAAGGCAAGCGTTCGATACGCCAATAACGTTCTTTCCACGAAATTTCTGCTTCGGCTACATCCGGTTCAAGTTGCGTGACGAGAAGTACAGGCTGAGCGTCCGGTGCGGCGTTAACCGACAACTTCTGCCCCGGTTGGTGCAAAACGGTACGTTCAAAGTCGCCGGCCGCTTCGCTTTTCTCAACAGCGATTTCGCCCCTGATTAATGTCGTTTCCATCACATATTCATCAGGATAGGCTTTCACGTTGAACTCCGTCCCCATGGCCGTTATGTTCGACAGCGCCGTGTACACCGTAAACGGCTTTTTTGTTTGCTGCGCCACCTTGAAATATCCTTCGCCTTCCAGATAAACATCGCGTTTGACTTTCCCGTAGTTGGTGAGGAAACGCAACGTGCTACCTGCATTCAACGCTACTGTACTGCCGTCGGGAAGTTTAATTTCGGATTTGGAACCCAGCGGCACAACATTTTCGACGAAAGCAATCTGTTCAGGTTGATTTTTCGTCCAATAATAATAAGAAAACATCCCCAAGGAAAAACTGACCACAAAAATAGCGGCAATCCGGCGGATGGTACGGGACATATCCATACGGACAACTTTCGGCGATATTTTCGGCGCTGTTTCCTTACCTTCCGCTCCCATGCGAAACATGAAACGCTGATATGCCTTGTCGGGACTGACTTTTTCGGCTGCATCCATGATAGCTGCCGTATCCCACGCCGCAAGCCATTGTTTCAACTCGTCGCGGTGTGCAGGGTCGGCGGCAAGCCATTCTTTCAGTTTTTGCACATCCTCCGGCGACTCTTTTCGCGCAAGGAAATTGATAATATAGTCTTCTATCTGATTCATGGCAGCATACACAACACATTATGTTACATGCGAAATACAAAAACGTTGATAAGCCTTGTCGGGGCTAAATTTTTCGGCTGCACCCATCATACCGGCAGTATCCCACGCCACAAGCCATTGCTTCAGCTCGTCGCGGTGTGCAGGGTTGGCGGCAAGCCATTTTTTCAGCTTTTGCACATCCTCCTGCGATTCTTTCCGCGTCACGAAACGAATGATATAATCTTCGACAGGGTAATTCATGGTGATACTAAACTATTCGGTATTCGAAATATTATTACTAATACAATTGAAAATGAAAAAAGGATAGGTGTATGTGAAAAAAAATTTAAGAAAAATATCAACCATAATAAAAGATTGCCCATTCCGGAGCGCAGCTTTTGCAAAGCCGTTTTAATATGGTGTTTGACGGTATTGGGCGAAATATTCATTTGAACGGCTATTTCGTCGTAAGTCATATCGTCCATTCTACTCATCATGAAGGCTTTGCGACACTGTTCGGGCAATGCGTCCATCAAACGGTTGAGTTTCGATTGCATTTCCTCTGAAATCATCGCGTCTAACGGCGTTTCTTCTATCAATTCACCACGGAAACCTTCTGCCCAACTGTCAGAAAGCATTTTCTGGTTTTGCTGTTGTTTCAGGTAATTGAGCGCCGTGTTGCGTGTTGCTGTGAACAAATACTCGCGAAAAGTTTCGGCATGATAGCTCTTATGTCTGTTTTGCCAAACCTTGTACATCACATCGCTCACGACTTCTTCGGCAACCGGCACACTCGTAACATACCGACCTGCATAAAAGCAAAGCGGCTTATAGTACAACTCAAACAGGCTTTTCATCGCCTGCGGGCTATCCCGAAGCAAACCTTCGATAATATCTTTGTTTTCCTGATGCAATACAGTCATTCAAATAATTGCCAAAGATAAGACTTTTTTTAATATGCACCTACCCTTTTTTCATTTTTAATTGTATTTATTATATATAATTGTAAGATGATGAAACATTTGAAGTATAGCATATTTTTTCTTTGTGTCGTTCTTCAGGGATGCGGAAAAGAGGAACAGAAGCCTGATGATCCACCGGTAAGCAGCCATCGTACCGTGCTTGTTTATTTAGGTACGGACAATAATTTTCGTGCCGAAGCCGCACAAAAAATTGAACAGTTGAAAAACAATTGGAACAAAACCATCGACGGAAACCTGCTGATTTATGCCGATACAGGCGAAAATCCGGTCTTGGTGCATGTCTATCATACCGAGCGGCAAGGGGTTGTAGCCGATACCATCGAAACGTATCCGGCGGAAAACTCTGCCAATCCTGCAACATTTTCCCGCGTACTTCATCGTGTAAAAATCTACCGGCCTGCGGCTTCGTATGGTTTGGTGGTACTTTCACATGCTACCGGCTGGCTTCCCGCCGAAATGTCTTACCCTGTACCAAAACTTAAATCTGTCATTCTTGACACCGGCACAAGCGAAGCCAATAATTACATGGAACTGACGGATTTTGCCGACGCAATTCCCTATAAATTAGACTTTATCGTCTTCGATGCTTGTTTCATGGGGTCGGTTGAAGTATGCTACGAACTGAAAGACAAGGCGGACTATATCGTGGCGTCGCCCACCGAAGTGCTTTCGCCCGGGTTTGTTTATCCAACGATGATGCAGCATCTGTTTGCGCCCGTTCCCGATTTAACGGCCGTTGCCCGCGAGTTTTACGAGTATTACAACAGCCAGACTGGAGCGTTTCGTTCGGCAACGGTAAGCATAGTAAAAACAGCAGGATTAGAAGCATTGGCGACGGTTGTAAAAGATATGACACAGCAAAACACCCTTGAGGATGATTTGGAAAACATCCAAACCTACGGTTATGGCGCTCAAAAGATTTACTTCGATTTGGGCGATTATCTGCAAAAACTTTCACCCGAAAACCATGACGAAATTCGGGCTGCGCTCGACCAATACGTAACCTACAAGGTCTGTACACCTTATTATTATTCCGCAGCAACGGGAATACAGCCTGTAAACACGTTCAGCGGACTGTCGGTGTATATTCCGCAGACAGCATACCCGGAAGCAAATGAAGCATACGGAAAGTTGAAATGGTCGAAGACGACAGATGGGATTTTCAACTAAGAAATGTGAATTTTAAAAGAAAAAACGACTATTACGTCTTACCCAAGGTAAACCTCTTTATTTGTTTTCAATCAGAGAAAACATAAATTGTTTTTTTGATTTTTTCGTTACCGTCAATATCCACTTCTATCATTTTCGGAACACGTGGCGGACAAAGTTTAACGCTGAGAAACAATCCGAGTATAAAAGAAATTAGAATCAACGCAAGCGACACATATACCAGTACATGAATCGCTAAATTAGGATAATAGATTAACGACACGGTGACGGTAATCAGCGTAACTAATGCACGGGATGCAATCCAGCTATAGATTTCAATTCTGTACAACAGTACGCCCACCAGGAAGACCACGTCCAGCACAACATTTATCGCCGTGTTGAAATCGACAATCAAGTTTCCCCACTCTACCTTGAAAAGCAATATGACGTCTAAAATTAGCGCGGCCAATAAAAAATTAGCGAGCGTGTAATTGAAAATGCCGTATTTGTATTTCATTTTTTTTGACGGGGTTACTTCAAGTTGTTTCATTATGGTCACTTTGTCCTTATACAACAGCGACAACTCTTCGAGTATCTGTTGTTTTGGTTCACCCCCTTCAATACGTTTTTTGACTTCTTTGATAATCTGTTTTTTCTCTTCAGCCTGTTCCTTATTCATGTATTTAATTATTAAATTATTATCCCCAAAAAATCTTTTAAAATTAACCTTCTTCAAGGGAAAATTGAAAGTGCAAAAGTATAGAATAATTATTATTCCTGCAATAGACAAAAACAAAAAATATGATATTTTCAAAAAAAAGGTCAGAAATACCTGCATTCAACGAGTGGATTACCTGCTGGAAATTCATATTAAGGCAAAAAAAAACCAATTTTGTGCAAAATCTTATTTTTCATTTTTCTTTTCCAAAAGAAATGGGTTACTTTGCGCTCAATTTTTAAATCGAAATCATACATTAAAATAAAGAAAAATACAAATGCGTAATAAAGGAATTATCAGGGTGTTTGCCATATCAATGGCGTTAGTATGCCTGTACCAGTTGTTGTTTACATGGAAAACATGGACTGTTGAAAAAGAAGCCGCAAAATTTTCAGGGGGCGACTACAGAAAAGAAGCCATATATCTGGACTCCATTTCAAATGAAGTGATTTATAACTTTTTGGGATTACGTAAATATACGTACAAAGAGTGTAAAGAGCGGGAAATCAATCTTGGGCTCGACCTGAAAGGCGGTATGAACGTGATACTGGAAGTTTCGGTGTCGGATGTGGTTCAGGCTTTGTCCAACTTCAACCCCGATCCCACTTTCCAGCAGGCGCTTACCCGTGCTGCGCAAATGCAGATCACCAGTCAGGAAGACTTCATCACGGTATTTGGCCGCGCTTTCCGCGAAATAGACCCTAACGCCAGGTTAGCCGCTATTTTCCGTACGCCCGAAATGGGCAGCAAAATCACTTTCGACGCATCCAACGAAGAAGTGTTGCGCGTGTTGCGCACCGAATCGAACAGCGCCGTGGACAATGCCTTCAACATCATCCGCACGAGGATCGACCGTTTCGGCGTGGTGCAGCCCAACATACAGCAATTGGAAACCAAGGGACGTATCCTGGTGGAATTGCCCGGCGTCAAAGAACCTGAGCGCGTACTGAAACTGTTGCAAGGCTCGGCCAACCTCGAATTTTGGGAAACTTACGAAAACTCGGAAATATATCCCTATTTAGAGCAGGCCAACAACAGGATAAGGGAAATGGAAGAAGCCCTGAAAAGCGAGGAAACCGACAATACAACGACTGCAACTGCCCCGTCAACGTCAACGGAAATTGCTTTGCAGGATTCCACCAGCGGCTCGGATTTGCTCGAACGGCTGACACAGGAAACGCCTGCCACAGCCGACAGCGCTTTATTACAAAGCGACCCGATGCAGGCTTATCCTTTATTTAATGTATTAAATCCTTCGGTGACGCAAAATCAACTGATGCCGGGTTCTGTAATTGGTACCGCTTCGGTAAAAGATACCGCAAAGGTGAACCGCTTCCTGAAAATGCCTCAGATTCGTGAACTCTTTCCCCGCGATGTTCGTTTACTCTGGGAAGTAAAACCCATAAAAGACTATACTACCGGCAGGGAAACAGACCGGTTCAACTTGCATGCCATTAAACTAACGGGGCGCGACGGACGTCCTCCCCTTGGCGGTGAAGTGATTACCGACGCCAGCGCTAACTTTAATCAGCGTGGCGGTTCTACAGCCGAAGTGTCGATGTCGATGAACTCGGAAGGCGCACAGGCATGGGCGCGCCTGACCAAGGAAAATATTGGCCGCTGCATCGCTATAGTGCTGGACGACAACGTATATTCTGCGCCGAGAGTACAGGTTGAAATTACCGGAGGCCGTTCACAAATCACCGGAACCTTCACCATCAACGAAGCCACCGATTTAGCCAACATCCTCAAATCGGGTAAACTTCCCGCCAAAACCACCGTCATGTCGAATGAAGTAGTGGGGCCGACGCTCGGTAAAGAATCAATCCGCTTCGGGTTCTTGTCATTTCTCATAGCGTTGATCGCGGTGATGTGTTACCTGGCGTTCTATTACAACAGAGCGGGCATGGTTGCCGACATTGCGCTGATGGTGAATATGTTTTTCCTGATGGGCGTTTTGGCGTCGCTGGGCGCGGTGCTCACTCTACCCGGTATTGCGGGTATTGTGTTAACGTTCGGTATGGCCAACGACGCGAATATCATTATTTTTGAGCGAATACGCGAGGAACTCCGGGCGGGGAAAGGAATACGATTGGCCGTATCCGACGGTTACAAAAATGCCTATTCTGCCATCATCGACGGTAACGTTACCACGCTCCTTACCGGAATAGTGCTGTTTTTCTACGGCACAGGCCCTATCCAGGGGTTTGCCACCACGCTGGTACTCGGTATTCTTACCTCCCTGTTCTGTGCCATTTTCATTTCGCGACTGATTTTCGAATGGATGCTCGACAAGAACAGAAATATCAGGTTCTCCATACCTGCCACCGAAAACGTTTTCCGCGACTCTAAGTTCAATTTTATGGATTTACGCAAAAGATTCTATATCGTGTCGCTCGTTGTTATCGGTATCGGGGTGTTGTCCATGATTTTCCAGGGCTTTAATTATGGCATTGATTTTACGGGCGGACGCAGTTATACGGTTCGTTTTCCCCAATCGATCAATACGGTAGAACTGCAATCGGCATTGCGCAGAGCCTTCGACGATAATATGCCCGAAGTAAAAACTTTCGGCGCCGACAACCAGGTGAAAATCACTACCTCTTACCTGATGGATGAGGAACTGAATCCTGAATTTACGCAAAACATAGACAGTATCGTGGAAGTCCGCATGTACGAAAGCGCCAGGGATTTGAACCTGTTGCCACAGGGAACAAGCCTCGAACAGTTTCGCGAAGACAACCTGATGAACCGGCAAAAAGTGGGCGCCAGCATCGCCGACGACATCAAACGGAATGCCGTCATTGCCGTATTGCTGTCGCTGATAGTCATGTTCCTGTACATCTTCCTCCGTTTCCGTAACTGGCAGTTCGGTTTGGCTGCCGTGGTGTCGCAGTTCCACGACTCCATCATCATGATCGGCCTCTATTCGCTGTTGTGGAAAATCGCGCCCTTCTCCATGGAAATCGACCAGCACTTCATTGCAGCCGTGCTCACCGTCATCGGATATTCCATCAACGACTCGGTGATCGTCTTCGACCGTATCCGCGAGTGGGTCACCCTGTATCCCAAACGCCCGACGAAAGAGCTGTACAACTCGGCCATCAACAATACTTTGGGACGTACCATGAACACCTCGCTATCGACGATGTTCGTGCTGTTGATCATCTGTATCTTCGGCGGCGAAATGTTACGCGGATTTGCCTTCGCCATGCTCGTCGGTATTGGCGTAGGTACCTACTCGTCGATATTTACCGCAGCGCCGATTGTTTACGACCTGATTACCCGCAAAAAAGCTAAGGACGAAAAAAGGAAATAAGGGAACCTCTAAAAACTCACGAAACGCCCAAAAGGTCTTGCTGTCAGGTATATCATCGGCGATGCTGATCCTGAATTAAATTCAGGACAAAAATCGCATGAAACTCATATTTCGACTTCGCACAATAACCATACGGTCATTGATCTGATATTCAACCTGATCATCTGACAAATTGCAGTATCGTTGCAGTATTATTATTTTGAACATCATCACATAATCGTAGGGCGGACGACCGCCTTTGCCTTGTGGTTCTCTACTCAAAGGTCTGTGATAATTTGGCGAAGTTTTTAGAGGTACCTTTTAAACGATACCGCAATTATATTATGGGGACTTCTAAATTCTCAACGTCATGCTGAACTTGTTTCAGCATCTCCTCGTTTTCAGGAGATTGCGGGTCAAGCCCGCAATGACGAGAGCGTTTTAGAAGTCCCCTTATATTTTTTTTGAAATTTTGTAAAAATTCATCTCCTGAATGTAATAATATACTTTTTCAGGCAAATAAAACGGAATTTCTTTCCCATCGGCAATCGCGCGACGGATAAAGGACGACGAAATATCCATCAGCGGCGCGTCTACAAGCGTTGCGTTGGGAATATTTTCCAAAAATTGCGGCGCCGTTTCGGGACGGGGATAAACGTAACGGTGAAAATTGGCAATAATAGCCTCGCTGTTTTTCCATTTATGGAACAGTTCCAGATTGTCGGAACCGATGATGAGCGCAAATTTCCGGCGAGGATACCTGTCGGCGAGGCGTACGAGCGTATCAACGGTGTACGATGGCTTGGGCATGTGAAACTCGATGTCGCATGCACGGTACGACGGATAATTATCAATGGCGAGGTTCACTAAATGCAAACGGTCGGCTTCGGAGAGCATATTCTGCCGTTTTTTGAAAGGATTGTGCGGACTGATCACAAACCATATTTCGTCCATTTCCGTAAAGGCAAGCATATAGTTTGCAATGGCTAAATGCCCGATGTGGACGGGATTAAATGAACCGAAAAATAAGCCGACAGACGTCATAGGTTTCAGGTTTCAAGTTTGCTTTCGGCGAGCCCTGCGGGGTTCAGGTTTGGAGTTTCAGGTTTGCCTTCGGCGATGGCTGCGCCGTTCGGGTTTGTACTTTGGAAACTTGGAACCTGAAACTTGGAACCTGAAACCTGAAACTTGGAACCTGAAACTTTAAATTTGTCGTTGATCCATTTGGGTACCATTAAGGCTCCGATGATCAGGTACGGATAGTAGGTGATCAACCGCCAAAGGAAGGCCAGCGCGATGGCAAAGCCCGCTATCGGAATAAAATCGCCGAGAAATATACTGAATGTAAATTCGGCTACGCCGCTTCCTCCGGGCGTTGGACTTACCAGCAGAACAATCCACATCACTAATTGACGCGCGAAAACGAGGAAGTGGTCGTGTACTGCAAAAAATGCCAGAAACATAAAATTGACCACCCAATAGCGCGATGTCCACGAAAGGAAAGTGCTCAAAAGTGCATTGAACCAGAATTTCGGTTTTCGCGATTTCATTTCTTTCGATGAAACGATAATATCCAGAGCCGCCTTGCCTGCTCCGCGTTTCCAGCGACGCAACACCGGAAGATGAAATATCCCGTAAATCAGTTTGCCCAATCCGCGCGGGTTGAGAAATAAGCCGTAAGATAAGGCCAATACCCAAATCAGTTTGATACCGTAGCCAATCAGCGCTACTGTCATGATTCCGTGCGTCCACGCGGGCGAATCGGGAATGGCAAAAAGCGTACCCGTTCCCACAAGCAGTATGAGTAGCGGAAACATGAGCACAAAGTAGATTTCGTCGAGCAGCGAGGTCATCATCACAATGGCCGAACTGCGCCCAACGCTGATGCCCTCCTTGTACACATACATCGTTGCAACACTTGTTCCGCCGATCGACGAGGGCGTTACCGCTGAGGTAAATTCCCACAGCATAATCACCCGAAACGCTTGCCGCCAATTGAGTTTCCAATCAGACAGTACACGAATCCGAATCATATAACCGAAATCGCGCCCCGCCATACACAGAAAAGCTACGAATATCCACAGCGCCGAAACCCAGGTAAAGGTCATCCTGCCGAAAACATCGGGGTCAAATTCGCGGTAAAAAAAATACGCAACCACTCCCAGACCGATCACGGCAGGAAGAATCACCTTCGAGGCTTTGATGCTGCTGAATGGATTTGAAGGGTTTGGCATATGAAATATTTGGTTGCAAAATTACATAAATTTATCTTTCCCCAATTTGATTTTTTGGGAAAATTTCTTTGCGGGCGCGGAATTACGGTCTTCTCCCCACCGATACCCACGTTGCAACAGCAAGTATGATCAACCCGCCGCAAATTTCTTTCCAGGAAGGCAATTCGTGAAGAAAGAGCATTGCAAAAACGATTCCGTAAACAGGTTCCAACCCCGCAATGATACTTGCCGAACGCAGTTTAACCGTGCGGAGACCGCTAATGAAAAGCGAATGTGCGGCAGCAGTGCACAACACGCCTAAAACCATCAACAGGATAATATCAGGAATTGTAACGCAGGTTTGGGTAAACGAAACCACCGGAAGCAGGGCAATAGCGGCAACACCGGTTTGATAGAAGGTGATCAGTCTTCCCGAATAGGCTTGCACATATTTTTTGTTGAGCATTTGCAGGATGGCAAAACTCAGACCTGACAATACGCCGAAAATAGCGCCGACAGTTGTGGAATGGCTGATATCGAATCCGGGAACGATACATGCAACACCTCCAACAGTGATACACGCGGCGACAATGTCCGGTCTCCTGATTTTTTCCTTGAAAAAGAGAGGTTCAAGAAAAACCGCAAAGACCGGAAATGTAGAAAATGTGAGCAGCCCGACTGCCACCGTCGAAATCTGTATGGAATAGAAAAACGCCCACCAATGCAAAGCGAGAAGGCCTCCCAAACAGGCAAAAACAAAATAATGACTTGTCTTCCTGAGTTGAAACCGCTCTCTCGAAAACAAAATCAGGAAGAACAAGGCTACAAAAGCGAACGAACACCTGCCCCATGTAATCAACGATGACGGTAAATTGAGCCATTTGCCGAAAAGTCCCGCCACGCCGAAAAACATGACGGCCACATGAATTTTACATAGCGATGATGCGTTTTTCATGTTTCTGATATGATATCAGAAATATTTATTGATTCATTCTGTCTTCGGTAACATTGTCAACCACCTCGATATGACCGATATTGTTGCCTTCGCTATCTTTTATATAACTTGCCTTGGTTGTAAAAATATTATCTCCAACATGGAACACACTTTTGCCCTTGCCGCATTTCAGAAATTCTATGCCGCATCTGTTATCCTTGCAAATATCTACATTCCAAACATCTCCACAGTATCTACCCATAGTCGCCTCTTTTGTTGTTCCAAGAATGCTCAATGCAGCCTTGTTGAGGAAAGTTATCTTTTTATTCATGTCGGTAACTGATATGGGTGTTTCTTCAAAAGCATCCAATAAGGCTTCATACCAGTGTGTCTTTTCTCTAAATTCCTTTTCGGAATTTTGCGATTTTTTTAATACAATTTGAAGTTCGGCTTCGCGACGACGCATTTCTTCCTGAGTAGCCTGCATTTCTTCCATGTTCTGGCGAAGTTCCTCTTCCTGATTGGCCATCTCTTCGGCTTGTACTTTTGATATTTCAAGAAGTTTGTTGGTACGGATATTTACCTTCACTGAGCCGATGGTAGAAGCGATACTCTCGGAAACTTTTTCGACAAATTCACGCACATGGGGTTCAAACTCAGTAAAAGCGGCTATTTCGATAATCCCGTACACCTCCTCGTTCACCTTAAGTGGTACGATCAGCAAAGCGCGAGGCGTATCGTCGCCCAATCCTGAAGTAATATGGATATAATCCTTCGGAAGATGCGTCATATAGATGCTTTGACGTTCGAGGAAACATGTTCCTACAAGACCTTCGCCCAAATTTATCGTTTTCTCAAGATATTTGCGGCGTTCGTAAGCATAGCATGCTTTCAGCTCGAGTACGGGGTTTTGTCCATCATCGTCATTCAAAATGAAAATTCCTGCCTGATTAGCCCTGATGTATTTCACAAGGTTGCTCACAATGGAGTGGCACAGTTCCTCGATATTGTCATTGTTGGCGCGCAACAGGTCGGCAAATTTTGCCATACCCTGCGTAATCCAACTACGACGCTCGTCTTCCTGATGGCGTACTTCTTTTTCCGCTTCGGCTTCCTGCAGGTTGGCGCGCATGTCGAGCATCGCCTTGCCCAAGTCATCCTTTTCGCCCAATAGCGTGTATTCGCTGTTTAATTCACCCTTCCCTACATGGTTGGCAAACGCTGCAATATTCCTGAGCGATTCGGTTAACTTTGCCAACTGACGCATTACCAGCGACAATTCGTGCTTGCTTTCGTGCAATTTTTCATCGAAAACAACGTCTACGTCGCCTTCCGACAAGGATTTTACCGTATGCACCATCTCGTTCAATGGCTTTTTTAGCATCTTGCCTACGATTTCCAAAGCGATAGTAGTAACGATGACGACCAAAGGTCCACCCCACCAGAAATGAACGACGCCTCGCGCGCCGAGGAAAAGCCCCGTGGCGCAGCCGATGATAATCGGAAATACCATGATAGCCGCAATGCTAAAAACAATGCTTTTTTTGTATTTCAGCCATTGTATCCCAACAGCTAATGCTCCGACCAATAAACCAATTAAAATGGTTGTAATGATAACTGTATTTGACATGAGTATATATTAATAGAACAAAATAATAACATAAATATAATGATATACGATAAAAAAAAAGAAAAGTTTCGTAAAATTATTTTTTTGAAAAAATTGTTGTCTCTTATTATTTTCATATCTTTGCCTTCGATTGTTTTAACTTTAACCTGAATAATGATATGGTAAACAAAGTTTTTTTACTGGGACATGTTGGCAAAGACCCTGAAATCCGCCACATGGATAACAATTTGACAATGGCGAGGTTCACCTTAGCCACCAACGAACGATGGGTCAAAGACGGCAACAAAACAGAACATACCGAATGGCACAATGTCGTGATGTGGAGAGGCTTGGCCGAAGTAGCAGAAAAGTATGTCCGCAAAGGAAGTTTGCTTTATATCGAGGGAAGGCTACGTTCGCGTTCGTATGACGATAAGGATGGTATCAAACGTTATGTGACTGAGATATTTGCTGATACGATGAACCTTGTAGGCCCTAAACCTGAAGGGATTCAAACGCCGCCGCCACCACCGCCACCGCCCGACACTCCGGATGATTTGCCCTTTTAGCATTTAGCCTTGGATACCGACCCATATCTGATGGTGACAATTATCCCGTTGTTTTTGCGTTTTTCCGCAGAAATAGCGGTTATTATTTTGTTATTGAACTTGTCGGCTGTGGTTTCTGCGGCTAAAGAAGCGTTTATTTTGTTATCGCCCGGAGATATCAAAGGATGGGAAAAAGTCAACAAGCGCAAGTACAAACGGAGTATTGCCCTATTGCAGGATACGGAAAAAATGATGGCAACCCTGAAGGTGAGTCGTACGTTCATCAATGTTGCCCTTGTGATATTTGCCGCATATACAGCCTTTTCAATGATAGCCTCCGGCGCACTGACAGTAGGTGCAATGGTGGCGGTTGCAGCAGGAATTGTTCTCATACTGTTTATTTTCGGAGAAATTCTCCCACGGAAATATGCTGCTCAAAATGCACTGAAAATATTACCAAACGTATCACTTCTGTTGTTGGCGCTACAAATAATATTTTACCCATTATCGATCATGTGGGTCTGGTCGTCCAAATACGTCCGAAAAAAACAAAGCATATCTATCGACGACTTGTCAGACGCACTGGAAAAAACATCCGAAACCCCTGAAAACGAAAACATACTGAAAGGGATCGTCAAATTCGGCAACATTGATGTACATACCATTATGACGCCCCGAACAGATGTGGAATCGGTGGATATTACCACCGGACTGGCCGAATTGATGACGAATATTAACGAATGGGGCTATTCGCGTATTCCGGTGTACGATGATGCGCCCGACAATGTGAAAGGTATTCTCTATGTGAAGGATTTGCTTCCATATATCGAGGAAACAGATAATTTTCAATGGCAAAAACTGATCAGAGATGCTTATTTCGTTCCTGAAAACAAAAAAATAGATGATTTACTCAATGAATTTCAGGAAAAGAAAATACATATGGCGGTGATTATCGACGAATATGGCGGCATGGTGGGAATTGTAACTTTAGAAGATATATTGGAAGAGATTGTTGGCGATATTGCCGATGAATCGGACGACGATGAACAGGATTACGTCAAAATCGACGAACACACCTATCTTTTCGATGGAAAGGTGTTGCTTAACGATTTTTTCCGCATCCTGCACCTCGACGAGTCGGATTTTGAAGCAATCAGAGGCGAAGCCGACACATTGGCAGGCGTTATTCTCGAAATGAAAGGCGAAATACCGCAAAAAGGCGATACCGTGGAGTACAAGCGGCTTATGTTTTGCATAGAATCGGTGGACAATCGGCGCATCAAACAAATAAAGGTGGTGATTCATGAGTAAGTTTCAGATTTTTATAAGGGCAAAACATGTTTTGCCCTTACAGGTTTCAGATTTGACTTCGTTGAGGGCTTCGCCGTTCAGGTTGCTGTTGTTGCTCGTATTTTTATTTTCCTGTCAGCGGAATTACACGCCCAAGCCGCATTCCTATTACCGTATCGACTTTCCCGAAAAGGAATATCGGCTGTACGACAGTATCTGTCCGTTCAGTTTCGAATATCCGGTATACGGAACGTTGGTGCCCGATACTCATCCTGCTTCCGAACCTTGCTGGCTCAATATCGTTTTCCCCAAATACAAGGGTACCATTTATTTAACATATAATGAAATCGACGGTAGCCTCGACCAGTTTATCGAGGACGACTGGGATATAGTTTATAAAAAAATAGCGCAAAAAGCCGATGCGGTTGATACTCATCAATATGATAATCCGGAGACAGGCGTATATGGCGTGATGTATGATATCAGGGGTAATGCCGCTTCGCAGGTACAATTTTATGTAACCGACAGCGTAAAGAATGTCCTGCGGGGGTCGTTGTATTTTTACGCCGTGCCCAATCAGGATTCGTTAGCGCCGGTGGTCAATTTTTTTCGCAAAGACGTTATTGTCCTGATGGAATCGCTGAGATGGAAATAAATAATAAAGTAAAACTGTGGGATTAATCATCGACACTGAAATAGAAGAAGGATGCCGGATAGGCCTCTGGGATATCACCGAGGACTACGAAACGCTGTTTCGGATAACCTACCTGAATGGCGAAGATATTCGCCGCCTGAACGCATTCAAAAACCTCAACCGTAAAATGGAATCGTTGAGTGTGCGGGCATTACTCCAACAAATGACACGTCCTGATGCACGCATCGTGTATCGCGGGCGGTCGCGTAAGCCTTATATTGACGACGGCTCTATCAATATCAGTCTGTCGCACTCGCACAATTACACATCCGTTTTGTTGGGAACAAACAAAAAAGTTGGGGTTGATCTTGAATTTATGACGCATAATATTGAGCGATTAGCCCACAAGTTTATCAATGAGCGGGAGGTCATCTCCCAAAATCCACTGTTGCGTCGCAAGCATCTTTACATTCACTGGTGCGCCAAGGAAGCCCTGTACAAGATTTGCGACAAAGAAAATATTAACTTTCAGGAACACCTGACCATCCAACCTTTTGAAGTTCATGATCAGGGCGATATTACCGGTATCGTACAAAACGATTTTCGCAAAGAAGAATATAAAATGCACTACATGATCGATAATAATTATGCTTTAGTATATTGCACTAAATAAATTGAAAAATGAAAATAAAAAGCACATCTCAACTCATCTCATTATCTCATTTTATGATCTTACGATCTTTCGGTCTTTCATGTCTTACGGTCTTCCTTCTCATATGGTTGGTTTCATGCGGTGGCAGGCCGCAAAAACAGAACGAACAGCCGGTTGCAGAGGACTTACCGTTCATACAGGACATTCCCGAAGGATGGGAACCGCTGACAGATGGAAAAACATTGGCAGGGTGGGAAATTATGCGTTACGGTGGCGAAGGCGAGCCGTATATGAAAAACGGAATACTTACCTTACCGATGGCTACCAGCAGCGGAACATCAACCGGAGTATGCTGGGTGGGCGACCCTCTGCCGGTAAATAATTACGCCATTTATTACGAGGCACGACGTGTAGAAGGTAATGACATCTTTGGCGGCATAACGTTTCCTTACGGAGATACATTCGCCACGCTGATCATTGGCGGTTGGGCTGGCATAGTAAGCGGTCTTTCAAGTATCGACGGTTATGATGCTTCGGAAAATGAAACCACCAAACTTGTATATTTCAGGGACAACCAGTGGTACCCGGTACATTTGCGCGTTACTACCGACAGTATCCGCGCCGTTGTTGACACGGTGCAGGTGGTGGACATTGCCACCGCAGGAAAAAAAATCCATCTGCGCGGCGGAACGTATGCAGAGAGCCTTACTTTGACCTCATACCGTACAACCGGCGAAATCCGGAATCTTCGCATAAAAAGATTACAATAAACATCGTCCTTATGAAACATTTTTTGAAAAAAAGCGTATAAACAAGCAAAAGAAATATAGTTGTTTCATCTGTTCATATTCATAAAATGTTAAATATCAATATAATAAAGCATTATGTATTCTTCTTTGTCTTTTTTCTTGCCGTATGCAATGTACAAGGGCAGCCGGTACCGGGTATTGAAGAGAATATCCCGTTTCTGGTAACATTTGGAAAAAAGGCGGATACGTTATGGGGCGACAATGATTTTTCGCAGATATGGTTCTTTGTCGTTCCCGAAACATATAAAGGAATGGTATACATTCGTGTGTTTGACCCCGATGTTGGCGGAATGCATGACGAATTAAACGGTGTTTTCGATACCAAAATGACCTATTCCGTTTACGGAGGGAAAGATGCTTTTTCACACCCCGATGTACAGGAAGTCAATCCGAAGAAAAATTTTAAGACCGGCAATCTGTTGCAGACAAGGACATTTGGCAATGATCCTCAGTACGACAACAAATGGTACAGTTTCGGGCCGTTCGATCCTACATTGGGCGAACTTGTCCCCAAATACGGCGGTTATATCTTCAAAATGGTTTGCGAAGGCGTTGATGGCGATGACGGAAATATGTACCGCTATTTCATGAGTACTTCGACAACCACAAACGTACCCATCGAGGGCGGTTATGCGTTTGCATACGAATACACATTTCGTTTGCACGACAGCGCAAAGGAGGTTTCGCACATTTATCCTTATGTAGATGAGGAATCCACCAAAATCATAACGGAAAATTTCGATTGGGACGACGACGGTATCATCCGTGTGACTTCAGAGGTGAGGCGCGAACAACTTTGTGCCGTATCGGGCGACAATGTATGGGCGCGTACCGAATTTTTCGTCTTGGATGGTGAAAAAGGGAAATCACTTGATTTTCAGTTTATCAAGAAAGGCGTAAAGAATAATAATGTGGTGATTACCGTCCGTAACCAGAGGGGAGACCTTCTGAAATTACACCCTGCGCCTATCGGAGGCGTTCCAAAATACAAGTACGGAATTGAAGCAACTAAAAAGACGAAATAAAATTGTAAAGACGTAAAATTTTACGTCTCATAGAAAAACAGGTAACCGGCAATGAAAAAAATATTGGCACTGTTGATGGTTTTTGCGGCAATATCCGTAATGATTTGCCATACCGGAAACGCCCAGATGTACAAGTTTCAGCAATACAATACCGACAAGGGGTTGTGTTATCAATTTGTGTACTCCATCACTCAGGATAAACACGGTTTTATCTGGTTTGCAACCGGAATGGGACTGTGCCGCTACGACGGGTTCCGGTTTTCTTCGGTAAGCGACGATTTACCATCTTCCAACGTAAGTACAACTTTCAGGGATGACAGAGGGAATCTCTGGTTTGGCTACAACGACGGATTAATTGTGAAATATGACGGAATCGAATTTTCCATTGCCGACACATCCATCAACAAAAAGGAAGTAACACAAATTATCCAGGCCCCAAAAGGAGAAATATTGGCAACTACGCAAACCGGAGGCATCACTCGCATCGACAGAAAGATTGACCGCCTGACGGACGGTTTTGAAGATATCTACATCAATGCCTTATGTTTTTCCGGAAATGATAAATTATTAGTGGGCACATACGATGGTTTATACCTGTATGAATACGGAAATGAACAGCAAACACCGTCGCTCGTAGGCAGTATTGAAGAACTGTCATATCTCCCCGTGAAGTCTATCATACCGAAAGTCAGTGGCAACGGGTACTGGGTAGCTACCGATGACGCCGGAATCTTCCATGTTACCGTCGGCGAAAATCGTTTTTCGACATTTCGGCTCGATATTCCAGAACTTGAGGATGTGCAGGTGCAATCAGTTTATGAAGATACGCAAGGCGCACTGTGGATATCCACTTTTGGCAAAGGACTTATCCGGGTATTTCTTTCGGAGCAGATGAACGTCATAAAAACAACTATTTACAATAATAGCAACGGTTTGGGGAGCGACAATGTGAAACAGGTGTATATTGACAATCAGCAAAACCTTTGGGTGGCAACCTACGGACAGGGCGTAGTTTGCATCAACTATCCCGTGTTTTCCTTTTTCGAGGCGATGGAACCTGTCGGCAACAATGCTACTGCTATTTTCTCGGTGGATAACTCGGAATATTGGATTGCCGGAACAGGCGCTCTTATCAGAATAACCACCCAGCCCGAACCTAAAAGAACCATATTTAGACGCGCCGATGGCCTTCCCGACGACAGAATCACAGCCCTGCGCACCGATCAAAACGGCGATCTGTGGATAGGCACCGAAAAAAGCGGATTATATAAATTAGCTAAAGACGCCAAAAGATTTTTACCGTTTTACAGCGAAGAAAATTCGTTATCCAACGCCATACAGAATTTTATTTTCGCAGATGACAGAATATGGATGGCCACCCGCAACGGCGTATTGATCATCGACCAGAAAACCGGAAGGAAAACAACACAATATGACACATACGACGGCGAGTTGCCGCATAATAACATACGGGACATTTTCAAGGATTCGAAGAACAGGATTTGGATAGCCACCAACAGTAATTCTTTGATTGACATCAGAAACAGAAAACGGCTCACCGTACCGAATCAGGCGGAAACCGAATTTTCGGTAATTGCGGAAGATGAACAGGGACGGATTTGGGCCGGTACTTACGGAAAAGGTGTTTATCTTTTTGACGAAACCCGCGATACCATTTATCAGTTCACCACCAACGAAGAATTATTTTCGGATTTTTGCTACGCTATAGCCTCCGACGATAACGGACATATCTGGATAGGGCATCGTCAAGGACTAACCAACATCAACACCAAACGACTTACAATCAATACATTCGACCGCGAAAACAGCATCTATGGCGATGTGAATCCGCTGGCCATGCAGTTGAACAAAAGCGGTGAAATGCTGATAGGGATGACCGACGGTGTGTTAATGTTCGACATCAACAACGACCAACCCCGGGATGTGGTTCCGATGCTTAATCTTTCGCAGGTGCTTATTAACGACAAACCATACAATTGTTATGAACCTGTTGTTTTGCCACCCGGACGCTACAAAGTACAGTTCGATTTTGTAGGATTGCAATATGCCAATCCCACATCGGTATCATATCAGTATCTGCTTCAGGGTTATGATGATGATGTATTGGGATGGTCTTCATTGTCAAAATCAACCATAGCTATCTATCCGCGATTGGAGGATGGGGAATACAGTTTTTGGGTAAAAGCATGTAACAGCGACACCTGTACCGAGCAAAAAATGCTGTTTACCATCAAGATTCGTAATCCATTCTATAAAACATGGTGGTTTGTGTTATTGATGATTGCAGCCATTCTTGGGCTGGGATATATCGTTATCATGATACGCGAACGCAAACAAAGAATATTGCAGGAATACCTTGAAAACGAACTGAAAGCACGTACCAGAGAAGTACGCAAACAAAAGGAAGAAATCGAGGTAAAGAACCGAGATATTACCGATAGCATCAATTATGCACAGCGAATACAATTCAGCGTATTGCCCTCAACCAGTACCTTGCTGGAACACTGTTCGGGCGCATTTATCTTCTACCGGCCACGCGACATCGTCAGCGGCGACTTTTACTGGTTCGATTATTTCCCCCAAAACAACCGTTTGTTGGTTGTTTGCGCTGACTCTACTGGTCATGGAGTGCCGGGCGCCTTTATGTCGCTTATTGGTACCACGCTGATTAAGGATATTGCCATGCGTTCCGAAGTGCTCGACCCGGCTGAAATCCTTTACAGTTTAGACAAAAACGTACAATCAACGCTCAACCAGAACAGGGATTCGGAGCAGGCGAATGACGGGATGGATATCATTGTTTGCGAAATCAATACGGAAACGCATTTTACCAAAATAGCCTCGGCCATGCGACCATACATAGTTTATCATGATGGAGCGCCTACTGTGTACAAAAGTAGCCGTGCGTCTATCGGAGGGCAATACCTTGAAAATAAGGCGTTCCATACTGATGAGATGCAACTTTCAAAAGGCGATTCAATATATATGTTTACCGACGGATATACCGACCAATTTGGCGGGCCATCAGGTAAAAAACTAAAAATGAACCGCCTGCAAAATATCCTCAATGATATCCATACACGTGACATGGATGAACAATACCGCGTGATCAAGGATAATTTCGATCTGTGGAAAGGCCATGCCAGTCAAATTGACGATGTGCTGATGATCGGGGTGAAAATATGATTATTCAAAAAGATTCCTGACCTTCTGGAAAAAACTTTTGTCTTCCTGCGTAGGTTGTGGCTGAAAATTCTTCGATGTGCTCAGTTTTTCGAGAATAGAACGTTCTTCCCGCGATATTTCCCTTGGTATCCATACATTGACGGTAACTAACAGGTCGCCTCTGCCGTAGCCATTCACCTCTGGGATTCCTTTACCGCGCAGGCGAAGTATTTTTCCCGGCTGTGTGCCCTGTTCCACTTTAATCTTGACTTTACCGTCGATAGTGGGGATTTCTACGGTGGTACCCAGAGTGGCGTCGGAAATGCTAACAAAGAGGGGATAGATCAGATCGTTGCCGTCGCGCATCAGTTCGGCATTTGGCTCTTCTTCTATGACTACGATCAGGTCGCCGTTGATACCGCCGCGTCTTGCCGCATTACCCCGTCCGCTGACATTCAACTGCATTCCTTCGGTTACGCCGGCAGGTATTTTAACAGTTACCATGTCTTCGTCCTGCACAATACCTTCGCCATAGCAGGCGGTGCATTTGCGGGTGATGACCTTTCCGCTCCCTCCGCAATTATTACATACTGATGATGTTTGCATACGTCCCAATATGGTATTGGCGATACGTGTCACCTGCCCCGTGCCGTTGCAGGCAGTACAGGTTGAATGTCCGCTGTTTCCTTCGGCGCCTGTTCCACCACAGGATTTACAGGTAATGTATTTTTTTAGTTTCAGTTTTTTTTCGGTTCCCTGGGCGATTTCCTGAAGGGATAATTTTACTTTAACGCGCAGATTGCTACCCCTGCTCATTCGGGGACTTTGCCGCCTGCTGCCGCCAAAACTGCTGAACCCAAAACCGCTCATGTCGGCGAATATATCGCCAAAATGCGAGAAGATGTCGTCCATACTCATACCGCCGCCGCTGAAACCGCTTGCACCGCTAACGCCGGCATGTCCAAACTGATCATACCGCGCTTTTTTGTTGTCGTCGCTTAATATCTCGTAGGCTTCGGCGGCTTCTTTAAATTTTTCTTCGGCGGCTTTATCGCCAGGGTTTTTGTCCGGATGGTATTGGAGCGCCTTTTGCCGGTAGGCTTTCTTGATCTCTTCCTTACTTGCCGATTTTTGAACTTCTAATATTTCGTAATAATCCCTTTTTGCCATTTGTAATCGGTTATGTTATATGATTATTCGCCAACTACAACTTTGGGATAACGTATCACTTTATCGTGCAGGGTATATCCTTTTTGTATCACGTCCACTATTTTTCCTTTCAAATCGTCCGATGGCGCAGGGATATTGGTGATGGCCTCATGCCAATCCGTATCAAAAGGCTCATGGATTGCTTCGATCTCCTTGACTCCGTGATTGGTTAAGAAATCTTTCAATTTGCTATAAATAAGATCCATACCTGTCCTGACTGCATCCATATCATCCGCCTTGGACGCCTGTTCGAGACCACGTTCGAAATCATCTACCACCGGCAGGATGTCTTTCAGCAGGGATTCTCCGGCTGTTTGGATCAATTCCGATTTTTCGCGAAGCGTACGCTTGCGGTAATTGTCAAATTCTGCCGCCAGACGCAGGTATTTGTCATGCAATTCCGACAGTTCTTTTTGCAATGTGTTGAGTTCATCATCCGATTCTTCGGAAACGACATCGGTTGTTTCATCCGAACCGAAATCCGCGTTTGCATCCGAGCTGTCAGTCATTTCAGGTACAGCTTCAGTTGATTCTAAATCATCTTCAACTTGTTCCGGCTCACTTTTCTTTATATCCGGGTCAGATTCATTTTTTTCTTCATTCTCTACATCCGTATGTTTAACGTCTATATTCTTGTCTTCGGGGACAGGGTTTTCCGGTTTTTCTGGGTTCGATCTCTTATATATTCTTTTCAACATGTTTCTACAATTTATGGATCAATAATCATTGAACAGGTCAATATTAGTCTGCAAAAAATCTGCCAAAAAGAAAATATGTCGGATTTAGTGGTCATAATGTCCGACAATCTGTTCTTATTTTGTAAGTATTTTATTATGAACAAAATTTAAACCGACATTTTGGCAGAAATTTTTTTTTCATCATTCATAATTTTCTTTGTAACTTGCGGCCAACTTTTCAAATAAGGTATTCATGATTTATTTCCTGCAAAACGACCTTATAAAAGCGCTCTACATCATCACCATAGTTTTTATGGTGATCTTGGTCATCCAGCAACGCGGCGACCCCATGAAGACCATTGCCTGGCTGATGGTGGTTACTTTTTTGCCTTTGCTTGGTGTGATATTGTATTTCTTTTTTGGAAAAAACTACCGGAAGGAAAAGATATTTTCGCGAAAGGAACTGGCCGACAGCAAGCAAATAAAGATGCTGGCGCAATACCAGTCAGGCGACTGGCCCGATACTGCGTATTGGCCTGACCAGGCGGTTGCCGGCAAATCGCACATCATGAAAATGTTGTATAATTCTGACAAAGTATTGCTTACCCAACACAACCGTGTGAAAATATTAGTCAATGGCAAGGCCACTTTTGAACATATCCTCGCGGAACTTGAAAGAGCCGAAAAGCATATTCACCTCGAATATTATATCATCGACGACGACCATATCGGAAACGAGGTGCGTCGCATTCTTATCCGAAAAGCGCAGGAAGGAGTAGAGGTCAGGGTAATCTACGACGACATCGGATGTTGGTCGTTGAGCGATGAATTTATCCTGTCGATGAAAAATGCCGGTGTGCAGATTTTCCCGTTTATGCCCGTGAAGTTTCCTTATTTCACCAACAAGATCAATTACCGCAATCATCGTAAAATCATTGTCATCGATGGAAAGGTAGGATTTGTAGGAGGTTTGAATATTGCCGACCGTTACATTTCGGGCAGCGAAGAACTCGGGCCGTGGCGCGATACGCACCTGAAGATCGAAGGAGAAGCCGTGTATTCGCTTCAGTCTGTATTTCTGCTCGACTGGTATTTCGTGAGTAAACGCAACATCCACGATCAGGAACAGTATTTTCCACCCGTGCAAGTAACCGATCAGCACCTGATACAAATTGTGGCCAGCGGACCCGATTCGGACTGGGCAAGCATCATGCAAACTTTCTTTGCGGCTATTGCCACCGCCAAATCCTGTATTTACATATCTACTCCCTATTTTATGCCCAACGAGAGCATCCTCACTGCGTTGCGTACCGCTGCTCTGAGCGGTGTGGACGTGCGTTTGCTACTGCCCAAACATTCCGACTCGAGATTAATTCGTTGGAGTTCGTTTTCATATATTGGTCAGTTGCTTGATGCAGGCATTCAGGTTTATCTTTACAGCAAAGGCTTCACACACTCGAAACTGATGATGGTTGACGATGTGTTTTGCTCCATCGGCACAGCCAACATGGATATCCGCAGCTTCGACCAGAATTTTGAAATCAACGCCCTGATGTACGATCAACGTTTTACTGTTGCCATGCGGAATATTTTTATGAATGATATCAGGGATTTAAAATGTATCAATACCAACGATTGGGAGGCGCGTCCGCGATGGGTGGTTTTCCGCGAATCGGTGGCAAGGCTGTTCAGTCCGCTGCTATGACAGCCTGAAACTCCCAGTATTCATGTAATACTCTGTGAACCCTCTGCGACCGCAGTAAAAAAATGCGAAACAGAGGGCATATTTTTTTTCACCCACACCTACCCTTTTTTCATTCTCAATTGTATTCATATCAATAAAAGGAAATTTGATTAATTAATTTAGAAATATGAGCAGGTTGGTAGATTTAGTTAAATTAGCGCGGTTGGATTATCTGATCCGTCATCAGGCAACAGGTAACCCCGATGAATTGGCAGAACGGTTAGACATCTCGCGCAGTACTTTGTTTGAGCTTATTGCATATCTCAAAGAGGAAATGAATGCTCCCATTGTTTACAACCGCGACAGGCTGTCATACATATATTCGTATCTCCCAAAATTCTATTTGGGATTTGAGCCTGTTGATACTTTTGACAGTGACAGCATTAACAAAAAAGAAAAGGGAAGTAAAGATTTAGATTGATAATTTTTATTAGAAAACATCACATTTTTTAATAAGTCCGATTTTATCGGATTCATTTGTTTTTTCTTTGTGCAGTTTGCATTTTTTGTATTGTACAACGTAAAAATCACATTTATAATAAGTTATATAAATAGTATGAAAGGAGTTATTGTTAAATGTCTTTCCGAATTGATAAAAAGTGATTTCGGAGAGCAAAAATGGGAAGAGATCATGCAACGGTCGTCGGGTGAAAAGCCGATAGAGTTTAACGCAGTGTCGGACATTGACGACCAAATGGTTTTCAAATTAGTTGAAAATACGTGTAGAGTTCTTAAATTGTCGAAACAGCAGGCTTGTGACGCGTTTGGCAATTATTTTGTAAACACTTTTGCACCCAAAACGTTTGCCATTTTTTACATCAGGTTCAAAAGTGCAAAGGATTTTATACTGGGAATGAACGAAGTACATGAAATTGTAACAAGAAATTTAATCAATGCACGCCCGCCAAAGTTTATTTTTGAAAAAATGGATGAAAATACCGTTATCGTGAACTATCAATCGACGAGGAACATGATTGATTTTTATATGGGTCTGGTTAAAGGGGTTAGTAATTATTTCAATACGCCTATAGACATAAAAAAACTGTCGGAATCAAAGGTTGAGTTGACATTCAGTTGATGTTTGCCTCCCTCCCTAATTTTGTGACAAGCATATATAACGAAAATGAGAATAATAGGGTGAAAACTCCATCTGTTACACATTCACGGCATAAGCATAAATCCTGGGCAGCCGAATTCCTTCCCAGAGATTTAATGTTTCTGACGGAACTGGAATATCTTGAGGCGTTAGGAAAATATTTTCCAAACGGATGCCTGTTCCGCTTTCAAATAGAACATAGAATACTTGAAGCCTCAAGCGATACGCGCCTGTGGCATCAACATCTGCATTTATGTTATGCAAGCGCTACGTGGGAAAAAATCACCAATGTTCCGTCGGGAGAAGTGATGAATGATTTCATGTTATTAACGAACAATATAGTTCCCGACGACTTGGTGAATTTATCCCCGTTATTGTATGGAAGCCTTGTCGGTTGTACAGAATTTAATGTTGAAGCTCGTTACCGGTACACTGATACTGAAACGCGGTGGATACAGATTTTGACGCAGCCGCGTCGCGAAGACCGCTGGGTGGTGTGCGACGGCTTTATTCTCGACGTTACCGCGCGTAAAAAGGCGGAGATAGAACTATGCGAATACCGTAACAAACTCGAACAGATGGTACAGGAACGCACCGACGAATTGGAAACGGCAAACGAAGAACTGAATGCAGCCGGAGAGGAACTGACCAATATTAACGAAGAGTTATCGCAAACAAACAAGATGTTGCATGATGAAATAGCAGCCCGCAAGGAAGTAATGAAAAAATTAGAAGACAGCGAAAACAAAATGAGGAACTTTATACAGCAATCGTTCGAGGGAATGCTGATATTTGACCAGCAGGGACGTATCATCGAATGGAACCGTGCGCTTGAAAAAATCACAGGAATGAAAAAAAAGGACGTCCTTGACAAGTTTATTTGGGATGTGATTTGGCAATTCGAATCGGAAGAGAAACGCACCCCGCAGGAATTGGACGATATACATCGCAACATACTGGATTACATGATAGATAATCACAACGAAGTGCGTCAGGAAAATCGTGCCTTGCATTTTCGCAACGAGGTCATCCGTTATATGCGCGTGTCGATGTTCCCGATTAATTTAGAAGATACATGCTATTTTGGACGTATCCTGCACGATATGACACGGCAACGGTTTGTTGACTTGGAACTGAGCCGTTACCGGTCGAAACTCGAACGAATGGTGGAAGAAAAAACCCGCGAACTAACTGTCGCCAAGGAAAAAGCAGAGGAATCCGACAGGCTCAATTCGGCATTTCTTGCCAACATGTCGCACGAGGTACGCACGCCGCTCAACGCTATCGTGGGCTTACTCAATGCATTAGATAAAGAAGTTCAACTATCCGAAGACCTCCGTGAATATGTTGACATCATCAACAGCAACAGCGAGATATTGTTGAGATTGATTGAAGATATCCTCGATGTAGCCAAAATAGAAGCAAACCAACTGATCGTGAAGTCCGAATCGTTTTGTGCAGACGATGTTATTGACGAAATGCACACTCTTTTCGAAGTATACCTGAGTACCTGCCAAAAGACGCATATCATTCTGGAAACAGTTAAGGGCGGGAAAGTAGGCAAACGCATGGTATACGCCGACCCTGTGCGTCTGAGGCAAATACTGCACAACCTGTTGAACAACGCTATAAAATTTACCGACAATGGATATATCCGCTTTGGCTACCAGATGATAAAGACAGATATGCTGGAGTTTTTTGTGGAAGATACGGGTATCGGCATTCCTGAAAACCAGTTGGACGTTATTTTCCAACGGTTTCGCCAGGTAGAACAGGGCAACAACCGTCGTTATGGAGGAACAGGACTTGGTCTACCCATCTCGCGAAGTCTTGTACAACTGATGGGCGGTAATATGCACGTGACGTCAACCGAAGGCAAAGGATCAACATTCTTTTTCACGATTCCTGTCGCCAATGTTTCAAATTTTGTAGCAAACAACAACACTTTTTCATGAGTCTGGTTTAGTCGGACTTTTTTGTCATTTCTTTGCGGCATCATTAAATCTTATAAGTCTAAATATGAAATATAATTTCAAAAGCGAGAAACATATAAGCTTACTCGTAAAATTATCAGGCATATCCACTTTTTTCCTACTTTTGTCGATTATCGTATTTTCGATTATTAGCGTCCGTTCCGTGCATTCTTCAAGTATGGAAACAGCCGTCATCATGGGAAAGGATAAACTCATGGGCGATATGGTTTATTTTGAGGATATGATTTTCAATGAATACGGACAATTAAGCCTCCATAACGGGAAACTCACGGGGCAGGACAACGTTTCGCTGGAATACCGGTATGAATTAGTCGATAAATTAAGTTCCGCCATGGGAATAGTTGCCACTGTTTTTGTCAGGGAAGGCAATGATTACCGCCGGATATGCACCAGCATCGTCGATGAATCGGGAAAAAGAGCAAACAATACTTTTCTGGGAACCGGCAGCGCTGCATATTCTTCAGTACACACGGGCAACGATTATAGCGGAAATGCGGTTATTCTCGGGCGCGATTATCTTACTCATTATCGACCCATATTTGCGTCAAATAATCGCGATGTGATTGGTATTTTGTTTATCGGTATAGAAATGACCAAGATAGGAAAAATTATTTCGCAAAACACATCCGAGTATGTTCTCCAGATCGTCGTCTTAGCGATAGTTATTTTACTGGCATTAATCATCGTCTACACTATGAACCTTAATGTGATATTAGTGAAACCGATTCAATCCTTAACGGCAATCATTAGAAGACTTTCGATGGGAGATATCAACCAGCAAATTGGAGAAAGTAAAAAACGAGATGAGCTCGGAACGATGAAAAATGAGTTGAAACATCTGATTGACGGGCTGAAACGCACTGCTTCTTTTGCACAAAACATAGGCAAAGGAAATCTCAATGCCGAATATCAACCGTTGAGCAACAACGATGTATTGGGCAATTCATTGCTGGAGATGCGTCAAAGTCTACAAAATGCCGAAAAGTTACAGATAAAGCAAGCCAACACCGAGCAACAGCGCAACTGGATTGCGCAGGGATTAGCCCAATTTGCCGTTTTGCTGCGTGCCAACAATGACAATATCGAGAATTTGTGCCAAGCCATTATCAGCCATCTGGTAAAATACGTCGAGGCGAACCAGGGCGGCATATTTATCCTGAATAACGACAATGCAGAAAATCCCGTACTCGAAATGAAAGCATGTTATGCTTATGAACGTCGTAAATTTCTCGAAAAAAAGATAGAACCAGGGGAAGGGCTTGTAGGGACATGCTTACTTGAAGGTCAAAGCATTTACATGAACGACATTCCGAGAAATTATATCAATATTACGTCTGGATTGGGTGACGATACGCCTCGCGCTTTGCTGATCGTACCACTTAAGGTGAACGAGGAGGTTTACGGGATTATCGAAATAGCCGCTTTCACTGAGTTTGAACCCCATGTGCGTGAATTTGTCGAAAAAGTTTCCGAAAGTATCGCTTCCACAATCGGCTCGGTGAAGGTGAACATCCACACCAACCAATTATTAATGAAATCGAAACTGCAAGCCGAAGAAATGGTAAATCAGGAAGAGGAACTTCGCCAAAATATGGAAGAAATGCAGGCAACACAGGAAGAAATGTTACGCCGCGAAATTGAACTGAAGAATGTCTTGAATCAATTGCAGGTATCCGAAAAAGAATTTAAAGACAAAACACACTGGTTTGAATCCATGCTCGACTCGTTCACTGCATTTCCGGTTTCGGTAACCGACATGGACGGTAAGGTCACTTTTCTCAATCAGGCAGCTCTTGATATGGTTGGAATGACCCGGGAAGAAGCGCTGGGTAAGCCATGCTCAGATGTTTTCAGAATTGAAAATTGCCATACCGAAAAATGCGGCTATAAACTATTAAAAAAGTGTATCTGCAAAAGCACCTTCAAAATCGGCAACCAAATGTATGCTTCAAATGCAAGTTACCTCAAAGATATTGAAGGCAACAATATTGGTCATATTGAAGTGATTAGCAATGTCACCAACTCAATAAACAAAGAATTTGAGATGTAGCAATTCCACCATGCGATTTTCGGTAAGTGCAATCTTGATGAATTGGTAGAACAGGTAGATATGTCGCGCAGTGCTTTGTTCGATTTTATAAATACATCACATTTTTTCATGAGTCCGATTTTATCGGACTTTTTTGTTTTTCCTTTGTGTAACTTTATTTTTTTATGTCGTATAACATATAAATCATATTTTAAAAACATATATAATATACGAAAAATTAATGCCTATGAAATATAAAAATTTATCCATTACCGTAAAAGTTCCGGTAATGATGGCGATTGGCAGTTTGACGGCGCTTGCTTTGGTGTGTCTGTTGCTGATGATGCCATTGCGTTCCAACTCACTGGAAGATGCGTCGGAAATAGCGAGGTCGCACGCCGAGCACACCAAAGAGCGTATTGTTGAACATATTACCGGTTCGGCAAACGTGGTGCGCGCTTATTCACAAGTTATTGCCCGGTTAGCCGCTTCGGAAATCATTCCGAAAGAACGAAAAAGGGAACTGCTGTTGATGGAAATGAAAACTCTGTTTGATAGCAATGTCGGGCTTAAAAGTATGTGGTGCATCCTCGAGCCCGACGCCCTTGACGGTATGGACGAGCAGTATATTCATCGGACGGGAGGCAACTCGCAGGGATTATTTGCGTTGCATTTCATAGGCAATAAGGTGACTCCTATCGAATTAATGAACTCTACCAATGTGTATGAAGTACCGAGAGAAACGGAGCTTGAAACAGTCGAATCCACATGGATAGAAATTGACGGCGAAAGAGTACAAACGATTACCATCAGTGTTCCGATTATGCTCAATGGCGAGTTTCTGGGCGTCATTGCGGCTGATTTTATTACTAAAGATTTAAGTAATCTGGCTGAAAGTACCTATTCCAACATGCAAAATAAAATCGTTACCGACAAAGGAATGGTGGCGGCGCACTATGATGAGGAACAGATAGGCAGTAAAGCGGAACAGGACAACCGCGAAATTCTGGCAAAGATTGCTGAAGGCAGAACGTTTGAAGGCATTTACCCCTATAAAGATAAACTGCAATACAAGGTATATGTTCCCATGCGGTTGAGCGCGGACAACAAGCCCTGGTTCTTCGCCGTGGATTTACCCGTGTCGGCTGTTTACAACAGAGCAAATCAAACCATCTTTTATCTGATCATCTATTTTTTGCTTGGCGTTGTACTGATTTCGCTTA
>Ga0082212_10000535_pt1 | contig 54552 bp, 47 predicted proteins | sample TergutNt197P3_FD_71548 | JGI IMG/M metagenome (GOLD analysis project Ga0082212, IMG submission 71548) | Neocapritermes taracua P3 segment gut microbial communities from Petit-Saut dam, French Guiana - Nt197 P3 | ecosystem: Host-associated > Arthropoda: Insects > Digestive system > Gut ...
CGCTCCGGCAGCTTCCATGATCCAATACAAATTTCCCGCGCGTCCGAAAGTAGGAAAAATCAACATGCCGGAGGTGTCAGTCACCTGGTATGACGGAGGTTTGCTTCCCCAACGTCCCCTGGATTTACCGGAAGGAAAGGAATTGGGCGAAGGCCGTAACGGCATACTCTTCCACGGCACAAAAGGGAAACTGGTCTGCGGAAACTATGGAAGCAAATACATGCTGTTGCCAGAAAGCAAATTCAAAGACATGAAAAAACCACCTGCCAGCTTGCGTCGTGTCGGAATGAAACATGAAATGGATTTTGTGCGAGCCTGTAAGGAATCGCCGGAAAACCGTATTTTACCGCTCTCCAATTTCGAATATTCCGGTCCGCTCAACGAGATGGTGGTCATGGGTAACCTTGCGATCCGCCTGAAAAGCCTGAATAAAACACTTGCATGGGACGGCGAAAATATGCGTATCACCAACCTTACAGACCGTGACGAGTTAAGGATAACCAACGGCATCCCCAAACAGGAACCCCGTCAAGTCATCTTGAACGCCAAACAGGCAGCCGAAGAATATGTGCGTCATACTTACCGGCAAGGATGGTCGTTAGGGGTTTAGGGATTCGTATCTCCTGATCGAGCAGGCTGTTCCTGCTTGGCGTAGCGTCTTTCGCTATGCCGCCGTTGATATAATCACAAAGCGGGAGTTTTGCTTCTAACACAGCGTAGTCAGGAGACTACGCCGAGCATAGGATTAGCGTAGTCAGGCACATTTTAGTTAAATTTTCAACTTTCAACTTTCAACTTTCAATTTATTTCGTATCTTTGCGCCCGGTTTTGCGGCTGTGGCGTAATTGGTAGCCGCGTCAGACTTAGGATCTGGTGCTGAAAGGCGTGGGGGTTCGAGTCCCTTCAGCCGCACAATGAAGCAATCCGGGAAAATCATACCGGATTGCTTCATCTTTCATATTGAACCCATTTTTCGTTAAAAAAATTGCCATGTAGAAAAAAAGAATTACTTTTGCGCAAAAATTGAATAATTATACGTTTGAAATGAAAACCAATAAAATTATCGGAGAAAAGATAAAGAACATCCGTGAGATGAAAAATATTTCTGTTGAAGATATGGCCATGCGTTCGGGTCTGGCTATGGAACAGATTATAAGGATAGAAGGAAATGAGGTCTTTCCGTCGCTGGCGCCGCTCATCAAGATCGCACGCGTGCTGGGGGTGCGTCTGGGGACATTCCTTGACGACCAGCAGGCGCTCGGACCGGTCATCTGCCGGAAGGAAAACATTCTGTGCAGCGAAGGAATCGGTTTTACGAACAACGCGGTGACAAAACATAAATATATGTCATACCATGCGCTTTCGATCGACAAGTCGGGACGTCACATGGAACCGTTTATGATCGACGTCATGCCGGCCAAAAACGCCGACTTTATCTTCTCCACGCATGAGGGCGAAGAATTTATTTATGTCATCGAAGGCGCCATCGAAATAAACTACGGCAAACATACCTACCACCTGAACGAAGGCGACAGTATTTATTATGACTCGATCGTAGCCCACCATGTGCATGCAGGAAACGAAAAACCGGCAAAAATACTTGGGGTGATTTATACGCCGTACTGATTTAATTACTAATTACTAATTACTAATTACTAATTAAGAGTTATGAATTATGGAATTAAGTGACAGGACGATTGGGGAATGGCTGGAGCATTGGGCTACCGTAACGCCGGATAAGGAATATTTGGTGTACGCTGACCGGGAGTTGCGCTTCACGTGGAAACAATTCAACGACCGCGTGGATAATATGGCCAAAGGGCTGATGGCTATCGGTGTCGGACGCGGGACGCACATCGGGATTTGGGCGACGAACGTGCCCGACTGGCTCACGTTTCTGTATGCGGGCGCTAAAATAGGGGCCGTCTTAGTGACGGTAAATACGAATTATAAACAAAACGAACTGGAGTTCCTTGTCAAGGATTCGGACATCCAAACGCTGTGTATCACCGACGGCGTGTTCGACGGCAGCTACGTCGACATGGTCTATACCATGCTGCCCGAACTGAAGGAAAGCCAGCGGGGGTACCTGCACAGCAACCGCTTTCCCGAATTGCGCAATGTGGTTTATATCGGTCAGGAAAAATTCCGGGGCATGTACAATACGGCAGAGATTTTGCTGCTCGGCGATCATGTCGGCGATGACGACCTGAAAGAAGCTAAAACGCTGGTGACATGCCAGGACGTCGTCAACATGCAGTATACATCCGGCACGACGGGATTTCCGAAAGGGGTGATGCTCACGCATTATAATATTGTGAACAACGGATTTTTCACCGGCGAAGGCATGGCTTTTACCGCCGACGATAAACTGTGCTGCTGCGTGCCGCTGTTTCATTGCTTCGGCGTAACGTTAGCCACCATGAATGTGCTTACGCATGGATGTACGCAGGTCATGGTTGAAAAATTCGACCCGCTTGTTACGCTGGCATCCGTCCATAAGGAACGGTGTACAGCCCTTTACGGCGTGCCGACCATGTTTATTGCGGAAATGAACCATCCGATGTTCAACATGTTCGACCTCACGTCGTTGCGGACTGGCATCATGGCCGGTTCGCTTTGCCCGATCGAGGTGATGCGCGCCGTAACGGAAAAAATGCACATCACGCACATCACCAGCGTCTACGGACTGACGGAGAGCTCTCCCGGCATGACCCATTCCGTGCTGGATGATTCGTTTGAAGACCGCTGCACGACGGTGGGACGCGAATATCCGCACACCGAAGTGCGCGTCGTGAATCCGAAAACGGGCAAGGAGTGTCCGCCGGGCGTGCAGGGCGAACTGCGCTGCCGCGGTTATCTCGTCATGAAAGGCTATTATAAAAATCCGAAAGCGACAAAAGGAGTGCTCAAAAAGGACGGCTGGCTTCGCTCCGGCGACCTCGGCATCAAGGACGACCGCGGTTATTACCGTATCACCGGACGCATCAAAGACATGATCATCCGCGGAGGCGAAAACATCTACCCGCGTGAGATCGAGGAGTTTCTATATCATCTGGAAGGCGTGAAAGATGTGCAGGTTGCAGCCGTGCCTTCTCAAAAATACGGCGAAGAAGTGGGCGCATTCATCATTCCAAAAGCGGACGCAACGCTTACGGAAGACATTGTAAAAGACTTCTGCCGCGGTAAGATCGCCCGTCACAAAATACCGAAATATGTCTTTTTTGTCGACGAATTTCCCATGACGGGAAGCAATAAGATACAGAAGTTCAAACTGAGGGAGTTGGGGGTGAGGTTGTTAGAGGGTAGAGTTTAGAGAGTAGAGTTTAGAGAGTAGAGTTTAGAGTTTAGAGTTTAGAGTTTAGAGATTTTAATTATGGGAAAGGAATATATGAAGGAATTGTTGGTTGATTTTGGGGATGATGGGCGAAAGTTGTTGCCTGTTGTAACGCAGGATGCTGCAACGAGGGAAGTGTTGATTTTGGCTTTTGTGAATAAGGAGGCTTTCGACGAGACGCGTCGGAGCGGGTTTGCCACTTACTGGAGCCGTAGTCGCAACGAGTTGTGGAAGAAGGGCCTGACGTCGGGCGACATGTTGAAAATTGAGGAGATACGAATCAACTGCGAGCAAAACTCACTGTTGTATTTAGTCGCGCCGCAGGGGAAAGGGGCCTGTCATGCCAAGAAAGAAAATGGCAATCCCTATTCGTCGTGCTATTACCGCAAAATAAACAACGACAACACACTGGAAATTATAGAAAGATAAAAATATGGAAACATTGTTGAAAATAGGAATGCCTGCCGGTTCGCTTGCCGACCCCAACAGGGGCGGCAATTTAATCAGCCTGCTGAGTAATAGCGGGTTTAATGTGTCAGGATATGCGCAGGGAGGGCCTTCAAAATTTACTTCGGTCAATTATCTGTTTGGCTGGGACGGTCGTCCGCAGGAGTTTGGGTCGCAACTCGAAATCAACGAGATTGACGTGGCCATTGCCGGCGACGACTGGATCAGGGAGCGGATGCTGGAGATGAAGCTGGAATATGGCGCTGCGGTCAACTTAGAGCGCGTGCTGTCGTTAAATCGGGGCGGCGTGAAATTAGTCGGGATCGTCGATGGCGATGCTTTCGATACGGTTGAAGATTTTTTGAGAAATCGCTGTGCACAAAAGAAACTGATAACGGTCGTATCCGAAATGCCCTACCTCACACTGGAATGGCTGCGCGCGAAACTGGACGCCATCGGTCTGTTGGACAAATATCAATCCTTTTCGGTTCAAAAATACAAGACGCCTTCGAAAATAGAATCGGGCATCGTGATCTACGAAACGTGGGGCAAGACCGAAGCAAAAATTAAAAATGGCGGCGCCGACATCGGTTTGGAAATAACGCAATCGGGCAGTGCAATCAAAAATTACGGCTTAACGGTCATTGATACCGTCATGCAGTCGCAAACAAGCATCTGGATTAATCCGGAAGTGAAAAAAGATGCAGCGAAATGCGAACTGCTAAACATGTTTCTGTTGAACCTTTACGGCTCAATCAACGCGGAAAACAAAATGATGCTGCTTTTCAACGTTCCCAATAAGAACGTCAACGAGATAGATGATTATCTGCGCGAAAAAAACCTGTTTGCCGACGAGCCGACGGTAAGCGTAGGCAAGCAATTTACGGTTTATAACATCCAGGTTGATGCCGGCAATAAAGACGAACCGTTGGCAAAAGTGCGCTACGAACTGGCCAAACGGGGGGCTACCAGCATCAATACACTACCTGTTCAGTCGTGTATTCCCAGTTTAAAGGTGCTTGGGTGACGTCCCAGTATGAAGGTGCTTGGGTGACGTCGTGATTGACGCTATGGCAGGTTGAGCTCTTTTATTACATCCTGATTTGCCTTGCGGACTTCGGCTTCCACGATTTTGACTTTTTTGCGGTCGTAGGTCATCAGACCGTTCACTTCGCCTTCCACGTCGGTCGTTTGCGTGTATACGCCGGCGGAGAATCCGCGTTTTATCAATTCCTGAAGTTGCTTTGCATACTTCACGTATTCGGCTGTCACTTCCCTTTCGTTCGTAAATTGAATATACCCCCAGTTGCGTTTGTTCCACCACAGATGACCTTCCAGCGGAAGACCGATCCCGCCATATTCGCCCAACACATTTACGCGCGTCTCATCGTAAAGAAACATTTTCGGCGCCGGATAGTTATGCAAGTCGAAGATATCGCCGCAGTTGCGGTGATTGCCTCCGCTGGCCGAATTGACCAAACGGGAGGGGTCGTACTGTTTTGTCCACTCGGCCACCGCTTCGGTGTCGAATTGACCCCATGCTTCATTAAAGGGCACCCACACCACGACCGATGGGTTCGACATGCACAAATCCATGATCTCTTTCCATTCCTGGTAATAGTTGTCGATAGACGCTTTTGTGCGCGCCTTGTCAGTACCGGCACCAAATTGACGGGCTACCCACTGATTGCCCATATCGCCGCTCGGCATGTCCTGCCATACAAGAATGCCTTCCCTGTCGCAGTGGTAATACCAGCGCGCCGGCTCAACCTTTACATGTTTGCGTATCATGTTGAAGCCCCAGTCTTTGGTCTTCTTGACGTCAAAATGAAGCGCTTCATCCGTCGGGGCCGTATATAGTCCATCCGGCCACCACCCCTGGTCCAACGGACCGAGATGAAATAAATCCTTGTTATTCAGTTGCATCCGCATGAAACCCTTGTCATCGCGCTTGGCTGAAATCTTACGGAACGCCGCATACGATTTTACGTCGTCGACTACTTTGCCCGCTGATGCAAGCGTCACCTTCATATCATACAGGTAGGGGTTTTCGGTATCCCACAACGTGGGATTCTGAACCGACACGCGCATCTCCGTCCCGGATACGCCCTTTGCAGTGCCCACCACTTGCCCCTTGTCCAAGATTTTTACTTCTACGATATCGTTGGTATCGTCTTTCGACGTGCATACCTTAACATTCAACGTGCCGTTATCTACATCGGGTATCGTTTTTATCGCCCGGATATGGTTTGCCGCAACCGGCTCCAACCATACCGTCTGCCAAATGCCCGTAACGGCTGTATACCAGATACCTGCCGGCGCGCTTACCTGTTTCCCGCGCGGCTGGAAGCCCTTGTCTGTCGGGTCCCATACGCGAACAACTAATTTCTGAATGGCTTGTCCCGTCAGAAAAGGCGTCACGTCAAACGAGAATGGCGTATACCCTCCCTGGTGCGAACCTATCAAAATATCGTTGATAAACACATCCGCTTTCCAGTCTACCGCGCCAAAGTTGAGCATGATCTGCTTGCCCTTCCAGTTGGCTGGAACTGTAAACGCCCGTTTATACCAAAGCTCTTTTTGCATGCCTACTTCCTTCATGACGCCCGAAAGTGATGTCTCGACGGCAAAAGGCACCAAAATTTTTCCGTCGAAAGTGGCCGGTTCAGCCGCACCGCGTGGCGTGATGGCATATTCCCAAAGACCGTTGAGGTTCGTCCACTGACTCCGTTCAATGAGCGGTCGTGGATATTCGGGTAAAACATTTTGCGGATCAATTTTTTCCGCCCATGATGTCTTGAGACTGTCTCCCGCGGGAGCCCACTGCGCCGTTGCGCTTAACGCGATAAAAAATAAGCAAACCGATACAAATAATTTTTTCATGACTATACAATATTTAAAGTGAATTTTTAATACAAGGGCATGCTACAAGCCGTCAATCAACTGCTGCTGCTTTGCAAAAAAATCGATGCGGCTCCGCTCGTCAACTTCCGAAATTTGAATGGATGACCGTTTCTTTTGCTGCATCCATTTCTTGAAATTTGCTACCATCTCCGCATTGAACGAATAGATTTCACACTTTTCAAAAACATGAATAAAACATATCTTTGCTTCCGGCGAAAAGGTATAACTGTAGTTGGTGTCTACGCTAAGCTGTGAAATGTATAGATTGACTTGATTTTGCGTTTCGGGATAACAGCCATTCTTGGCGATATCCAACAGGTAATTCAGCATGGCTATCAACTCCTCCTTGATGAGGCCTTTTTCCTCGTCGGTAATCATCCGAATGGAATGAAAATAGTTGATGTTATTCACTAAATATTCAAAAATCCTGCTGTCCCAAATGAAACTCGAATTGGGAACCTGCTTGATTGCCAGATTATAGGCTTCGTCCACCTGCTGCTTCTCCGTCGAGACGATGATGTTTGAAAATGGAACAACCTCCTTTTCGTTGCCATACTGGTATATCCACTTGAACAGATAAAATTTGTTCAAATTGCTGAAACCTGTTGTCAGCTGACGGGGCAACTTATTGCAAATATCCATAAATTCGGTGCTGGGATACTTCCCCAGCATGCCGATCGACTGAACGATATCCTGCAGGTATTTTATCTCTTCCGCCGACGGATTAAGATAGTTAACCTGCTGCATCTGAAATGATATCTGCCCTGAGTTAAGGCCAATAATATCGTCTAATGAAATATTCCATTCAGCCGCAATCTTCACTATTTCGTGAACTGGAAACATTACATCTTTGCGTAATCGTCTATACACCGCCTCCCTTTCAATAAATAATAATTCCATTAATGCCTGCGACAATTGCTGTCTTTTAGGAAACTTTTTGTAAAGCGCTTCCATAAAATAATCATACCAATTATTTACTATACCCATAAATCTGTTTTTTTTTCTACACGCTCACAAAAGTACAAAAATAAATTTGATCAACATGCATTTACCGGCTAATTGGCATAAAATAATTACTTTTTTTCCGCAATACGTCTTTTGGGAGGGTAATGATAATAAAATGACGAATAAAGTGTATTTTTTACATGTAGCCCGGAAATCATCATCGTATTTCGTGTATATTTGGTCATAAATTGCAAATTATCCCTGTTTTTTTTACGAAATGCGTGTTTTCTTCGTCTTTTTACGTATCATGCACCGTGCGCGGCTCGAAAAACGAATTGTACGGATTGGATTTTCGTTGTACTTTTGCAGTCGCTTATCAAAACAACGGTACCTGTCATAAGGGGAGCAAAAGTAAACATATTAATATTTTCATCGTGTCGTTTCTTGTTATTTCTCAACGCTAAACCGCAAGCGTTCAAAAACAAGACGACGGCACAAAAGTGAATAAACATGCTTCCGGTGGCGGGTCCGTTTTTTTAGTCCCCTACCTCCATCCTTTCGCTTTCTTTTCGATTCCTAACGCTGGTTGAGGTTTTGAATGTGTATTTCTTTTGGCCGATGTAACTGCATATTACCGTGAAAACGGTTATTATCATCTTGGATGGGGTCGGATAAAATGCCAGTCCGTCGACAAGCAACTTCAGTCCTGCATAATTAATCAACAGATTGGCGGCTACAATCATCAAATAACGCACTAACTGTACGCGTCCACGCAGTTCGGATGCCGTAAAAGTGACATATTTTTGCAACAGAAAGCCTGAAAGGGTTATCACGGGAAAAGTGATGACAAGCGTAACGATATGCGAACTCAATGCGACGAAGCCCAAATCAACAAGCTTATCCTTAAAAAAAATGTTATAGACTAAAAAGTACAACACCCAGTCGAACACGACATTAACGCCGCCACAGACGCCATACCGGTAAACCTCGACCGGTACGAAACGACGGAAAAGCGGATAGGTAAAATCTATTACTTTTTGAAGCCAAAGGCCAAACCGTGTGAAAATTTCGCGCATAACATCTGTTATTCCAAACTCCCAATTCTCAATTCTCAATTAATAAAACTCCTCAATACCGATAATGACCCGCCTTATACGGCCCGTCGACAGGAACGCCGAGATAGTCGGCTTGCACCTGCGTCAGCTTCGTTAGCTTTACGCCAATACGTTCGAGATGCAGGCGGGCTACCTCTTCGTCCAAGTATTTTGGCAAGCAGTAAACACCTGTCGGATAATCCTTTTGCCAGAGGTCTATTTGCGCCAGCGTCTGATTGGTAAAAGAGTTGCTCATCACAAACGACGGATGACCCGTCGCACAGCCCAGATTGACCAACCGGCCTTCGGCGAGAAGAAAAATGGAACGACCATCGGGGAAAGTATATTTATCGACCTGCGGTTTGATGTTCGTATGACGGATCGCCGGAAATCCAACTAACTGATTCACCTGTATTTCGTTGTCGAAATGTCCGATATTGCAGACGATGGCCTGGTCCTGCATGACTTTCAGGTGCTCAATCGTAAGGATGTCGCAGTTTCCGGTAGCTGTCACAAAAATATGACCCTCCCTGACAGCCTCTTCCATCGTCGTCACCTCGAATCCTTCCATTGCCGCCTGCAACGCACAGATCGGATCGATCTCGGTAACAAGCACGCGCGCGCCATACGAGCGCATCGAATGAGCGCATCCCTTGCCTACATCGCCATAGCCTGCGACTACAACCACTTTGCCTGCAATCATCACATCGGTGGCGCGCTTGATGCCGTCGGCCAGCGATTCGCGGCATCCGTACAAGTTGTCAAACTTGGATTTTGTAACCGAATCGTTCACATTGATGGCCGGAACAAGCAGTTCTTTCCGCTCCATCATCTGATATAAGCGATGAACGCCTGTCGTTGTCTCCTCCGATACGCCTTTCATCTCTGCCAGCATGCGATGCCATCGTTGCGGATCTTCTGCTAATATTCCTTTCAATGTATCAAGAATCACCTGCTCTTCTCGCGTTCCTCCGCTGCGGTCGATCGTTGAAGGGTCGTTCTCGGCCTTGTATCCCCAATGAAACAATAGCGTTGCGTCACCCCCGTCGTCTACAATCAGGTTCGGCCCTTTCCCGTCGGCGAACCGTAATGCCTGGTCGGTACACCACCAGTATTCCTCCAGCGTCTCGCCTTTCCATGCAAAAACGGGTACACCTTTGGCCGCAATGGCTGCCGCTGCGTGGTCCTGCGTGGAGAAGATGTTACAACTGGCCCAACGTACTTCCGCACCCAGGCTAACGAGCGTTTCAATCAGTACGGCAGTCTGTATCGTCATGTGTAACGAACCCGTGATACGAGCGCCTTTCAATGGCTGCTGACCTGCATACTTCTCGCGTAGGGCCATCAGACCCGGCATTTCGTGTTCGGCTATCGCTATTTCTTTGCGTCCGAAATCCGCCAATTGGATGTCTGCCACTTGATACGGCAGACCATTTGATGATAATTGTGACATATTATATTAATGTATGGATTTTGGGCGTCAAAGGTAGTGCATATCGAGCGATATTCAAAATAAAATCGGTCATTATCGCCCAGGTGTGCGGCTTCCTCAGGAGATAAGCCCATAGTTGATTTTGCGTTTGAACAGGCTGGCGAGGCGGGTCTGCAACAATTTGTTTTCAGGTTTTACAAGGTCGGGGTCGTCGTCGAGAATCTCCTGCGCAATCGTACGGGCGTATTGCAGTATCTGACCGTCGGATGCCAGATTGGCAATTTTCAGGGTGAGGCTGTCGCCGCTCTGCTGCGTGCCTTCGAGGTCGCCGGCGCCACGCAGCTTCAGGTCTTCTTCGGCGATTTCGAATCCGTCGTTGCTGCGTACCATGACCTCTAATCGTTTGTGCGTTTCGTTGCTTAGTTTATAAGACGATATCAGGATGCAGTACGACTGTTCCGCACCACGACCTACGCGTCCCCGCAGTTGATGCAGTTGGGAAAGACCAAAACGCTCGGCGCTTTCGATAACCATCACCGATGCGTTCGGTACGTTGACGCCTACTTCTATCACCGTGGTGGCCACCAGAATATTGGCCTGGCCCGAAACAAAACGTTGCATCTGCGCGTCTTTCTCTTTTGGCTTCATTTTTCCGTGAACCATGCAGACTTCAAATTCGGGAAACACTTGCTTGAAAGTGGCGAATCCTTCTTCCAAGTACTTGAAATCGCTTTTCTCACTTTCTGCGATCAACGGATAGACGACATAGACCTGACGCCCTTTTTGTATTTCTGTTCTTAGAAAGTCGAATACGACCGCTTTTTTGGCATCGTAACGGTGAACGGTTTTGATTGGCTTCCGTCCGGGTGGCAGTTCGTCGATAACCGACACGTCCAGATCGCCGTACAAGGTCATGGCAAGCGTGCGGGGTATCGGCGTTGCCGTCATTATCAGCACATGGGGGAGCGTGGGGTTTTTCGTCCATAACTTCGACCTTTGCGCGACGCCAAAACGGTGTTGCTCGTCGATGACCGACATGCCGAGCGACCGAAACGTTACGTTATTCTCTATTAACGCATGGGTTCCTACAAGCAGGTCAATCTGGCCGGCAGCCAAATCGGGCAAGAGCGCTTCGCGTTTCTTTTTCGAGGTGGAGCCTGTCAGGAGTTCTACGCGTACGTCCATATCCTGAAGGAAGTCTTTAATTGTCGCATAGTGCTGGTTGGCAAGTATTTCCGTCGGCGCCATCAGGCAAGCCTGATAGCCGTTGTCAATGGCAATGAGCATCGTCATCAGCGCAACAAGCGTTTTACCGCTGCCGACGTCGCCCTGCAACAGGCGATTCATCTGCCTGCCGCTACCCATATCCGCACGCATCTCGCGAATAACGCGTTTTTGGGCGTTCGTCAACGCAAAGGGAAGATATTTTTGGTAAAAAGTGTGGAACGTATCGCCGACGACAGGGAAGACGATGCCTTTCAACTTGTTGCGTCGTAGCGTTGCCGTGCGCAGGATGTTCAGTTGAATGTAAAACAGTTCGTCGAACTTCAGCCGAAGCTGCGCCTGTTGCAGTTTTTCTGCCGATTCGGGAAAATGATTGTTTTTTATAGCCTCCGCGACTGAACACATCTTCAACCTTGCGAGGATGTGGGGCGGGAGGGTCTCGGGTATCTTCCAATCAATGGTCGTAAGCAGGTTATACTGAATATTTTGGATGGCACGCGAATGGAGAAAGGATTTTTTCATCTTTTCCGTCGTATTGTACAACGGCGTAAGCCCGTTTGCCACCTGTGAAGCATTTTCAACAGGGTCGATGTCGGGATGCGCGATGTTGTATTCGTGTGCAAACAAGGTCGGTTTGCCGAAAACGATATATTCCTGCCCTACCCTGTATTTGTCCGTAATAAATTTCAGCCCCTTAAACCAGACCAGGTCGATGGTATCCGACCCGTCGGTAAATTTGGCGATCAGCCGTTTCGTCCTGCCCTCGCCTACCGTCTCATACCTTGTTATTCGCCCTTTCAGTTGAATATGAAGCAAGTCGTCGTCTATCTCGCTTATCCTGTAAAAACGGCTTCGATCCACGTACTTATACGGAAAGTAGTAAAGCATGTCCTCAAAAGAAACAATATTGACCTCCTTTTGAAGGATTTCCGCCCGCTGGGGGCCTACCCCCGACAGGTACATGATGGAGCGTTCGGCGATCATTCGTTTTTAGTTTTCAACTAACGCCCGCAAATCGTTTGGCGTGGTGATCTTGATGTTGTCGTAGCTGCCTTCCACCAAATGAATCGGATGACCCATGGCTTCCACTAACGAAGCCTCTTCGGTGAAACGTGCGTTATATGGCTGTTCGTATGCCTTGCGCAGGATATCGGCATGAAAGACTTGTGGCGTCTGTACGATCAACAGCCGGCGGCGGTCGAACGCGCGACTTGTTTCGCCTGTTATCTCGCGGATGGATTCAATCACGGGGGTAACGGGAATGGCTGCGCCGTGCGTTTCGGCTGCACGAAAACAGGCGGTGATGATTGCCGGCGAAACAAACGGACGGACGCCGTCGTGGACGGCTATCAGCCCGTCGCCTTCCACCGTCCGCAAGCCGTTGCGGGTGGAATGGAAGCGCGTCTCCCCGCCCCAGACCGTCCGGTGGGGTATCGTAAAGTTCAGCTCCCGGCAAAGCATGCACCAGTATTCCTGCTGGTCTTGCGGTATGACCAGCACGAGTTCGGCTGTTGCATCCCACTGATGGAAGACCGCTATCGTATGCATCAGGACGGGCTTCCCCTGCATGGGAATGAACTGTTTCGGCAGATCGCTGCCCATACGCAACCCCTTTCCACCGGCAACGATGATGATTGTTTTCTTCTTTTCCATTTCAAATTACCATTTCAAATTACCATTTCAAATTACCGTTTGAAAGTCAATCAAGCTCTTCAAGGATTTTCTTTATCTCCCCGTCGGCCTTGAACAGTTTCTCCTTGCATAGCTTGACTAATCGCGCCGCCTCTTTTACTTTTTCGGAAAGCACGTCGACATCCAGCTCTCCCCGTTCGATATCCTCCACGATGGCACGTAATTTTTCTACGGCTTCGTTATACGTTTCTGTTTTTTCCATATTTTTATTGATTATTGATTATTGATTTAACTATTCATTGCTTCGATACATTCCAATAGGGTGCAATGCAAGTATATATCATACGATTACACCCATCTTTTCGCCATCGCTAAATTTGATGGTAACCTCGTCGCTGGCTGCCAAGTCACTGGCCACTTTCACAATGCGGCCTTGCTTACAGGTAATCGTATAGCCTCGTTTCAAAACGTATTCGGGCGAGACCATTTTTATATACTGTTCGTGCAGCTCGATCTGCTGCCGGTGTTCGGCACAGTTGGCTTCGATGGCGCGAAGCAAACGGGCGGGCATGTCGGCAATCAAGGTCGAATGTCTGATTATCAACGTATCCGTAGCACGTTGCAGGCGCGACGGCAGTACGTCCAACTTTTCCGAATGACGGCGTATCCATTGCGGTAACGACGACAAGAAAGCCGTCGATGCGTGAAGTTGCTTGCGACGCCGTTCGACATGGCCGACCACCGTAACGGGGAATTTGGCAATAAGCGATTGCAGGCCAGCCTTTTTCAGCAAGAGGTAGGCTGCGACCTCCTCGCAAATCGTCTGTTCGAACTCCCGCAACCGGACGGCTTCGCGCGCCATACACTCAATAAGAAAGGCAGCCACGGCGGTGGGCGTTTTCAGTCGTGAATGGGCAACCATATCCAAAACCGTATCATCACGCTCATGGCCGATGCCTGTGATGACGGGAAGGGGAAACTGCGCACAGTTGGCCGCCAGCAGATAGGAATCGAAACTGCTTAGTTCGGAGGTAGAGCCGCCGCCGCGTATGATAACCACCACATCGAAGTGGTCGGCATGCGGGAAAATGCTGTCAAGCGCCGCGATGACACTCTCTTCGGTCTTTTCGCCCTGCATCGTCGCAGGGAAAAGTCGGATATAAAAGGGAAAGCCATATTCATTCCCCGTCAACTGGTGGATGAAATCCTCATAGCCAGCCGCCGTCGGCGAGGTGATGACCGCGATACGATGCGGGATTGACGGGAATGGCAATTCTTTGTTTAGCGCAAAGATACCTTCTTCCTGCAATCGATGGACTATCTCTTTCCGTTTTTTTACCAAGTCGCCCAACGTATAGGAGGGGTCGATATCATGCACGCTCAGATTGTATCCGTACAGTTCATGAAACTCGACCGACACGTTCGTCAGCACTTTCAAGCCGGAAGAAAACCGCTGCCCCGTCTCGTTCTCAAAACGGGGCTTCAGCGCCTGAAAGGTACGTCCCCAGATAGTACCCCGCGCTTTGGCTAACGTCTGTCCGGTTTTTTCATTTTTTTCGATAAACTCCAGATAGCAATGACCCGACGAACTGTTCACGCGGACGTCGCTCATCTCCGCCCGCACCCAATAGGTAGCCGGCAGGGTTTCGCGAATGGCCTCCCTGATAATCGTGTTCAGCTCCAAAAGCGACAGGGCTTCGCGCGGACTGCGCTCGAAAGGTGTGTTACTGCGATAAAACATCGTTATTGGCTTTTCTGTAAGCATCATACATGTTGGGAATACCGTATCCGATCTGGGCGTCCGGGCTTTTGCCCTGACTGGAAGTCTCCTTGATGAGTTGTATCAGTTCGGTATTTTTCAGCAACGGAAAAGCCTGCCACAAGCAAGCCGCCAGTCCGGCAACCACCGGCGCGGAAAAGGAAGTGCCGTTGTTATGCTGCACCTGACCCGCATCATTGATGATGCAAACGCCATCCCCCAATGCCACAACATCGGGCTTGATCCGGTAATCGGCTGTCAGCCCGAACGAACTGAACCGGCTCTTCTCCTTATCCGACGTGATGCTTCCTACCGTTAAGACATCCTGCACATCAGCCGGGAAAGAGATTCGCTCCCAGTCGTTGTTGCCTTCGTTACCGGCGCTGTTGACCATCAATATCCCTTTTTGGGCGGCAACCGTCGCCACACGGCTCACAAAAGCGGTCTGCCCGTTCAAATCGGCCTTTACGTAATAATCCGAGATGTCGTCGAACTCGTAATATCCTAACGAACAGGTAATGACGTCAACGCCAACGCTGTCGGCATATTCCACTGCTCCCGCCCAGTAATCTTCTTCGATGGGGTACTCGCCGCGCGTATCTTCGCTTTTTATCAATAAATAGGAGGCTGCCGGCGCCGTCCCAACCATCACGCCCGTCACATTCGCCGCCATGCACGACAATACTTTCGTACCATGATTATCTTCACAGAAAACACTTCGGCCCGGAAATGTCACGTTATGCGTCCCCAGCAGGTTTGTTGATGAAAAGGCATCGATCCTGTCGACATTCATGAAGCCTGCATCAATAACGGCAATGCGCATCCCCTTGCCGCGATAGCCGGCATCGTGCAGGCGCACGCCGTTCAACAGCTGGATTTGCTCCTCAGCGCTTCCATAGAACACCGTATCTGGCGGATTCTCCGTAACGAAACGATCGTTATCGCCCGGACAAGGCTGAATATCCAACCTCCCCTCGCCATTCCAGACACATTTGACGGAATCGACAAAAGGCATGTTCCTTATTTGCTCGACGATTATACTGTCCGCGCTCTCGACGACAACGGTTTTCAACCATTTACTTTGCACGACATACTGCGTGCCGAGCGCCGTTAAGGCATTGATATAACGTTCGGAAACGGGAAAATCCGTCTCGTCGACAAAGACCTCCCGCAACATGCGTTTTTCGATTGATTCGGTCGCCAAAAATCTTTCGGGCGAGTAGGCCTGAAACGTCGTCTCGCCCTTATCTTTCAGATATACCCGGAAACAAAAACTTTTCTCAGCCAGGACGGGAAACACGGTCAACAAAAGAAGTCCCGTTAGGACGCCCGCCTGCCTAAACACAAGAAACCGAACTGCACGAAACATGACTTCCTGTATCCGATGAACCAACTTTTCTGCTTTTATCATTGTCTAACTATTGAAATAATCGGCCAAAGGTAAAAAAAATCACTTGATTCTGAAAGACATTAAAGTTTTTTCACCTTCTTTACGGATTGATTCCATTTCGTCCGGCTGAAAGGTAAACGACAGTATATAGGCTGTTTTACGGTTCAAATAGTAGTGTTGCGTCAAACAAACGCCATCATTCCATTGCAATTGTAAATGATAAAAGATTTGTCCGTCGACGATGTATTTCCTTTTTTCCGTGATTTTAACGCTAAACTTGTCCGTCAGGTTTTTCACCGCCAGCGACATATAACCGTCAAGCGACATGTCCGGTATCCTGTCTTCCATGACGAGATTGATGTTGTCACGAAAAGTGTCGGATGGCGAAGTCAGCTGGGAAAAGAGGTAAAACACGACGCCTTCCAAACTGTCGGCCAACTCCCAATCTGGTGGAAACCGGACAGAAAAATATTCGTTATCAACGCTTAACCATTCATCCGGGATGCTGGGGGCAGGCAACGCTTCAGCCTTCTTTTCCTTTTGAGAACAGGCGACTGCAAAAAGAAACAACACCCCTGCTGCGATACACGTTATTTTTTCTTTCATTTTTGCTTTCATATTAAAAAAAACACGCAGATGACGCCGGTGAAACCGTGTTATCTGCGTGTCATCAAAAACTTCAAAAAAAAAACTATCGCAAGAGTTCTGTAAACGATGCGTTTGTCATGTATTTCACAAATTCCAAGTCGACTGCCGCTTCTTTAGCCAGCGAACGGTCTTTGCTGATGGCAGCTTTCATGTTGCTTATCACGCCGTTAGCATCATTCGTACGGGCAGCTACAACCGCCTTAAGGTAGTCGGTGGTGGCATCAGGCAGCCTCACGGCGTTCAATGTCTGGGCTGCCGTACTGTAATCCTTCGTCAGAATCTGCGCAAGGGCTGCATTATTGGTCTTCGTGCCGGCAAACGAGCTAACGGCTTTCGCATACTCGCCCTGCATGAGATACAGCAATCCGAGCGATTCGCCCAGTTCGGGAACATCAGAAGCACCGCCAAACAATTGTTGCGCTTTCACCTTGTCGCCTTTAAGCAAGGCCAACAACCCCAAGTTGATGTTTGCCTCACTGTTGTTTCTTACTGAATTGGCCTTGTTAAACAACTCTTCGGCTTTCGTAAAATCACCGTCGCGGTAACGTTGCATGCCGATATTGTTCCATGTACGGTAATCGTTCGGATAGATGTTGCTTGCCTTCGTATAGATCGTCTCTTTCTCGGCAGCATTATTCGTTAAGGTAGCGGCATATAATATCTCTTCAATCGAGAGTGAGGCAGCGTCGCTCTTGGCCAATGCTGCAATTTCATCGTCCGACTTGCCGATAATCGTAATGTTGGCAGTCAGGCGTGAACGGCGTAATTGCGGAAGTATCTCATCGGCCAACGATTTGAATACGGTTGAGATATTTTTGATCTCGCGTTCCCTTTGCTCCGCGTCGGTATACATCGACAATACGCGAAGAACCAGATCCTTATCCTGAAGATTCGATTTAGATACCAGTTCGCGGAATCCTTCCCAGTCCTGAGCAGTATAACGTGCATCCACAGGCACATCTACATTGCGTTTTTTCAGTTCCTTGTTCAAATAGGTCTTTGTATTGACCTCACGCCGTTCGGCCAAAGCATCGTTCAACTTCAGACCGCCATCGGGCGAAGCATACGCCGAAATCTCGACCGCTACGTTTTGATTGGGTGCCTGATTGGCGTTCTCAACCAAGTTTTTCCAGTCGGTGATCTCTCCTTTGCTGATTTCTTTTGAACGAAGCTCGGCTTGCTGGATCAAAAACATGATGTTTGCATCGTAAGCCTCCTTGATGATGCGCTGGAACTTGTCGGCGCCGATGGCCGGATTGGCTGTGGCCGCATCAGCCAGCATGGAGGTGGCAATCACGCCATCGGCGATCTTGAGCTCGGGCAGCTTGATGGTTTTGTTCTTGACCTTGGCTTCAAATTTCAGGAACAGTTCCGACTTCTTCATCGCCGGCTTGTACTCGAATTTTGAACGCATGGTGGCATTCCCGCCGGCCGCATACGACACGACCTGATTGTTGGCTTTCACTTTCTCGCCCTGAAACGAGTAGGAGGTGCCCCATGTTTCGCCTGTAGCATAACGAAGGACGGGCGTCACCGTCACGATCGCATTTTTGTTAAACCATTTGGCCGGAAATGTGGCGTTGATGGTTACTGGTACCTCGCCGCCAATTGCTTCCAACGGCTGAGGCTCGGCTTTAATGTATTGCTCCGATAGTGGCGTCAATTTGCCGGAACATGCCGAAAATGTAATAATTGCAACGAATGCAAGGAATGAAAAAAAGAACTTTTTGTTCATAATAGAAAAAATTTAAAATTGTTTATAGTATTTATTTTATACATTTGCATCTTAATCATTATGATTTCATAATCATGACAGCCCGCAAAATTAGAAAGAATTTTCATATTAATACTATAAAACGAGAAAAATTATTAAGAAAATATTATTTTTGCATGCTCATTTAAAAAATTAACAATGTTTTTCATTCATGCACCCCATGCGTTAAAGGCTAAAATTTCGCTCCCGCCATCCAAAAGCATAAGCAATAGAGCGCTTATACTGAATGGATTATGTGATAGTCCGAGACCCATAATGAACCTCTCCGCCTGCGATGATACAGCCGTTGTCGTTGAAGCGCTTCGTGCTGACAGGCCAATGATTAATGTAGGCGCTGCCGGTACGGCCATGCGTTTTCTTACCGCTTACCTGGCGGGAAAGCCGGGCGAATATTGGCTGACGGGTACGGAGCGAATGAAAAACCGACCGATAAAACTGCTTGTGGAAGCGCTTCGCCACGTGGGGGCGCAAATTGAATACCTCGAAAAAGAGGGATACCCCCCCCTCCATATCAAAGGACAACCCTTGAGGGGAGGCGAAATGGAACTTGACGGTAGCATCAGCTCCCAATATGTTTCCGCGTTACTGATGATGGCGCCAACGATGACGAACGGCCTGCGGCTGCACCTGACGGGTGAGATCGTCTCGATGTCGTACATCAACCTTACACTGCAACTCATGGCGCAATTCGGCGTGATTGTCTTCAAGGTAGGCAATACGTTGACCGTCCTGCCGCAGCCGTATGACCTGCATGACGATTTTATCGTCGAGTCCGACTGGAGCGCCGCATCGTACTGGTACGAATTGGTCGCATTATGCCCAAGCGGGGATGCAACCGTCACATTGAACGGACTATGGCCGGATAGCCTGCAAGGCGACGCCTCCATTGCGGAGCTATTCGACCCGTTAGGCGTCAAGACGTCATTCCATCCATCAGGCGTCGTCCTTACGAAAAAACAGTGTGCCGCCGCCAGCCCGCTTGCCTTCGATTTTACTTCCATGCCCGATATGGCGCAAACACTTGCCGTTACCTGCACGATGCTGCACGTCCCGTTTCGCTTCACCGGCTTGCAGAGCTTGAAGATAAAAGAGACCGACCGGCTGCTTGCACTCAAAACCGAACTGCAAAAGCTCGGCTATCTGCTTGAAATCCAGAATGATAATACGTTGTCGTGGAATGGCGACAGATGTGAAGTTGCAACGGCGCCTGTCATCGCAACCTACGAAGACCACCGGATGGCCATGGCTTTTGCCCCGGCGTCGCTGCGGATGGAACACGGAATACAAATTGCCGACCCGCACGTCGTATCGAAAAGCTATCCGTCGTTCTGGAACGATTTGAAAAAGGCTAATTTTTTAATCCACGAATCATGACAAACAGGCTGAACTTATCTGATTGTTGCGGACAACATGCCGTATGTGAACATCTGCCGACGAACATACCCGAACAAATCGACTATTTCGACGATGAAGAATTGGATGAATTAGGTGGCATCGCTTCCGAATATCATACCGAACAGGCCATTGAAGCATTTCGGGAGGTTCTCTATACCTTGCGTCCCGATGAAGTGATCGATTGGCTGACGAGCCTGCAGCATCGCAACATCAACCTGCCCGACCCATTGGTTGACGAAGCGTTTTTCATTGTCGAAGAACAGCGTAACATGGAGAGATCATAACATGATGGATATTCTACATTACACATTTTTTCAGAACGCACTCTGGTCGAGCCTGCTGATATCCATCGCCTGTGGTATCGTCGGTACTTACATCGTCACCCGCCGGATTGTCTTCATCAGCGGCGGGATCACGCATGCCTCGTTCGGCGGGCTGGGACTAGGATTTTACTTCGGCGTCAACCCCTTGTTGTCTGCGCTGTTGTTTGCCGTCGTGTCGGCTTTCGGCATCGAATATTTCAGTCATACGGGCAACTACCGCCAGTTGCGCGAAGATTCTGTCATCGCCACCGTGTGGTCGTTCGGCATGGCTGTCGGCGTCGTTTTTATCTTCCTGACGCCCGGCTATGCGCCCAATCTCTCCGCTTTTCTCTTTGGAAACATCCTGACCGTATCACACGCCGACCTGCGCTGGATGGCGATCCTCTCGGCGATCCTTGTCGTGTTGTATGTTTTAGGCAAAAGAACACTCGTTTATATCGCTTTTGACCGCGATTTTGCGTTGACGCAGCAAGTGCCCGTCAGGTTCATCGAATACCTGATGATGCTGTTAATAGCCGCAACGATTGTACTGACCATCCGCCTGATTGGCGTCATGCTGCTGATGAGCATACTGACCATTCCGCAAATGACCGCCAACCTGTTTACCGCCAACTACTTTAAAATAACCGTTGCCAGTTGCCTGTTGGGATTTACGGGATGTATCTCCGGCCTGTTTCTCTCCTATTTTTTCAACATTCCCTCTGGCGCTTTTATCATCCTCGTCTTGATCGCTATCTTTCTGTTCGCCAAAATTATCCGTAAATGCCATAAATTACGAAGTCCGTAAACTGCTCCCTTATCCGGCGCTTTTTGTCGCGCCATGCAATAAAATGCTGATTGTTCAGTTATTTTAAAGATGGAATGTCCCTATTTATGAACGCTGAAATAATGAAAAGGCTTGGATTGGCGGGATTAACGGTATTGATTATCGTTGCTTTCGGCTCGTGCAGCGCCCGGAAAAACACCGGGCCAAGCCGTTTTTATCATGCCCTCAACGCACGCTACAACACCTATTTCAACGGGAAAACGACGTTCGACGAATCGCTGCGGACGATGAATGAAGGCTTTACGGAAAGCTATACCGAACAAATTCACATGTATCCCGTCAACGGGATGTTTAAAGAGGAAAAGATCACGACGGGCGGCCCTTTCGACCGTGCGATCGTAAAAGGCAATAAAGCAATCAAACTACATTCGATAAAAGACAAACCGCCGCGTAAGACAGGATGGCAGAGCGATCCCAAACAGGTCAAACGGCAGGCGACAGAAGAATTTAATCCTTTTATGAAATATTGCTGGCTGCTGATTGCCGAAAGCCATTTTTATAACGGCGATTTTCTGACGGCAGCCGTCACCTACTCCTATATCACCCGGCACTTTGCAACCGACGAAACGCTTGTTGCCGAGGCACGTATCTGGCAGGCACGCTGCTACACGCAAATGGAATGGTTTTACGAAACGAACAACTTGCTTAAAAAACTCAGCGAGACGGGCATCCCGAACAGCCAGCAGAAACATTACGACCGGATGTATGCCGAATACCTGATAAAAAGCAAACAATCCGAACAGGCAATTCCCTACCTGATAAGCGCTATCTCTTCTGAAAAAAATAAACGCCAGCGCTCGCGGATGCGCTACCTGCTCGGACAACTCTACCAGTCGGACGAACAAAATGAACTTGCCTACAAGACATTCGGAAAGGTTGCCGCGTCAAACCCGCCGTATGAAATTGAATTTGCATCGCGCATACGCCAGACCGAAGTCTTTCCGGGCGACAACTATGCAAAAGTGCTCAAGATGTTGCGCAACATGTCGAAAAGCGATAAGAATAAAGACTTTCTCGACCAGGTGTTCTATGCGACGGGAAATGTCTACATGACGCAACAGGATACCGCAAAAGCCATCGAAAGCTACGCCCTGGGCATCGAGAAAAGTACGCAGCAAGGCATGGACAAGGCGATTTGCCAAATCTGCCTCGGCGACATCTACTTTACCCAAAAAGACTACATCAAAGCGCAACCCTGTTACAGTGGCGCTCTATCGGGCATCTATAAAGGATATAAAGATTATGACCGCGTGTCGCGCCTGTCGGAGACGCTGGACGCATTGGTCGTCCACTATGAAGCCGTTCATCTGCAGGATAGCCTGCAGGAACTCGCCCGCATGCCTGAAGCGGATCGGCTCGCCGTCATCGATAAAATAATCGCGCAACTCATTGAAGACGAAAAAAAGGCGGAAGAAGAAGCCAAAAAAGAAGAATACCTCGCCCAGCAAGCTGCCATGGGGTCGGGTATGAATCAACGAACGAACATGAACATGCCGGCCATGCCTTCCGCCACCGGCGGCAGTTCTTTCTATTTTTATAATGCGCAGGTTGTGGCACAAGGCAAAACGCAATTCGAGAACAAATGGGGCAAACGAACGCTGGAAGACAACTGGCGCAGACGAAACAAAAAAACCACCCTGCTGCCAACCGACGAAGAAGCGAATGAGGCAACCGCTACCCGGCAGCCGGGCGAAACAGCCGAACAATCCGATTCGCCGGATTCGACGAAGGACGAAACGAAGGATTCTACGAAGGATGACCCGAAGACACGCGAATACTATTTGCAACAGATACCTTTCGACGAAGACGACCTGCTGGCTTCCAACGTCATCATCATGGACGGCCTGTTTAATATGGGCATGATCTACAAGGACAAATTGGAAGACAAGAACCTGTCGGTCGAAGTATTTGAAGAACTCAACAGCCGTTTCCCCGGCAATACCTACCGCCTCGATTTCTACTATCAAATCTATCTGATGGCGCTTCGCTATCAAGATACGGCGTTAGCCGAAAAATACAAGGCCCTCCTGTTGAAGGAGTTTCCCGTCGACGACTATACGCTCGCCATCTCCGATCCCGATTATGAATATAACATGCGAATGATGGACAGCGTTCAGGATTCGATCTACGAATCGACATACGCCAGCTATCTGGCGGAAGATACGGCTGCCGTCCGTCGCAATTACAACGAAGTGACCGCCAAATATCCGCTTTCCAAGCTAATACCTAAATTCATGTTCCTGAACGCACTGACGTACGTCCAGGCCGGCGATGCCGAAGGATTCAAGGAGGCACTGACACAGCTGACCGAAAAATATCCTTCCGCCGATGTAACGGAACTGGCCAACGAGATGCTGAAAGGCCTCTTGCGCGGACGCCAGTTGGTGCAGGGCAACTTCTCAACCATCACGTGGGATTTCCGTTTCGGCCTTAGTGCCGACGGGCAGTTGCGGGGCGATTCCACATCCGCCTTCTCAACAGCGGAGGAAACGCCGCACCGCATGTTGCTCATCTACACGACCGGAAACATCGATCGCAACCAACTGCTATTCGCAGTAGCCGCTTTTAATTTTGCCAATTTCAGGATCAAGGGCTTTGACCTGGGATTCGAACAGGTTGGCATCTTTACTATCCTCACAATCAATGGATTCAATAATCTAACGGAGGTTCTCGACTATCATCGTATCATATACGGAGAAAACGGCTATGCGCCTGTCTTTGACGATGTTGTCACGTTCTTTCCCTTTTCCGATGAGAATTATGAAATCCTGATGCGCGGAAAAACACTGGAAGAGTACATGCGTTTCTTTGTCGAAAACTTTGGCGAAGCCGCCCCCCGCCTGGTAAGTCGCTGGCGCATGCGCGTGGATGCCGACCGTCAGGCGATGGAAGACGAAATAGCTGCTGCTGTCGTCGATTCGGAAACCGTTCAGGAACAAGCTGAAACGGCAAAAGCCGCCAAAACATCCGAAGCCGCCGAAACCGCCAAAGCATCCGAAACGTCCAAAGCATCCGAAACGTCCAAAAGCGCCGAACCTGCCGAAACCATTGAAACCTCCAAAGCCGACACGACGGATATCGAAGCGATCATTGATTTAGCCATCCGGCAATTGACGGCTGATGCAAAAGAAATGGCGAAGGAAACGACCGCAGATACCGATAAGGAAGCCGTAGAAGAGGAGCGCCCGGCGGCAAAGAGAGAACGCCTCTCCAAGAAACTCTTCCGTCGCGTCAAGGAAACCAAACAATACAAAACGATTGAAGAAAGCATCCAGACCATCAAGGAATTGGCTGGCGAAGATGCGTCGCCCGCCGACACCGCAAGTGTTGAACCCCCAAAACCATTGGAACGAATCGGCGGCGAGCTTACCTACGAGCAAATTCAGGAAATACGCAAACTCGAAGCCGAAGAAAAAGCCATCCAGGATGCCGAAAACGCTTATACAAAAGAAGAAGCCAAAAAGGCGGCTGACGCGCTGAAAGCGGAACAGGCGAAAGAACGCGATCAACTGCGCAAGGAAAAAGAAAAAGCACAGCAGGAACGCATCAAACAGCAGAAGAAAGATAGCCGACAAAAGGAAAAAGAAAGTAAAGCCAAGCAGCGCGAAAAAGAAAAAGCGAGCAAAGCGCTGCTGAAAGCAAAAGAAAAAGAACGCCAAGCCGCCCTGAAAGCTAAAACGGCAAAAGGTAAAACGTCAAGTAAAAAGTAACCACTGTTCATATTCGGAAGTAATCACGTCCACTACCTGCTCCGGAGTAAGGAGGGAAGTGTCGATCACCAGATCATAATGGCTTTCGTCGGTGCAATCGGCGCCATATAATTCCAAATAGCGCTTGTTCTCACTTTCTTTTCGTGCTACAATATCGCCTGCCGCCTCTTCCATCGAGGCATAATTTTCATTGATGCGATTTTTATCGCCCGATATCCTTTGGATGGCGACCGCCAAATCGGCTTTCAAATAGACCTTGAACGACTGCGGGATAAAGAACCACGCCAACCGTGAATCGACGATTAATCGGGATGATTCGTTCAACGACTTGAAAATCGAATCGATTTCCGCATCTATTTCGGGGTGTGTCTCGGCGTATTTATTCAACTCCAGCGTTGTCATCTGATGCCTGTTGGCTATCTCGCGCTGCACTCTGCCGGTATACACGTAATCGTAATCCAACCGTTGCTTCAACAGGTTGGAAACGGTCGATTTTCCACTTCCCAGATCGCCTGTTATCGTGATGATGGCTGCCATGTTTATTGTATTAATCAAATGTGATGTAGGGTTGTAGCCTTGCTCGGTCGCTGTCCGTAAATTCATTGAGCAGTTGCAGGTTTTCCCAGCCGGTCAGCTTTCCCTTTTGACGTCGCAACTGCATGATCACCTTTGCCTGCGCATAACTGATATAGGGATGGCGCGAGAGCGAATCCTGCGGGATGGCATTGACATTCAATTTTTTGACGAGGGATGGATCGGCGGTAAACCAGGGGAGAAACGCTTCGTAGCGTTCTTCATCAATGCCGTACACCTCGCTTAGTTGCGTTACTGAATAATAACCTCCCAGCAGCGCACGGTAGCCGACAATCCGTTTGGCGAACGCGCTGCCGATGCCGGGTACTTTTTTCAGGATGGTCGTATCGGCCGAATTGAGTTCGACAACCGTTCCTTCCGCGTATTTTTCCGCCCGTTGATAGGTAGGTTGTGAATTGGAAGTAAGCCGGTTCACCCGTTGTGCGACCGATTCTTGTGCTTTGGGTGGCGACGATTCCTTTTGTTCGGCCTTTTTTTCGGACGAAGTCGTGTCCTCCGGCGTTAATCCTTCCTTCTCGGGCTGTGCGATCGTTGTTTCAGCCGTTTTTTGCTTGACGGCAGGGTCGGCCTGGCGGGTGATGGTCAAGAGGGTGACGGCAATGACGATGATCGAAAGGAGAACGATCAATCCCGTTCGCTCCCCTTTTGAAAAATAAAAAAAATCGCGCCATGACATACGATAAGTCGATTAGGATGTTTTCAATAAATTCAATATACCCAATTCGTTCAGGAAAATCAAACCGATGGCAATCGGCGCAACATACCTGATCAGGAAACAAAAAAACGTGAAGAAATAAAACGGTACGGTTCCTTTGTTTGTCAATTCGGCTTTCAGTATTTTTTTGTCAATACGCCAGCCAACGAAAATACAAATCAACATACCCCCAAACGGAAGCATGATTTTTGCCGTCACATAATCCAGCAGATCAAAAAAAGTGAGTCCTAACACCGTCGCCTTTTTTAGGATGCCAAACGAAAGCGAGCTTGTGCAGGCTAACAGGCAAACGCCAAGCGATACGAGCCATGCGGCACGCTTGCGTGTAATATGATGTTCTTCATGCAGATAGGCTGTTGCTACTTCGTGGAGCGATATGGTGGAGGTCAAGGCGGCAACAGCCAGTAAAATAAAAAAAATGCAGGCCCACAGGTTGCTCAGTGGCATTTGTCCAAACACATTCGGTAGCGTGATGAAGACAAGTTCGGGGCCTGCAGTAGGGGCAATGCCGAAATTGAACACGGCGGGGAAAATCATGATACCTGCCAGCAGCGCGATGAGGAAATCGATTGCCGTCACCTCCAACGCCGTGCGCTGGAGTTTTGTCTGGTTCCCGAAATAGGAAGCATACGTTATCATGCAGCCCATGCCGATACTTAGCGAAAAGAAGGCTTGGCCCATGGCGCTCAACAATACCGACGAGTTGATCTTGCTGAAATCGGGACGAAACAAAAAATCAAGCCCCGCCATGGCGCCAGGTAACGACAGCGACCGGACGCACAAGACGGTAAGCATCGCCAACAGCAGGGGCATCAATAATTTGGAAGCACGTTCGATACCGTTCTTCACGCCGGTTGTAATAATCAAATGCGTCATCGCAATAAAAACGATGACCCATAAAACCGGTCGGAACAGGCCGGAAGAGAAGCTGCTAAACTCTTCATTAAACGCTTCGACGGTTTTTCCTCCAAATGAACGGGTCAACGACTGGAGAACATATTCGAGCGTCCATCCGGCAATGACAAAATAAAAACCAAGAATTAGAAATGCGGCGATAACGCCAATATATCCTATGACCGACCATTTTGTGCCGGGTGCAAGCACGCCGAAAGCACCGGCAGCGTTGCGTTTCGAGTGGCGTCCGATATAAAATTCGGCTATCATGACCGGCAGGCCTAACAGGATGGTACAACACAGGTAAATCAACAAAAAGGCAGCGCCACCGTTTGACCCCAGCATATAGGGAAAGCGCCAGATATTACCCAGCCCTACCGCACTGCCTACCGTAGCGAAAATGATCCCCAATCGACTGCCAAACGTAGCCCTTGTTTCCCCCGACTGCATCCTGTTTACCATATCATGTATACCCCCTAACTCCTTGTTCGTAACTCAGACCTCATCAACAATCCCTCCATCTTTCAAATGAATAATCCGATCGGCAAGCGATGCCAGATTCATGTCGTGGGTAACAATTACGAATGTCTGCCCCAACTCTTTCCGTAGCGCAAAGAACAATTCATGCAGTTCTCCCTTATTTTTGGTGTCGAGGCTGCCCGACGGTTCGTCGGCCAATACGACCGACGGATTATTGATTAAAGCGCGGGCTACCGCTACCCGTTGTTTTTCGCCGCCCGACAGTTCCGATGGCTTGTGATTCATCCGGTCGGTCAGTTTCAGGAAATCAAGCAGTTCCCTTGATTTTCTTTCCGCCTCATCGTATTTGCGATGGGCGATCAGCGCCGGCATCATGGTGTTTTCGAGCGCCGTAAATTCGGGCAACAAGTGATGAAACTGAAAGACGAAGCCAATCTGCCGGTTACGAAAAGCCGCCCGCTCTTTTTCATTCAGGTTGAAAGGGTTGATGCCATTGACGCTGACCGTCCCCGACTGCGGTCGGTCGAGCGTGCCAATGATTTGCAGCAGCGTAGTCTTCCCCGCCCCGCTCGGCCCTACAATCGCAATTATTTCATTCGCGCGTATCGACAAATCAATGCCCTTCAGCACCTGCAACGAGCCAAAACTTTTTGTAATCCCTTTCGTTTCAACCATAAACAATTATTTTTCCAACATTTTCCCAACGATCTTCGGCATGCAATGACCGTTCGTTTGATTGTAGACAAAATTGAGAATTGAGAAAAAATTCTCAACTCTCAATTCGCAATACTCAATTCTAAAACATGTTTTATTTCACAATCTCAAATAGCTCTACTTCGAATATGAGTATCTTATCGTAGTGCGGGGCTTGCGGACCCATCGGGCCATATCCCAATTCTGTCGGTACCCAAAACATATATTTTGATCCCACAGGCATTAACTGCACCCCTTCTTTCCATCCTTCGATGACACGGCCTATTTCAAATTCTGCCGGCTCGCCACGCTGTACCGAGCTATCAAACACCTCTCCGTTAATAAGCGTACCATGATAGTGCACTTTTACGACATCATCAACTTTTGGTTTCGGCCCTTTACCTTCGCTGATTACTTTATACTGCAATCCGCTTTCAGTAGTTATTACGCCGCTTTGCTTCCCGTTTTCAGCCATGAACTTATCATTTTCAATCTTACTTGCTTCTGTCTTTAGTTCTTGTGCTGCAGTAAAAATACCATTCACATACTCGCCGGCTGCTTGCATGTCTTTACCTAAGAATAAGGAATCGTCCGCATTTTGCAACCCAAAAATGACACCGGCAACAAAAGCCTCTATATTCCCTTCGATAGGCCAATTTTCCATCTGATTTTCAAACCCTTTTCTCATTTGAAGACCATTACTTTGACCGATCATGAAACTCACGCTGTCGCCATCACTTTTCAGTTTTACAGAACCCACTGATTTCCCGGAATCACAAGATGCAAATGCAACTCCCATCATTACCAAAGCCGCAATGGCTAAAAAACTTAACTTTTTCATTTCATTCATATAATTTTGTTTAACAATATTTCAATTTCTTATCGTCATCCTTCATAATCAGGCTGCAAAGGTAATTGTTTTATTTGTATTGTTATATTTTTTGTAAATATTTTTTCAAAAACAGCATTTTTTTCTTGAAAATCCTTAACTTCGCAGCTAAAAAGACATGAAAAGATTAGTAATACTTACAGGGGCAGGCATGAGCGCAGAAAGTGGGATTTCTACCTTTCGCGGCTCAAACGGGTTATGGAACAATTATCCGGTTGAACAAATCGCCACGCCCGAAGGTTTTGCGGCGAATCCCCAATTGGTTTTGGAGTTTTACAACCAGCGGCGGCGCGAACTGCTGACTGTTGAGCCGAATGAAGGACACAAGGGGCTTGTGGCGTTAGAAAAATATTTCGACGTGCATATCATCACGCAGAATGTAGACAATCTGCATGAACGTGCCGGAAGTACGCATGTCATCCATTTGCACGGCGAACTGATGAAATCCTGTTCCGTCAATAACAAGGAGGTACCGTTCGACATTTCACCCGAACATCCCGATATTCATCTTGGCGACAAAGCGCCGGATGGCGGCCAGCTTCGCCCTTTTATCGTATGGTTCGGAGAAGATGTGCCCAAAATAAACGAAGCGATCAGCTATGTCGAATCGTCGGATATCCTTGTCGTCATTGGGACATCGTTGAACGTTTACCCGGCAGCCGGGCTCCTACATTATATTAATATAGGCCAGCCCGTTTTCCTGATCGACCCCAACCCCGTGAACACCTATCGCAAGGATATTCACTTTATTGTAAAAGGGGCTTCGGAAGGGGTGAAGTTACTTTCCGGGCTGCTTCGTTCCTACCATTGACGATTTTTTTGTAACAAAAAAATCTTTCATCCGTCTTATTGATGAAAGCGCATCGAGAAGCGCTTCAAATACAATACAATTATTAACATGTACAGTAAAACGTATGAAAAGACTATTTTTTATTACAATTGCGACAGCCATGCTGTTTCACCCCTGTTTCAGTAAGGGAATCGCTGAAAACAGCAAAACTCAACCACAAAACTCGGTTGATGCTTTATTCACCAATTTTTCCAAAGAGAAGAATATCACGCATGTAAAAATTGACGGATTAGTCATGGCATTTGTCCGCGGCTTTACCGACACAAAAGGAGTGACCGGCGTGGAAGTGTTTTCGTTTGATGAATGTGACGAGACTGTAAAGGGCAAACTGAACGCCGCCATCAAAAATTTGAAGGACAGCGCTTATGAAACGTTTATTTCTACTACACAGAGCGGAGAAAATACAAAAGTCCTTGTAAAGATAAAAGAAGACTACATCAACGAAATAGTCGTCATTACAGGCGGAAAAGACCCGGCTTTCGTTAGGATAAAAGGGAAGATAAAGCCGGACGATCTGCAAAGTGTTGTAGATAACAATAAATAACGAAAGTTCGGATGACTGCCGCGTATTTCAAACAAGCGTATTATTCGTTGCATCCCAAGCTGTACAGCGTTGCTTTTGCCATTCTAAAAAAAACGGAAGATGCCGAAGATATCCTGCAGGATGCCTATTGTAAACTATGGGACGACCGCCAAAAACTTGTTGACATACAAAAGCCGGAAGCATACTGCGTGACGCTTGTCAAAAATTTATGTATAGATTACTTACGCTCGCCGAAAGCGGCGCGTCAAATTGAAATGATTGACTATTATGACTTCCCCGACCACGCTGCAAATGCCGAAACGGATATGGTTAATAAGGAAACGATAGCGAGAATCCGCGCGCTTATCCATCGTTTGCCGACAAAACAACAAAGGATACTGGACTTGCGCGCCTTTGCCGATTGTTCGTCGGAAGAGATAGAAACGATAACGGGAGAAAGCGCCGAAAATGTGCGGGTGCTCCTTTCACGTGCAAGAAAGACATTGAGAATGAATTTAAAAACAATTGAAAAAACAATGGAAGTATGACTGACGAAAAGAAAATAGAACATTTGATCGAAGCTTTTTACAGGGGCGATACGACGCTTGAAGAGGAAAAATGGTTAGCTGATTTTTTCAACGGCGAAGGCATGCTCGAAAACGGCGAAACCATGTTCGAAAAATGGCAAACTGACAAGATGTTGTTCAACATTTTATACGACCCATCCCGCGTCTCCCCCCCGAAAGATTTCTCGATAAGATTGGAGAAAAACCTCGACGACCATATCCGAAAATCAGCAAACCCAAAATCCGGTTCAAAAATAAGGACATTTTATCTTACACTGCTAAGTGCAGCTGCTGTTGCCCTGCTGTGTGTCGGATTATTTTTTGCAAACGAAATAAAATCCAAAAGGGATTTCGTCGCCGACACTTATACCAACCCCGAAGAAGCGGCCATAGCGGCCGAAAAAGCATTGCTCTTTGTATCATCCAAACTTAACGAAGGATTGGCTCCCTTGGGAAAAATCAAAGAAAGCGTGCAGAAAACCAATGAAATAATCAACGAAAATTTTAAGTAAAACTCAAAAAAATAAACGATATGAAAACCAAGTATTTGCTATTAGTAATGATAGGTTTGTTGGGTGGCAGCTTGCTTCATGCCCAGAACAACACCTTCAAAAGTATCTTTGAAAAGTACGAAAATGAAGAAAATGTGACCATCGTCAGCATTTCAAAGTCCATGTTTAACCTGATACCGGGCAACCTGAAAACAGGAAACATTGATATAAAAAATGTGCTTCCTAAAATTGAATCCCTGCTCATCATCACGTCCGACAACAGCCGTATGAAAGAAAAAATGTCCGCTGAGTTTAAGTCGCTGATTGAAAAAAACAAAAACTACGAAGAACTGATGCGCGTAAAAAGCGACAAGACAAACGTAACTTTCAACATCAGAAAAAAAGGCGACATGATCAATGAACTGATTATGCTCGTCAACGACGAAGAAGATTTCGTTGCCATCCAGCTACTGGGGAATTTTTTACTCGAAGACATTCAAAAATTAGCTACTGAAGCACAGCAAACACAATAAAACCATATAAAATAACGTTTTATTGAAGTAGTAACCCATCGCAAAAAACGGATGAAAAAAGATAAGATACTTTGGGCTGACGACGAGATTGACTTATTGAAACCTCATATTCTCTTTCTGGAAGAAAAGGGATATGAGGTTTACCCTGTCGTCAGCGGTCAGGACGCGATCGACTGTTGCAAGGAAAAACCGTTCGACATTATTTTTTTAGACGAGAACATGCCCGGCTTGAGCGGCCTTCAGACATTGACGCTTATCAAACAATTGAATCCTGATGTACCAGTCGTCATGGTTACGAAAAGCGAGGAAGAAAGCATCATGAACCAGGCTATCGGCAACAAAATAGCCGACTATCTTATTAAGCCCGTAAATCCCAATCAGTTACTTATTTCCGTCAAAAAGAATATCCATAAAAGCGACATCATTACTGAAACCACAACGACCAATTATCAGCACGAGTTCAGCCGTATAGGCATGCAAATCAATGATGCCAACTCTACCGGCGACTGGATAGAAATTTATAAAAAAATTATTTACTGGGAACTGACGCTTCAGGAAGGACAGGTAGAAATGCAGGATTTGCTCCGACTTCAAAAAAAGGAAGCCAACCACGCTTTTGGAAAATTTGTCAGGAAAAATTACATAGACTGGATACAAAATACCGAACAGCGACCGTTGATGAGTCCCGATTTATTTAAAAACAAGGTTTTCCCGTTACTCGACAAAGGAGAAAAAATTTTTTTCATCCTCATCGACAATTTCCGGTTAGATCAATGGTTCGCTGTCAAAAATCTGCTTAGCGAAACATTCACTTTCGACGAAAGCAATTATTACAGCATCCTGCCTACGGTTACCCAATATGCCCGAAACGCCATTTTTTCAGGCTTAATGCCCTTGCAAATAGAAAAAATCTTTCCTGACCTGTGGGTGGACGAAGAAAGTGAAGAAGGAAAAAACATTAACGAAGAATCCCTGATACGAATGCAGATTGAGAGATTTCGGAAAAAGTATACTTTTTCCTATCACAAGATATTTGATTCAAGATACGGTGAAAAAGTAGTAAATTCGATTGCCGACATTGCCAAAAACCAACTCAACGTCATCGTCTTGAATTTCATCGACATGTTGTCGCACGCCCGCACTGAAAGCATCATGATTCGTGAACTGGCTCAGAGCGAAGCCTCCTACAGAAGCCTTACACGCTCATGGTTTCAACATTCTACTACCCTCGAAATGATAAAGAAAATTGGAGAGAAAGGAGCAAAAATAATACTTACTACCGACCACGGGACAATCCGGGTTGACAATCCGGTCAAAATAATAGGTGACAAGAATACCAATACAAACCTCCGGTACAAGGTAGGAAAGAACATGGATTATAATAACAAGGAGTTATTTGAAATAAAGAATCCTGAAAAAGCCGGACTACCCTCCCCTAACCTGAGTTCAAAATATATTTTTGCCCTGAATGAATCATTTTTTGCCTATCCCAATAACTACAACTACTACGTATCCTACTACAAAAACACCTTTCAACACGGGGGCATATCACTCGAAGAAATGTTGATTCCGTTCATCCTCTTGACCCCAAAATGATAAAGTCTGAAAAATCATTTCATTTTTCATTTGATACGTTGTTGATAACTACTCAAAAAAAAACTTTCAAACCTCAATTTTTTTCCAATACGCTGCTCCTTTCTACCCTTCAAGAAAAAAAGCAATTTTTTTTATACTTTTTACGCACCCGTTTTTCACCCCTCACGGGCCGTGCTGGAAATCTTCTATGCCTCTATGAATAAGCCAAAAAAGTGGCAATTATTTTTTGAACGAAAAGTTTTCAGCATTTTCAACAAGCTATCATATACAGTATTTTTTAGATAAATTTCTAAATTAAGACAATTATATGATACCTAAGTTGATAACTTCAACCTCCATTCAAAATTTTTTCGTATTGTCCTTCTTCGTTGATTATTTGCAGGGCTTTCCGATAGCTGTCGTTCTTCTGGTTTATCACCTCAAAATACTCGCTCATCTCAAACAAATCACGAGCGATGAGCGCCTTCAACTGCAATGAAATGAATTCCTTCGACTGGTTGAACTGTTCTTCCACAAATTCTATCTTATCTTCTTCAGCCATTGAAACAAGTTGTTGCAATATATCTTCAGAAATGGTAAAATTTTCATTGTATGCCTCGAAATGCGGATACCGGTTATTCAAATCAAGCCGGTTCTTGTCTAAGTAAGTCATAGCCATTCGGCTCAAAAGTCCGTTTCTGACAAGTCGAAAATGATAATCCGTATTACGCGTTGAATCAATGGGAACAAAAATATCAGGCATGATACCGCCACCTCCGTACACGGTACGTTGCGAACGAAGCGTGCTGAATTTAAGAGAATCGGGAAAATGAATACTGTCGGCGCTCATAAATTCGCCCTTTTGATAACGTTCATGAAAATCTTGAATGTACGCCTCCATATTTCCGTTTTCATACGGTTTCTGGATGTTCCGACCCGATGGCGTGTAATAGCGGGATACGGTAAGACGTATCATGGAACTGTCGGGTAAGTCAATAGAACGTTGTACAAGCCCTTTACCGAAGGTGCGACGTCCTACAATAACGCCCCTATCCCAATCCTGTATGGCTCCAGCTACAATTTCACTGGCCGAAGCTGAATATTCGTTGACAATAACGACCAGTTTGCCTTGCTTAAACAACCCATTGTCGGTCGAGACGGCATCCGAACGGTTAAATTTGTGTCCTTGCGTGTATACGATTAACTTACCCTTTTCAAGAAACTGGTCGGCTAATGCGTAGGCAACATTCAGATATCCTCCACCGTTTTCCTGCAGATCAAGTATCAGGTTTACCATACCCTGACTCTTCAACTTCATGAAAGACTTGTAAAATTCATCCATCGAAGAAGCCGAAAACCTGCTTAAACGAATATAACCCGTTTTTGAATCGGCCATATACGTAGCATCAATGCTATAGACAGGTATTCGGTCGCGGATAATTTTAAATGTCAATAAATCGTTTGATTCGGTTGAGTTGCCGCGTTTAACTTTTATAATTACTTCGGTACCTTTTTTGCCGCGTATTAATTTTGTAATGTCGGTACTGTACATTTTTACACCGGCGACGACTGAATCGTCAACCATAATGATACGGTCGCCAGCCAAAAGACCCACCTTTTCAGAGGGGCCTCCCGAAATGACCTGTATGATGTAAAGGGTGTCGTTAAGCATGTTGAACTGAATGCCGATTCCATCAAAATTGGCTTCCAAAGGCTCGTTCAGCCTGCGGGTCTCCTCGGCGTTCGTATAAGAAGAGTGCGGATCCAACTTGTCGAGCATCCCCTGAATGGCGTTTTCAATAATTTTTTCTCCATTCACTTCATCAACATAAAAATTGATGATATTGGAAAAAGCCAGTCCCAATTTATTAAAGTTGTTAATATTTTCCTTTTCATCAGCATTTTTATGAAATTGCGCCGGCAGCGTCAGGCTATAAAAAAGCAAAAGAAGGAACGTGTAAAAAGTTTTTTTCATTTTATAATAGGTGTTAAATGTGAAATATCTTTGTTGAAAGTGATTAGTTCGCGTATCAGACTCGAACTGATAAAGGCATATTCAGGTTCGGAAAAAAGAAAAACCGTTTCGATTCCCGATAGCTTGCGATTGACGTCGGCCATTACCTTCTCATATTCGAAATCAGTGAAATTACGGATACCCCTAACGATAAAATCTACTTGTAGCATTTTTGCCAAATCCATTGTTAATGTATCGTAGGGAATGACAGAGACGCTATCCAACCTTTCATACACACGTTGAATAGCCAGCAAACGCTCCTCAATAGAAAATAGCGTTTTTTTTTGCGGATTGTTTCCGATAGCGATAACAAGTTCGTCGGTCAATTTTAAAGACCTTCTTACGATCGCGTCATGGCCGGTTGTAAAAGGATCGAACGTACCAGTAAATAATGCCCTTCTTTTCATACCTATGGAACTAATTAGTCAAATCCTCCTCAACAACGAGGTTGTCAATGATAAAATTTTGACGGTCAAGCGTGTTTTTTCCCATATAAAAATCGAGCATTTCCTTGACGAAATGGTCTTTTTTCATTTTGACGGGGTCAAGCCGGATGTTATTGCCAATAAAATTTTTAAATTCGTCCGGCGAAATTTCTCCAAGCCCCTTAAAACGGGTAATCTCATGATTTTTACCCAATTTTTTCATGGCCGAAGATTTTTCATTTTCCGAATAGCAATAATAAGTCTTTTGTTTGTTCCTTACCCGAAAGAGCGGCGTTTGCAAAATGTAAACATGGTTCTTACGAATCAGATCGGGAAAAAACTGGAGGAAGAAGGTAATCAAAAGCAGACGGATGTGCATACCGTCAACGTCAGCATCGGTTGCGATGATTACTTTGTTGTAGCGAAGCCCTTCCAAGCCATCTTCGATATTTAGAGCCGCCTGCAAAAGGTTAAATTCTTCGTTTTCGTAGACTATTTTTTTAGTAAGACCAAAGCTGTTCAGCGGTTTACCTCGCAGGCTGAAAACAGCCTGAAAATTGGGATCGCGACTCTTCGTTATGGAACCACTGGCCGAATCGCCTTCCGTGATGAAGATACACGATTTTTCTTTCTCGTCATTCTTAAAATCGTTCAGGTGAATGCGGCAGTCGCGTAGCTTTTTATTGTTGATATTCGATTTTTTTGCGCGTTCGCGCGCCTGTTTGGTGATGACGGATAATGACTTCCTTTCCTTTTCGGAATCCAGAATTTTCTTTAAAAGTATATCGGATGTTTCAGGATGCTTGTGCAAGTAGTTATCCAGTTCCTTTTTGATGAAATCGCCGATAAACTTGGAAATGGACGGACCATTGGGACCAATATCTTTGGAACCCAGCTTCGTTTTAGTTTGACTTTCAAAAACAGGCTCTTCAACCTTGATGGATATGGCTGCTGTAATACAGGCTCGTATATCGGTATATTCAAAATTCTTATTGAAAAAATCCTTCACGGTACGACTTATCGATTCGCGAAAAGACGTCAGATGCGTGCCGCCCTGCGTCGTGTTTTGTCCATTCACGAACGAATAGTATTCTTCGCCATACTGATTGCTATGTGTAATGACGACTTCAATATCCTCACCCTTCAGGTGAATAAAAGGATATAGCGGGTCGGAAGTCATATATTCGTTCAACAAATCAACCAGCCCGTTATCGGAATGAAATTTTTTACCGTTGTAATTGATGGTCAGACCAGTATTCAGAAAGACATAATTTTTAATCAGACTTTCAACAAACTCGTCTTTAAATTGATAACCGGAAAAAATATCGCTGTCGGGCGTAAAAGTAATCAAGGTACCGTTTCTTTCTTTGGAAGACACGACAGGTGGATCGCTAACTAACGCCGCCTTTTGATATTCAATCGCTTTTGATTCATTTTCACGAAAACTTTCAATATAAAAGTGGCTGCTCAGTGCATTGACAGCCTTGATGCCTACCCCGTTGAGGCCAACCGATTTTTTGAAGGCTTTACTGTCGAATTTTCCGCCTGTATTCATCCTGCTCGAAACATCCTTCACCTTCAGCAGGGGGATACCGCGTCCGTAATCACGGATCGAAACAACGCCATCCTTGATTTTTACGGAGATCGTTTTGCCGAAACCCATCATGTATTCGTCAATACAATTATCGAGCACTTCCTTCAAAAGAACATAGATGCCGTCGTCGGCAAAAGCGCCATCGCCAAGCTTGCCGATATACATGCCCGGACGTCGGCGTATATGCTCGTTCCATTCGAGCGTAACAATTTGATTGTCTCCGTAAGATTCTTCGTTTGCCTGCAGTGATTTTAATAACTCATTCATATTTGTTTGATATAAACTCTCCTCGTTTTATGTAATTCAACTTTAAAATATTGCCATTGCGACTGAACGGAAAGGTTAGTGGTAAGTTCGGGATTGCTCTCGGCATATACAGCGCCAATTCGATTGTATTCAGGAATTAAATCATTGAACAATAATGCGTTCACACCTTTATTTTGATATTCGGGCAGTACGGCGGTAAGATAAAGGTCAACCACTTTCGGTTTGCTGTATAGCGCCTTTAGCAAATAGATAAAACCGAACGGGAATAACGTACCACCCGCCCGTTGCATGGCACGCGACAAACTGGGTAAAGTAATGCCGAAGCCGACAACCTCGTCATCCGCTTCACGAACAATAATCGAGACAAGATTGAGTTGCAACAATGGAATATACATTTTGACATAATAATCTATCTGCTTCGTGGAAAGCGGAGTAAATCCGTATAAGGGCGAATAGGCTTTATTCAGCGTGTTGAATATCTTGTAGGCGTAGGGCCACACTTCCTTGCGTTTCTTGAATTTTTTGATTGTAAGACCATATCTTTGAGCAGCCAGTTCGCCTATTCTCAGATGCTTTTCGGGAACGCGCGAAGGAATGTAAATCTTGCGTTCAACCCAATCCTGGTCTTTTACAAAGCCAATTCGGTCAAGTTGTACGGGATAATAAGCATGATTATAGAGGGTAGCCATCGTACCCAACTGGTCGAAACCATCAACCAACATCCCTTCATGGTCGAGGTCGGTAAAGCCCATAGGCCCGTGCAAAGCGGTCATGCCCTTCCCTTTGGCCCAATAGATAACGGCGTTAAAAAGCGAATCAACGACCTCATCGTCATCGATGAAGTCAACAAATCCAAAACGGGCGTTTTGCTGTTTCCATATTCGGTTACTTTCATGAACGATTATTCCAGCAATCCGACCGACAATCCGAGCGTTTTTGTAGGCAAGAAAATAGATGGCTTCACATGTTTCGAAGGCCGGGTTCTTCTTTTCAGATAATGTCATGAGCTCATCGTATATCAGGTTGGGAACATGATACGGATTATCCTTGTAAAGAGATATGTTAAACTTGACAAACTGTCGAAGCTCCCTTTTCGTTTTTACTTCTCTAATTTCGATGCCCATTGAAATTTGGAATTTAGACATGCAAAGATACTACAAGATGGCAGTAAAACAAAATAAAAAGCACGTAAAGTCAAAAAAAAGAAAGAAACAAGCGCTCAATATCCTTTCTCATCTGTGCTTGTGTACACGAAAAGTTATTCACAATCAAGACAACAGCGTAGGTTGTTCCATCTTTCGTAAGGTAGCCTGCATAACTGCGCACCCGACTCATGCTACCACTCTTCAGTCGTGCTTTTCCTTCTAATTCGCTGCCACGCAACAGGTTGACAACAGTACCCTCCCTACCGGCGCGAGGAAGCGATTCCATAAAAACCGAAGCCGACGACGAACGGTTATGCATGTAAGTCAGGAGTTCACAAAGGAAGGAAGCACTAAGTTTGTCGGACGTCGCCAGCCCGCACCCATCATACATCCACAAGGCATCAGTGTTTAGCCCTTTTTCCTTCCAGTAACTTTTAAGCGCGACAATACCCCTGTCAAATGAACTAACGGGATCGGAAGTTCTATATGTGATGCCCACAGTCTTCAATAGGGCATCCGCATAAAGATTATGACTGACGTGGTTTGTAATGCGTATCATTTCTTTCAGGGATATCGAATAGGAGGAAGTTAAAAGTTTGCGTTCCTGTATTTTCCAGTCGTTATTTTCAGATAAAATGCGGTAACACGAAGGTTCGCCCCGTACATTTACTGAATCCTGCTTTAGTCGTTCCGTAAAGTATTGCGCGAAAAACAAGGAAGGATCAGGAATATCGCCCTGCTGTTGAACGATCGAACGATTGGCGGGTATCGTCCCGTACAGATAGCGCTCGTTGGAAAAAGGAAAGCCGGTAATATACATGCTATCCTTGTTTATATCGTTAGTAAGTAGATAATTATAAAAACGAAGCATGGGCATGGGTGGTTCAGTCTTGATAATTTCAGGTGTAGAAACCGATGGGTCGGCCCTTAAAAACAACGTGTAATGATTATCAAAAATATTTATGCCATAACTACCCTGCGAATAATAATTGCCCATATCCTCCCGCAGCCATTTCATGGAGACGCCCTCACTGTCAAATATACTTTCGTCGCTTATGACTGAACCGGCAATGGTACGGATACCGGCACGCTTGATCATTTTTACCCATTCGCGCAAAATCTTATCACGGTCGCCACCCACCGCAGCCGATCCAAGCGTCGGGTCGCCGCTTCCCCGAACGTAGAGATTGCCCTCAAGCACACTGTCCCTAATCACGCCACTATACAACAGGGACGTCTCGAATCGAAATTGTTCGCCCAATATTTCAAGCGCTGTTGCCGTCGTGACCAATTTAAGCACGGAGGCAGGAATCAACTCACGATCCGCATCATAACTGAAAACGACCGAATCGCGTGCCATATCTTTCACGAGGAAGGATAGGGAAGAGCCTGTCAGGTAGGATGAACTCAAAAACCGTTCCACAGGCGTTTGTGAAAGCGATTTTCCAAAAACACAAAGGAAAAGTGCACAAAAAGTAGTAATCGGTAATCTCATATTCAATCGGTAAATAAACCATGTAATCAAGGGCAAAGTTATCAATTTTTTTTATAAAAGAAGCTGTTAATTTTCAATTTCAAAAAATTTCATGTACTTTTGTTCGATTTAATTAAGTAGAATAACTCAAAAAAAAGATAAAATATGAAAAAATTAATAATTTTAACAAGTGTATGCAACGTCTTGACATCGTTGTTTTTTACTTTTGCACTCCATGCCCAAGAACAGCAGAATAGTCAGGAACAGTTAGTTCAAAAGCTGATAATAGACCCTAAAATAAGGTATGGGCAATTGGATAACGGACTAACGTATTACATCCGTCGCAATGAAAAGCCCAAAGAACGTGCCGAGTTTTATATTGTACACAATGTCGGTTCGATGCAGGAAGAAGACAATCAAAAGGGATTGGCACATTTCCTTGAGCACATGGCCTTCAACGGCTCAAAAAATTTCCCCGCAAAGGATGGCATCAAGGAATTTGGTGAAAATTTAGGATTGCGGTTCGGCGAGAGTATGAATGCGTATACGAGCTTCGACGAAACGGTCTATATGCTGATGAATGTGCCCGTAACAAAAGAAAGCGTCATCGATTCCTGTTTGCTTGTTTTGCATGATTGGTCATCGTGCCTCTTGCTGGATGACGAAATGATAGAAAAGGAACGGGGGGTGATCAGGGAGGAATGGCGAACAACCAATACGGCGCAAATGCGTTTATTGGAACAGCAAATACCCAAAATGTACCCCAAGAGCAGGTATGGAAATCGTTTGCCGATAGGCGAACTGAATATCATTGAAAACTTTAAAAGAAGTGAATTAGTCGATTATTATCAGAAGTGGTATCGACCGGATTTGCAGGCTATCATCATCGTTGGAGATATAAATGTAGATCAGATCGAACAGAAAATCATCAAGACCTTCAAGGGACTTCCAAAGTCGGATAATCCTGAAAGTAAAGAGTATTATATTGTTCCCGACAATCCGTATCCTTTAATTTCAATCGCTAAGGACAAGGAAATGACGAATACCATCTTGTCTATTTATTACAAGCATGAAAAAATTCCCCTGAATTTAAAAGGTACTATCGTTGAGTTTTATACGAACTACAATGAGCATATAATAGCCTACGTCATGCAGGAGCGTTTTTCAGCACTCATACAAAAACCCGACCCTCCATTTCTTGCAGCTTATGCAAAAGAGGGCGATTACTTCATTTCGAAAACGAAGGGTGCATGGACATCGATCGCAGTCGTCAAACCTGGCGAAATACAAATGGGTATGCAGACATTAGTTCAGGAAATTGAGAAACTAAAGCAGTTTGGCATTTCGGAAGCTGAATATGAAAGGGCAAAAGAAAGCCTTTTAAAGCAATATGAAAATGCCTACAATGAAAAAGATAACGAGGAAAACAGCAACTATGCACAGGAATATGTCGATCACTTTACAAATGGCGACTACATTCCCGGTATAGAAGTTGAATATGATATCTTAAGGAAAATTGCCCCGGCCATACCGTTAGAGGGCATCAATCATGCAATCCAACAGTATTTTACAGCAAGCAACGAGATGAAGAATATTGTTATCGGACTCATGGGACCCGATAAAAGCGATATGGTCTATCCATCAGAGGAAGAACTGTTCTACATGTTTATGGAAGCCAAAAATCAAAAAGTCGAAAGCAACGAGGAGAAAGAGATAAGCAAGATATTAGTTCCTGATTTACCTGTTCCAGGGAAGATCGTTGCCGAGCAAAAAGACGCCCTGTTCGATACGTATGTCTATACCTTGAGCAACGGAGTAAAAGTGATTTTAAAACCAACAACACATAAAAAAGACGAAATATTGATGTCGGCCTTAAGCCCCGGCGGCGAAAGCATGTTTAAGGATAAAAATGATATTTGGAACCTAAAAATATTCAACAATACGATCTTGTTGGGCGGACTTGGCACGTTCGACCGACCCACATTAGAAAAAGTATTGACAGGAAGGAAAATTACTTTCAATTACGGACTAAGCCCTTCAAATGAAATCATAAACGGCTCGGCAACAATCGCGGATATGAAGACTTTATTCGAACTGATATACCTGCAGTTTACTGCGCTGCGTAAAGACCCTGACGCGTTTGCTTCCTTCAAGGAACGGGTAACAGCGCAATTGGAAAACTTGAATTTAAGTCCCGACTATACTTTTTCAGATACACTCAGGTACATTTTATACGATAATCATCCTAAAAATATGAATTTAAAGGTGTCCGACTTTGACAAAATCAACTATAACCGTATCATTGAAATGTACAGGGAACGGTTTGCAGATGCCTCCGACTTTGTATTCACTTTTGTTGGCAATATAACCGTTGATTCCATCAGACCGTTATTGGAACAGTACATAGCCACATTGCCCGCAATCAATCGAGTAGATGTACCGGATGAAAAGCAAGTGACCCCGTTCCATAAAGGAATCGTAAAGAAACACTATGCACAGCAGATGGAGACGCCCAAAGCGACCGTCAATCTAATGTATACAGGCGAGATGCCCTATTCCTTCAGAAATATCATCATTACACAGATTATCAGCAACATGCTCGACCTGATATTATTTGATAAAGTCAGAGAAAACGAAAACGCCTCCTATTCCGTCAGAAATAGCGTTGACATCTACGACTTCCCGATGAACAGGACGTCCATTCAAATTAAGTTTAACGCCAGTCCTGTCAGGTACCTGCAATCAATAGAAACAATTAACAGCGTACTGAATGCGATTGCAAATGAGGGGCCCGAAAACGAATATTTTCAAAAAAGTATCGAAAGCATCATGCGCAGACATGATGAATTGATCCAGAATAATGATTATTGGTTGAATATCATCAGCATGTATTACTTCAGGAATTTAGACACACATACCGATTATCTGAACATTTTAAAGGATATAACCAAAGCAGATATTCAAGCGTTCACAAAAGAACTCTTAGGGCAGCAGAATAAAATCGAATTAGTCATGATACCCCAATGAACGCAAGAAAACGCAAGGATTCTAATGTTGCATAAATAGTTATAAAATAAGGCACAATGGCAAAGTTAGTTGAAACACCACTCATGAAACAGTATTACGACATCAAGTCCAAAAATCCTGATGCCATTTTATTGTTCAGAGTAGGAGATTTCTATGAAATGTATGGAGACGACGCCATTGTTGGGGCAGGAATTTTAGGCATCGTTCAAACCAAACGCTCGAATGGCAGCGCCGCTGAAGTGGCGATGGCTGGGTTCCCTTTCCATGCATTAGATACCTACTTGCCAAAGTTAATAAGAGCCGGTAAAAGAGTGGCGATCTGCGATCAACTGGAAAATCCGAAGTTGACAAATAAAATTGTAAAAAGAGGAATTACGGAAATAGTAACGCCCGGAATTTCCATTAGCGATTCGATCCTGACGCAAAAGGAAAATAACTTCCTCGCAGCCATCTATATGCATAAGAACTATTACGGACTTTCACTGTTGGATATTTCAACAGGCGAATTCCTGACAACGGAAGGATTAGCAGACTATATCGACAAGCTATTAAATAATTTTGCACCGAAAGAGATCGTAATAGAAAGAAATAACCGCAGCCATATTGAAGAAAAATTCAACTTGAAATGCCCGTTGTTTCCTTTAGACGACTGGATTTTTGCAGAAGATACGGCCAAAGAACGACTGTTAAAGCACTTCGGCGTATCTACATTGAAGGGATTCGGCATCAATGAAATGAAATGCGGGATCATAACGGCAGGCGCAATACTTCATTATCTAGAACTCACGCAACAAAAAAATATCGAGCATATCAACAAGATTGTACGTATTGAGGAAGATTCATTCGTACGAATGGATAAGTTCACCGTTCGCAACCTTGAAGTACTGACGCCCATGAACAATGATGGCATCTCTTTACTCGATATTATCGATAAGACATGTTCGCCCATGGGCAGTAGATTGTTAAGGAGATGGATCGTTTTTCCATTAAAAAATATCCATGCCATCGGCGAACGGCAAGAGGTCGTTAAGACTTTTTACAACCAGATCGACCTGGCAGAAGAAATAGAGCTGTTCATATCGCAAATAGGCGACCTGGAACGAATCATAACGAAAATAGCAGTAGGAAGAGTGAACCCGCGAGAATTAATTCAATTGAGAATTGCTTTGCAGACCCTTGACCCCATAAAAGAGAGATGCAATGCAACGGGAAATAAGACAGTGATGGCTTTTGCGAAAAACCTCGACCCCTGTGATTCGATCAAACAACGTATCGAAAGGGAAATAATTCCCAATCCTCCGTTGGCAATCAATAAAGGTGGCGTCATTCGCTCGCACGTCAATGAAGATTTAGACGAGTTGCGCCAGTTAGCATACGCAGGAAAAGACTACCTGCTTAAAATTCAAAAGCAGGAAATGGAACGAACCGGCATCCCGACCTTAAAAATAGCATTTAACAGCGTCTTCGGATATTACATGGAAGTCAGAAATACACACAAAGACAAGGTTCCCCAAGATTGGATACGCAAACAGACATTGGTCAATGCCGAACGATATATTACAGAAGAGCTAAAGGAATACGAAGAAAAAATTTTGGGAGCGGAGCAGAAAATTTTTGATTTGGAAGAAAAAATTTTCAAGGAATTAGTCTTGTACATCTCCCAATATGTGCAAGTTATAAGGAATAATGCACACCTGATTGCCCAAATTGACTGCCTGCTTGCCTTTGCTAAAGTGGCGCGACAAAACAAGTATGTCTGCCCGGTTATTGACAATTCCCTTAAAATTGATATCAAGGGTGGCAGGCATCCGGTAATCGAAAAGCAATTGCCTTCTACTTCGCCCTACATCGCAAATGACATCTATTTAGATAATAAGAAACAGCAAATTGTCATTATTACGGGACCCAACATGTCGGGTAAATCAGCACTGTTGCGACAAACGGCCTTGATTGTGCTATTGGCGCAAATAGGGTCGTTCGTGCCTGCTGAAAGTGCGCAAATCGGTTATATCGACAAAATTTTCACAAGGGTAGGGGCATCCGATAACATTTCACTGGGGGAATCAACCTTTATGATGGAAATGACGGAGGCTGCCGAAATTATGAATAACCTTTCTGAAAGAAGCCTCATCCTGTTTGATGAATTGGGAAGGGGAACGAGTACGTACGACGGTATATCAATCGCATGGTCAATCGTTGAATACATACACGAAAATCCGATCGCCAAAGCGAAAACGTTATTTGCCACGCATTACCACGAAATAAACGAGATGGAAAAATCGTTCAAACGAATCAAAAATTTTAACGTTTCAATAAGGGAGACCGACAATAAAATTGTATTCATGCGAAAGCTCATGCCCGGCGGAAGCGAGCATAGCTTCGGCATACATGTAGCTAAAATGGCAGGAATGCCCAAAAGTATTGTCAAACGAGCCAACGAAATTTTAAGACAACTCGAATCGGATAACCGGCAGCAGGAAATCAAAAGCAAGCCCATAAAAAAAATCTCAACTTCTTATGAGGGGTATCAATATAATTTATTTCAATTGGATGATCCCGTGTTATGCCAGGTAAGGGATGAAATTTTACATCTCGACATAAACAACCTGACGCCTATGGAAGCTATGAACAAAATCTATAACATAAAGAAAATTATAACAGGTAAATCACAATTTTAACAATGACGCTTAATTATATTTGGATAGCTTTTATCTTGATTGCATTTGTTGTGGCGCTAGGCAAGTTGATTTTTCTGAACGACATGAACGTCTTCAACCAGATCATCGCATCTACTTTTGATTCTGCAAAGACCGGTTTCGAAATTTCAATCGGCATTACAGGTATTTTATCACTCTGGTTAGGATTATTGAAAATAGGAGAGAAAGCCGGACTAATCGAAAAGTTTGCAAGTTTTGCTTCACCCGTATTTTCAAAACTCTTTCCCGATCTCCCCAAAAATCATCCCGCTGCCGGAACGATTTTCATGAATATTTCGGCCAACATGCTCGGCTTGGATAACGCAGCAACACCCATCGGGCTTAAAGCTATGCAGCAACTGCAAACACTCAACGAAAAAAAAGATACGGCAACCGATGCCATGATCATGTTTTTAAATATCAATGCCTCCGGCTTAACGATCATACCCATCACAATCTTGACGTACCGCACGCAACTCGGTGCCGCCAACCCATCCGACATTTTTTTGCCCATCTTGCTGGCAACATTTTTTTCTACATTGGTTGCCATCCTTTCCGTGTGCTTTGTTCAAAAAATCAATATACTCCAAAAAAACCTGCTTCTCTTTTTCAGCGCAATGATCTTTTTCATTTTTGGCATGATTTCTATCTTCAAGTTTTTGCCAGCCGAAAAAATTTCAGTTTTTTCAACTTTATTTGCAAATATAGTTCTGTTTACAATTATTTGCGGTTTTTTAATTGCAGGAATCCGTAAAAAACTAAATGTTTACGACACATTCATTTTAGGGGCAAAAGAAGGCTTTCTGACGGCAGTAAAAATAATTCCATACCTGATAGCCATCCTTGTTGCGATCGGCGTTTTTAGGGCATCTGGTGCGATGACCTATTTTATTGATGGAATTAGCTGGTTAGTAGCCGCTTGTGGATTCGACACTTCTTTCGTGGATGCCTTGCCTACCATTATCATGAAACCATTAAGCGGAAGCGGCGCCAGAGGGTTGATGATCGATACCATGAAAGTGTTTGGAGCGGATTCTTTCGCCGGTCGACTTTCTTGTATCGCACAAGGATCAACAGATACGATTTTTTATATCGTCGCCGTTTATTTCGGGTCGGTGGCAATTCGTAAAACGCGACATACCATTCCTTGCGCATTACTCGCCGATTTGGCAGGTGCAATAGCGGCAGTTACCATGGCCTACTTGTTTTTTCCGATTACTCACTAATCATTCGTCAACATGATACTGTATATGAATCAAGAGGTGAAAATGCCTTCGTTACCCAAACGGAAATTGAAGGAATGGATTAAAATGGAGGCAGCTACTTACGGCAAAAGAGTAGGGGATGTCACTTATATATTCTGTACGAACGAAATTATCAAGGGTTTAAACAAACAATACCTTTCGCATAATTATAATACGGATGTAATCACATTTGACTATTCGCGCAATAACAGCATTTCAGGTGATATTTTTATTAGTTTGGAAACCGTGACAGATAATGCCTTAGATTATAAAGAATCGTTTCAAAACGAACTCTATCGCGTAATGATACATGGTGTTTTGCACTTATGCGGGATTCAAGATATAACAGACGACGAACGCGCCATCATGCGTCAACACGAAAACGAAGCATTGAGACATTTAAACAATTTATTACGTACTGAATATGATATTTAATTATGATGTTATCGTAGTAGGGGCGGGACATGCAGGATGCGAGGCAGCTGCGGCAGCCGCTAATTTGGGTTCTCGCACATTACTTGTAACGATGGACATGAACAAAATTGCCCAAATGAGCTGCAACCCCGCAATGGGTGGTATAGCAAAAGGTCAGATAGTACGCGAAATAGATGCCCTGGGTGGATATTCGGGTATTATTGCCGACCGGTCATCTATTCAATTCAGGATGTTAAACAAAAGTAAAGGGCCGGCCATGTGGAGTCCCCGTACACAAAATGACAGACGAAAATATATAAACTATTGGCAAGAGAATTTAGATAATATTCGACAACTGGATATTTGGCAGGATACAGTGACGCAACTTCTCATCAATGATCGTGATACAGTCTACGGCGTTAAGACGCTATTAGATGTCACATTCTACGCTTCGACGGTTGTGTTAACAAACGGCACGTTCCTCAACGGTTTAATGCATGTCGGGAAAGTACAGTTGCCAGGTGGCAGAATTTCAGAGCCCGCTTCATATAGGATCACGGAACAGTTGAAAATGAAAGGCCTTCGCACGGGTAGGATGAAAACAGGTACTCCGGTTAGAATAGACGGTAAAAGTATCGATTTTAACGAACTGACCGAGCAAAAGGGCGAAAATACTTATCACAAATTTTCGTATCTTGATACTATTCAACGAAATTTGATTCAAATAAGTTGTTGGACGTTATATACGAATGAGGATGTTCATGCGACGCTTCGCGAGGGACTGAACGAGTCGCCCCTGTACAACGGACAAATTAGCAGCACAGGCCCCCGTTATTGCCCGAGCATCGAAACGAAAATCGTAATCTTTCCGAATAAAACACAACACCAGTTGTTCTTGGAACCGGAGGGGGAAACGACTCACGAGTATTATTTAAATGGTTTTTCTTCTTCCTTGCCTTTTCAAATACAACTACAAGCGTTAAAAAAAATACATGCTTTTCGCAATATTCAACTATACCGACCGGGGTATGCTATCGAATACGATTTTTTTGATTCAACGCAACTTCATCATTCTTTGGAGTCAAAAGTAATCAGCAACTTGTTTCTTGCCGGTCAAATTAATGGAACAACCGGATATGAAGAGGCCGCAGGACAAGGATTAATGGCAGGTATTAATGCCCATCAAAAATGTCATCAAGGAGCGCCTTTCGTGTTATCACGACAGGAGGCCTATATCGGCGTCTTAGTCGACGACTTAGTTACGAAGGGCGTCGACGAGCCCTACAGAATGTTTACTTCTAGAGCCGAATACAGGATACTGCTTCGACAAGATAATGCAGATGCACGTCTCACAGAAAAATCCCATCAATTGGGGCTGGCGAATGCAGAGAGATTGAAACTGCTTACTGAAAAAAATGAATTCATTCACGCTATGGTCAATTTTCTCGAATTGTTCCACGTGAAACCAATGCAAGTCAATGATTTTTTAGTTAACCAGCACACAGCTCCATTAGCAAATGGATGCAGATTAATAGATTTAATCAGGCGCCCCCAAATACAACTCACAGATTTGCTAACGGTCTTTCCAGAATTATTAAATCTTGTGGACACGATTCCCCAAAACCGAAGGGATGAAATAATTGAATCAGCCGAAATTTCAATTAAGTATAGTGGATACATCAAAAGGGAACAACAAATAGCCGAAAAATTAGATAGGCTTGAAAACATTCCTATTCATACAAGACTTGAATACGATACGATACAATCACTTTCAACAGAAGCCAGACAGAAGCTGAAACGCATCAATCCGACTACAATCGCACAAGCAAGCCGTATTCCCGGTATCTCTCCAAGCGATATCAATATCTTATTGGCAATAATGGGACGGTAAACAGACCGAAAATGTTTCACGTGGAACAAGTATAGCTTGAAATGCTTTAAAAGAAATCATTTTGTATGGACCAAAAAACGAAAGAACATCTCAATCTGATCCTGGCAACCCTGCCCGATTTGCCCGGTTGTTATCAGTTTTTTGATGAAAAAGCGGTCATTATTTATATTGGAAAAGCAAAAAATTTGAAGAAAAGAGTGTCTTCTTATTTTAATAAAGAGCATCCGGAAAGCAAAACAAGGGTGCTTGTAAACCAAATTAGAGATATTAAATATGTTGTGGTCGATTCGGAGGAAGAAGCGTTCCTGTTGGAAAATAACCTGATAAAACAATACCGGCCCCGGTACAATGTGATGCTGAAAGACGATAAGAAGTATCCGTATATTGTTATTAAAAATGAAGACTTTCCCAGAATATATCAAACCAGAAACACGATTCGCGACGGGTCGCTGTATTTCGGGCCATATTCCTCTGTCTATACCGTAAAAACCATGCTGCGGATGATCAAGTCCATTTATAAAATACGAACATGCAAATTCACTATTTCACAGGAATCAATCGACAAACGGCGAAATAAGGTCTGCCTCGAATATCATATCAAACATTGTAACGCACCCTGTACCGGAATGATTTCTGCAAAAGAATACAACAACCAAATAGCGGAAATCAAGGAAATTCTAAAAGGAAATAGCGACCGTATTACATGCTATTTGCTGAAGGAAATGAATGTGTTGGCGCTGGAAATGCGTTTTGAAGAGGCTCAGTTATTGAAGGAAAAGTTTGACGTTATCGAAAATTATCGCGCAAGCTCGACGGTCGTATCGGGTATTGCTCATAATTTAGACGTGTTTTCGTTTGAAGAAAACGACAAGTCGGCTTTCATCAATTACCTTCATCTCAACAATGGCGCCGTCGTACACGTCTATACGCTTGAATATAAAAAACGATTGGATGAGCCGAAGGAAGAACTACTCGGACTGGGAATCGTGGAAATGAGAACGCGGTTTAGTAGCTTGGCAAACGAAATAATTGTTCCCTTTTTGCCGGATATCAATATCTCTGAAAAGATTACCTATACCATCCCGCAAAGAGGCGAGAAAAAAAAATTATTGGATTTATCTATCCAAAATGTGAAACAATACAAGGCGGATTACTTGAAAAAGGCAGATAAATTCAATCCTGAACAACGTACAACGAGATTGCTTAAAACCATCCAAAACGATTTGCATCTGACAGCCTTACCCATGCACATCGAATGTTTCGACAACTCGAACATTCAGGGATCAAACCCGGTAGCGGCCTGCGTCGTGTTTAAAAAAGGCAAGCCTTCAAAAAAAGAGTACCGGCATTTTCATATCAAAACGGTTGTGGGGCCGGATGATTTTGCCTCCATGGACGAAGTCGTCACACGGCGCTATTCGCGGATGATGGACGAAAATGCTTCGCTGCCGCAACTGATCGTGATTGATGGCGGTAAGGGTCAGTTGAACGTCGCAACTAAAGTACTCGAAAAGCTAAACTTGATAGATCAAATCGCTATCATCGGTCTGGCAAAAAGAATAGATGAAATTTTTTTTCCGGGCGACCCCGACCCCCTCATGCTCAACAAATCGTCAGAGACGCTGAAAGTAATACAGCAGTTGCGCGACGAAGCGCACCGGTTTGGAATTGCTTTCCATCGCAACCTGCGCAGCAAAGGACAGGTTGTATCCGAGTTGGATAAAATAAAAGGGATAGGGGAAAAAACGAAAACAGCGTTATTGCAAAAATATAAAAGCGTCAAACGCCTGAAAGAAGCGCCCGAACAGGAACTCATCGAAATGATAGGGAAGGCAAAAGCTAAAATACTGATAGAAGGGCTGTTGACGAAAAAATCATAAATAATCAATTCACAATGAGAACGGTAATTCAAAGGGTAAAGCACGCATCGGTGACGATCGAAGGTTTCACGAAAGCTCGGATAGGGGCAGGACTCTTGGTCTTTCTTGGAATAGAAAATGCAGATAATCAGATTGATATTGAGTGGCTGACAAAGAAGATAGCCAACCTGCGTGTTTTTGATGACAGCGAGGGGGTGATGAATAAATCAATCTTGGATGTTCAGGGTGACATTTTGATAATCAGTCAGTTTACCCTTCACGCACAGACAAAAAAAGGGAACCGTCCTTCCTATATCCGGGCAGCCAAACCGGAAATCGCAATTCCTTTGTACGACAGTTTCTGTTCGGAAATGAGCATCCTGCTTGGCCATGAGGTGCAAACGGGAACGTTCGGCGCCGATATGAAGGTGGAGTTGCTGAACGATGGCCCTGTTACCATTTGGATGGATACAAAGAATAAAGAATGAAATTTTTTTTAACAAGACTTATATGGAAGAACTAACAATCCGTGAAGCGCAAAAGCGCGTGGATGAATGGATAGAAACGTATGGCGTACGCTATTTCAACGAATTGACCAACATGGCGATCCTCACGGAGGAAGTGGGGGAGTTGGCACGTATCATTTCCCGAACTTATGGCGAACAGTCCTGTAAGCCTGGCGATGAAATTGGGGATATGGGCGATGAACTGGCAGATGTACTGTGGGCGCTTATCTGTCTGGCCAACCAAACGGGCATCGACCTGACGGATGCTTTCCACAGCAATGTAAGGAAAAAAATGGAACGAGACGCGGAACGGCATCTAAACAACAGGAAACTAAAAGATTAAAGCATACGAATATGGAACATGCCGAATTTAGAACCAATCAGTTTTGCGCGATCTTCGACCGCTTTCAGGTCATGTCGCAGGATGTAGCATTATCATCCAGTGTGAATACGGTCATTGACCGGAATTTCAACCGCAATTTCACGACAGATGTGCTGAAAATAATACACGGTTGTATTGATTTAACTACACTGACAGCGTTAGATACCAAACAAAGCGTTCGGGAATTAGTCGTTCAAGTCGTGAATGATTTTGAAGGGACGCTTCCGGGCGTTTCAAATGTCGCTGCGGTATGCGTCTATCCTTTGTTTGTGGATACAGTCAGAGAGGCGTTGAACGTTCAGCAGGTAAAAATCGCCGCAGTCGCCGGCGGATTTCCAGCTCCTCAAACATTTACGGAAGTAAAAATAAAGGAAACAGCCTTGGCCGTGCATGCCGGCGCCGACGAAATAGACGTTGTGATGAATCTGGGCTATTTTTTGGAAGAAGACTATGATGCGCTTGCCGACGAATTGAGCAAGATTAAGGCGTGTTGCCGCGATGCAAAATTGAAAGTGATTCTTGAAACAGGCGCCTTAGCATCGACCGAAAACATCCGGAAAGCAGCCATCGTAGCCCTTTATTCGGGCGCTGACTTTATCAAGACGTCTACAGGCAAAGGATATCCGGGCGCATCGCCCGAAGCGGTTTATACGATGTGTCAGGTAATCAAGGAATATGCGCAAATTACCGGACGAAAAGTAGGCATCAAAGTCGCCGGAGGCATCCATACCACCGAGGAGGCAGTCCGCTATTATACGGTTGTAAAAGAAGTTTTAGGCGACAAATGGTTGAATAAGGATTTATTCCGAATTGGCGCCAGCCGCCTTACAGAAGACGTCAGAAAGCGGCTATCGTAATGGGAATGATGTGCCATCAAACAGGCGAAAATGACGTTTTGAGTCGCCCGTCATTGCGAGGTGGAGATGGCGTGCCGCCAAACAGCCGGAAATGACGCTTTGAGTCGCTCGTCATTGCGAGCTTGCGAAGCAATCCAGAAAGCACAATAATGCATTGTTTTTCACTGGATTGCTTCGCAAGCCCGCAATGACGTGATGATCGATAAAGCGGGGGGGTATAGGTCAAGAAATGCAATACAATCGTTTGAAAGAAGAAGGCAATGAAACCGTGACAAATTGTCACGGTTTGAAAATGACTGCTTTGGACGGAACGATGCGTTTGACTGATGTTGCAGATACAGAACAGATTCTGCGTTTGGTCCAATCAATCCCAAACAAAAAGGCCGAGCCATTTAAGTTATGGCTGGCTCGTATCGGTAGCGAACGCATAAATCTATCAAAATTAAGGGGATTGTGTAAAAAAGTAAAAAACCAGGCTTATACCCAATAGAGGCGCAATAATGCGCCCCTACAACTACCACTCACACTCCCACTATCACTTTGGGCGCATTATTGTGCCCCAATTTGCAATCCATCGCATTATATTGTATAATCAGCACATGAATAAATGCGGACACATTATCATCCCTGCTGGGATTATTCCAGAAAAGCACGAGTTAGAAACCGCCAATTTCTTTGCAGAACGCGGGCTTGACGTTGAATTTCTGGCCCCCAGTTATGTAAAGGGCGTGTATTCCCCGGATGTTCAAATCGACGGACGTAGATGGGAAATCAAATCTCCTTGCGGAAACAGCCGGCGCACTATAGAAAATAATTACCGGAATGCGGAACGTCAATCGCCGAATGTAATATTTGATCTACGCAGGATCAAATTAAACGAAACTATCTCTATATCGAAAATAAAGCGCGAATTCAAATTTAGAAACAGCAAGGTCAAGCGCGTCATGATAATCACGCAAGACAAAAAACTTCTTGACTTACACCGCTAAATAAGGTATTCTCCCAGCAAGTGGTGCTAAACCACTGCCGGATGGCGGAGATTTAGCACCGCTTTTTTGTATATGGCGCTGCACCACTGCCGGATGGCGGAGGTCCAGCGCCCTTATTATATCGG
>Ga0082212_10000536_pt1 | contig 54462 bp, 40 predicted proteins | sample TergutNt197P3_FD_71548 | JGI IMG/M metagenome (GOLD analysis project Ga0082212, IMG submission 71548) | Neocapritermes taracua P3 segment gut microbial communities from Petit-Saut dam, French Guiana - Nt197 P3 | ecosystem: Host-associated > Arthropoda: Insects > Digestive system > Gut ...
CGACCTTACCCATACCATACATTTATCAGGCCCGGGATCGTCTCAAACCGTAAGCGTTACGGGCACTCAAACAGTCAGCTTTTCTGTAGTTCCCGGTAAATGGGAAATTACCGTTGAGGGAAGTCTGGAAGATGGCGAAATATTGTCTGTTGGTTCTGCCACGGTGAATATAACACCCGGAGATAATGGCAGGATTCCGATAACAATGAGGAGCAGCCCCTACTATTACGTCAGCGACTCTAATGGATGGAACAATGCCATCACCGCAATTACAAATGGAGGCAATAATAAAGAATATATGATCTTCCTTACCAATGATATAGTCGCGGCTGGTTACACAAGTAATACCTTTGGCTCTGCTTCCAATATAAACGTAACCGTCTTAGGGAGCAAAACCATAACATTGAACAGCAATGGCAGCCTACTCCGTATTGGCACAGGGCAGATAGTTACGGTGAAAGACGTACAGCTTAAAGGCCAAGGGGCAATCGTGAAGAATAACACTGCATTGGTTTATATTAACGGCGGCAAATTTGTCATGGAAACCGGTTCATTAATCTCCGGCAACAAATCCAGCACCGACAGCGAAGGCGGCGGAGTGCATATACAAAGCGGAACCTTTACCATGAACGGCGGGACTATCTCCGGCAATACTGTCGAAAACGGCGGCGGTGTATTTTTAAGAAACGGCACATTCAATATGAATGGCGGAATGATCTCCGGCAATATTGGCACCTTTATCGCTGGCGGTGTGCTTATTAGCGGCGGAACTTTTACCATGAGCGCCGGTACGATCTCCGGCAATGAAGCCAACAACGTAGACATTGATGGCGGCACCGGCGTCTCGGGCGGCGGTTTCGGCGGCGGGGTGTATGTTGAAGGTGGTACTTTTGCTTTGCAGGGCGGTACATTATCCGGCAACACGGCCGTTACCTCCGGAGCGGCGCTGTACATAAAAAGCGGAGGTACAGCCACATACGGCGTTCCAGGTACATCCTTTGGTACTCCGCCCATTGGAATAAATACCACCATCACTGAAACAGGGCCCCAATAAGGAGGCAGCGTAACTGAGTTACCTCTACGTATTCCGGGTACAGCCGCATAAAGTCCCTAATAAACGTTTCGCTGTCGGCGGTGTGGTATACTAAAAAATACCATACATCTATCGTTTTACAATAATGCATAGTAGAATACAGTTATAAATAGTGCTGCCAATAATGTTTAAAAAAGGAGAAACAAAATGGCAAATGAAGGGAGTCTGTCCATTTCCGGCGTAGACGTACAGCAGGGCATTGCCATGACCGGCGGTACTGTGAAGCTTTACCTTGAAGTCCTTTCCCTTTTCCGTAAAGATGCCGAAGACCGGCTGCCCCTGTTGCAAACAGTGCCGGAGGCGGACGCACTGCCTGCATATATTACCCAGGTTCACGCCCTAAAAAGCGCCTCTGCAAGTTTGGGGGCGGCGGAAATATCAAAAGAAGCTGCCCGGCTTGAAGCTGCCGGCAAGGCCGGAGATGCGGCGTTTATTCAGGAAAACCTGTGTGGATTTACGGAACGGTTGTCGGAACTGATAAAAAATATTGATACGGCTCTGGAAATGAACAAAGCCGCAGGCGGACAAGCCGGTGCAAACGATTCTGCGGATGCGCTTCCCTTGTTGCGCGAACTTGTCACTGCGCTGAAATCTGAAAACGACTCAGACATTGATCGTATTCTTGACATACTTAACGAAAAATCGCTGGATGCAAAGACCAGGGAAATTCTTGATACAATTTCCGAGCAGGTGTTGATGTCTGAATTTGATAAGGCAATTGAAACGATTGGGGTAATTAATGACATTTAAGAAAATCAAAAAACGTTTTTTACGGGTTCTTATCAATATTGGCACATCGGGAAAATACACAGGGGAAAGGTCATTCGGCATGTCCGATTATCTTATCCGGTACATACTGATGAATTTTATCACTGCCTTGGGCAGCTTAATTCTTGCAGCATTTGCTGTGATAAATTACATAAAGGGGTGGTATTTTACATCGTTTGCCTGTATCGGAATGATCATCGTCGCCCTGCCCAGCTTTATACTGGCACGGACAAAAATCCGGCAAATCATTCCTTCTCTGATAATCATGATTTTTTATTGCCTGTTTTGCGTTATGATTACCTGGACCGGGGAAGCAGACGGGGCAAATTTCCTTTTTATCTATATGTATCCATCGCTCACGATTATGCTGTTGGGGATGCGTTACGGTGTAACATTGTCGGCGATCCTGGGAACGTTGATCACTTTGGAAATGTTTGTCCCCAGCCTGTCGCGTTTTAATTACGAATTTGATTTTTCAATTCGTATGCTGGTAAATTACATTCTGGTTTTCTCTGTAATGATTGTAATAGAAAGCACCCGGACTACCAAAGACCGGATGATTGAAACTCAAAGCCGGCGGATGCAGGAACTCAAGGAGGAAGCGGAGGCGGCTAATCGTACCAAAAGCAATTTTCTTGCCAGCATGAGCCATGAAATCCGCACGCCCATGAACGCCATTACCGGCATGGCGGAGTTGTTGCTGCGCAGGGATCTTCCCGATGATGCCCGGACTGAGGTACAGGACATCAAACAGGCAGGATCAAATCTTATTTCGATTATCAACGATATTCTTGATTTTTCTAAAATTGAAGCAGGTAAGTTGGAGATCATTCCCGTCAATTACCTTCTTGCTTCTCTGGTAAACGATACGGTCAACATTATCCGTATGCGGCTTGCCGAAAAACCAATCCGTTTTTATACCAACATCGACGGTACTATTCCCAACGGCCTGTTCGGGGACGAGGTGCGGCTGCGGCAGATATTGCTTAACCTTCTTTCCAATGCGGTAAAGTATTCGGACAAGGGGCATATCAGCCTTTCCATAACAACAGAGAAACGTGAGGAAATGCAGATTTGGCTGAAAATCGCCGTAGCCGATACAGGTAAGGGAATGAAACCGGAAGATCAGGCTAAACTTTTCAGCGATTTTGTCCAGGTAGACACAAAGAAAAACCGCGGCATTGAGGGAACAGGCCTGGGGCTTGCCATTACCAAACGCCTTTGCCTTGCCATGGGCGGTGATATCAACGTGGAAAGCGAATACGGCAAGGGCAGTACTTTTACGGCTGTTATACCACAGGGTATTCATGCCGAAGCGCCTTTTGCAGTGGTAGAGGAACCGGATAAAAAGAAAGTGCTGCTGTATGAAGGCCGTGTTGTTTATGCCAAATCGGTATCCTGGGCGCTGGATAATATGGGTGTCCCTCATGTTATAACAACTTCACCGGAAGAATTTTTCAAAGCCCTGTTTCAGGAAGAGTGGTTCTTTGTATTTTCCGGCTACGGTCTCTATGAAAAAATCAAACCGATGATGGACGAGCCTGAAATTGCTTTTTACGGCGGAAAGAGGCCGCCGTTGGCCCTGATGGTTGAGTTTGGAACCGAAGCCTACATACCCAACGTGCGTTTTGTATCCCTGCCGGTGCAATCGTTGTCTATCGCCAATTTATTGAACGGCAAGACGGATCGCCGGGATTTTTACGGAAGTTCTGACAGCTTAAACGCAATCAGGGTTACATTCCCCACAGCGCGGCTGTTGGTTGTGGACGACATTGCTACCAACCTCAAGGTTGCCGAAGGTCTTATGGCGCCTTACAATGCTGTTATAGATACCAGCCTAAGCGGAATGCATGCAATAGAGATGGTAAAACAGCAGGAGTACGACATCGTGTTTATGGATCACATGATGCCGGAAATGGACGGCATTGAAACAACGGCCGCCATCCGTGCACTGGACGGTGAACGGTTCAAGTCCATGCCGATTATCGCACTGACAGCTAACGCTGTCTCTGGCATGCGGGAAATGTTCATTGAAAATGGTTTTAATGATTTTCTCGCCAAACCCATAGACATATCAAAACTTGATGAAACGCTTGACCGCTGGATACCAAAAGAAAAGCATGATAAACAAGCGGCGTCTTCTGCCGAAGTTTCAGAGAAGAGCGGTTCTTCTCCTGCACAGGAAAAAAAGCTTATTATCCTGGTAGATGATGATCCGGCGAATCTTAAAAGCGGTAAAACCATACTGTCGGAAAAATACACCGTTGCCACCGTCCCTTCGGCGGAAAAAATGTTCAGCCGCCTGGAGAATGTGCATCCTGCATTAATCCTCCTGGATATTGATATGCCGGCAATGGACGGCTATGCGGCTATTGAAATCCTCAAATCAAAACCGGAAACCAAAGATATTCCGGTAGTATTGCTGACAGAAACAACCGCTTCCCGGGACGAGGAAAAAAGCCGCACCTGTGGAGCAATAGACCATATCACCAAACCTTTTGATCCTGCGGCATTGATTGCCTGTATTGAAAAACATGTATAAACTGGAGCAGGTATGGAAAGTGATAAAGATCTAATCATTCTGGTGGATGATAATCCGGCGAATCTTAAAATCGGCAAAAACATACTGTCGGAAAAATACACCGTTGCCACCGTTCCTTCGGCAGAGAAAATGTTCAGCCGGCTGGAAAGCGTACAGCCTGCATTAATCCTCCTGGATATCGACATGCCGGAAATGAACGGTTATGAGGCGATAAAAATCCTCAAGTCAAAGCCGGAAACAAAAGATATTCCTGTTATCTTCCTTACTGCCCGGATGGAGTCGGATGATGAACTTGAAGGACTTTCTCTTGGAGCTATTGATTACATAACCAAGCCTTTTCAGCCGTCTCTGCTCCTTAAACGCATTGAGGTACATTTGCTTGTGGTCGAACAGCGGGTAACTCTGGAAAAGCAGGCGGCGGAACTGAAATACTTCAATGATAATCTGCGCAAGGCTTTTTCTACCTACCTGTCTGAGGAAGTTGTGGAAGAAATTGTCAGCGATCCTACAAAACTTCAGTTGGGCGGAACAGAGCGGCATATGACGGCTCTGTTTACCGATATCAAGAACTTTACAGGTGTGGCGGAATCTTTGGCCCCGGAAGAACTGGTTGAACTGCTTAACTATTATCTTTCAACCATGAGCGATGTTATTCTTGAACATAAAGGCACAATAGATAAATATGTGGGGGATGCGATTATTTCATTTTTCGGCGCTCCCCTTGAATTATCCGATCACGCTCTGAGGGCCTGCACTGCCGCCATATTAATGAAGCGGCTGGAAGAAGAATTAAACAGCCGTTTAGCAAAAAAAGGGATGCCTTCGCTTATTACCCGGATTGGGATTAATACCGGCGAAATGATAGTGGGGAATATGGGAACGCAGAAGAAAATGAACTACACAATCATTAGCAATGCGGTAAATCTGGCCTCCCGTCTTGAAGGAGCGAATAAACAATACGGAACCCAGATTCTGACATCGGAAGATACGGTAAAGGAAACACAGGAGCAGATCCTCTTCCGCCGGCTGGACCGGATCAGGGTAATTGGAATTAACGAACCGGTGCGTATTTATGAAGTGTTGGACATATACGCCGATGCTTCAGCGGCTTTACATGATATGGTCGATCTCTTCAATAAAGCTCATGCTCTCTTTGAATCCCGTAACTGGGAAGCGGCTCAAAATGAATTCAACTGTATTCTGAAGCGATTTCCCGATGACGGCCCTTCTCTTTTTTATCTGGAACGCTGCCGGCAATACCTCCAATCACCGCCGGCAAATGATTGGGATGGCGTGTTTAGTCTGGAAGAAAAATAAGCTTATTCCTTACCCTTTGAATTTTCAAAACTGTACTTTCATACAGTATGTTTGATACTATGTCTTAAATTCGTATATGTCTGGCGCAGTGTCTCATGCTTTACGGTAGAAGGGATAAATTTTAAAAGGGCGAATGTAAACTGAATAAAAAAACCTATTGCAATTACAGAAATTATCGTTCCAATTCCCGCCATTCCTCCTAATATCCAACCAATAATTGTTACAGATAATTCAATTGTGCTTCGGCAAATCCCTATAGGCAGCTTTGCTTTTCTGTTTAAAACTACCATTAAACTATCCCTTGGTCCGGCTCCGAACGCTGCCTTTATGTAGAAATAAGAGCCAAGGGAAATAATAAACAACCCAATAATCAACATAAGCAGTCCGAATGTCAATGTTTCCTGTTCTGGTATAATATTCGATATTATAATCAAATCCATAAACACGCCTATTAGAACCATGTTAAGTAATGTTCCAAGTCCGATTTTTTCGCCAAGAACCAAAACTATTCCTACGACAACTACTCCTGTAAGTACTACCGCTGTTCCAATGCTCATTCCTGTTTTTTGAGCAAGTCCCACATGGAAAACTTCCCAGGGAGCATATCCGATGTTTGCCTTTATTGAAAGGACAATTCCCAGTGCATATAAAAATAACCCAAACAGCAGGGTTATAATGCGGACTATAAATTGCTTCATGACAGGTACATTCTATAATAAAATACAGTCGGCTTTCTACGCTTTGTAAATAACGGCACGGTTGCGCCCGCCTCTTTTCGCATCGTACAGAGCTCTGTCGGCATAATTATACAGAGCATGTATGTCATTTGTTGTGCCGCAACGTATTGAATGTATTCCAATGCTGACGGTAACATGCGGGGCGACTTTTGATTTTTCATGCGGAATGTTTAACTCATTTATTATTTGTTGTATCTGCGAAACAGTATTGCCTGCATTCATGACATCTTTTTCATGCCAAATCAGGGCAAATTCTTCACCCCCGACCCTGGCAGCATAAACACCCATACTGTCGTTCAGACCATTTAACGCTTTGCCGATGGAGCAGAGGCATTTGTCTCCTTGCGGGTGGCCGTAATGATCATTGTAGTTTTTAAAGAAATCAATGTCCATAATGGCCATGCAAAGCCAGTCGTCCGAATTTCGGTAGTTGGTCATACGCCTTTGAATGGTTTGCATAAAGTCCCTGCGGTTTTTAACTCCGGTTAGTTCGTCTATAGTACTTTGATCGTAATAGCTGTTACGTTCTTCTTCCAGTTTACCTGCGTTAAATACCGAAACAAGCCGGGACATGGAAATCTGCCATGTAAAAATTATACTGAATGCCCCGGCAATCAACACGTTAAAAATATCGAAAATCCAGATGTTCCGCTCTTTGATTAAAACGGAAGCTGTAATAAAAAAAGCCATTGCACTCAATGTAAGAACAAGATTGTACAAAGGCGGGTTGATAAAGAGGAAAAGCGCACAAATTAAAAGAGTCATAAAAGTTGTTGCTGTCCCGTCCGGACTTGTCCAAACGCCTATGTATATACCGAATAGGATAACATTAACGTAATATACAGTTGTTAATATGTAGCGATATATGTTTCCTGCCCGTGTATCCTGCTTAAATGCTTTTAAACAAAAGTTTGCTAAAATGGAAATCAATATTGCAATAAAAATCGCAGCGAGATAAACGCCGGCCTTGAGGATATTTCTTTCGACTAACAGTGGGAAACACGTAAAACAGAAGCACAGAACGGAAACAACTATATTTGTATTCCTTAGGCTGGCCAAATTATTTGGAATTATTTTTAAAATGCTTCTATTGTACTGTTCACGTTCAAGCGTGTAATACCGCCATAACCCTAGTATGTTTTTCATATTTTATTCAGCCCTAAATTATGATACATCTTTCGTTTTACTCCTGCAAGAAGTATTTTACTGCTATTTCATAAAAATTCCCTGCTATTCGTAATTAAAAATACCTGTTATAATTTCCTCCATGAACTACACCAATTTAGACAAAATCGCAGCCTGGACAAAGCTGCAATCGCTGGCTCCCGCTGGAAAAAACTTTAATTTTGCCTCGCTTCTTGATGCAGAACGGGTAAAAAGCTGTACTGTTCCCATGGCAGGCAGCCTTGTTTATAACTGGGCGGCTAAAGTAGCCGATGAGCCAATATTGGCGGCGCTTCAGGCACTGGCAGACGAACAGGAACTTATTGGCAAATACCGTCTGCTTTTAGACGGTGAAGTTATGAATACCGGCGAAAAACGAATGGTGCTTCATCACCTTTTACGGGGTCAATCCGGCAATAATGTTGTTTATGAAGGAAAGGATCTGGGTGAGTTTTACAAAAAAGAGCTTGACCGCTTTTCCGTTTTTGCCGAATTGCTGAGAGCCGGCAAAATAAAAGGTTCTACCGGCAAAGCATTTAAAAACGCCGTTCAGATTGGTATTGGAGGTTCGGATTTAGGGCCAAGGGCCATGTACATTGCCCTGGACAACTGGGCCGTTAAAAACGGCAGAAAAAAAATCAATGCGTATTTTATTTCTAATGTTGATCCCGATGATCCTTCCGCCATTGTTTCTTCGCTCGATCTTTCGGAAACGGTCTTTATCCTTGTATCCAAGAGCGGCACAACCCAGGAAACCCTGTCAAACGAACTTTTTGTAAAGGATAAACTTTCCAGGGCTTCTCTTGATCCCGGCAAGCATATAGTAGCGGTTACGAGCGAAACAAGTCCTCTTGCCAGAAATCCGGCTTACCTTGATTCGTTTTATATTGATGATTTTATCGGCGGCCGTTATTCTTCTACTTCCGCAGTAGGCGGAGTGATTCTTTCCCTGGCTTTTGGTCCCGATGTTTTTGCGGAATTTCTTGCCGGCGCTCACGAAGCCGATAAAAATGCCCTGGAAAAAGACATACGGAAAAATGCAGCGCTCTTGGATGCTCTGCTTGGCGTTTGGGAACGTAATTTTTTGGGATATCCGTCAACTGCGGTACTTCCCTACAGTCAGGCTTTATCCCGCTTTCCCGCACATTTACAGCAATTGGATATGGAATCCAACGGCAAGCGTGTTAACCGGGAAGGCGGTGAAATAAGCTATGTAACAGGACCGGTGGTGTTCGGTGAACCGGGTACCAATGGGCAACATTCATTTTATCAGCTTCTCCATCAGGGAACGGATATAATCCCTCTTCAGTTTGTAGGTTTTGAAGACAGTCAGCGGGACGATGATGTAACAGTAGACGGTTCGGTAAGTCAAACCAAATTAAAAGCAAATCTTGCAGCCCAGATTGTTGCATTTGCCAAAGGGAAAGACGATGCGGACAAAAACAAATTTTTCCCGGGCGGCCGTCCGTCAAGCTTAATTCACGGAAAACAGCTTTGCCCGGCGGCTTTGGGGAGTCTTTTGGCTCACTTTGAGAACAAGGTAATGTTCCAGGGTTTTGTATGGAACCTTAATAGCTTTGATCAGGAAGGGGTTCAGTTAGGCAAGATTCTTACCAAAAAAGTTCTTTCAGGGAATTCCGGCGACGGAGCTTTGGATGCATATAGCGCTTTACTGGGAATAAAAATATAGAGCCTCTTTTTTTTAGTTTTTCTCAAGAGCGGCCTTGCTGTAACTGTAATACCCTTCGGTAGAAAAAATTATGTGATCAAGAAAGTTGATGCCAAGGATATCTGCTGCATCTCTGAGCTGGCTTGTAATATCATCATCTTCGCCGGATGGTTCCAGTTTTCCCGAAGGGTGGTTATGGGCTACGCAAATGGCGCTTGCCCGGTCTTGTAGGGGATCGGAAAATACTTCTCTTGGATGAACTATTGTTTTGTTTACAAGCCCTACAGTTACTACCCGGATTGCAAGCACTTCATGGGCGCCATTTAACGAAATGCAAAGGAACCGTTCCTGCCTGCGGTCTGCATAATGTTTAATTAAATTGTAGACATCTTCGGGGGAGCGGAGGCTGAGTTCCCTTACGCCCCAGCGGCGGCGCCCCAGTTCAAGCACGGCTGCAATTGTAGCGGCCTTAAATTCTCCCAATCCGCCGATTTTTGTCAGTTCCTTACATGAAGGAATACCGTTATTTCTGTCCAGCCTGTCCAGCAGTTCTTCGGCAAGGACATTGACACTCTTTCCCTTGATCCCCGTGTTAAGAAGAATGCTGAGCAATTCCCTGTCGGATAGTTTTTCCGGTCCTTCGCGAACAAGCCGTTCCCGAGGTCTTTTTTCTTTTGGAAGATCACGAACACAGTCAGTCCTGGCAATATTGGCTGACAGGAGATTCATGCTTGTTCTGTAGTAGTTTGAATTACTTTGAAAATCGGACATTGTACTATCTACAGGGCTAAAACGACCATACTGCTTGTATAAAAAAATATTTTTTTATACAAGCGCCGTGTAATTTTTTCCCCTGGTATTATAGAAATGGAAAATAATAACGATTTTGATCCCCTGAGCAATGCCGCCCGAAAACTTTTTGGCTTACCGTATCTCTTTCCCTATCAGCGCCTGGTGATTTCTAATTTGCTTGAAGCCGCCTGTACTGCGGGTATTGCCGTAAATTGGCCTGGAACAAACACCGTTCCGGTTAATGACAGGATAAATGAACATGGAGCAGTTAATGACAAAACAGGCGATGTTGAAACGGAAAATGAAGAATTACAAAATGACAGTGAAAACCCTGGCAGTCAAATTGTAATTTTGCCTACAGGGGCAGGAAAATCGTTGTGTTTTCAGCTTCCCGCCATGCTTCTTGCCGGCGGAGAAGGTTTACCGGGGAAGAATAACAGGAAAGCCGGTCCCACACTGGTGATTTATCCTATTCTTTCACTAATGGCGGATCAGGAACGGCGTCTTGCAGAAAAAGGGTTTTCGCCGGTGTTGCTCCGCGGAGGTCAAAGTGAAGAAGAACGGGAAGCCGTCTGGAAAAAACTTCGTGCCGGGGAAAGCAAATTTATTATTGCCAATCCGGAAGTATTATTAACGCGTAAAGTGCAGGAACGATTGCCCGAATTGGGAATAATCCATACGGTGATTGATGAAGCCCATTGTGTAAGTGAATGGGGAGAAAGCTTCCGTCCTTCGTATCTGGAGATACATACTATTTTAAAAGCGGCCGGTTCTCCCCTGGTAACGGCTTTTACCGCAACGGCATCGGAAATGGTGCTGGAAAAAATAAAAAAATACATTTTCGGCGATATAGATGTCAGATGTATTACCGGTAATCCGGATCGGCCCAATATTGAATACCGTGCAGCTGGATGTATGTTACGTAACATGGCGGTACAGGATTTTCTTTTGGCAAACTCCAGGCCGGCCATTGTCTTTTGTTCTTCACGGCCGGGAACCGAACGTCTTGCAAAGTATTTACGAAACCGTTTTATGGAAATGGGATTAAGCTGGGCAAAGGAAATACGGTTTTACCATGCAGGGTTAAGCCGGGAAGAAAAAAAAGAAACGGAAAATTGGTATTTTGAAAACAAAGATGCGGTACTTATAGCAACTTGTGCATATGGGTTGGGTGTCGACAAAGCTGATATTCGTACGGTAATACACCGGGATTGTCCTCCAACGGTAGAAGCATACCTTCAGGAATCGGGCAGGGCAGGCCGGGACGGAAAACAATCACGGGCTATCCTGCTATGGGGACCGGAAGATACAATCCAGCTTAAAAGGGCAAAAACAGAACAGGATAAAATACGGCTAGAGCAACTCTTTGCGTATGCCAGAAATAATGCCCAATGCCGGCGGGAAGCATTGCTGAATCTGTTAAATTACGAAGGAGACAACAGTAAACCGGAGAAACAGTGCTGTGATGTTTGTGCAGGCGAAAGCAATTCAGAGCTTCGGGAAGAAAACAGTATAGTGAATTTTTTCCGCCGAAACAGCCGTTCCTATTCGGCTGAAGAAGCGGCCAGAATTCTTATGGAATTGGAAACATGGTCGGAAGAAGAGGCGGGAGAAGCAATAAACATACTCATTAAAAAAGGGAGCCTTACAAAATACAAAGTTCCCTTTTGGAAAAACAGAATTACGGTGAATCTTAAAAATGCTACCCTTTAATATCAATCAGCGTAGCGCTTTGTTGGGAAAAAACGGAACGGTGTATTGCATAAGGATTGGCCCTAAGCGCTTTCATTTCGTGCTGCAGTTCTCCCATGCGTTTGGTCAAAAGATCACGGTTTCGTGCCGAACGTATTACCGCTTCGGAACGGAGTTCTTCCAGCGCGGTTTTTAGGTTGGGTACTTCGCGGATTTCACCGGGCAATATTTCGGATATGTGGGTCTGGTACATCGCTTCCAGCGGATCGATTACCTTTTGGATGGCAAAAATATCACCAATTATTTTTTCTTCCAGTTCAACATGGACAATTAAATCGTCGGGATTTCCCTTTTCGATTACATCTTTCTGTACATCAAGTACTGTCAGGTACTCCTGAAAATGGTTCCGCTGCTGGGAAAGGAGTTCCCGAAACCGTTTAAGAATGGCTACTCTTCTTTCCAGTTCCTGTGCGCTGATTTCCGTTTGTGTTTCTGCATTCTTTGGTGTAAGCATTATCAACCTGCTATATTAACGCCCTCGACCGGACGGTTTTCGGAGTTGGTTTTGACAGCTATGTCCACCCAGGCGGATCTAAGATCAGCCAATTGATTTTTAACTGCTCCAATCCTGGCTATGTCCATAGCTATATGGGCTTCCAGCAATTCCTTGTTAAACCAGGTATAAAGGGCAAAAAGATTCTGGGCTATTTCGCCGCCCTGTTCAAAGTCTAGAGAAACCATTAGTTCCGTAACAATATCCCGGGCTTTAATGATAGCTTTGCCGATTACTTCGATTCTTGACGGGTCCTGTTTATTGGATTTGTTTAAACTAAGCAGTTCAAGACCCTTGTCCAGTTGTTTTACAGCTTCGTCATAGAGCATGACTATGAGCTGTCCGGGACTTGCAGTGCGAATCCTCGTTTCTTTATAAGCGGATAATGCGTTGGTATATGCCATAATAACCCTCCCCAAATTAGATCTGTACTGTTCCAGTATCGGCAGGGGAAATTAAAACTTAAGCTTTTTTTCAATTAATTTCCATAGTGATTCCAGGCCTTCCTTGGTTTTTGCCGAAACAGCCGTAAGTGCGCAGGAAAAAGCCGGAATTTCTCCCCTGATAGCGGTTTCTAAAGCTTTTAGCTCCTCTGCTGTCAGAAGATCCGCCTTGTTCAGCACCGTAACAAGGGGAATATTCTCCGCTCCAAGTTCCCTGAGCAGTTCCTGAACTGTCCCGGAATGCTCTTTCCATGCAACGTCGGAAGCGTCCAGCACATGAATTAAGATATCCGCCTGGCAAAGTTCTTCCAGTGTCGAACGAAATGCATCAACCAGATTATGGGGAAGACGGCGGATAAAACCTACTGTATCGATAAAAATGATGTTTTTTCCTGTTCCTGAAGAACCCTGCCGGTAAACCTTGCGGGCTGTGGGATCCAAAGTGGCAAAAAGTTTATTTTCGACCAATACATCCGACCCGGTTAACGCCCGATGAAGTGAAGATTTTCCCGCATTGGTATACCCGACTATGGCGCACACGGTAATTCCCTGTTTTTTTCGTTGTTTTCGCTGGAGTATTCGGTTGTTTCGTACATTTTCAATTTCTTTCCTCAAAATACCGATCCGTTCCCGTATTTGCCGTCTGTCGGTTTCCAGCCGGGTTTCACCGGAACCGCGGGTACCGTAACGCCCGCCCCGTTGCCGGGACAAATCTATGTATTTATGCGAAAGCCGGGGTTGGTTATAGAGCAATTCTGCCAGTTCCGCCTGAAGTTCGGCTTCTTTGGTTTTTGCACGGCTTGCAAATATCCGTATAATCAGTTCCTGTCGGTCCAAAACGGACAAGCCGCACAGTGTTTCGAGTTTTTTTTGCTGGGACGGGCTTAATTCACTGTCAAAAATGATGCACTGGGCTCCTGCAGAGAGCGCTTTTTCCGACAATTCCTTTATTTTTCCGGTACCTACTGTAAACCCTTTTTTTCTGACAACTATGGTTTCTGACCCTACAATGTTAAGTCCCAGAGTCTCTGTCAGTCCTGACAATTCGTCGATCAAGGGTTCTGTATCGGTACTGTGCTTGATTCCTGCTAAAAAGACCCTGACAGGTTCGATTTTGACGGTATGTAAGGCTTTCATTGAATTAATGTGGCACAAAAATCTTATTTTAGATATACTATATTTGTATACTGTATAAAGCCGGCTTTTATTCCGATAATTGTAAGGAATAATCTTTTTCTCAGGTGGGGCCAGGTGACTGTTTCTCAAAAAGCTGCTCTTTCACTTTTAATAGCGGTAGTATTGGCAGCAATTTTTTCTGTTCTGGCATTTACCGGCTTCTTTAATCTTGTAGAAACCCGTTTTTATAATCCTTCGATAACTAAATCCCTGGAAAGGGAAACTGAACGGGATGCCAATACAATTCAGGATTTTCTCGATGAACTGCGGGATCGGTTTTCAACTGCTCTCTCTACAGATGCAATTAAGCGAAGTTTTCTGCCCAATCAGGCGGCCCAGGATATTTTTGAACGGACCCGTGTTTACGGTTTGCTTTTGGAGTCCCAAAAAGGGATTCAGTCTGTACGTTTTGTCGATGCCGGGGGCTTAAGGATTCATTTCTCTACCAGTATCGAAGATATTCTTAGCCGGAGCGCCGAGACCATTTCTTACAAAAATTATGACGAGACTTCTCAATATGTTCCTTATCCGGAATTGGCGGTTACTTCCGGAGGGAACCCCAAAATTACACTGGATCAGCAGAACGAAAGAATTATTTTTTCATTTCCTTTTTATGATTCCATGGAAGTATACCGGGGAACGGCGTTTTATTCCATTTCTATCCGGGCAGTAGCTGACCGGATGATTGCCGAAGGCCGGGTTAAAATAGGAGAAAATCTTTCGATTGTTTCAAATCCTCCCGGAATGGTTTCCGGGCTTCCCAATACTCTTAGTGAAGCGGATGTGTTACTTCCGATTGTTTCTTCAATATGGAATGAAGGTCTTTTGAACCTGACAGCCATGGATTCCAATATGTCAGGTTCAGCTGTGGCTCTTATTTCGGCAAAAACCGAACAGGGTCTTTTTATAGGCCGGGTAGTGGACGAATCCCTTTTTGCTTTCCCTCAATCCATGAAGGTAATTCTGCTTACGGCAATTTTTTTAACCATTTTCCTTTCTTTATTTCTTGCATTAAACGTCCAGCCGGATACCATAACAGTAGTTCAGAACCGGCTGAAAAATCTCCAGCTTTCATTGATTCGTGAATATTACGAACGGAAAGGGGAAATGGACTGGAACCACTGGTACCGGGAACTGGAACAGCGCAGGGAAGATGTACGAATCGAATTAAAACGCGGTGTCAAGAAAAAGCCGGAGCTTGTAGAAGACATCGATAACCTTATTGATAAATCGTGGGACGAGATACTTACTGCCATTGGCGGCAAGCGTGAAACCCGTTTGGCAATAGACGAAGATAAACTCCAGAATATTTTAAACCGTATGCTTCTGGCAGCAGGTAATTCTCCGGTAATTCCCGGCGGCGGATCTTCTTCTGATACTATGGCGGGGTTAATGCCGTTTGCCAATGCCGCCGCGCCTGCAGCTTCTTCCGGAACAGAAGAGGTTTTGGAAGAACTGGGAGAGGACGTTGAAGAAATTGAAGAGCTGGGCAGTGAATCGGAAATATTTGAAGAAGATTTGGTTGAGCATGAAGAAGTTTCCGAAGAGGAAACTTTGGAGGAACTGGAAGAACTGGAAGAGCTCTCTGATTCCGAAGAATCAGGTGATTCCGAAGAAATGTCGGAACTGGATGAACTTTCGGAACTGGATGAACTTTCGGAACCGGAAGAACTTGACGGCCTGGAAGAAGTATCTGATACAATAACTGTTACATCGCCATTGGCCCCGCCTGTTATTGAATTCTCCGATCCTGGGCTTGTTGATGATTTATTGGATAGAAAACCAGTAGATGCCGGAGAACCGGAAGATCTTGATGAACTGGAAGAGCTTGAAGAACTTGAAGAATTGGAATCGACCGGTTCTGCTTCTCCTGTTAATCAGGGTCCTTTAGGTCTCGATCCGGATGTTGCAAGCAAGATTGAATTCGAAAGCCCGTCCGTATCAGAAGATTTTTCTGAACCGGACACGGATAATGATTTTGTTATCGAATCTCCTTTTTCCAGCATGCTTTCCGAGTTTGATGATCAAAACAGTTTTGAGGCTGACGATGATGGCAGCAAAAAAGTAAAAACTTCGGGCCGTCTGGAAGAATTAAATGCTGATTATTCCATGTCGTTGGTGTATAAGCCCTTTCAGGATGAAAATAAAAATGAGCCGCAGGAACTGCCTTCTGTCGAAAGCGGAGTAATAAAGCAGAAAAACGGCATTAATTATGTTGATAAAAAAGCAAAAAAACCAGACGCTAAAATTTCCAAATCCCTGGACCCGGGATTAAAAAATCTTGTTGATTCTGTTATAGGAAAAAAATAATATAATCAGGTCTTTTCCAAAACTTCAGCTTCTGAATAAAATTAATTTTTATATCTTTGCAGGTAACCAGTGTCAAAGATAGTCCTTTGTACAATTAATGCCAAGTGGATACACCCTTCTTTGGCCATGCGGCTTTTAAAGGCAAATCTGTCGCTGGAAAACTGTACCATTCTTGAATTTGCTCTGCGCCAGAGTCTTGCAGAAAAAGTAACAGCTATTCTGGCAGAAAACCCGAAAATACTTGCCTTGTCTGTTTCAATATGGAACCACCAGGCAACGCTGGAATTGCTTCATGCCCTGGACATTGAATGGGTAAAAAACATTGAAAAGCCGTCAATTGTTCTTGGCGGCCCTGAAATTATGCCTTTGCCGTCCGAAGCGGATATTTTTGGCTATGCGGATTTTGTGATACGCGGCGAAGGAGAATTAATTTTTGCAAAACTTTGCCGGGCGATTCTGGAAGATTTGGACTGGACAAGAAAAACATACGGCAAGTTTATTGATGGGATAAATGCAAATCTTAATGAAATAAAAAACGCTTATGATTTATATACCGAAGATGATCTTGAACATAAACTGATCTATGTCGAATCATCCAGGGGTTGTCCTTACAATTGTGCGTTCTGTCAAAGCGCTGTTAATGCATCGCTTAGGGAATTTCCCCTGGAATTGTTTCTTGCCGATCTTGACAGGCTATTACAACGCTGCCGGGGGAAAGTAAAAACCATTAAATTTCTTGATCGCAGTTTTAATGTTAATTCAGCAAGAGCCTTAACAATTCTGGATTTTTGTCTGTTAAAAATAAAAAATGCAGGAGAAAGCAGTTTTCAGTTTCACTTTGAAATGGTTCCTTCGGGTTTTCCTGCAGAAGTATGTGATGTTTTAGCCTTATTTCCGCCGGAAACAATACGTCTGGAAATAGGCATACAAAGTTTTAATCCCAAAACCAATGCTTTAATAAACAGAATCAGCAATCCCGAAAAAGAGTTGGAAGTTTTGCGCTTTTTAAGGGAAAAAACCAATGCAATTCTCCATGTAGATCTTATTGCAGGTCTTCCGTGCGAGGACATGGAATCCTTCCGAAAAGGATTCGACCGTTTATGGATTGCTTTAAGCGGCAATAAAGCAAATACCGTAAGTAAAACAATGGACACTGGTTCCGTGCCTTTCGAAATACAACTCGGTATACTCAAGTGTCTGCCGGGAACACCTGTTTATGAAATGGCGAGAAAAGGTAGCTTTGTTTTAAAACATAATATTGCTGCTCCATACGAAGTAATTGAAACAGATTTTTTGCCGGAGCAGGATATGAAAAGAATTAAAAACTTTGCACGTTTTTGGGAATTAATAGTAAACCGCCGTTCCTTTTCGGAATTGCTTCCTCAATTAATTACACCCGGAGAACCTGTGTTTACCCGTTTTATGGATATATCTAATACATTGTTTAATAGCTTTGGAAGGAATTGGGGAATATCAAAGCGTGAACTGGAGGATAAGCTAAAAAAAATTATAAACCCAGAATAACTCCGGCAACTCCGGCTGCGGCGATGTACAGTATTGGGTGTTTTTTAAATTTTAGAACTAGGATAAAAAGAACCGCCAGCAAAATCACTTCTTTCCATTGTATGCCTTCGTACCAGGTTCCTCCCTGGCGGATAATATCCATGGAATACAGCGATAGTGCTATTACTCCAAAACCTGCGGCAAAAATCAATCCTGTGGCAGCCGGACGGAGTCCAGAAAAGACCGCCTTAACGGTTACGTTTTCCTTAAAGGACGAAAGGATACGGGAAACAATAATGATTACGACGATCGCCGGACTTATCAAGCCCAGAGCAGTCAGGCAAGCTCCGGGTATGCCTCCTGCAAGATAACCTATTTGAGTACTGGTATTTACCGCAATTGCACCCGGGGAGGCCTGCGCTATGGCAAGAAAATTTCCAATATCTTCGGCTGTAAAAAAATCATAATTAGCTGCCATTTCATACAAAAAGGGAAGCGTTGCCAGTCCTCCGCCTACGGAAAAAAGACCTATCAAAACAAATTTTATGTACAGTAAAAATAAGTTCATGTATTGCCGTTGTCTTGTTCTTTCTGTTTTTTTGGCATGTAAAGCAGCCAACCTAAAAAACCTGCGCCAAGTATTATGAATACCGGGGATTGCCCCAAAATGGCGGAAAGGGCAAAGGCAATAATAAAAATGGCAATACTTTTAGAATCGTTAAAAAAACCTTTTATAAGGCGGAGTATTGTATTGAGGATAAGGGCGCCGACAGCTACCCGGATGCCTGCAAAAGCATGCTGTACAGTTTCAAATTCTGCAAAGCGGCCGATAAAAACAGAGATTATTGTCATCAGTGTTACACCGGGTATAATAAAACCAATTGTGGCGGCAATACCGCCGGGAAGTCCTTTTCGTTTGTATCCGATAAAGGTAGAAATATTGATTGCAATAAGGCCGGGTGTTATCTGTGCTATAGTATAATAATCCATCACTTCATCCATGGTTATCCAGCACTTGCCGTGAATCAATTCTTTTTCCAGCACCGGAACTATTGCATAACCGCCGCCGAAGGTAACAGCTCCGATTCTGATAAAAGTCCATATTAGTTCGAGGTATTCTTTCATGGTTTGATAATTGAAAGATGAAGTTCATTCATTTGTTTTTGTTCTACTTCACCGGGACAGTTATCCATGGGGCTTACAGCGAAAGAGTTTTTTGGAAAGGCTATTACTTCCTTTATTGATGTTTCCCCCGCCATGAGCATTACCAGACGGTCCAGGCCGGGGGCTATGCCGCCGTGCGGAGGCGCTCCGTATTTAAAAGCATTGGTTAAAAACCCAAATCTTGTCTCCGCTTCTTCTTTGCTTATTCCTACAATGGAAAAAACCCGTTTTTGAAGTTCCGGGTCATGAATTCTGATAGAGCCGGATGCCAATTCATAGCCGTTAAGAACAAGGTCGTAGAGATCCCCTTTAACCGGGCCCGGATCGGATTCCATGGTTTCCAGGTATTGTTCCTGAGGGCTTGAAAACATATGGTGTGCGGCTTCCCATCGTTGTTCTTCTTCGTTGTATTCAAATAGAGGGAAATCGACAATCCACACAAATTCAAATACGCCTTGTTTGCAGAGGTTCAGGTCTTTGCCAAGTTTGGAACGGACTGCTCCCAGAGCGACATTGGCAATTTTCTTTTTTGGATCTGCGGTAATAAGTATTAAATCACCAGGTTTTGCATTCAGACCTGCAATTATTGCCTTATGATGTTCTGTAAAGAATTTTGAAACGCCGCCTTCCAGAACTGGTTCACTTTCAGTCCCGGTAACTTTCATCCAGGCAAGCCCTTTGGCCCTGTAAATTTTAGCATGAGTTTCAAGTTCGTCAATTTGTTTGCGTGAATAGACAGAGTTATTTCCAAAAGAAACGGAAGGAACTACCAGGGCTTTTACCGCACCGCCGGATGCCAAAGCATCCTTGAATGCCTGAAAATCTCCCGATAAAGCATATGAACTAAAATCCAGTAATGGAATGTCAAAACGAAGGTCGGGTTTGTCTGTTCCGTATTTTTCCATTGCTTCTTCAAATGTAAGCCGTTTAAACTGAGCAGGAAGATTAATGGCCAGGGTTTTCTTAAACACATAGCTCATAAAAGCTTCGGTCATGGCAAGCACATCGTCCCGGCTTACATAACTCATTTCAATGTCAATTTGGGTAAACTCCGGCTGCCTGTCTCCACGGGCATCTTCGTCACGGTAACATCGTGCAATCTGAAAGTACCTGTCAAAGCCGGATACCATAAGAAGTTGTTTGTATAATTGGGGGGATTGGGGTAATGCGTAAAATTTACCGGGATATAGCCGGGAAGGTACCAAATAATCCCTTGCGCCCTCCGGAGTAGAGCGGATAAACGTAGGGGTTTCGATCTCAAAAAAACCGTTGTCATTCATCCATTCACGAACGGCAAAAGTTACTTCATGCCGAAGTCTGATTCGTTTCTGCATTCCTGCCGAGCGAAGATCCAGGTACCGGTAACTGAGGCGCAAATCTTCGTTTGCATTTGTTTTATCTTCGATTTGGAACGGGAGCACATCGCATTTATTAAGTATTACAAGGTTATTTATAACAACCTCAATTTCGCCGGTTGCCATTTCCGGGTTTATCATTGAATCAGGCCGTGCCCTGACCATGCCTTCCACGGCAATGCAATATTCATTGTGAAGCTGGGAAGCCAATGCTATAAGTTCGGAAGATGCGTCTTCGCTGACTACCGTTTGGGTTATACCATAACGATCACGAAGGTTGATAAAACCGATGCCGCCGTGATCGCGCTTCCGGTTAACCCATCCGTTTAAAATAACGGTTTTTCCGGCATCTGTTTTTCTTAATGAACCGCAGTTTGCAGTCCGTTTGTACTGTTCCATTTTATGTTTTTTCCATTTGCATTAAAAATATTCCGGGAACCTTTCGTTTAAATATACATCAGGATCAAATATCTGGTAAAATGCAATAAAATCCTGCCAATAGCGGTTTTCCATTAATTCCAGTAAATCGTCCGGTAGCTCTGAAAGGTTTTCCATGCTTGCAATTTCGCCCAATAAAAACAAGAAGTCCATAGCTTCTTCCACGCCATTTTTATATCCGCAACCAAGCGCCGAAATTAATGCCACTTTAAGCATAATAACCATACACTCTTCTTCAGTTGTTCCTGAAAAAGCGGACATATAGACGGGAAAAATTTCATCAAACTCCATTTCGTCAAACTTATAATAAATATCAAGTAATTCTTTTTCCAGATTGCGGTCCATTACGATAAGCAGCATTTCTTCAGGTCCTGCCGAAACAATCCGCTTTTCCAAAGCAGTAAGGTTCTGGGCAAAAAGTTCCGCCGCAAGAAAAAACAGCAGTAATGGAATAAATAATCTCTTCATATATATAGTTAACGATCCCCTTTAAGTTGTGTCAAGCCGTGGCCGATACAATAGTAATGCGTCTCCTTGCGGTCATTTTTTTGTTTTGCATAATTGCACAGGCAGAAATTCATTCACAAATCCATGTTGAAGAAATATTTCCAATAAAAACCCCCCGTCTTTTTACCATTACAGAAAAAACCGTTTTAAGTCCATCAAATGATATTCCTGTTGTAACAGATGTAGTTTTTCCCGATGATACGTTTTCCAATATAGTAGTAAATGATTTACCGTCCGTCCCATGGTTTATTATGGGAAAGGGCGAATTGAAAGCGCAGCATTTGGTTTCTTTTTTATTAAATGAAAACAAAAATGCCGATAGGGTATTTGTCGAAGCACTTGCTGCATATTACATCGTCGAAGCGGGTAAAGAGGGAGTAAATCACGATATTGCTTTTGCACAAATGTGTCTGGAAACAGGATTTCTTCGCTTTGGAGGTCTTGTAGTTCCGGAAATGAACAATTTTTGCGGTTTGGGTTCCATTGGTCCCGGCGAAGAGGGAATTTGGTTTTCGTCGGTTGAACTTGGAGTCAGAGCCCATATTCAGCATTTAAAAGCCTATGCAAGCGAAGATCCCCTGATTGGTGAATTGGTAGATCCAAGGTATCACTTTGTACGCCGCGGATCTGTGTTTACAATTAATGGACTGGCCGGTACATGGGCGGCAGACAAATTATACGCCGGTAAAATCGAACTTATTCTTCACCGTCTATATCACCATTAATTGGTTCAGCATTATGTGATTCTGATTCTTCAGAGGGTTTAATCGCAATCCATCCCCTGGCAAAACGCTGAGCTTCCATAAAGAGAAGGACGGAAGGATCATCGTATATTGCAAAATCATTGAAGGTTGTAGGTGATAGTTCCCTGATCTTTGATACAGGCAAGGGCAGAGGATCACTTAAGGGCGGACCGTATATGGCAAAGCCGTCTGTCAAAGATCTACCCAGACCCGCCCCTGTTCCGGCTCCCAGCTTTTTCTGTGTTCCCATACCTTGAAGAGGTTTATTTGAAAGAACAGCTTTTAAAAAAGAACCATAAAGGTAATGTGCGCGCAAAGGCAATTGTTCAGAATCGATAAGTACCAGTACATCATTGCTTTTGTTATAGCTTTTATAGTAAAACCCCTTTATGGTTATTGATCCTTCTCCGGCTTCGATAGTCCACGGCTTGGAAAAAGAAACTTTAACTATTGGACCATCGCTTGTTCCTTCCTTTTCTGAAATAAAAAAAGCCCAGGTATAAATAAAAGCATTGCTTACATCCAATGGTATATTCCTGCCGCCGAACTCCCTGTCAAATTCTTCCGGTTCAATGTTCTCTAGTGTAAATGTAAAAAAATCATCCTCGAAACTAAAACGGCTTCCTTCAGGAGCTATTATCATTCTTCCCCTGCTAAAACGCTGAACTGCCGTTCCATTCAGATAAAATACTTCTCCCAGGGGAATGCCATAACCTGTAATACCGTTGGTGCGGTTATATCCGGCGCTTTTGCCGTACATATCCAAAATTGGTCCATGTACACTAAAAACATAGGCAAAGGCATTTTCTTTTTCTGTAAGTTCTGCAAGAGGTTCAAATTTTCCAAGAGCCAATACCAGATTATCTATGCCCCATGAATTGGGATTTGTTTCTTCATTAGTCCAGTTCTGACTCCAACTTTCAGGCGCTGTTTCAGGCCAGGGGTTGACCCTGTCGCTTCCTAAAACTCCTTTTAGTTTAAGATCTCTCAGCAGAGCTTCTGCATACGCATCCCGAAAAGCGTTCCGGATTATACCTGTTTCATCCTCAGGGTTTTCTGAACGCCCTCCCACTTCGTCCGGTATTTCCAGGTCGGGCAATGATTGAGATATAAAAAACAATTCTGCCGGTAGATGTACTGTTGGAGCGGTTGTATTACAGTTTGACAATACAATAATTAACACCGGTAGAAATAGTGAATAGTTTTTTTTCATTTAAGTCTCCTCAATTTTGCCAGGATTACCAGGCTGTTTGCTTCGGCCATTGCTTTTAGCCGGATAAAATCTTCTTTTGTTTCGGTGTCTGAACCGGAAAGAACAAGATCATTCCCCTTTCTGCGGTACCACAAGTAATGTTTGGAACGGATTTTACAGGATTGTTTTTGAGTACGAACTGCCAGCTGCCGATCCAGAATTTCTGCTAAAGTAATATGGTTATCATCTCCTGAAAACCAGTATATGTCATCTTCTCCGAAATAAATTACCACGCGCCGGAACCCTTTTCCCAAAGAAGCATCGTTGCGGAACCCGTCCAGAATCAGGTTTTGTCTGGCAAGACTCAGGTCATATCCCTGTTCCCGGAGCGATTTCCGCAGATAAACTATTTTCTGCCGAATTCTGCCGGATGTCTCTCCGTCGCTGTTTGCATTCTGCAGTTCATACCGCCAGGAACGAAGTTCTTCTTCATACTGTAAAAAAACCGGTGTTTTACTTAAAAAACCGGTTGTTTCCGAAAGTAACTTCCAGGTATCAGATAAACGGTCGGATAACAGATCTTTAAAAAATTGCTTTTTTAATGACTTTTTCTTATCCATATTTTCAATATAAATAGTTTACCCATAATTGACTTCCATTGAAAAGGCATTTATAATTATTCGAGTGGGTATTATAACAAGTCAAAAAATTATCACATTCTACGAAAAGTATAAAGCCATAGATGTAACTTTTTCCAAAGAAATAATCCAGGTTACAGGGCTTGTTACCCAGCAGGTACACCTTAAATGCGGCAGTGATTTCTGGCCATGTGTACTCTATTCCAGTTCTTTTCAGGGTGCCAAGGTAGTCGCCAGTACTAAATCAGGATTGATTAACAAACTCCAGGCAACAAACAATTCGGTAAGCCTCCGTTTCTGTTTTAAATCATCCGATCATGAAGCCCCTGTAACTTTTTTTGTTTCTGCCAGAGTTGCCGGTTATTCTCCCTATGGCGGTTCCGAGGATGTAGCCCTTTTTAACCTTCAATATACTCAGCGTCCGCCGGATGTTCTTATTGAAATAGTAGGCAGGGTGCTGGATGCCAATGTCAATTCTGCCAAAAGAAAGGACGAACGGATCAATTTAGTGCCTGATACAATCCGAAAGCTGAAAATTATTGCAAAGGAAGCAGCAGTTTTTATTCAGGGTGTGCCGCGGCGCTGTATGTTACGTGACGTTTCCTTTTCCGGTGCGAAAATCATCATGGTAGGGGTTGCCAAGTTTCTTGTAGACAGAGAAGCAGGACTTCGTATTGATTTTGAAGACCCAAGAGAAAGTTTTTTGATTAAAGGTATGTTTGTCCGGAGCGAGACAGTTGAAGGCAGAAAAGAACTGATTGCTTTGGCGATTGAGTTTACCGGTCCTGTTCCAATGGGATATAAGGTTCGGCTTAATGAATACTTTGGTTTAAAATCCGATTTAAAAGGGGACTCTTCTGTCAGTGAAATGCCGGCACCTCCGCCGCCAGAGAAACCTAAGCCGCCGCCGCCGGCAGAAAGTAAGCCACCAGCCGGGGCTGCTGCCGGTAATAAAGAATGAAGACTTTTCCGCTTGTTTATATAACCATACCGGAAAAGCTGCAAAAGAAAATCATTGGACAGGAAGATTTTGTTTTTGACTCCGCCATTCCACTGCCGGTTGAAATACCGTCCGGAATTGAAGAATCAAACGTGGATTTTACTGACGCAAAGGAACATCTTGATATAAAAAAAATCAAACAGGAAATGATTTTTTCGGGAATTCTCCAGCATTTGGCCGAAAATCCGGATCCCCCACCGAGACTGACCGCTTCGGAGCGGTCAGGCGAAGGTTCCCCTCTGGCGAGTACCAACAGCAATTATTATCGTAATCTGATTTTTACATTTAAACCGGCAATTGTTTCTGAATTACAGGAAGCGGCAATTATAAAAGCCGGAAACGGGGATTATGAAACCGCACTTGAAATTTTTGATCTGCTTTTTGGGCTTAAAGGACAAGACCCTTATTTACTTCTTAACCGGGCGCTGATTTTGGAAGAGCGTGCTGCCGCTTTGGGGAAAAAATTGGAAAAGAATGTATCTCGTAAAGAAGAAAAAATGTATGATGAAGCAGCGGAAGCTACTGAAACAGCTGAAGCAGCTTATGAAAAAGCCCTTGCCAATCCGGCTCCAGATACGCTTTTTTATGCAGCATTATATTATGAAAAACAGGCAGATTATTCCAAAGCCGCTTCCTGTCTGGAATCTTATTTAGACATTAGCAGTGAAGACGAATTATTGGATTCTGAAAACGATAAACAAATTAAAGCTGGGGAATTACTGGCGGAGATACGGAAAAACGGTCTGGACGACATGGTTTTTATGGAAGCGGTTACTTTAATCCGAAATTGTGATGAAGAAAAAGGAATCATAAAAGCAAAAGAATTTTTGGAACGGCATCCGGGAGCGGGAAGGGGCTGGTTTGTTCTTGGCTGGGGGCTTCGATGCCTTTCCCGCTGGGATAATGCTGTAGAATGCTTTAGAAAAGCACTGACACTTGGCTGTGTTAATGCTGACACTTACAATGAACTGTCTATATGTCTCCTGGAAACAGGTGATCTTGCTGTTGCGGAAAAAGAACTGGAAAAAGCCCTGCATCTGGATCCGGATAATGTAAAAATAATCAGTAATATGGGAATTCTTGCAATGAAACAGGGAAACAATGAAAAGGCCAAAGCTTTTTTCCGCACAGCACTTGAACTGGAACCGGAAGACCCTGTTGCCGGAGCTTTTTTTGGTTTAAGCTCCGGCAATTGACAGCTGAAACTATCAGGTTTTTCCTACATTTTTTAGTTCGGTTTCCTTTTTTTCCAGAGTTTCTTTTAAAGATGTAATTTGGCCAAGAATTGTTCCGATTTCAGGTTCTTCAGCCGAAAAAGATTTTTCCTGTTCAAATAAACTATAAACTTCGGCTCCCAAAAGGCTAATGAGTTTTTTTGTTTTACCTTCAAGTTGCTTAATTTCCAGCATCAGGGCGCCTTTTTCTCCAAGTTCCTGAAGTTTAGCGCCGGCTTTGGAAGCAAAATCTTTTGAAGCTTCCAGGCCTTTGGTACCCCAGTCCTGGGCTTTTTCACTGGCTTTGGCTCCCAGCTCTTTGGAAACTACCATGCCCTGATCCAACAGTTCTTTTATTGTTTCGCTAAATCCCATGTAATACCCCCTCTGTTAGTATCATCCTGCAATGTGCAGGGTGAATCTATTTCCTGTTTACTCCCAGTATAGTTAGATCGTCATATTGATCATCCTCTTTTACACGAGTATAGTACATATATGCATCATTGCCGGGATTTTCCATGGTATCGTAGCAATAATCCCGGTATTGGATAAAGTGTTTCCGTAAAAAATCATCTACTTTTTTATCAACAAGTACCCTTGAATCAGCGCCTGCTTTCGGATCCTTGTACATACGGAACATTTTTTCTACAGATACCATGGCCATTATTGCTTCTTCTACCTTGCCTTCGCAATAGGTAAAATCAAATTTTAAATCATGGTTTTCACCTTCCGGATTATGGTACTTGTGCAAGGTATACACTTGCTTGTTCATTACCGCATCGATTATATCCTGTACCCGTTCAGGGCTCATTTCTTCATCGCCCTGACCTACGGTATGGGTAGCATGGGGAGTATCTTTTTCTCCTTCTTCGCAGACAATTTCCTGAAAGGATGTATTGCGGAAACGGCGTTTGGCTTCTTCTATACCGTCAGTGTAGAGGAAAAGTATATCGCCGTGATCTATTGTCAAAGTTTGCACCATATATCCGCCTTTGGACTCCACAAGGAAGTTGGGAAGTACCCCGGTTGCAGGTGTTTCCCTTAAGGTAACAATTTTCATTTTTCCTTCCGACGCATCGTACCAGTGGATAATATTGTCTCCTGCGTTACAGAACCGGACAACACCGGTTTGGGAATCGAAGAGGCAGAGCGTAAAGGCAGCGAACCGGCCTTTAAACCCTAAAGCTTCAATAAAGTCGTTGATCTGATAAACCAAATCTTCTATATGCATGCCCCTTTCGGTCGGTTTCCATCGTCTGAAATGGCCAAGGAACATGGTTGCTACCTGGATCATAATTAATGCAGCAGGTATACCTTTGCCGGCCACGTCGCATTTGATAATTGCAAAGTAACGTCCGTCAAGATCCTGATAGTCAAAATAGTCTCCGGAAACACCCTTGGCCCCTTCATAATAACCGAAGAATTGGACATTCTTGGTATCCTTAAAGCCGCTGGTCAGTTTATTCCCTTCCCGGTTGATTTCCAGCGGAATGAATTTTTTCTGAATTTCCTTGCCAAGAGAAAGGTCCGATGCGGCAAGGGCTGCTTTAACAAGACCATGGGTCATGTCATTTATGGTGTTTCCCAGGGTGGCGATTTCGTCTTTGCTTTTAATAACAATATCCACACCTTCCAGTTTGGTTTTATCATCCGTATCACGAATCCGCTCAACATGGCTCACAAGACGGATGATGGGCCGGATTATCAGGGTAGAAAGAATTAGTGCGCCCACCGTACCTATGGCAATGGCCAGGAGGGCAATGGGCAGAATTACCCGGAGTATATTCCATTGCGCTGCACGGATCTGTTCGATAATTGATTCAATGCTCAGCTCCGCCCTTACAAGGCCGCGGTAATAGACATTGTCGGAACTCGATCGATAGAGGATTGGCTTAAAGAAAACGTAATTTCTTACGGTGTTTTCCTTAATGGAACGCGTAGAGAAAGCCGGTTCAGAGCCGATATCTCCGCTTATTCTGGTAAGAGCTTCGCTGACTCTTATTTGAAGAGCCTGTGTAGTTATTGCAATTTCGTCAATACGGTTTCTTTGTTCTACTGTTGGATTGGACAGTTCAATTAATTGAATCGCTTCTCGGGTAAATGCATTGATAGTTTCCGAGGTGTCTCCTATTTCGGCCGCAGCTCGTGAATTCATTTCCCTTTCTATATCGCTTGTCCTGTATGTAAGGGTATCTTCCAGCCTGGAAAGGCCAATTTCCAGTTCAGCTGTATTGATTTTTTCAGTAATAGCAGGGTCGTTGGTCGCCAGCACATAATCAGAGAATATTGTTTGTTCATCTCCTGCCCCTGTAATGGTTATATAGTGGGCTTCCGGAATTACATGTGATTGTGATGGCAGATAGCCGAGTTCCAGATGATTGTTCGAGGGCATAAACACCCTTGCTTCGGTGGCAATGCCTTCCAAAAGTACCCTTGTCCGGTCGTAAAGGCCCTGGAGCAGGGTGGCTTCCTGGGTCCTTCCCATCATCACATAGAGAGGACTTGCGATCATTATTACTACAAGGATAACCAGGGCTATGGTAAAAGAAGCCATTTTAAGGCGAAGTCCTCCGCCCTTGCGTTTGATCATGGTCATACGTCTTTTCTTTTCCGAGGGCATAATATCTCCTGTAATAAGGGCAATTGTTTCCATCCGGATTGCCGTGCCTTCCGCCGCTGCATTACTGATTCCTCTAACCGATGCGAAAAATCCCACCACGCAAAATATCAGGATTGCAATCAGGGCAAGTATGGTCATATCCACCTGGAATTTTCTTACCAGTCTTTGTGCCCAGGAAGGCTGCCAGATTTGAGTATAATCACCGTACTTGACTGTTCCTGTTCTGTCTATGGAAACAATGGGTGGTGAAACATACATTCCCCGCCCGCTGTGATATAAAAGTATCCGATAAACTCCTGCCGGAACATCGCTGACCTGAATTCCGGTTATTTCCCTGTCGTTAAGAATCCGGAAATCTCCGGTTTCAAGGTAATATTCCCTGTCGTATGGTTCCTGCCCATCTTGATCAAGGATAACCCTTGTTATTCGTCCCCCGTCAGAAAAACCGCGGCCGAGAATCCTCATAACCATGTTGCCTATTTCGTCTTGGCGGGTTTCGGCATATGTTACGATGGTATGGGGAATAAATTTATTGGTTTTAAAGAAATACCGGGAGGGAGGGCCAATGTTTCCCACTTCGTCAACTGCAGAAACGGTAAAGACCCACAATCCGTTGTCCTGGTTGGTGTAAACAGCACTATTTCCCGGTCCCATAATAGTTCTTGGAGCCTGAGCCACGTTGGGGAACCGTTCCGCTGCTATCCGATTCAGAGCATTACCGGTTTCCGGCAGGACGGAAGAAGATCCCAGAAATTCCAGATTCCAGGTATATCCTGCTATATCTGATGCAGGAGGAGTATTCCATCGCATGGAAAAGGTATTGGAAATTAAATAACCGTTATCATCGATTTCGGGAGGAATAATACTTGCTGCAGGCGGAGGAGTTGTATCACGGATAAAAGAAACCTGTACCGGATCGGACCATGCACCGCTGAAGTCCTGGGCAATAATCGAGAAATACCATGTCCCGTCTTCGGAAGCGGCTAGTTCAAGTGCAGGCATTACTGAACTGCTCATTATTTCACGGGGCGGCTCATCATTAATATTTTTACTCCAGGACCAGGCATAGCCTCGTATACCGGATCCTGCACGGGGAGTTGCCCAGCCAATAATAGCCGAACTGTTACCACTGCGTCTGCCGGGTGTAAAATTACGGGCAATAAGCTGGGGCTTGAGTATGGATGTATCCGGTGCCAGTGAGTATATCCGGTTTTGATTTTGTCTTGTCGCCTGCCAGAATATTATCAGGCTGTCATTTGAAACAACCGGCCGTCCAAATGTCGCTTCTCCTCCGGCATCGTGGGAAAGGTCAACACCGGGTTCCCAGCCATAAGGGCTTTGGGAAGACATCATGATCCGGTTACTTCCATATCGGCTGTTATCAAACCAGATAACTACGGTTCTTTCCTTTAATTCCATGGCTATGGGGTTATTGCAGTAAGCGTTGTTAAAGTTGATTCGATCCGTAGCGCCGGATATGGAACCGTTATTCATCAGTTTTGTTCCGTATATCTGCGGAGTACCGCTTCTGAACCGCCGTTCCCAGACTACGAAAAGCTGGCCTTGCTGAACTGATAAATGAGGCCGTTGATTGTCAAATTGATCGGGTTGGGAGTCCTGGACAAAGGGATCACGAAAACTGGTAACACGTACCGAGTTGGACCAGGTTCTTCCGTTATCGCCTGAAGATTTAAAAAAGAGCTGAAATGTCAGATCGGTAGTTCTTACCTGGGACTGGTATACCACATATTCCCTTCCGTTAAAACTCACATGGCTGGGAAGAAAATTTATTGTTCGTGCCTGTTCGGTAATAAAAGGTTGAAACGTTGACCATGTATTTCCGTTGTCAGAACGTGAATAATAAAGTGTAAGGCTTTCTCTGCTGCTTCCCCGTGTAACAAAAAGGAGATAACCGCCGTCGGATCGGGTATAAATACGGGGAGCTACCGAGCTTTCAGAACCCATTTCCAGCCTGCGTTGTGTAAACGTGGCGCCTAAATTTGAAGAAATAAGGATATCTGTTTCTCCGGCGGATACTGCTGCGGCAATAAGAATCCTTCCCAGATCGTCCACAACAATACTAAGTGTTGCAGGCTCAGATGGCCCTGAATAGTCATACTCGGCTATATGCGGCCGGGTTATCCAGTCTCCTCTGCCCTGTTTTACCGCAACATTAACCCGTATACTGCCTCCATCGGCTCTGGTGGTAGTTTCCTGCCATGCTACAGCTGCAATGTTTTTTCTGTAGGACGATACGGGAAAACTGCCGCTTTGAGAAGAAAAAAGCCGCGGTTCTTCCCAATACATTTCCTGAGCGGATAATTTCGGGACAAACAATATGCCAATAATACCGGCAAAAACCAGGAATAATACTCTGGATCTCATAGTCTCGATTCCACACGTTGATGGAGTGTAACGACTTTACCTATATAGCGGTAATCCGGATTTAGCGAATAGATTTGATTTAGCAATTGCCTTGCTCGGATTGCATTGTCCTGGGTTAATGCCTGGGCAGCCTGCTGATAGAGCCGTTCCGCTTCAGGAAGAAGTACGGTCCCAATAATCCTGATTTTCCTGGAAGCTTCATCAAAGAGAGGTCCTGCATCACGGTTATTGGGATCAATGCGCCTGGCCCTGCTTAATTCGTCCCGTGCTCCGATAATGGCATCCAGGTTGTTTCCGGCAATTATTGACCTCGATCTGGCAACAATGGCCGCCGCTTCGGCTATTTCTTCCGGACTAGGCGGCCGCGGCCTGAGCCCGGCATCTACTTCCGCCTGGAAAATAATGGCTTCCCAGTTGGGGAGGAAATCCCGGAAAACAGTCCTGTAATTACGGAGATCGTTTACCGCTTGAATTCTGGCTCCTGGGGATCCTGTTCTGGTTATTTGTATGGCGCCTTGTATCTTTGCATTCAGGGTTGCGGCAAAATTCGGATCCAGTTCCCGGTCTATCATTAAATCCAGTATTCCGGCATCTTCGTTCATAGGGTAGACAAGTTTTACCTTTTCCAGGTCTTGTTTGGCGCTGTTCAGCCTGCGCCTTCCTTCCGATGTGGATGTAAGAATTAGTGTCCGCCCTTCTTCATAATTCTTCCGGGCATCGCTTAACAACTGGCTCATTTCGGCATAGAGGGGGGCGGTGGGCGGTATGGTTCTGCCCGAACGAATCCCGGCCACGATCATATTGTTCCAGTACACAAGATCAGGGTGATCCTGGGCTTGTGTCAGTTTCCAGATGTTCTGGGCGCGGGAAATAAGCCGTTCGGCCTGATCGAAATCATTGCCGTAATAACTAACCTGGATTTGATCCACAAGTTCTCTTACCTGACGTATTACATCCTGGTTATATGCTTCGGAGATTCTTTCATCCAGGTCATGTACCGATGTATTTCGCATGGCCCATGTGTTTTCATCGTATTCCCGTTCCAAAGATTGATCGTAGGCTTCCGCTGCTCTTTGAACTCTGGTTTGAGCTGTTGTAAAATCACCTCTGGCCAGCGCAGACTGGGCCTCAGCATAAAAACGGTCTCCGTCGCGGCGAAGATTTGCCGCATCCGTCGACTGGGAACGCGCCAGAGTTGCCATGTTCCTGCCCTGAGATCGGGTATTGTCCAGGCGGCTTAGCATGGCTGTCGCTTCTTCTTGCAGAACCTTTACCCGCGAACTTCCGGTTATATCTGCATTGTATTCACCTAAAAGGGTTTGAAGAGACTGTCTGTCAGCCTCCATAGATCTGTCCATTTGAGTTAAGAGTTCTGCGGCTCGTGTCGGAAATTTGGCCAGATAATCATCCCGCCGTGTTCCTTCAAAAAGTACTGTACTGTCAGTAAATTCCTTTTCCCTTGCCTTAATGCGGTTATCTATTAACCCGTTTGCTATTGTATAACGGCGGAAAGAAGATGTTTCCTCCTGATCGCCTATCAACTTAAGTAAATCTTCCGTTGATGAGTTGATTCCTTCCAGGTAAATCTGGTATCCGGAATCGGGAATTCTGGTTTCAATATTTCGGTATCTGGCGCTTCCTTGCTGGATCGTGTTTAGAAGGGTTCTGGTGTCTGTCCTTATTTGGCGGAGTATAGTAATCGAATTTGATTCTGCACGGATAAGCTCATCGCCGTTTACTCCGTTTCTCCAGAGGTTTATTGAATCCTGATTCGGAACGGCAATATAGCGGCTTCCCAACTGCCCCAGCGTTCGCCATAGAGCTGAAGATTCTGCAAGGTAGCGGAATTTCAGATAGAATCCTGCTTCTTCTGCCGGTACGCTTCGGTCAAATATAGTTTCTTTTTGTGCCAAATGATAACGGCCCCATCGTTCTTCCAAATCTTCCGGAAATGATCCGTAAGCAGCCAGGATATCTGAACGTGCGGCAATTCTGCCATATTCCCGTGCTGAAGCATCATTTACAATTGCGGTAAATACCATCCGGGTTTTTTGATCCAATAACTCTCTGGCCTGAGGTATAGCTTTGTACCAGATTGTATCAAAAACATTAAGCATGCCTCCCAGATCACCTCTGCCTTCCATGATGCGAACTGCAAAAGCCAGAAAATTCCGGTCACCTTGTTGTGGGAAATTCCTCCGCAGCAATGACAGGTCTTCTTTAAAAGCCGTATCGGTATTTGCAAAAGTATTCCTCAGAGTTGTAAAACGATCCATTTCCGAACCCAGGCGGTTGTAGGCATTCCTGTATGTAACAAGATTCTGCGATTCAATACCCTGGCTTGAAAGGGTTTCCAGCGCATTAACTGCTTCCTGAAGGGCGTTTACTGCAGATGTAACGCCGGCAATATTACTGTTTATACCGTTAAGTTCCTGACGTGCGCGGTTTTCCATTGCCTGCCCGTATTGTCCTGAAAAGAATTCCGTCTGATATATGGTAAATCCTTCTGTATAGGTCCGCAGGGCTTCGGCATAGCGGCTCTGATTAACCAGTTCCTGACCCTGGGTAAGGATACGATCCAGCCGCCGCATATTGGATCTGAAAAGGGCCAACTCTCTGGTTTTGTTTATAAAATCCTGGGTTTCGGCAATACGCTCGGGGTCAAGTTCATAAAGCTGATTGGTCAGGGTTAAAATCTTCTCATTGTCAGGTTCTTCCTTTTCCATTTCATCCAAAAGCCCCTGAGCAATCCTGTTGTATTCTTCTTTTATAAACAATATTTGTTGTACCCTTTTTTGGGCCGCTTCAAAATTTTTAGGGTTATCTTTCATGTAGGGGACAAGTATGCTTAACGCCTCGGTATATCGTTTTTGTGTTATTAGCTCGTCTACTCTGGATAAAACATCACCCTGCTGTCCCCTGGCATAACTTAAAACAGGAATAGCTAAAAAAAGAGTCAGAATAAGTACTGTTCGGCACAGCGAGACACATGCTCCACGCTGCTGGGTGCGGTTCCGCCATATTGGACGGTATAGTCTCATTAATATAGTACCTTAATTAACTATCGGTTGCCCAATTCCTACACTATACTAAATAATAGGATAGAAAACAATCGGATTTTCCGATAAATTAGTGTATATTAGAAGTGGAATGACGGGATATAAGCGTTTTCATATATTGTTTTTCCTCATTTTTGTCCTGATTTTCCGGGGGAATGTTGCACTTGTTGCGCTTGATTTTAGTCCCGATGCCTACGGTTCCCTTTCGGATATTTATGGGGTGGACAGTAATGCAGGTCTTACCGCCTTTCCCGTACTCCGGATTCCCATGGGAGGCCAGGCGGAAGGTATGGGAACAGCCTATACAGCCGTAGCCAACGATCTGACTTTTATCGAATGGAACCCTGCCGGCTCTTCCATGCTTGTCAACACCGAGGCGGGATTTTTTCATAATAACTGGATAGCAGATACAAAAATAGAAAGTATAGTTTTTGCATCCCGGCTGAATCATTTGGGTTATGCGGCAGGAGTAAAATGGCTCTACACACCTTTTTCCGAATACAATATGTATGGGAACCGGGTTTCCAAGGGTTATTATTCGGAAGGGGTAGTAACCCTCAATATTTCATATAATTTTTTGGCCGGGTACTACTTTTCCGGAATCTCTCTGGGTGCAAACCTTAAAGGCGCTTTTCGTTTTATGCCGGATTATTCGACTGCCGATGACAAAGGAGAAAACGAAGGTACAGTAATTGCCGGGTCAGGTCTTTCTCAATCGGCAATAATGGGTATGATGGATTTTGGGGCTTTAGTCCGGTTTAATGTATTTAAATTCTACAATGCCAGAGAAAAAAACACCGGAGTCGCCCTGGTGGTATCCAATTTGGGACCTTTTTCCAAAGGTGAGCCTTTACCGACATCAATTACGGCGGCTTTGTCTTATAAGCCAATTCGGCCTTTTACCCTCGCTTTTGATTTTACCTATCCCCTTAATTTGCAGGATATTACTTTGTCGGAAAAACCTTCCTGGGCAACGGGATTTAATGTTAACATTACTGATTTTCTTTCGATGCGGGCAGGCCTGTTAGGACGTTACGGCGGTTATCGTTTTACCATTGGGAGTTCCGTAGACTTGGGTAAAATATCCCTGGATTTGAATTATTCCCTGGATCTTTTGACCCAGTTTACCCCCCTTAACCGGATAAGCCTTGGCGCACGGATCAATCTGGGCGATCAAGGCAGGAAGGAAAAATCCGAACGTGTTGACGATCTTTACCTTTCGGGACTGGATGCATATAACACTGGTAATTATTCTCAAGCCCGTTCAGATTGGGAAGAAGCGTTGAATATTGATCCCAGATTTGATCCTGCAAAAGAAGGATTATCGCTGATTAAGGATTCCGGTGATTTGGACAGGCGTATCGATTCAATGCAAAGCCTGGACGAAGACTATCTGTAAAGTTATTTCTTTCGAGCGAATACACGATGGTTGACAAAGGGAAGAAAGTAATGCCTTCGTTCAAGGGCTGTAAGCCATTCCGTGCTGACATGACTTGAACCCAATGCTTCATAAATGGTTGTAAAGTTTCTCAGCGCTCCTTCCAGTTCCTGTTTGGCATGATCCCTGCTTACCCTGCTTTGGTACTGTGGGTTTAAAGCTTTTGACCAGTCTGTGCTTTGGGCAAAAAGAAGTTCTCTTGCCGCCTGATTTAAAGCCCTTTCTTTTAGTCCTGTGTCGCCGGTAAAACGTTCTGTCAATTCTGCCATACGCTGAATGGAACGGAAAATATGACGGTAAATCCAGTCGTTGGAAGCGTCAAGCAGCAGTTCAGCATACCCGTTTAACAGATTTGAAGAATATCCCGGCTCCACAGTTTGAATGGAGGATCTCATTATTTCTGCCAGGTAATCAGATGGAGTACACAGGCATGGAGTTTTTCTCTGATTGATTTCCCTGATTAACATTTTTAAAAATAATATCCCTTCATACCATGTATGGAGTAATTCGCCGGCATTTAATGTACAGATACATATAGGGTTTTCCATATATTCGGATGCAGCTTCCAGGCGTGAAAGCCGGAGATCAAGGTATTTCTTTGCTGCTGCAGCAGCACAATTTTCTGCCGCCTCCCGGTTGTATGGCTGGTGTTTTTTTTCTGTGCCGCATGTCCAATACCGATAACCGGTGGAACAACGGATGTTTTCCTCACCCAGGAACTGTTTAAGAGCCCTTGAAGAAAGTTCAAATCCCGCATCGTGGCAAGATCGGTATATTCCGGGTTCGGCATTAATTTGATTTTCCAAATCCAGCTGGGCAGTACTGTCCCTGCCAAATACCAAAAGACCTGACGAAGTTTTTACCGGGTAAAAAAAACCGGTTTTTGCCGGCGGGTTTCCCATTACAAGGGCATGGGCATCTGCAATTGTATACGTTAATCCGTATTCATTCAGGTAATTTCCCAGTTCCGCTGTCCATCCCATTTCCGGCAGCCAAAAACCGGTTGGATTCTTTCCAAAATATTTCCGGTGGTGAATTAATGCAGTTTCTATTTGGGCATGGATTGCCTCTTCCATGGAAGCGTAAAAAGGAAGATATGCATTTGTAGCTGCAGTTAATAAGAATTCCACTTTGCCTTTTTTTTGAAAACCCGTAAAGGCTCCCAAAAGATCCATGCTGTATTTATCAGTTAATGCTGTTTTTATGTGACAATCTCTGTTATAATACTGTTCAGCAAGGATTTTCATTTCTTCGTTTGCTGCACAACGTCTTAATTCTTTCTTGCCAAAATCAATTCGTTTATCAAGCCAAGTTAAGTAGCGTTCCAAAAGTCTATTGTCCTGAAAAAGACCGCAAAGGGAAGGTGACAGAACCATTCCCAGTCTGAATGGCAAATCTTCTTCTTCAAGCTGTTCAAGTAAATCAATTATGGGCAGCCATGTTTCCGAAAGTGTTTCAAAAAAATCCCGTTCCTCTTCGGAAAAATCACCTTTTATTTCGGTACAAACAAAAGGGTGATGTCCAAAAATGATTAATGAAATATATTTTTGCTTCATGAACGGTTATGTGAAACCCTGTCTGAGGATCGAAGTATCGAGAAGTCCGATACACCGGAAAGCTGAATCAGCGGACTGGCCAGATAATTGGAATTTCCAGGGCTATTTAAAAACTTTGGAAGTATAAAAGGATTGGATAAAACAAGTGTAATATTCAGTCCTTGAACCCAAAGAGCGATACGATACATTCCGGAAGAAGGGAAACCCAGATACCGGGAATTATCTTCCTTCTCGATAGGTACAGTAAATGATTCGGTAAAATCGCCGTCTTTGCAGCTTTCCAGGCTGCCTTCATTGCTTTTTTTGTTTTCCAGTGCTTTAAGTGCATAACCTTCAAAGCCGGGGTTTATTTCGTAGCGTTCTTTGTCCTGGGCTTTAATCTCCCAAAAAACATAAACCCACTGAGGGTCCCGGGGCAGAACTTCCAGATAGGTAATGTGATACTGTAAAGGCAAAAAAGCTGTTTTTGCATGTAAAGAAGAACCGCGCGAATTTTCGTTTACAATGCTGTCTTTGATTGGCTCTGAGTTTCCATTAAAATACTTTCCGGATATCATTGATGTTTTACCGTTTTCTTTATCTGCCGAAATATTATTTCTTTTAAAAAAAGGTTTTGAAAACACTTCTTCATCAAGCATATAATCCAGTAATTCCCTGATTATAAAGATCCTGTCCAGATCCGGAGGAATGGTAATCCCCGCCTGATCTGCCAGTTTTATTAATTCTTTTGTTGTTGAACTTTCCAAAAATGTTTTATATTTTGCTGTTTCACTGTTTAGCATGCACATACCGCCTCCTGGCGGTAAACTATAATAATTTCCATGCGCTCGTGGGGCAAAGCCCCACATGATATTATAATCATGGGAAAACGGTTTTTTCTTGTCAAGGGGCGTGTAACATCATTCTTTTCTTCGCACAGCTTTGAACAGTTCATCCCGGCTTAATGTTTTCCAAAGGGGCCGCCCATGGGGACAACGAGGCAGGGATACTTCTTTATCAGATAATTTCAGTACAGATTCTGCCAATGAAAGCGCCGATTTGTCATCCAGGTAATTTCCATCTTTTATTGCTGTATGGCAGGCAAGGGTAGCTGCCCATCGTTCAACGAGGTTTTCATTTGCATTTTGCAGAGCAAGAATAACTTCAACCGTTTTGCTATCTGTGGTTTTCCAGCCGGCGGGGAGAGCCTCTATAAGCCATGAGCCGCCGCCTTCGTTTTGCAACATAATACCCAGATTTGTAAATTCGTCTTTTTTTGTCTGTAAAAAAGTATCTTCTTCGTCATTACCGGTGCTAAAGGGGATTGGTATCAGTAATTTCTGGGTACTAATATTGGCAGATAAAAAATGATCATAGAGGATTCGTTCATGAGCAGCATGCTGGTCGATTAGATAGAGTTTGTCTCCCTGTTCAACGATAATAAAAAGATCAAAGACTCTTCCGACAAGCCGAATGTTATTGTGTTTTTTTTCAGCGTTTCCGGCGCTTGAACCTGAATATTCAACCGGATTATAACCAGTTTCTTTTTCCGCTGCAAACGCTTCCTGTGTTTGGTTTCCTGATGACAGTGAAATAAATCCTTCCTGTTTTTCCGGCGTTGTTTTTATTACCGGCTCGTTGCCGTATTTTATATGCGTGTAGTCATGTGTATTGCCGTGAATATATTTCCGAAGCGCGGCAGTAACACTGTGGTGAATTGCTCCGCTGTCCGCAAAGCGGACTTCCCGTTTTGCCGGGTGGATGTTAAAATCCGCCATGGCCGGATCTGTATCTATAAAAACAGCTCCAAGCGGATGAGTACCATTGGGGAATAAACCGGCAAGGCCGAATTCCAGAGCCTGCATCATTCCGAAATCCTGGATACGCCGCTTGTTGGCAAAGATATATTGCTGACGCCGGTCTTTGCGGAATAATTCCGGCCCTCCGAATACAATTGTTACACTGAACCCTTTGCCGGCTGTTTTTTCGGCATGAAGAAACGAACGCTCCTGTGGCTCAAGGATCGATTCTCCAAAACGTTTTTGCAAAACAGAAGCGTTTTCTCCGGTATTTGTACAGGAAAGAAACTGGAGTTTTAATACACCGTCCTGAACAAAGCGGAATGAAACGCCGGGGAAAGCCATAGCTTTTTCCGTAAAAATCTGACGGCACAGCATTGCTTCGCTTGGTTCCCGCTTAAGAAATCGCTTACGGGCAGGGATTGAATCAAAAAGACCGAAAGCTCTGACGCTGGTTCCGCGGTTTCTTCTGGTTTGGGTTAGTTTGTATGGTTCTGTTTCAAGAAGCCATGCTTCTTTACCGTCGGTACTTGTAACTATTTCCAGTCTGGCAACGGCTGCTGCGGCTGCCAGGGCTTCACCGCGAAAACCCAATGTAGTAAAACGGGAAAGATCATCAAGAGATTGTATCTTGCTGGTAGCATGTGTTTTAATGCAAAGAGAAAGGTCATTCTTGTTCATTCCGCAGCCGTCGTCAACAATCTCTGTTTTTTTTATACCGCCCTTTTCGATTGACAGCTCAATGTTTAACGCTCCGGCATCAAGTGCGTTGTCTATCAGTTCACGAACAAGCGCTGCAGGCCGATCTATTACTTCGCCGGCGGCAATTTTTTTTGCTTCATCCGGTTCCAGGATTCTAATCATCAATCTGCGCCGTTAAACAAATCCAGTTCCGGACTTTCCTGTAACTTTGCATCCGGAGAGTTAAGGAGTATTTCGATGCGGCTTTCGATTTTTTCAAGATCTTTTTCAAGGGAACGGGCCAGTTTTATTCCTTCTTCAAACGCCTTAAGGGAATCTTCCAGAGGAATATCGGTTTTACGGATTGATTCACCAAGATTTTCCAGTTTTTCAAGCCGTTCTTCAAAATTTTTCATACACACGCCTCTTGTGATTTCTGCAATTTATCTATTTTTTCCGTTACTGCAAAGACCATTCCTTCCATGGGTCTGATACTCAGTTTATCGCCGGGCTTTGCATCCTGTCCGCGGCGCAGTATTTCCCCCGATCTTTCGTTAACCACAACAGAAAAACCCCGTGCCAATACTGCAAGAGGGCTTCCTACTTCCAGACTTGTTCTGGCCAACGTTAGACGTCTGTGATATGCATCAAGCCTTTCCTGCAGGGAATAAATAAGTGTTTCCTTGGCATCGTCAAAACGTACCAGAACGGGCTGCAGTATTGCTCTGAATCGCTGTTCCAGATCATTAATGCCGAAAGGTCTCAATAAAAGCCGCGCTCTGTCGAGTTTTGACATTACAGCGTTTTTAATTTCTTCTTTAAGATAAATTATTTGTTCCAGTGTTTCGTTTCTGTTGGCACTTACCAGTTCTGCGGCTGCTGACGGAGTAGGTGCACGGAGATCCGCCGCCAAATCACAAAGGGAGTTATCTATTTCGTGTCCCACTGCACTGATTACGGGGATTTTCGAATCTGCCACTGCACGAACCACAACTTCTTCGGAAAAAGGAAGAAGATCTTCCAAAGAACCTCCGCCTCTGCCGACGATAAGCACATTAGCCAATTTCCATTGATTTGCCTGTTCAATGCGCAGTGCGATATTTTCCGCAGCATCATCCCCCTGAACCAGTGTCGGAAAGATGATCACATGAATCCCGGAAGCCCTGCGCCGCAGTATATTAAGTATATCCTGTACTGCCGCTCCTGTGGGTGAACTGACTATACCTACAGTTTCCGGAAAAAGCGGGATGGTTTTTTTTCTTTCTTTGTCGAAAAGACCTTCGGCTGCCAGTACACGTTTCCGCTTTTCCAGCATTGCCAGGATATCCCCCGTACCTGTCAGTTCCATTTCTTCACAGACAAGCTGGTAATTTCCGCGCTGTGGATATACCGAAATACGCCCCCTGACCCTCAGACGCATTCCGTCTTTGGGTTCGAAATTCAGTGTCGACAGACGGTTCTTAAACATTGCGGCATCTATTTTTGCTTCCGGGTCTTTTAAGGAAAAATACAAATGTCCTGAACTGGAAGGACGAAAATTGGACAGTTCCCCTTCAACCGTGATCTGCGGAAAGGCACTTTCCAAATTTTGCCTGATAAGGCCGGTTAGCTCGGAGACGGTAAGACTTTGCTGCACTGAAACAGTATACCATGTAAAAGCATGGCAAACAATATCAATTTTGTTTTTTGGTGTTTGTACCCTTGGATACTTTGTCAAATTGATCCGAAACTTCCCTGAATATTTCCACCAAAACAGGATCAAAGTGAGTTCCGGCGTTTTCTATAATGATTTTACGTGCGTCTGTATGGGTAAATGGTTCTTTATAGGGACGTACGGAGGTTAATGCATCGTATACATCGGCAATTGCCATAACCCTGCCTTCCAGAGGGATGTTTTTGCCCTTGAGTTTCATTGGGTATCCGCTACCGTCCCATTTTTCGTGATGTGTTCCGGTAATGTACAGCGCATGTTTCAAAAAAGCATGTTCCCGGGTTATGCTGATTATTCTTTCTATTGCATCTACTCCCACAACCACATGAGTTTTCATAATTTCGAATTCTTCATCCGTTAACTTGCCCGGTTTGTTCAGAATTAAATCACTAATGGCGATTTTTCCCACGTCATGGAGCTGAGTCGACGGCAGCAAGAAATCCTTGTCCCATTTGGACATTTCTTCTTTATAAATTGCTTTGTTAAAAAGTCCTTCTACAAGCGCCTTAAAATAAAGCTGAGTACGTTCTACATGGCCTCCAGTAAAGGTATCGCGGAATTCAACTAGGTCCGATACTGTAGTAAGCACGGCATTTTGTAAATTCAGTACTTCATTGGTTTTTTCCCGTACCCTTGTTTCCAGATTTTCGGCGTGATCCATAAGAGCAGTCTGAGCAGTCAGCAAATCGTTTCTTTGCTTAATAATCAGGAGCTGGTTTTCTATGCGTTTAAGCAGGAGCGGGCCTGAAAAAGGCTTGGAAATATAATCAACCGCTCCAAGATCGAACCCTTCCAGTTCACTGTCTTCATCATTTTTTGCCGTTAAAAATATTACAGGAATATCTTCAGAGCGTTTATCGGCTTTAAGTCTTTTTATAACTTCGTATCCGTTGATTTCCGGCATTTCGATATCAAGAAGAATTAAATCGGGAAGGATGTTTTCCAGAATTTCAAAAAGTTTGGCTGCAGAAGGAGCGGGGTATACCTCATAAAATGTTTTCAGCATGTTTCTGCCCATGGTCAGATTTGCCATGCTGTCGTCGACAATAATTATTTTATGACGGATATCATCCATGCATTACCTCGCAGTTCTTCTAAGAAAAGTATATCATCTTTATGTAGCCTTTTTCAATATACTACTTTTTTGCCATTATTAATAGGTTTTTTTATAAATCTAAGGGTAAAATCAATTGATTCTGAAAGGTGTTGATAAAAAAGACGGGAGAATTCCAGATGTTGTTTAAAAGGATCTGTTTCCTGCAGCTCTTTTTCCAGTTCTGAAATTGGAGGGAAAAGAAAACCGGCGGCTGCTTTTACAGGACTTGCAGCAATGGCGGCATTGGTTTTGTCCAGTTTTTTAAGGATTTTTTCGTTTTCCTGTATGTTATTCCTGTGCTGTACCGGAATGTTTTTTGCAACAGACACTGCTTCACCTGCTCTGTCCCGTATTTCTTCAAGACCCCGGACAAGATCGGTTAGAGCATCAGAATAACGACTGGTCCGGTTTTCTTTCTCTGAACTATGGTTAAATTGAGCATCAATACGGCTGAACAATCCCGTCAGCAGCCGGTTTATTTCTTTGCGGCGTTCGGGCAGCGAAAGAAGTTTTTCCAGAGGGGAACCTTCGCTCACTTTCGTTCGCTCGGTGGAGTATTCATGTTCGGCGGGAACAAGACCGTGTATAGCAAGCCCGTCGGAAGAAAGACTGCGGTTAGTCACATTGGCTTGTTCAATGTGGTGTTCAAACCATGCTGCATACAGTGAAAGCCGTTTGTCGGTAAGTACTTTACCTCCGCGGGCTGATGCAGCCATAAAAGGAATGCCGTTTTCAAGTGTTCTTACAGAAAGTGTTTCTATTGGTGAAAACCGTTTTGAAACAGCATGGGAGTTTTCTTCAAAAAGGGCGCCTTTGTAATGGGTACGATAGTCCGGAAAAGCCAAATCGAGACCGGCAATCCAAACATCGGAAGGACCCAGGAATCGTGCAAAATCCCAGGCTGTAGTTGCTACTGAACCTCCGGCACATAGTATACCTTTGGGGTCGGTACGATCTTCGATAAAGCGCCCGAGCGGGAAAAGCGACTGACAAAAAAAGACCCTCATAAAAGCAGAATTACGCAGCACTGACGGATATACAGCAGATTCCGCTATCAGCGTTGTATTGGGCGCTTCGAGCCGGTGAAGATGAAGAGCATTCCAATATTGAGGATCGACCGACACAATAAAATCCGGTTCCACACCGTTTTTTAGAAGGCAGCGAAGGGAAGTATCAACCGCTATTGTCAGGCAGCGGCTGTGGATTTCCTTCATGTGTTTTTCTATATTGTTCAGTGATGGTCCTGCAGCGGCAAGAAATACAGGAATGTCCGTGTGGTGCAGTATGTTTTCCAGATTTTTTACTCCGGGAAATTTCAGTACCCCTTCCATATTTGCCGCCAGGTTTTTTGTCCAGCGTTTTCCAAAACGCTGCAAGGTGGCGGCATTAATCTCGTCTTTGGAAGCCCATGTATTAATCCGCCGTTCTACATCTGTATACCAGGATTCATCTTCGGCTGTTAAACCGGTAAGCGCCCGGTTTTTTATGACAAGCGGTTTTTGTGTTTCTGCAAATGCAAGAGCGGCGTGAATGGCTGCGGGTTCGCTGCTCAATACAAACATTGCCTTTCCTGGTGAAATCAGACGTTCCAAATTCCGCGATTTTAGCGCCAAAGTAAACAAATCCTTATGCCGTTCAACAATGATCAATGAACTGTTGTGCTGTGCCAGTACTTCGGCCATGTAACCGAGTCCAAAACCCAATAAAATGATTATTCCGTTTTTATCATTAGTTTTATTTTTTTCCATGGCTTCTGTTAAAGCCGCTTCAGCCTGTCGCTGGCCTTCACGGACAGGGTCCCGCCGTGAATGGATGGATATTTCCGGGGCGGTATTGTTTTCCCTGTAAAACAGAGTAGGGTTTCCGGATGGTGTTTGTTCCAATCGCCAATGGTGTTCAAAATGGCAGCAATTACTGTTTTCGATCTGGTGTGCCAGTTCAGGATAATGGGAGCGGAGCAGGGCAAGATTGTGATTCCAAAACAATTCCGCCGGTAAACTCTGCCGGGCGAACTCTTGTTCGCTGTTTTTCTCCGGTATTGCCGGAATTTCTGAATTAGGAACGATCATTCCAGTTCAAGGATTATTGTCATTCCGGGTCTGAAAGGGGTTCCCGGAACAGGATTTTGACGTATTACCCAGCCTTCGCCGCGAATGTCCAGAATCAGATCATCCCGCAAGAGCAGGGGAGCAAGGCTCCGTTTGGCCCTGCCGCTAAAGTCTGGTACGGTATTTCCTATGGTAAGTGCCTCTTCTACGGGGATTGTAATTTCTCCGGGATGGGTTACCTGTGGGTTCCTTCCGCGGGGTATTCCCAGGTAATCTATCAGGGCTTCTGCAGTTTCCCGTATAGCCGGAGCAGCTGTCCGGCTTCCAAAATAGTAGTTTCCCATGGGTTTTATCATCACCATATAAAGAATTAGAGACGGGTTTTCTGCAGGAAGCAAAGCAATGCAGCTGGCAATATAATCGGTTGCGGAATATGTTCTTGTTCTTGGATCGTACATCTGGGCAGTGCCGGTTTTTACACCAATTGCAATGTCTCTTACCCTGGCAAAACGGCCTATTCCCAAATCTTCAGTTCCGGCTTCCATATAACGCCGCATCTTCCGTGCTGTTTCTTCGCTCAATATTCGCCGTGGTTCTGCCGCACGGAATTCCCGAATGGTTTTACCATCATCGGACACGATACGGGACACGGTTCTGGGATGGATTAATACCCCGTCATTGGCTATGGCTGTTGTTGCCTTGAGCATCTGAAGTGCTGAAACGCTTATTTCCTGACCCATTGCAATAGTCGGCTTGGAACGTTCTGACCATTGGTTTATCGGACGGAAAAGTCCGGGTGTTTCTCCGGGTGCGCCGGCGCCGGTTCTGCTGCCAAAGCCATAGTCTTCCAGAGCTGCAGCAAAAGCAGTTGTGCCCATGCGTTCGGAGGCATAAGCCGCTCCGGCGTTACAGGAAAAAACAATGATGTCTTCAGCATTAACATTGCCGTGGATACCCATACATTTAATGGTAATCCTGTCTCCCCTGGTATATTCTCCGTTACAGATAAAATGTGTGTCCGGCTCTATTGCATTGGAATCCATCAAAGCGGCTATTGAAAACACCTTAAAAGTTGATCCCGGTTCATAAGCCCAAATGGCAGTTCTGTCCATCCGGGCAATTTCGGTCGATGCAGAAATATTGTTTGGATCAAAACCCGGCAGGATTGCCGAGCCCAGAATGTCTCCGTTCCGGGGATCCATGGCCAATAACATTACCGCTTCCGCCTTGTTTTGTTCCATTGAACGGGCGGCAATATCTTCCAGTATATACTGAATATTGGTATCAATTGTCAGAACAATTTGATTTCCGTTTCTTCCGTCTCTCGGGGCCAGTTCCGAATCAAATGAATATTCAATGCCGGCAAGGCCTTCATTGTTGCTGCCGGTAAAACCTATTATCTGGGCTGCAAGATTTTTTTCCGGATAGATCCTGCCCAATACCGGTTCAATGCTGATTCCCGCCAATTTCCCCTGGCTGCGGAGACTTTGAATGCGTTGTATTACCGATTGATCGGCCTGTTTTTTCAGGTAAAGAAAATCGCTTGACGATCCTTCTATTATTCTTCTGATTTCCCCCGCCGAGATTTCCAAAAGAGGCGAAAGGTCTGCTGCAAGTTCTTCGATGTTTTTAATATCAGGCCGCCAGACACTGATATTTCCCATTCTTGTCTGCAAAGCAAGGATTCGTCCGTTTCTGTCCAAAATGGCGCCTCGTTCCAATGTTTCTTTGGGAGCTGCAAAAATAGTAGCTCCCGGCGGATTCAACATTGCTACAAAGTACCGGAGCAAAACATAAAACGCCACTCCTCCCAAAATAAGGACAATAACAAGAAATCGCCGTTTTATCTGCTTTTGATCTGTTTTGATCATTGTACTGTGATTCATTTGTGGGCTACTACTTTTCCTAAAATATGATCCAATGGAACAAGGCCGTAAGACCTCGAATCAAACGATTCCAGGTCATTGTCCCCTCGTACAAAAAATGCCCCGTCTTCATTAACCGATTGACATCGTTTAACCGCCCTTTCTCCCAGGGGGGTATAGAACACCAGAATGTCTCCGGGCCGGGGATTAGACCAGTGGAAAAGATAAAAACCCAGGCCGGGAACGCGAAAACCAAAGGCGGCTTTGTTTACTACTAACAGCGAACCGGGTTTAAGGGTTGGAAGCATAGACCTCCCCTGGGTAATCATCAGGTCGATAAACAGTAATTTTATGACCAAGGCAAGGACCAAAGCCAGTATTACAGCCCGGAATACTCCGTTCTGCCTGATAACGCGGTCAGGTTTCTGTACCCTGTCCTTTTTGCTTTTCACTTCCATTTATCGGAAGTATAATGATTAGCCTTGATTATGTCGATAAAAGCCTATAATGAAGGATATTATCGCAGCTCAGCACATTCAACGCCGGTCTAAACCGTCTCTTTTGCCTGCAATTCACGAACACAAATTATCACAGTATACTGTTCCGATAATGCAGAATAATTCATTCATTGCTGATCAGCATCTTCCAAAACGCAGAAAAAAACGGCTTCTTGAAAAAATCCGTGGCGGAATAGCCAGAGGTGAACCTGCGCCTGACCACTTTAAAGTGGACAGACTTGGTGGAATATTCCGGACTTTAGAAAAATATATCAAAACGTCTGTCTACAGCAAAAAAAAGATAAAAAAAGATAAATCTGGTTTTTCGGAGGGAAACCTTCGTTCTCGTTTATTTGGCCGGCGGAGTATACCGGCCAAAGATCAAACGCCGCTTGAAGATCATCCCGGTTTTCTTGCAACTGCCGGCGATTTTTTTGCCCGTCTTCCCGGAAAAATGTTCCTGTGTGGTTTTCTTTGCCTGGCAGCAGGATGTTTTGCCCTGATGTTGGATTATATTCCCGAACCTGAACCCCCGGAAGACAGGACAATTCGGGAACAAAGTCCAAGACCCGAAGCTTTTTTCGGCAGTGAAGGCGATGAAATTCCCCTTGATTTAACAGAAAATTTTGCCTGGCAAAACTATACAGTCCGTTCCGGCGATTCGGTAGAAGCCATATCACGGCGTTTTGGTCTTTCTCTGGATGCGGTAATTGCTTCCAATGATCTTCGCAATGTCCGGCAGCTTAAGGCCGGACAAAAAATCCGTATTCCCAACATGGATGGTATTCCCTATAAAGTAAAAACCGGGGACAGTTATTCCAAAATAGCCCAGTCGTTTGGTGTACCGCTGGAAGCGGTACTAGATGCCAATGATATACAAAACGATTCTATAACCATTGACACTGTGCTGTTTATTCCCGGCGCCAGAATGGACAAAAATGCCCTCCGGCAGGCTTTAGGGGAACTTTTTATCTGGCCCATTTCAGGCAGACGCAGTTCGGGATTTGGCTGGCGTAACGATCCCTTTACCGGAGTCAGGAGTTTCCATGCCGGATTGGATATTGTAGGTCCTGTAGGTTTATCGGTAAAGGTTACAGCAGATGGAAGAGTAACCGCTACAGGGTATAATGCCACATTCGGGAATTTTATAATTGTTAAACATACGGATGAGTATGAGACCATGTATGCTCATTTAAGTAAAATGTTTGTTAAAAACGGAACCTATGTAAATCAGGGGGCGATTATCGGCCAGGTAGGCAATACCGGCCGCAGTACCGGATCGCATCTTCACTTTGCGGTATACAAAAACAAACGGGCCATAAACCCTCTTGAAGTACTAAATAAATGATGATAAACTTGTGTTTGTTGGAAGAACCTTGAGGCTTCTGGTTTCGAGTGTAAAGAAATTGTTTTTGTTAAGGAAGCTGCTGTTGCAGCAATTTTATAGCCAGAAGGCGGCATATGCATGCGTAAACTTGTATTGATTTTGATAGCTTTCTTTGCAGTGGTAACTTTTATCCGGGCTTTTGCCACTACGGAGGACATTGCGGTTCCCGTAACGGTTGAATATATCGAAGCTATAGATGGGTAAGGCCAATTGATTATCGAACAAAATGGACAGAACGTTCCTGCTGAACTTTCTGTCCCTGTCATTACTAATCAACATCTTTCTTTTGAAACCCTTTTAGAGGGTATATGTGAACGTCTTCAGGATACCAGGCAGCAAGGCTCGCTGAAACGAATACAAAAAATGGAAGAAACCCTGGATGAACTGGAAAAAGAATTGGATGAAGTTGACGAATTGTTATCCATCCAGACAGGCCATAACTCGGGGTGAGCATGAAGCTCCATAAATTATTATTTATTTTTTTAAGCCACTGTTTATTATTTTTATTGTTAGCTGTTCATTGCAATGCAAATATTCGTTTTTCCGGGCTGGATTTAGCGGAAGACAACCGGCTGTTGTTTTCCGCTATTTCAAGCGGCGGAGGCAGTGTTAATCAAAGTGCGCTCTTTGTTGCAGCGCTTCCAAATCGTTCCTTTTCCATGCTCAGTACCTTTCCGGAAAAAATGGAATTGATTGACGGAGGAAGAACAATAATTGTTCACAATACCTTTGGTTCACAACAGCTTCCCGTATCCGGCGGTCTGCCCCGTTCTTTTCCGGGTTTTTCTGCATTTACAGGTACTCCCGGACTCAGGGTAGAAAGCACAAGCGCTTCTCCCAACGGCCGCTGGCTTCTCTATGTTGAACCGGAAACCCATAGCAGAGGAACCCTGATGCTTCTGGACGGTGTTTCGGGGCGGAAGATTCGTGTTTCTGTTGATGTTGAAAGACCAGCCCGTTATTTTCCCGCCATTTGGGGAGCTGATTCCCGGGGTTTTCTCTATGCAAAAGAAGGGCGTCTTTATTTTTATTCGGTTGTTACCGATGCTCCTCCTCCCGATGAGCGGTACCGTATTATTGGTGAAGGTGCAATTCCTTCACTGTACTGGGACAAGGGAGAAGTTTTTTATTATCTCCGTTCCTCCACCGTATACCGGGTCCGGAGCAGTGAACTTTTTGCCCGTACGCTTTATTCAGGTTTTCTTGATCTGGGAGAAGTAGCGGGAAAAATCCCTTTTAATTTTGATCCGAATTTTGATCGTTACTGGATTTCTCCCGACGGACTTTCCTTAATCCTGTGTAAAGGGGGCAGGAACCTTTTCTATTATCCACTTGGAATACAATCGGATACCGAGACGGATTTTGCTTCTCTTCCCTATATTATGGCTCCGCGTTCGGGTTCCAGAATTAATGTTATATGGTCTTCTGATGGAATTGCAACAGTACTGATTGGATCTGCATCAGGGACACGCAATAATAGCGCTGTAACCGGCTATACTGCAGCTTACCGGCTTTTTTCACGAAGCAGTAATGCTGCGAACAGGACTTTTCAAACCATGGAAACTCCTCCTGCTTTTGAAGCTGCTCTTTCTCCCGACGGGAGCCGCATTGTCTTTTGGACAGGAGAAGGATTGTTCCTCTACGATTACCGAAACTGGAAATTACTGTCAAAACCTGTTTCGCAGCCGGTTTATTCCTGCCTGTGGGTAAAAAACGATGAACTCATTATCGGCGGAGGGGAACGAATTGAAAGTATTCGTTTGTCGGGAAATGCTATAGCAGAGCGAAAATTAATATGTCTTTCCGCAGCCTCGCGTTATGGGTTTGAAGCTGAAATAACACAATCTTCATCAAGGCGTATTTTGGCCTTTTCCGAAAACAACTGGTATGTTACCGACGGAGAGAGTCCCTGGACAGCAGTCAGAAACCCTTTGTTAAAAGATACAACGCTTGTTTCCGGCCGGTTTCGTGTATATCTGGAAGATCGCTCCGGTTTTTTTGAAAATGTTCCCATGGTTCGGAATGTTGCATCGGTTGGAACTTTTTCTTTATTTGACAGCGAAATAAAGCCGGTAAACCGCAATTCTGGAATGCCGGGGGTAAATGGAGTTCCAAAAGTAAATCCCAGCATAATTCATATTTCCGGAGATACGTATGTTTTTAATCATGGTGTAAGGGCAGTACGGCAAATAGCCCTGTGCTTTGATATTTACGATGATTCATCCGGATTAAGCATGGTTTTGGATGCGCTTGGCCGTTTTGGAATCAGGGCAACGTTCTTTGTTAATGGTGAGTTTATCCGCCGCCATCCGCAGGCAGCAAAAGACCTTGCCCTTTCGGGACATGAAATTGCTTCCATGTTCTATGCACCCATGGATCTTTCCAATGCGCGTTACCGCATTGACAGAACCTTTATTGAACGGGGACTGGCTCGTAACGAGGATGAATATTATAAAACTACCGGCAAGGAACTTGCATTACTCTGGCATCCTCCTTTTTATGCCCTGTCCAAAGAAATTGCAGATGCTTCTGCTGCCGTGGGATACCGTACCATTGGCCGTGATGTAGACAGCCGGGACTGGATCTCTTCCATAGATGCAAGGCGGCTGGGAATCGATCAGCTTTCCGCAGCAGATATAATCGACAATGTCGTGGATGCTGTACAGGGAGGATCGATCATCCCAATACGGCTTGGACTCCTGGAAGGGGGCAGGGCTGATTATCTTTATAACAGCCTGGAAGTATTGCTTGATGCTCTTCTTCAGGAAGGCTACGAGATTGTAAGTGTATCATCATTGCTCGGCAGGAACCGCTAATTAAAATTTTCCCATCAATGATTCAACCTTTTCTGTAAAACGGCGGTGGTTTTTTTCCGCCTGTTTAACAAAGGAACTGTCTTTGGCTGTTCCCACGACATTGTCCATTTCTGCCTTGTTCCGGTATGTAATAATTCTGAAAGGATTGTGAAAATCCTTGGCCCTGCTTACATACACCTGTTTTCTAATCCAATCGCTGATTTTAACTGTTTTTTCCATAGCTGCTTTAAAAGCCTCCGGTTTTTCAAGGGGATGTGCGCTATCTGATTTGCCGCATATAAAGGACAGCGTTTTCCAGGCATGGCAGGCTTTTTCTTTTTCGTAAGCTGCAGCCATTTCATCGTACCGGGCATGGATACTTTTCCAGTTTTTAATGTTTCCTTCCCGGATGTCTTTTCGTAAGGCATCAACAAAAAATGCAGGAACTATTTGACCTCCCATGTTTATCCAGTCTTTTACTTTGTTTTCTGAGCTGTTTAAATCTTCATTTATCTGTGAAATACTATGTTCAAAGGAAAAATCAGCCTGGTTTTCCAAATAACAAATTGTGGTTTTCATGCCGTAATAAAAGAGCATGTCTTTGTAGGCAGCCATAGCTTTGCGGGGTTTTAGAATCACAACCGGGCGGGTATGCCGTTCGAGCCCAAAAGCAGGTATAGTTTCATCTTCGTCTTTGGTACTGTAATCGTATTCGTGATATTCATCTTTTCCTTCCCTTTCGTAATCGGATTCAAAGTCTGCAGTTCCTTCATTCATTCCTGCTGAACTCATCCATTCTTGTATCAGTTCCAGGGCTTTGATAATTTCCCCGGCCGTATCGGGGGCCATGTATTCTGTTTCGATATATTGTTCTTTGCGGAAGCGCCTGTCCCTGTTTTTTGTTTTCCAGGAATTTCGTTCCAGTGCAAAGAGGTTGTAGAGCCAGAAGTAAGCAGGCATAACTTCCAGTCTGTTTGCATGAACATTATTGATGACCAGGGAAAAGGGAAGAGGAATGTTGAGCTCATAAGGAAAATCCCCTTTTGCAATAAGACAGAATGATGCAAAACGGCTTGAATGTTTCAGGGTTACCGAAAGTCCCGGCCAGAAACCCCGGCCTGCCCTGATTTCCCCGTCATTTGCCCTGCTGTTGTGGTTGCTTCCCACGGTGGCGGCGGCGGCCATGTTACATGTCCCTTCGATTAAACTGGCAATAAGAAACGAGTTGTTGTGGTGTTGTTCATGAACGGGAAAGACAAGATTGTTCAGTATTTCGCAGCATGAAACGGTGGAGTTGTCTCCCAGTACGGAATGAATAAGCCGTGCCCCGTATTTAAGACTGCAATGGCGTCCTAAAACAAAACGAACCGCCTTTGCGCCGTAAAAAACATGGCAGCCATAACCGACTATTCCATTAACCAATTCCACCCCTTCCCCTATTTGAGTGGCTTCGTCTTCGCACGAAAGGATCGTAAGGTTTTTAAGTTTGTTAACCCCCTTTATGTAAGCCGATTCTCCCACCATTGTATCTTTGATAATTCGGCAGCTTTTAATTAATGTTCTACGACCAATGGTTCCGTAAAAACCACGCTGCCGGGATTGTACTCCCGCTTCCGGACTATACTTATTATTACCGCCGCAGCACAGCAGGGCTTGAGTTTCCTGGGTAATTTCCCTGAGTTTTTCCACCAGCGCTGTATCGTCCCTCCAGGCTGCCCAGAGGAAAGCATCTGCGGGAATCATATCAACAAAGGGAAGAATGGAACGCCCTCCGGCCTCGTTCATTACATCGATCCAGATGCGGACATCTTCGTCTTCGCCTTCTTTGACAATTCCGTTTCCGAACTTTGTGTGGTTAGTGGTAACCAGTTCATCGATGCGGGAACATATACAGTTCTTTCCAATAATGTAATGGGAAACAAGCGAACAGTCCTGAATTGAAACATAATCCCCAATGTCACAGGAAATAATTGTGCTGTTCCGTATTCCCACAGGTACGCAAAAGTCGTGATGTTTAAGAAGTTTATTTTCGGTTCTGCCCAAACGTACCAGACCATAGAATGCAGAGTTTCTTACCATGGCTGGATCAAAGGGATCGACAACCAATACATCGTTCCAGTTACCGGCACGGCAGCCGTTTTGTTCCAGTATGGCAATTTCGTCCGCACGTACATTTCTCCAGGGCATTTCTCCCAAAACAGCGGCAGCCTGGAGATTGCGTATCCAATATTCATCGTTCCCTTCCGGAAGATATGGTGTTGGTACAAAGCCGTATCCATAGGTTTCTGAGTTTAATAATTCCATGTTCTTATAATATAAATTTAATGACGGAAAAAATAAGTACCCGATGCGGCAAAGGCACGCATCAATCTTCCCTGTAATATATAAAGCAAAGACGCCTGAAACTGCGCCCTATGGGTTACCCTCCGGAGAAACGTTTAATTTTATTTTGCCAAGCGGTCAACCAAAAGAAGGGTAAAATAATATCTGGAAAAACTGGTTACCTCTATGATAGACTGTGATATGTTATAGTTTCATGGAGGAACATAGTGTACAAACCAGTTGATCCAAAGGTAAGTTTTCCCAAACTGGAGGAAAATGTCCTTGCCTTTTGGACATCCAACAATATTTTCGAAGAATCCGTATCACAGCGGGAGGGCAGGCCGGATTTTGTCTTTTACGATGGGCCTCCCTTTGCAACAGGGCTTCCTCACTTTGGGCATTTTGTTCCGTCTACCATAAAGGACATTATTCCCCGCTATAAAACCATGAAAGGTTTCCGCGTGGAACGCCGCTTTGGCTGGGATTGTCACGGCCTTCCGGTAGAAGCGCTGATAGAAAAAGAACTGGGGCTGAATTCCAAAACCGATATAGATCGCTATGGTGTCGCCAAATTTAACGAAGCCTGCCGTGCTTCGGTGCTGCGCTATGTCAAGGAATGGCGGGCGGTTATTACACGCCTTGGGCGCTGGGTGGATTTTGACAACGACTACAAAACGATGGAACCCGCATACATGGAAACAATTTGGCACGCTGTCGCCAGTCTGTGGGAAAAAGGTCTTCTTTACGAAGGCCATTACATACTGCCGTACTGTCCTCGCTGCGCTACGGTGCTTTCCAATCATGAATTGAATCTTGGCGGCTATAAAGAAGTTTCCGATCCGTCAATCACGCTGCGTTTTAAAGTTACCGGCATGGCTCCCGGCAGCCCTGCCGCCAAAACTATCGAGGCCGCCGACCTTGCGCAGGGTGCAGGAGGCGCCGCGTACATTTTAGCATGGACGACGACTCCGTGGACGCTGCCTTCCAACCTGGCCCTTGTCCTTGGACCGGACATTGATTACGTGCTGATCCTCGATGGCGCAGATCGTTACATTCTTGCCGAATCCCGGCTCGGTGCGTATTATAAAAATCCTTCCGATTACAAGGTTATTTGGCGGAAAAAAGGCGCCGATCTCAAGGGAATTAAATTTGAACCGATGTTTCCTTACTTTGCCCATGCAGAAAAAGACAATGCCTTTCAAACGTATTTGGGT
>Ga0082212_10000537_pt1 | contig 54400 bp, 35 predicted proteins | sample TergutNt197P3_FD_71548 | JGI IMG/M metagenome (GOLD analysis project Ga0082212, IMG submission 71548) | Neocapritermes taracua P3 segment gut microbial communities from Petit-Saut dam, French Guiana - Nt197 P3 | ecosystem: Host-associated > Arthropoda: Insects > Digestive system > Gut ...
ACGGCACGGCACGGCACGGCACGGCACGGCACGGCACGGCACGGCACGGCACGGCACGGCACGGCACGGCACGGCACGGCACGGCACGGCACGGCACGGCACGGCCTTATTTTATGTTATACAGAAATTTTGCCGTCAAGGCAATTTCTTTCTTCAAACCTTGCTCTGCGGACAGCGACCTTTTCTCGGGTTTCCATGTGCGCAGGTAGCAAACGCAGTAGGGCTTAAGGGGGGATATGTCACGGCATCATGACGGGGGGCTCGATTGTGCAAGGGTTGCGCGGTCCAGCAGGGGTTTTGCAAGGGTTCGGACGGTTTTCACGGTCTGTGTCGTCATCCTGCTCATGTTCTTCTTAGGGTGGACCGTGAAAGTTGTCTTGCCCGGTCTGTTCGCAAAGGCGGTATCGATTTTCCGTTTCATTGCCCTGCCTCTCGCCTCTGCGGCAACGGTGGTTTCGAGTCATCTGCTCTACTTCGTTTCGGAGAAGACGGTTTCCATCGCGATGGCCTCGCTCGCGCTGCTCCTGCTGGGGAGCATCATGTGGATGGCCAGGAAAAAAATGCGCCTGCGGTACTGGGCTGCGGTCCCTGCCGCCGTTGCCGTCGCATACGCGCTGCTGCCGTCGGGCCTCCTCCCGGACGGGATAGGTGCGCATCTCCCGTTCAACGGTTTCGACACGCTCGTCTTCCTTGGCGTCTCCATGGTGACGGTGGGTTGCTGTTTCGCGGGCTCCACGCTTGCGCTGGCGAAGCTGCGCTACGAGGCAAGGCGCGGGGACGCGCACGCGCAATGGCGGCTCGGCCTGCGTTATGGCGCGGGCGACGGCGTCGGCAAGAATGTCGTGACCGGCGTTTACTGGTTCCAGAAGGCGGTTGAGCAGGACCACGCGGGCGCCCTGTTCGAGATGGGCAAGTGCTATTACGACGGCGAGGGTTTGGACGATGACCGCGCGCAGGCCGTCTCATGCTTTCTCAAGGCGGCAGAGCAGGGGCACGCCGGCGCGCACTATTACATGGGCTTGTGCTGCGAAGAGGACACGGCGCTCGACCGCCACCTCGCAAAGGCCGCCGCATGGTTTGAAAAAGCCGCGGCCAAGGGACACGCGGAGGCGCAGTTCCGCCTCGGGATGTGTTACAAGAATGGTGTGGGCGTGCATAAGAGCGACAAGCATGCCGCCGAGAATTTCGCCAAGGTCGCCGCGCAGGGGCACGCGCACGCGCAATTCAACTTGGGACTCTGCTATTTCCACGGTCACGGCGTGAAAGCGGACATCGCGCAGGCCGCCGCATGGTTCAGGCTTGCCGCGCGCCAGAAGCTTCTGGAGGCGGCGAACTACCACAAGGAGACCGCCCAGTCCGCCAAGCTCTACCGCAAGGCGAGAAAACAAGGGGTGAACAACAAGAAGGAGCAGTACCGTCTGGGGATGCGCTATCTTAACGGTGACGGCACGCCCATGGATACCAAGAGGGGCGCGGAATGGCTCAGGGAGTCTGCCTCGCAAGGGTTCGCGCCCGCGCAATACCGCCTTGGCCTTTGCTATTATAATGGCGAGGGTGCGGTGCAGGACCGCACGCTCGCCGTCCGCTGGTGCCGTAAAGCGGCTGACCAAGGGTACGCCATCGCGCAGAACGCCCTCGGCGAATGCTACCGCGACGGCGACGGTGTCACCCATAACCATAACCTCGCGTTCGTGTGGTTTGAGAAGGCCGCCAGGCAGAACTACCCCCCCGCAATCCATAACCTCGCCATTTGTTACGAGAACGGCGACGGTGTCACCGAGGATAACGCGAAAGCCCACAAGCTCTTCACCCGGGCCGTCAGGGTCGGGGTGAAAGAGGCGCAGGCCCATCTCCACTAGCATTTTAAACGCGGGCCACTAATTTTCCCGAAATCCCCTTTCCTTCCGAGGGCGTTTTTGGTATCGTATGCGTCGAACAGGAGAGATACGATGAAAGCATTAGTCCTTTTGGCCGACGGTGTTGAGCCGCTGGAGGCGGTGACAATAGTGGATGTGTTGCGGCGGGCGGAGGTGGAGGTCACGACGGTGTCGCTGACGGACAGCCTTTCTGTCCACGCCGCGCACAGGATGACGCTGGTTGCGGATACGCTGTGGCCGTCGCTCGACCTTGACGCGTTCGATGCCATCGTCCTGCCGGGCGGCGGCAAGGGCACGGAGAATCTCTTGGCGGATAACCGCGTCATCGAGGCGGTTCAGGCGTTCGCGGAGGCGGGGCGGTTCGTGGCGGCGGTGTGCGCCGCGCCGACGGTGCTTGCCGCGGCGGGGGTCCTCAACGGCTGCCGCGCGACGTGCTTCCCGGCGTGCGCGCAACTGCTGGGCAACGCGTATGATGATGCCCCGGTCATCGTGGACGGCAACATCATCACGAGCCAAGGCCCCGGCACATCGATGCTTTTCGCGCTGGTCATCGTGCAGCAGCTCAAAGGCGATGAGACCGCCCGCGACGTTGCCGCCCGCCTCTTGACAACCTTTAACTGAACGCTTGAAACGCTCACATGAATGCACTTGACGCTTATGGTCTGATGTTGGAAATCCGCTTCTTCGAGGAGGCGATCGAGCGCCTGTTCCTGGAGGGGCGCATCATGGGGACGGCCCACACCTGCATCGGGCAGGAGGCCGTCGCGGTCGGCGTCGCGGCCGCGCTGGCGCCGCAGGACGCGATGACGACGACCCACCGCGGCCACGGTCATTTCCTCGCGCGCGGCGCGGACGCAGGCCGTGCGCTGGCTGAGCTCTTCGGCCGCGAGACGGGCTACTCGCGCGGGCGCGGCGGCAGCCAGATGATGATGGACACCTCCATCGGCTTCTACGGCGCGAACGGCATCACGGGGGGCAGCATCCCCTTCGCGACGGGGCTCGCGCTCGACGCGCAGATGCGCGGCTCGGGGCGCGTCACGGCGTGCCTGTTCGGCGACGGCGCGTCCAACCAAGGCACGTTCCACGAGACGCTAAACATCGCCTCGCTCTGGAAACTCCCCGTGCTGTTCATCGCGGAGAACAACGGCTACGCCATGTCCACGCCGACCGCCAGCGGACTCGCGAACCCCTGCATCGCCGACCGCGCCAAGGCCTATGCCATGCCGGGCGTGACGGTTGATGGAAACGATTTTTATGCGGTGCGTGACGCGGTCGCGCAATTCGCCGCCGCCGCACGGAACAACGAGGGCCCCGCGCTGATCGAGTGCATGACCTACCGCTTGTCGGGCCATTCACGCGGCGACCCGCGCATCTACCGCACACGCGAAGAGGAGGCCGCCGCACAGCAGAACGACCCCATCCTGCGCATGGAGAAACACCTCGCGCTAACCGCCGAGGACATCTCCGCGCACCGCCAGAACGCCCTCGCGAAAATCGACGCCGCCATCACCTTCTGCGAGTCGTCGCCCCTCCCCGACCCCGTCGCTTACATTGCCGATGCCACAGGACACTATGTTTAGCTTCATTTTTGACAGGATTTACAGGATTGAACAGATTAACAGGATTTATCAGGATTAGTAAAAAAAGGAGAGAGCAAGTCATGGATTATCACGGTTTCCAGCGTCTCAAAAAAATCCTGTTAAATCCTCTTAAATCCTGTTAATCCTGTCAAAAGAAGAGAGAGAATGGTATAAAATGCGAACAGTCACTGCTTACTGCTTAGCTTCATGTTTGACAGGATTTACAGGATTGAACAGATTAACAGGATTGCCTTGCAATCTAATCCTGTCAAAAGAAGGGAGACAATAGCGTAAAATGCGAACAATCACTTTCACACAAATCATCCGCGAGACGCTTGCCGCCGAGATGCGGCGGGATGCGTCCGTCTTTTTGATGGGCGAGGACATCGGCGTTTACGGCGGCGCGTTCGGCGTGACACGTGGGCTTATCGACGAGTTCGGCGCGGCGCGTGTCCGCGACACGCCCATCTCCGAACAGGCGCTCACGGGCATCGCCATCGGCGCGGCGGCGGCGGGTCAACGCCCCGTCATCGAAATCATGTTCATGGACTTCATCACGCTAGCGGTTGACCAGCTGGTGAACATGGCCGCGAAGCTGCGCCCAATCTACGGCCTCGACTGTCCCCTCGTGCTGCGCACACCGTCGGGCGGCGGGCGCGGCTACGGCGCGACGCACTCGCAGTCGCTCGAACGCCTCTTCACGGGCATCCCCGGACTGAAAATCGCCGCGCCGTCCAACGCCGCCGATGCGTCGGGCCTGCTCCAGTCCGCCATCCGCGACAACGCCCCCGTGCTGTTCCTCGAACACAAGCTGCTCTACCCCCTGCGCTTCGAGGTCGCCGACGAACTCCCCGCGCCCATCCCGTTCGGCGTCGCGAACTGCACCCGCGCGGGCAACGACGTCACCCTCATCGCGTGGTCGTACATGGCGCACCTCGCGAATCAGGCCGCTGACCTGCTCGCGCAAGACGGCATCGAGGCGGAGGTCATCGACCTGCTCACGCTGAACCCGCTCGACATCGGCATGATTGTGGATTCCGTGAAGAACACGGGGCGCGCGCTGATTGTCGAGGAGGGCCCCAAGACGGGCGGCTTCGCGGCCGAGATCGCCGCGCAGATTATGGAACAGGCGCACGACTACCTCGAAAAGCCCGTCCTCCGCCTCGCCTCCCCCGACTGCCCCGTCCCCTCCGCCAAGCACCTCGAGGCCGCCTGCATCCCCACCGCCGCCGACATCGTCTGTGCCGCGAAGCGGCAATTAGAAATTAGGAATTAGAAATTAGGAATCTCCCATGCTCGTCATTCGTCATTTCAATTCTCAACTCTTGATTCCTAATTCCTAATTTCTAATTCCTAATTATCCCCATGTTCTCCCTCATCACGCTCTCCTATAACAAGCTCTCTTGCACGAAGCGCTGCCTCTCCGCGCTCATCACGGATTCCGTCACGGACGAGCCGTGGGAGATGATCGCCGTGGACAACGGCTCGACCGACGGCAGCGGCGAGTGGTGCGACACCGAGCTCGTCGCGCTCGGCAAGGCGCACGGCGTACCCGTCACCGTCCTGCACAACGCGGGCAACATCGGCTGCTCCTACGCCCGCAACCGCGCCATCGCCGTCGCGAAGGGCGAGCACCTCGTGTTCGCCGACAACGACATCGCCCCGCGCACACGCCGCTGGATGCCTGTCCTGCGCGACGCGCTCGCGGCCGTCCCCCGCGCGGGCATGGTCGGCGCGAAGATGGTCTATCCGTGGCGCCCTTACCCCATCCAGTGCGCCGGGGTCGGCATCTCGCAACGCGGCCACATCTGCTTCCGCGGGCGCGGCGAGCCAATCGACGACCCGCGCTTCAACCGGCAGGAGATTGTGCAATGCCTCATCAGCGCGTGCCTCCTCATCCCTGCGGGACTCATCCAGAAACACGGCGGGTTCGACGAGGCGTTCCATCCCGTGCAGTTCGAGGATTTCGATCTCTGCTACCGACTGCGCGAGGCGGGACACGAGGCCGTCTATACCCCAGCGGCGGAGATGTACCACTTCGAGAGCGTCACCACGCAAGGTACCCCCACCGTGCGCAACGCCGCCGTGGTCGTGCGCAACGGCCTGCTCTTCCAGAAACGCTGGCGGCACCTCTTCGCGGCCGAAAACGGCCCCGCCGAGGACGCTTGCCGCTGGCGCAAAATCGAGCCTGTGCCGTTTGACGCCATCGGGGCGCTACCGTTGGATTCGCCCCATCGTGGATTTGAGATTTGAGATTCGATTTGCACAGAGGGCATCTCTGTGAAACGCCGTGTCTCCCCGTGCAACATTTGTTTGAGACTCGGATAAACGTGCAACAATTTTCGTCACTCTTCTTGCCAAGCGATTGGGAATGTGATATTTTCTCTTTCCTTTAACCGACAGGACTGTGCAGGAATGCGAGGTTTAACGTGACAGAACGAGAGGCATTGATTGCCTTCAACAGGATACAGGGTGTTGGCGCGATGACCGCAAGGCGCGTCGCTGATGCGCTGGGGTCGGTTGCCGCCGCGTGCGGGCGTTCGGCGCAGGAGCTCTGCGCGATACCTGGTGTAGGGGATGAGCGCGCGGCGTTGCTGGCGAGGGAGCTTATCCCTGAGCGTGCGGAGGAGGAGCTTGAGCGCGCGTCCCAGACGGGCGTGACGCTGGTGACGTGGCTTGACGACGCTTACCCCGCGCTGTTGAAGGCGATCGCGGATCCGCCGCTGGTGCTGTATGTGGCGGGGGAGGTGCCGGCGCTGGACACGCTCTCGGTGGCGATCGTGGGGACGCGCCACCCGACGATGTACGGGCGCGAGACGGCGCAGCGTTTCAGTTATCAGCTGGCGGCGGCGGGCTACACGGTGGTGAGCGGGCTGGCGGAGGGCATCGACACGGCGGCGCACGTGGGGGCATTGAAGGCGAAGGGGCGGACGGTGGCGGTGCTGGGGGGCGCGCTGGACTGCCTGTACCCGAAGAGCAACACGGGGCTGGCGCGGGAAATCGTGGCGGGCGGCGGGGCGGTGGTCTCGGAGTATGCGTTCGGGCGGCAGCCGGATTACCAGACGTTCCCGATGCGCAACCGTATCGTGAGCGGGCTGTCGAAGGGCGTGCTGGTGGTGGAGGCGCCGACGAAGAGCGGGACGCTGATCACGGCGAACTGGGCGGCGGATCAGAACCGCTCGGTGATGGCGGTGCCGGGGCGGGTTGACTCGGGGGCGTCGGCGGGGTGCCACAAGCTGCTGAAAGAGGGCGCGAAGCTGGTGACGGCGGTTGAGGATGTCGTCGAGGAGTTGCAGGATTTGTTTGCGGCGCGCCCGGCGCGGGCGGCGGCGCGACCGGCGGAGGCGGCGGAGGCGGCGCGGCCGGAGCCGGGCCTTTCGGCAGAGGAGCGAGCGGTGTTGGCGGGCGTGGCGGAGGAGGGGACGCATGTGGACGCGCTCATCCGCAGCACGGGGCTGGCGGCGGGCAAGGTGAACGCGGTTTTGGTCGGGTTGCAGATACGGCGGCAGGTGCGCCTGTTGCCGGGCGGGTTTGTGAAGCGGGTGTAGTTGGTTAGTTTTTAGTTGTTAGTTTTCAGCACAAAGCGGAAGGAGAGAAGATGGGTAAGAAGTTGGTTATTGTCGAGTCGCCCGCGAAAGCGAAGACGATTGGGAAATTGTTGGGGACAGGGTATGTCGTGAAGTCGTCGGTCGGGCATGTGCGCGATCTGCCGGAGCGGACGCTCGGGGTTGACATCGAGCATGGTTTCACGCCCAATTATGTGCTGACGAAAGGCAAGGTGAAAGTCGTCGCGGAGCTGAGGAAGGCGGCGAAGACGGCGAGCGCGATTTACCTCGCGCCCGACCCTGACCGCGAGGGGGAGGCGATCGCGTGGCACTTGCAGGAGGTTCTGGCGGACACGGCGGAAGGCAAGCCGTTCTACCGCGTGCAGTACAACGAGATTACGGCGCGTGCGGTGAGGGCGGCGTTCGAGAACCCCGGCGCGATCGACATGAACCGCGTCAACGCGCAGCAGGCGCGGCGCGTGCTGGACCGCATCGTGGGCTACAAGGTGAGCCCGATGCTGTGGAGCCGCGTGCGGCGCGGGTTGAGCGCGGGGCGCGTGCAGTCGGTGGCGCTGCGGCTGGTGGCGGAGCGCGAGCGCGAGATACAGGCGTTCAAGGTGGAGGAGTATTGGGTGCTGGGCGCGAACGTGTGCCGGCAGTCGCCGCCGAAGGACCCGTTCATGGTGAGGCTTTCGAAGGTGGACGGCGAGAAGGCGTCCGTCGGGTCGGAGGGCGCGGCGAAGGCGCTGCTCGCGAATCTGGACGGCTGCGCGTTGAGCGTGAGCGACGTGCGCACGCGCGAGGTGTCGCGCCGGCCGCTGCCGCCGTTCATCACGTCCACGCTCCAGCAGGCGGCGTCGAGCGTGTGCGGGTTCTCGCCCAACCGCACGATGGGCCTCGCGCAGAAGCTCTACGAGGGCGTGGACGTGGGTGAGGGCGGCGCGGTGGGCTTGATCACCTACATGCGTACGGACTCGGTGAACATCGCGCGTGACGCGCAGGCCGCGGCGAAGGATTTCATCGTCGCGACGCACGGCGAGCGTTATTACCCCGAGACGCCGAACTTCTACAAAAGCCGCTCCGGCGCACAGGAGGCGCATGAGGCCATCCGCCCGACGGACGTGACGCGTACGCCGGAAAGCCTGCGCAACGTGCTGGACGTGCCGGCGCTGCGCCTCTACGAGCTGATTTGGAAACGCTTCGTGGCCAGCCAGATGGCCGCCGCGAAAATCACGCAGAAGTCCATCGACTTCCAGCCGGCGAAGGTGGGCCTGGCGCACGCCTACACGTTTGCGGCGGCCGCGTCGGAGGTGGTGTTCGACGGTTTCCTCAAAGTGATGGCGCTGAACATCCACAAGAAGAAGGAGGAGGACGAGGAGGAGGAGGTCGATGAGGTTGACCGCCTTCCGCCGCTGGCCGTGGGCGACGCAATCGAGGTGCTGGGCTGGCTGAGCGACCGCAAGGAGACGAAGCCGCCGCCGCGCTACAGCGAGGCATCCCTCATCCGTGCGCTGGAGTCCGACGGCGTGGGGCGCCCCTCCACCTATGCGTCCATCATCGAGACGCTCAACTCGCGCGAATATACGATGCGCGAGAAGCGCCAGCTTACGCCGACCGAGCTCGGCCTGATGGTCAACGACCTGCTGGTGGCCAAGCTCGACGCGTTGTTCAACGTCGGCTTCACGGCCGAGATGGAGGGGGACCTTGACCATGTGGAGGAAGGTAACGTTGAGTGGACGCAGATGATGCAAGCGTTCTACGCGCGTTTCAGCAAGTGGATGGAACTGGCCCGGGAACCGCCGGCGGACATGAAGCGCGTCGGGGCTATGCTGGCACTTCTGGCGCATGTGGAGCAGTGGGCGCCCGGCATCCAGCGTGGCAAGCGCACCTACAGCGATGATCGCTTCGTAACCTCCGTGCGCGAGCAGCTCACGAAAGGCGAAAAGCCCGTGACCGATAAGCAGGCCGAGACGCTGGCAAAAATCGTGCTGCGCTACCGCTCGCAAATCCCCGACGTGGAAGCCGGGCTTGCCGCGTGGGGCTACCAGGAGCTAATCGAGAGCGACAAGGCGATGGCAAGCAACGAGGAGACCACCCAGCGCTTCGAGACCTTGGACATGATTGTGCTTTCGGATTCGCAGGTGGAATTCATCTCCTCCCTGCGTGAGCAGGTCGCCAACGGGCGCAAGCTCTCCGCGCGGCAGATTGCCGCGCTGGACCGCATCATCGTGCAGAACGCCGTGCAGTTCGCGGACTTCGAGCGCATCCGCAAAAAGATCGGGCTGATCCACGAGAAGCCCAGCCACGAGCCGGATCACGAGAGCCCGGCCCTGCTGGAGATGTTGCAGCAGGTCACCGACTGGCAGGAGCCCGTGATGCGCGGCAAGCGGACGTTCGACGACAAGGAGTTTTACGCCAGCCTCGCGGGGCAGTACGCGCGCCAGCAGACGCTCTCCCCGCGCCAGCGCGGTGCGATGCGCCGCCTCGTCTTCCGCTACAAGGCGCAGATACCCGGTTTCGCGCAGTATGCCGAGAAATTGGGGATGACCGTACCCGCGTTCAATAAAGGTAACTAGTGCGCACCCCGCGCACAGGGAGTGGCTGTGTCATTTGATTCTGGAACCGTGAGCTTCAGGCTGTTCTACTTGCAACAGCCCTACACGTCCGCCGTGGTGGATGACTTCGCCCGCCGCGCCGCGCCGCCGATCGACACGCTCGACCGCGACCCGATCTCCGGCTGGGTGTCCGGGCGGCATTTGTTCGACCGCGTGATTACGGACGAGAAATGCGTGATCGGGCCTTACCTGCACGTGCAGCTGATGAAGGCCGAGAAAAAGATCCCGGCCGCGCTGCTGCGGGCCTATCAGAAGCAGGAGGAGGATGTCGAGCGCAAGGCGCGCGACGTGGAGGCGCTCCCGCGTCAGGCCAAGGCGGAAATCAAGGCCCGCGTCACCGCCATGCTCCAGCCCAAGATGCCCCCGACGCTGAGCAGCATCCCCGTCGTCATGGACTTCCGCAACGACCTGCTCGTGGCCGGGGCGCTGTCCGACGCGCAGATCGACGCGCTCGGACCCGTCTTCAAGGAGACCGCCGGGACCCTCCCGATTCTCCTCACGCCCGAGACCGCCGCCATCCGCCGCAGGCAGGTCAACGCCAAAGACCTCCAGCCTGTCCTGTTCTCGCCGGACGAGGCGCTCGACCCGCCCGCAGAAGGCACGCTCGGCATGGATTTCCTGACGTGGCTCTGGTTCACGTGGGAGAAGGACGGCGGCGTGTATCACCTGCCCGACGGCCGCGCGTTCGGCGTGATGCTAGAAGGCCCCGTCACCTTCTTCCGCGAGGGGCAGGGCGCGCACGAGGTCGCCCTGCGCAAAGGCGTGCCGCTCAACAGCCGCGAGGCCGGGACCGCGCTCTACTGCGGCAAAAAGCTCAAGCGCGTCAAGGTCGTGATGGCGCAGGGCGACTCCGTGTTCAGCGCCACGATGGACGCGGACTTCGCCGTGCGCGGCCTGAAGCTCCCCAAGGGCGAGCAGGTCGAAGAGGCCGGGCGGCTCGAGGAGCGCATGATGATGATTGAGTTTTTCTGGAGCGCGTGGCTCACCCTCTTCGACCGCTTCCTTGACCTGCGCACCGACCCGCGCCAGTGGCCCAAGACCCTCGCGAAAATGCAGGCATGGATATCCGCGCTGGGGCAGTAAGTTTGGCTCGCGTGGGCGGACACGAGCCTTGACCTTGCCGCCGACCTCGGAGGTTTAGGAGCCAGCGTAAATTGCGGCGAGGGTCGGATGAGGAAGCAAGCGCAAAAAAGAAATTTCGTTGTCACCCATTACGTGCTGCTTTGTCGCCGGTGATGGTGACGGCGATGGGGAGGGCTGGGCATTGGCTTTCGCACGCGCCGCAGCCGCGGCATTTGCTTTCGTCGATGGAGGGGCATTGCACGCCGTTGCGCTCTTCCTCCGTCACCGCCTGATACGGGCAATACTCTTGGCAGACGACGCAGTATTCGTTTTTCTCCCACGCGATGCATTTCGCCTTGTCGATCTTCGCCACACCGATGGGGGTGCTTTTCTTCACCTCCACGGAAAGCGCGTGGAGCGCGCCCGTGGGGCAGACCTTCGTGCAGGCGGTGCACTCCTGGAAGCAGAACTTTTCCTGCTTCGGGTTTTTGCTCCTGAACTTGATGACGGGGGTCAGCAGCCCGTCGATGCCCGTCTCCCCCAAGTCGGGGACGATCAGCCCGTAGGGGCAGGCCTTCATGCAGTTGCCGCACCGCGAGCATAGCGCGTTGAACGCCGTCTCGGCGGCGCTGGGAGGGCGCACCACCGTCGTTTGCCGTACCCCTAGGGTTTTGCTCCCGGCCAGCCCGGCCGCGCCCGAAACCGCAAACCCCATGAACACGCGCCTGTTGACGCATGGCGAAGCCGTGTCGCCCGCAGACGCGCCCTTGCCCCGCCCTCGGAACGCGCGCGCGCAGTGCGTGAGCCACTCCTGAAGCCCGCCCAGCGGGCACAGCCGATGGCACCACACGTTGGGGATGATGAGGCTCAGCGTGAGGATTGAGAAGAAGCCCGCCGAGAGGGTTGCGGTCGCCCACGTCACGGGCTGCCGCCACGCCGCGAAAAAGCCGTTGAAGATGCAGAGCGGGTCCAGCCAGATGAGCAGCGGGTAGCCCGCGCCCGCGCTCGCGGCGATCAGCAGGGCCAGGGCCTTGCCGACCCACGGGATTTTCGCGAGGCGCAGTTTGGACGGGCTGACGCGGCTGGCCGTCTCCGCCGCGAACCCCATGGGGCAGACCCACCAGCAGAAGAGCCGCCCCTTGAACAGCGGCACAATCAGGAGGGGGACCCACAGAAGGCCGATGAACCGCCGCGCACCCAATGCGCCGCCCAGGTTGAGCAAAGGGCTCAACCCCGGCAGTATGCGGTTCGCGCCCCTCACGGCTTCGGGCAGGACGCACAGCGCCAGCACCGAGAAGAGCGCGAAGAAGGCGATGCGAACAACGGTCCTCTTTTTCATGGGCATTGGCATACCATTGTTTCCTTTTCCTTAGGCAGGATTTAATGAAGGCGGGACAGACATTCCGGACCTCGGTTCCCCGCTCTGCGGGCAGGAATGCCCGCACCACCCTGTTAACCCTGTCAAAAAATAATCCCGCCTGATAAAGCTAGGCTTCGACGCGCTCGATCTTGACCTTGCCCAGATCGCCGCACCCCACGCCCGCCTCATGCGCGAGCTTGATGTGCGGGATGTCGAACGGCTCTTTCTTGAAGAGCGTCGCGGCATACGCATCCGCGGCCACGGGGTCGGTGCTGAGGATCAGCTCGTCGGGATGGTCCAGGTCGCCAGGGCCCTGCGGGCCTTTGGTCAGCAGGATGCGCGTCGCGTCGATGATGACCAGCTTGGGCTTGATGAACGTGCTGAAATCCGCGATGCACTGGTGCAGCCCGTCGCGGTGCCACGCGCGGCGCGTCTCGTTCGAGACCGAACCCATCCAGTTTTTCATCGAGAGCGTCAGCGTCGCGCCGCTGTGGTGCTTGGCCACGGGCATGTTGATGAGGCAGTCGCATGACAGCACGTCCTTCGGCACCTCGGCGGACTTGCAGATCTGCCCCTTGGGGACATCCACCTTCTGGTAGTCGCCCGCCGCCGGACGGTAGAGCCGCGCCTTGGTCCCTTTCAGCGCCTCCTCCACGCCGCTGGTCTTGAACGTCGCGTTCTCGTCATGGCACGTGTTCTCGGGGATGCTGATTTTCGACGCGCCCTTCGCCTCGACCGCCTTGACGCAAGCGCGGACGAGGTCGGGGTGCGTGTTGCCGCCCTCCTCCGGCTTGGAGTTCCACGCCACGTTCGGCTTGAGCGTCACCTTCGCGCCGGACTTCACGAACTTATCCCACCCGCCCATCTTCGCGATGCCGGCCTCCAGCATCTTCGGGATGTCCTTGCCGTGCACCACGACCACCGTTGCGGCCGGCTCGTCCTCCGCCCTCACGACCGCAGGCAATGCGGAGGCTGCTGCGACCGAGGCCGTTGTCTTCAGAAATGAACGCCGTTTCATTGTGCGCATAATCTCTCCCCTTCAGGTTAGTATTCTCAAAAACGTGAAAACAGTTTAGCACCTTCCTGCGGGCAACGCAAGCGGAATACGTTGGGTGTTTTTCCCTTGGAATTTCCAGTGCGATTTTTGTTGCGCACGGGGGCGCAGATGTGTATGATAATCCCTTTAAAGGAGGAGAGGGTTATGAGTTCTGGGATGCCTCGCAGGAAATTTTTACAGGCCGCGCTGATGGCCGGGGCGGCGCCGATGGTGGTGCCGGGCCGCGTGCTGGGGAGGGGCTGGACCGCGCCGTCGAACCGCGTCACGATCGGGTGCGTGGGCGCGGGCGACCATTTCATGGGGCGCAATTTCGCGATCATGAGGAACATGAAGGACATCCAGCTGGTGTCGGTGTGCGACGTGGACGCGGAGCGTCAGGCGACGGCGCTGGCGGAGATGGAGAAGGTCTATGGCAAGGGCATCCGGGCGGACGGGGATTTCCGCAACATCATCGGCTTGGACAACACGGACGCGATTATGGTGTCCACCGCGGACCATTGGCACGTCATGGTTTCCATCCTGGCGGCGCAGGCGGGCAAGGATGTGATTTGTGAGAAGCCGCTGACCTATAACATCGCGGACGGGCGGCGTCTGGTGGACGTCATCAGGAATACGGGGCGCGTGTTCCAGACGGCCTCGGAGAACCGCACCGCGCCGGAGTACCGCCACCTGTGCGAGATCGTGCGGAGCGGGCGGCTGGGGAAGATCAGGCGCGTGACGGTGGGCCTGCCGGGGGGGGGGTACCCGAGCCAGGCAGGGACGGTCAAGTTCGAGGACCCGCCGCCGACGTTGAATTACGATATGTGGCTGGGGCCCGCGCCGGTGAAGCCGTATGCGGCGGGGCGGGTGCATTTCCATTTCCGCTGGGTTTCGGATTACAGCGGGGGGATGCTGGCGGACTGGGGCGCGCACCTCTTCGACATCGCGCAGTGGGCGCTGGACCGCGAGTACAGCGGGCCGGTGAGGGTGGAGGGCTTCGGCTGGAAGCCCCAGCACGAGCTGTATGACACCTACACCAGCTTCTGCGTGCGCTATGAGTATGAGGACGGCGTGGAGCTGGTGGTGGACGCTAACCAGCCGTCGCTGCGGTTCGAGGGCGACGACGGGTGGGTCGAGTCCATCGGCTGGCGGAACCCGCTGCAGGCGTCGCACCGCAAGCTGCTGGAGCCTGTCGGCCCGGGCGAGGTGCAGCTTGTGAGCGCGCCGACGGACGGCGAGCATGTCAGCTTCGTGAATGCCGTGCGGACGCGCGCGTCGGCCTACGCGCCGGCGGAGAAGGGGCACCGCAGCATCACGCTCGCGCACCTCGGAAACATTGCCATCGCGTGCGGGCGGCCGCTGCGCTGGAACCCGCAGGCGGAGCGTTTCATCGACGCGCCGGATGCGGACAAGATGCTCTCGCGCGAAAAACGCGACAAGTGGAATCTGGCATAACGGCATTCGGGAGGTGATGATGAAAAAACAAGTCAAACTGTTTTCTGTTTTCGCGCTCATGGGCGCGGCAGTGCTTGCCCAGGACTGGAACGCGATTCAGGCGAAGCTCGCTGGCGCGGATGCCAAGGCCGTCGTCAACATGCTGTCGAGCAAGGACGTGTATGAGCGCGAGGCCGCGCTGGCGCAGATCGCCCGCGACGACGCGCGCCCCGCGCTCACGCGCGCGGCGGCGGATGCGCTCGCGGCGCTTAAATCGACGGAGATCCGCGTGCAGTTGATTGCGGTGCTGGCGGAGCGCAACGACCCCGCGGCCGCGCCCGCTGTCCGCAAGGCGTTGGGCGACGCAGACAGCGATGTCCGCACGGCCGCCGTCATCGCCTGCGGCCTGATGCGGGACGACAAGGCCGCGGACGCGCTCCTCGAGATGTACAGGAAGGCGCCCGCCTCGGAGGAAATCCGCGAGGCCTTGCGCCGTATCCCCAGCCCGTCGATCGACCGCGCCTTGGTGAAGACGCTTGGCACGAAAGTCTATACCCACCGCGCGGCGGTGCTGGACCTGCTGGCGGCGCGGCGCTATGCGGGCGTCCTCGGCCTCGCGATGGACCCGAAGCTGTTTGACGGGACGGACATGGCGTTGACCAAGAGCGCGGCGGCGGTCATCCGCACCTACGCGCCCGAAGGCGGTTTTCGCCCGTTGCTCGACTTCGCCCGGAAGCTCTCGCCGTCGGCGGCCGATCTGCTGCTGGGGACGCTGACCACGACGCTCAACGAATCGAAGGAAAAGGTCGCGAACGAGCAGTACATCGTGAAGCTGCTGCAGAGTTGCCCGCCCGACTTCGTGCCCGTCCTGACGGCGCTGCTCGGCGCGAGCCAGGGGCCGATTGCGCTGTCCGTGCTCTCGAAGCGGCTGGAGGCGGGCGATGTGGAGACGCGCAAAGACGCGGCCCGCAACCTCGGCAAATGGACGAACGAGGATGCCCTTCCCGTGCTTGCCTTCGTGGGGAAGAGCGACCGCGACCTCGGCGTGCAGAACCTTGCGTGGCGGATGCTGGTGGACGTCGCGAAGCGCGAGGAGAAGATGGGCATCAGCAACCGTGCGGTTGCGGCGCTGGAGCAGGTCATCTGGTTTGCGCCCCGCCGTGCGGAGCGCAGTGCGGCCATTGACGCGCTCAAGCTCTACGCCAAGAAAAACGGCGGCGTGAGGCCGTTGCTCGAAAGGGTCGCGGCCGAGCGCCTTGACCTTGCCGACGACGTGCAGCAAGTCAAGGACGAGCTCAACTGGAAGTGAGGTTGATTGCGGCAAGGAGAGTGGTTTATGAGACGGTCTGTTTGTGTTTGGGCAATGTGTGTTGCGGTGGCGGCCTGCGTGCGAGGGCAGGAGCAGCAGGAGGTGATGACGCTGGAGCAAATCGAGGCGCTGTTCGCGGTGGCGGCGGACGACCCGATGCTGTATTACCAGAAGTGCAAGGCCCTGTTCGCCGCGGGCAAGCACCAGGAGGCGGTTGACTTCGCCCATGTGGCGCTCGCGAAATTCATCGAGGCGGGAAACCCGCTGGAGTGGATGCTGCTGGGGTCGTTCAAGACGGACACGCACAAGATTGACGTGATCTGCAACATGGGCGCCTTGGAGCGCGTTGACCGGTCGCGCGTCAGGGGCGTGATGACGCGCCCTTACAGTTTCCGCTTCTGGACGTTGGATGACCCCCCGCGCATCCTGAAGGTGCTGGACTGGGAAATCCTGTACATGGGGGGGCGCCCTTCGACCGATGCCGTCGGGGAGATGCAGGGCGACACGCACATCAATTACGGGTCCTTGGGGACAGACGCAAACTTTAAGACCGTCAAGGCCAAGATGCTGTCCGTGATTGAAAATTCGGAACCCCCTGTCGCCATCACGAAAGGCGCGAAAACCCAATACAACCCTGCGCCGGAGAAGGGGTTCTAGCGTCCTGTAAAACACGTTTCCGAATTCTAGTTATTCATGCCGCAGCGCCTCGATGGGGTCGAGGGAGGCGGCGCGCATGGCGGGGTAGAGGCCGAAGACGATGCCGACCGCCGCGCTGATGCCGAAGGCGAGCGCGAGGCTGTAGGACTGCACCACCGTAACCATGCCCGTTGACCATGTGATGATGAACGGTATCGCCATGCCGAGCAGCAGGCCCACAAGCCCGCCACCGAGAGACAGCACGCAGGTGTTGATCAAAAACTGGATCACGATGCGGCTGCGGCGCGCGCCGATGGCGCGGCGGATGCCGATCTCTTTGGTGCGCTCGGTGACGGAGGCGAGCATGATGTTCATGATGCCGATGCCGCCGACCAGCAGGCTGATGCCGGCTATCGCGCCCAGAACGATGTTGAAGGTGCGCTTGGTGCGCTCGGCCTCGCGCAGGAGGGTGAGGGGGACATCGATGCGGTAGTCTTTCTTTTTGTGGAAACGCGCGAGCATGAACTCGATGGCCTTGCTCCCCTTCTCCACAACCTCCACGCTGTTCATGCGCACGATGATCTGCCCGAGCTCGACGCGCTCGCCTTCCATGCCGCTGGCGGTGGGGCGCATGTTCGCGTCGCCGAAGAGCTTCTTGCCTGTGGTCATGGGGATATAGACATCCGCCTCGCTGTCGGGGGCGCGGATGGAGCCGCCGTCCTCGTTCTTGACGACGCCGATGACCTCGAACATGCCCGCGCCGATGCGGATGCGTTGATCGTTCATCTCTTCCGCAGCGAGCAGGCGGCGCACGCCGTTCTCGGTCAGGACGCAGACGTTGGCGTGCATATCCAGATCGTTCTGCGTCAGGACGCGACCGCGCAGCACGGGGCGCTGGACGACATCGAACCACGCGGGGATGGTCTCCACGACGCGCAGCTCGAGCTGGCGCTCGCCGAAGCGCGTGTTGCGCCGCACCATACGCGCGGGGACGGTGAGCTCGACGCCGGGGATGTCACGGATGCGGGCCTCATCGTCGTAGAGCAGGCCGTAGATGGCGAGCTTGCTTTGCACGGCGTTGACGTTGCCGCCTTCCTCGGCGGTCGGCTTCTCGGAAGTGACCATGATGTTCTGGCTGCCGAGGCGCTTGATGGAGTCGAGTGCCTGCTGGCTCGCGCCCTCGCCGACGGCAAGCATGGCGATGACGCTGGCGACGCCGAATACGACGCCCAGCATGGTCAGGAGCGAACGGGTCTTGTGCCGCCACACGTCCGTGAGCCCGAGGCGGACGAAGGGCCACATGATGAGGATGTTCGTCATGTGTCCTCCCCGTGCATGGAGGCGATGCACCCGTCGCGCAGGATGATGCTGCGCTTGGCGTATTGCGCGATGTCGTGCTCGTGGGTCACGACGATGACGGTCTTGCCCTGCTCGTAGAGTTCTTGAAAGAGGGCCATGATCTGTACGCTGGTGGCGCTGTCGAGGTTGCCCGTGGGCTCGTCGGCCAGCAGCACGGCGGGGTCGTTGGCGAGCGCGCGCGCGACGGCCACGCGCTGGCGCTGGCCGCCGGAGAGCTCGGAAGGCAGGTGGCGGAGGCGGTGCGACATGCCCACGCGGTCTGCCAGCTCCTTCGCCTTGCGGGTGCGCTCGCTGTGCGGCATCCCGAGGTAGAGCATGGGCACCTCAATGTTCTCGCGGACGGTGAGCTCGGGGATAAGGTGGAAGCTCTGGAAGATGAATCCGAGGTTGCGGAGGCGGTGGTCGCTGAGCTGGTTGTCCTCCATCTCTGCGACGTTCACGCCGTTGAGCCAGTATGCGCCCTCAGAGGGGCGGTCGAGGCAGCCGAGGATGTTCAGCATCGTGCTTTTGCCCGAGCCGCTGGGACCCATGATGGCCCAATAGGAACCCCTGCGGATGGAGAAGCTCACGCCGTCTAACGCGCGCACGATTTCATCGCCGACGAGGTAATGCCGCTTCACGTTGTCGAGGCGCACAACCTCGTTGGCTTGCGGGTGACCGCTCTGGCGCGTGCCGCTCATAATGCGGTGGCATCCTTGGCGGTCTCGACCGGCGTGACGATCGCGGGCAGGAGCTCGTCTTTCGTTTCCTTCTCCTCCTTCTCCTCTTTTTTCTCGTCTTGCTTCTCTACCTTTTCTTCGAGTGGTTTCTGCTTCTCCTCGCCCTCCTGCTTGACGGCCTCCTCTTTCTCTTGCTCGTCCTCGGGTGTGGGCTTCCCGCCTTTCTCCTTGATAGGCGGCGCCAGCATGACTTCCTCGCCCGGGCGCAGGCCATCGAGGATGTGAATCATGCGGTTGTTGTCGAACCCGACCTCGACCACGCGCGGCTCCCAACGGGCGCCGGAGTTCAGATAGACGACGGGCTTGCCCTCCTCGCGCACCACGCACTGCACGGGGATGTACAGCGCCTTTTCGTAAGTCTCCTTGATGAGCTCCACGTCGCAGCTCATGCCCGGACGGATGGTGAGCTCCTTGAAGTCGCACTCGATTTCACACTTGTAGAGCTTGAGGTCCGGATTCAACTGCGCGCTCTGACCGTCGGGCAGGATCGCAATCTTGACGAGCTGGCCGTTGAAGACGCGTCCGGGGAACGCATCGATTTTCACCTTCGCTGGCATCCCGACGCCGATCTTCGTGAGGCTGGCCTCGGGTATCATCACCTCGACCACCATGCCCGAATCGAGCGGGATGTAGATGAGTTCCTGGCGTTGCACCGCCATCCCGCCGACCGCCAGCGGCCGGACCCACCATTGCCGCCGCGAAATCTGCACCGTTGATGCGTAGAGGATGATGCCGTTCGTCGGCGCGTAAATCTTGCTCTTGGAAATCTGGAAGTTGAGTTCAGACAGGCGGTTCGTCGCGCGCTCAAACTCGCGGTTGCGCGCGCGGAGCTCGGACTCCACCTGCCGCAGCGTCGCCTTGTTCTGCCACGCCACGCGGGCCAGCGCGCGATCCGCGCGGCGCATGCGCCCCTCCAGCGCGGCCTGCTGCTGGTGAACGGTGTAGTTGGTCAGCACGTCCAGCTTCGTCCTAGCCATCTCGAGGTTGATGTCCTTACGCTTACGTTCCAGCTCATCGGCTTGAAGCTCCGTGCGCGTCAGGAAGTTCGCCTCCGCCAGCCGCTGTGACCCCGCCAGCTTTTCGGTCGCGCGCTCCACCTCCTCCTCCGCCAGCGCGATGTCCGCCACGAATTGCCGCAGCTGCTGCGGGTAATCGCCCTCGTCGTATTTCTCCTGCTCCATCTTGGCGAGCTTCTGCTCGACCTCCGCATCCAGCAACGCGGCCTCGCAGTCGCCCTTCACGATGCCCAGCCGCTCATCCGTGACGATGACCGCCGTCTCCGCATTCGCCACGACGATCTCCTGCTCCTTGTGCTTCTCCAGCAGGTCGCTGGAATTGAACTCGAGCAACAAGTCGCCCGCCGCCACCCGCACACCCTCGTCAACAACCCAGATGACGGTGTTGTTGCCCTCCAGCTCGCTGGTCAGGATGACTTTGTCGCGGCTCTGGATCGAGCCGGAGGACGTGACCGAAATGCTCAGCGGCCCTTCCTTCACCTTCGCCGTCGGGACGGTCTCGTCGTTCGGCTTGCGTGTCCAAAAGACAACGGCCAGAACAATCGCGACAACCGCGCCCCCCCCGATGACGATAAATTTTTTGTACCCGTTTTTCCGCTTACTCATCCGCGTATCCTTTTGCAGTCACAAGCACAACCTGCGCCGCTTGCCCGTAACGTTCCCATGTGTCCCTCCTCCCATGCCTCATCACAAATTAGAATGGTTCTTGTCCAATTAAAAGCCAGACTTTAGCACATTTTCGCCCGGAAGGTCAAATAAAAACTACCCCTTGCTGTTGCGTGAAAATCCCAATATTTAAGTCTTGCGGCTTCTTCGAGAATATGTCATGCTATTATCGAAACATTACCTAAAGGAGCATCTATCATGAATAAGTCCGATGGCACAAATGAAAAGCTGAATGTACTGCTTGCGGCTCTGCTGGCGATGGCGGCGTTCGTTGCACATGCGGAAGGCGGCAACTGGGAAGACAACCGCGACGCCGCGTGGGGTGCGACACTCAGCGAAACGCTGAGCATTGGCACGGCAGAGGAACTGGCGCAGTTCGCGTGGCTGGTGAACAAAGGCGAGGACTTCACGGGCAAGACCGTCACCCTCACAAAAAGAATCGACTTGTCAGGTCGCATCTGGACTCCTGCTGGGATAGAAGATTTTACTTTGCACTCACCTAAATTTTCTGGCACGTTTGATGGTCAGGGGCATACGGTTTACGGCATGACGATTCATGCGTCCAACACCGTATGGTGCGTCGGATTATTCGGGTACATCAAGACTGGTGGTGTTGTCCGCAACGTCACCCTTGTGGATTCAGACATTATAGTGTTCCATGACAATAGCACGCAAGGTCTCTTCGTTGGTGGCGTGGTGGGGTATAATTATTGCGGCACGATTGAAAACTGTCAGAATAATGGATCCGTATGTGCGATGTCTAGCGTAAAATTAGTCTGTTGCGGTGGTATCGCTGGGGTGAACGATGCCGCTAGCAGCAACGTGATTGGCATTGTCAAGAATTGCCGGAATAGCGGCGAGGTAACCTCCCCCGCCTCTGGTCGTTGCTTTGTCGGTGGTATAACAGGGCTGAGCCGAGGTACGGTCGCAGACAGCTCAAACAATGGTGATATTGCAGCTGCTTGCGCTGGTATTCCCTTTGGACAATCAACCTCTTGTGGCGGCGTGTCAGGGCACAACGACCGAGGTACAATCAAAAACTGCTCAAACCGTGGCGCTGTGGCATTCTCCTGCGCCTCCTCTTTCAAAGACTCTTGTGGCGGCGTGGTGGGAGAGAACTATTATGGGTCGATTATGAACTGTATGAGCATTGGTGCTGTGACCTCTTCGTTTTATTGCGGTGGTGCGGCTGGGATAAACAACGGCACATTTGGGGACAGTTATTGGAAGGCGGATGGGACGGCGGAGTTCAACAGCCTTGCAATAGGGATTAGTTATTGGAGTTCCGCGACGTCCAACCTCTTCTCGGTGAATGCCCCCCCCGGGCAGTTCGCGGCCCCGCACCCGGCCTACGGCACCACGAGCCTCCTCGACGCGCTCAACGGCTGGGTGGACGCGACGAACGCCGTGCTGGGCGCAGAGGTCTATCGGCACTGGACGCTCGAAGGCTCGCCCGACGGCTACCCGATCCTTGACTTTACACAATCCACTTATACGGAAGGCGGCAACTGGGAAGACAACCGCGACACCGCGTGGGGTGCGGCACTCAGCGAAACGTTACACATCGGCACGGCGGAGGAACTGGCGCAGTTCGCATGGCTGGTGAACACGACGGGGAATGATTTCTTCAGCGGCGTCACCGTCGTGCTCACAAGCGACATCGACCTTTCCGCCCATGGCTGGACACCGGCAGGGACGAACAACCCGGCACGGATATTCCACGGCACGTTCGACGGTCAAGGACACACGATCTACGGCATGACGATTCATGCCTCGAACACGGTGACATACGCCGGGCTTTTCGGAACCATCGGCGAGGGCAGTATGGTCTGCAACGTCAATCTGGTGGATACCGATATTGCCATATACTGTGACAGGGAGGACATCCGCGCTGGCGGCATAGTGGGGGTGAACGTCCGCGGCACGGTGGCCAACTGCCGGAATAGCGGGACGGTGTCATGCCTTTTTTCCCGCCCCCCTTATTACACCCATTGCGGGGGCATTGTGGGTTATAATGCCGGCAGGGTCAAAGATTGCGTCAACAGCGCGGCGGTGTCCGCCGCCTCCACCAGCAGCGCCACCATCGGCGGCGTGGTGGGGCTGAACGACTATCGCGTCGTAACGGAGAACTGCCAGAACCGCGGGGCGGTATCGTCCGCCTGTCACCAATACACCCATTGCGGTGGCGTGGTGGGTTGGAATCGGGGTGTTGCCGCGAATTGCTGGAGCAGCGGAAACGTGACCGCATCCGTCTCCAATTACACGACCTATTTAGGCGGTGTAATTGGAGAGAACGGCGTGTTGGGATTTCCTTCCGGCAACTTGGCTCGCGACAGTTACTGGAAGGCGGACGGGACAGCGGGTTTCAACCGGGCGGCGGCTGGGGTTAACTACGGTTACTCGTCCAACCTCTTCTCGGTGAATGCCCCCCCGGGGCAGTTCGCGTCTTCGCACCCGACCTACGGCACCACGAGCCTCCTCGACGCGCTCAACGGCTGGGTGGACGCGACGAACGCCGTGCTGGGCGCAGAGGTCTATCGGCTCTGGACGCTCGACGGCTCGCCCGACGGCTACCCGATCCTGTTCTCCGAGCCGCCCACTCCCCCGTACTCCTACGCAGTCGCGTTTGTCAGCACGGCGCTGGACGGCGGCGGCGTGATGTACAATCAGCCCTTTACCAACGGCGTGGCGCAGAACCTGAACCTCAACGCGTTCAGGTTCCCCTGTACCGCGCTCCCCGTGCCGACGGAGTTCCCGTTCCTCGGGTGGGCGGCCAGCGCGGGCGGCGATGTCGTTTTCACCGACGGGCAGAACGTCTGCGACCTGACGGGAACGCCCGACGCGACGGTCACGCTCTACACGGTCTGGGGAAGCGTCACGGACGACGCGAGCGGCATCACCGCCAACCCGGACGGCTCGGTCGTCACAGGCGACGGCGCGGTCTCCTCGGACGGCTCGATGACGGTCACGCTCGACCCCGCAGGGGGCGTGTGCGAAACCTCCGTGGTCTGCACGGACTTCACCTACAACGCCCTGCCGGAGGACGTGGACCGCCCCGGCTACACCTTCCTCGGCTGGGTCACCCGGACAGGCCAGCCTGTGGTCAACGGCATGCGTTTCCTCGACGCCAACTACGCCGCGGCGCTCACCGCGCAATGGGTCTCGGCGACAGCGCCCGAGATTGCGGGCGTTGACGCGCCGCCGCCTACCGTCGGCGTGACCTACCTCGGGCAGGTCGTCATGCGCCCGTCCTCCATGCCGTCAAAACTCAGCGCGCAGAAACTCCCCACGGGGCTGAAACTCAACCCCTCTACAGGCGAGATCACCGGCGTGCCGAAGAAGGTGGGCATCCACACTGTCACCGTCCGCGCCACGAGCCTGTCCAACCGGAAGGCCTACACGGAGCAGACATTCCGCATGGTCGTCGCCCCCCTGCCCGCCGGAGCCATCGGCACGTTCGACGGCTACCTCGACGGCACAGACGACCACGGCCCCGTCAACCTCGGCAGCCTCACGCTCACCGCCTCCGCCTCGGGCAAGGCCAGCGCGAAGGTTGTCGCCGCCGCGTCCGGGGCGCAGTCCGTCAGCATCCCCGCGTGGGACAGCCTGAGCAACGGCGTGTTGCGTGCCACGGCGGTCTCCGCCAAGGGCATCCCCCTTACAGTCGCGCTCGACACGACCGCCGCGTTCGGCAGCTGGCAACTCACGGGCGCGTTCGGCGACACCCCCGCGCTTGCCCAGCGCAACGCCCTGAAGGTCAAGGAGGACCCCCACTTCGCGGCCGCGCAGGAGGCCCTCGCCGCGCACATGGGCTACTACACCGTCGGCATCCGCGGCGACTGCATTTTGGATGGCCACGGCCCTCTCCTCTTCCCGCCCCGAGGCTTCGGCTACCTCTCCATGACGGTCGGGACGAAGCCCTCGCTGAAACTCGCCGGGCGTCTCGCCGACGGCAAGGCGTTCAGCGGCACTTGCCCCATCGCCTTCGGGGCGGGCAACGTGCTCGTGCCGTACTTCTTCCCCCTCTATGCGGCGCAGGGCTACCACTCGGGCGTGCTGGAATTAACCCCCGCCCTGACCGCCTCCGGCGAAGGCCGCTGGGTGTACCCCGGCCTGTCCCCGGCCGCCAAGGTCCCCCTGACGGCCGACCGCTTCACGCTCTCGATCCTCCTTGCAGGGGGTGCCTACACGCCCGCCGCCGCCGCGCTCGCGACCTACCCCCAAGGCCCCTTCTTCAAAGCTGGTCCCACCGATGCCGACTACACCTACACCAAGGGCAAGTACAGCGTCACCGCCAGCCCCCTGCCGCCGCCGCAAGACGGAGTTGTCATGGTCGGGGACAAGAAGGGCAACCTGACCCTCCCCACCGGTACCGTACCCGTGTATGACCCAGTTGCCAGCGCATACATTTTTGACCACTGGAACCCTGCCCAAGCGACCTTCAATGTCACCCCCGCCACGGGGCTGTTCAAGGGCAAGTTCAACGTCTATTACGAATATCCCGATGAGGGTGGTGCGTCGCGGCTCAAGGCGATACCTGTCAGTTATCAGGGAATCCTCACACCCCTCGCGGGTTGGGGGGCGGGAGTCGGCCACTCCCTGCTCGGCGACACCCGCATCGACGCCAGCGGCGCAAAGCCCGTGACCTACAAGCTCATGCGCTCAGAGCCGGTGACCCTTGAAGTCGAGTAGCTGGAATGCCGTCGTGCAGTGATGCCTGAATAGGGGACGCAGGGGAAACCACCTTCGTCCCTGAGATTCTTTAATCCCAAAGTCCCCTTCGTCTCCTATGTCTCCTCAGTCCCCTATCTCCCTCGATCACTAATCGCTAACCCCTGTTCGTTTTCGGCTTGTTTTTCCGAGGGGGGGTTTGGTATATTAAATGCCTTTTAAATTTTTTGGAGAAATAGGCGATGTCTGAAATTGGGGCGGGCGACGGGGAGGTCAAGCTGCCGCGCCCGGTGATAGATGAGGATGAGTGCAAGAGCTGCGGGCGGTGCGTCGCGGCGTGTCCGAAGAAGTGTCTGCGCATGACGGCGCGGCTGAACAGCCGTGGTGTGCATCCCGTGGAATATGCGGGCGAGGGTTGCACAGGGTGCGCGATCTGTTTCTACACCTGCCCCGAGCCTTACGCAATCAGTGTCGAGAAACCATAGCTATGACGAAGTTCATCAAAGGGAATGAGGCGGTCGTCGTCGGCGCGTTGTACGCCGGGGCGGATGTGTATTTCGGGTATCCCATCACGCCCGCGAGCGAGATCGCGCACGCGGCGGCGGCGTGGTTCCCGTCGCTCGGGCGCGAGTACGTGCAGGCGGAGTGCGAGACGGCCGCGGCCAATATGATGTTCGGCGCGGCGGCCGCGGGGCGGCTGTCGATGAGCGCGACGTCGGGGCCGGGCATGAGCCTGATGCAGGAGGGCATCTCGTACATGGCGGGCGCGGAGCTTCCGGGCGTGTTCGTCAACATCATGCGCGCGGGGCCGGGGCTCGGCAACGTCTATCCCGAGCAGGGCGACTACAATCAGGCGGTCAAGGGCGGCGGCCACGGCAATTACCAGTGCGTCGTGCTGGCCCCCGCGAGTGTGCAGGAGATGTGCGACCTGACCCTGCGGGCGTTCGCGCTCTCGGCCAAGCACCGCACACCGGCCATCCTGCTGGCGGACGGCCTGCTGGGGCAGATGATGGAGACGCTGGTTCTCCCGCAAGAGATGCCGCCGCGACCGGACATGACCGCGTGGGCGGTGCAAGGCACGCCCGAGACGCGGGGCAATCTGGTGAAGTCCATCTTCCTCAATGCGCACGAGCAGGAGCAGCACAACCGCCACCTGCAGGAGAGGTACGCCGCCATGCGGGCGGATGCCGCGCACGAGGCGTACCTGTGCGACGACGCGGAGGTCGTGCTGCTGGGCTACGGTATCTCCAGCCGCGTGGCGCGGTCGGCGGCGGAGGAACTGCGGGCGCAGGGTGTCAAGGCGGGTGTGTTCCGCCCCGTCACGCTGAACCCGTTCCCTGCGGAAGCCCTCTGCAAAACGCTGGACGGCCGCAAGGCGCTGGTGGTCGAGATGAGCAACGGCCAGTTCCGCGACGACGTGCAAATGCACATCGCCAAGGAGGGCAAACGCTACCAGTCCGTGAGCCTCGTCAACCACATGGGCGGCGTCGTCGTGACCGTGGATGAGGTTGTGAAAGCAGTGAGGATTAGTTTTTAGTTTACAGTTTACAGTTTTTAGTTTCGACTGATGCCGATATTCTAACAACTAAAAACTGTAAACTAAAAACTCAAAAAGGATTTCGATATGACCACCAAACAAACCACCGGGATGTACGACAACTTCACGCGCAGCGGGCGCGACACGCGCGCGACGCACTATTGCGCGGGGTGCGGGCACGGCATCATCAACAAGCTCATCGCCGAGGCGCTGGCGGACATGGGGCTACAGGATCGCGCCATCATCGTCGGCCCCGTCGGGTGCGGCGTGTTCGGCTACTACTACTGGGACTGCGGCAACATCAGCGCCGCGCACGGCCGCGCCCACGCCGTCGCCACCGCCGTCAACCGCACCGAGCGCGACGCGGTCGTGCTGGCCTATCAGGGCGACGGCGACTTCGCGGCCATCGGCTTCAACAATTCCTTCCAGGCCGCGAGCCGTGGCGAGCATTTCGCGGCGTTCTTCGTGAACAACGCCATCTACGGCATGACCGGCGGGCAGATGGCCCCCACGACCCTCACGGGCATGAAAACCATGACCACCCCCGGCGGCCGCGACCCCGCCACCGCGGGCCTGCCCCTACACGTCTGCGAAGTGTTCAGCCAGCTGGACGCGCCCGTCTATATCGAGCGCGTCTCCGTCGCCGACACCCCGCGCATCATGAAGGCCCGCAAGGCCATCCGCAAGGCCATCGAAATCCAGCGCGACGGCAAAGGTTACGCCCTCGTCGAGATCATCGCGCCCTGCCCCACCAACATGGGCACCGACTCGCTCAAGGCCGCCGAGTTCTGCAACACGCAGATGGAGGCCGAGTTCCCCCTCGGGTGCTTCCGCGACCGCACCGCCGAGGCCGTGCCGCGCCCCCCGCGCCCGCCCGCGCCCACGCCCATGGCGTTCTTCGCCGACACCCACGACGACGACGCGCCCGCCGCAGAGGTGGACGAGGCCTTCGGCGAGATACGCCTGAAATTCAGCGGCTTCGGCGGGCAGGGCATCCTGAGCCTCGGGCTGTGCGTCGCGGAAGCCGCGCGCATGGAGAAACGCTTCATCACATGGTTCCCCACCTACGGGCCCGAACAGCGCGGCGGCGCGGCGGCGTGTTCCGTCGTGATCTCCGGCAAGCCCATCGGCTCGCCCGCAGTGGACCACCCCAACGTGCTGGTCTGCATGAACCAGCCCTCCTACGAGCGCTTCGTCGGGACGGTCGTGCCGGGCGGCGTAGTCATTGTGGATGAGACCGTGACCCGCACCGTCGCGCCGCCCGAAGGCGTGAGGCTCGTCATCATGCCCGCCATCAGCCTTGCGGCCAAGCTGGGCGTCCCCAAGGCCGCCAACACCATGATGCTCGCCGCGCTCTCGCGCCTCGGCGTGACGCACGTCACCCGCGACAACCTCATCCGCGCACTGGTGGACAGCTTCGCGAAACGCCCCGCGCTCGCCGAGAAGAATGTGACACTTTTCGAAGCCGCCGAAATCGAGGCCGATTCGCGCATCAGGCTGGGTTAACAAACCCCGCCGCACTCCATATTGCCGAAATCGCCTTTGATTCGCATATCGTTGTCTGTGCTTTGCAGTGCATCGATGGAGGGCGAGCGTCCTCGCGAGCCGTTAGGCACGATGGAGGGCAAGCGTCCTCGCCCTCCATTATCACGCCATCCAAACAGGGTAATCCTCTATCTCGTCGTCTGTATTTTACAGGACACTAGCACATTCCGCAGCACGGGCACGCGGGGTTGCGCTCCAGCGTCACCGTCTGCACGGATGCGTCCCAGACGTTCAGGCGGATGAGGATACGGGGAAGGGCGGTGCGGTTGAGGATACGCAGGGTTTGCGCGGTCTGGAGAGAGACCGCGAGCGTGACAGTGGGCGGGAGGATGCCGTTGCGGTCGGGGTGGGCGGTGTCCCCATCCGGCGGCAGGTCGGGGTAGAGACAGCGGAGGCAGGGGCCGTCAGGCAGGACAGGCAACACCAGCCCGGACACGCCGGACACGCCAGCATACACCCACGGCACACGGTGGCGCACGCACCAGTCGTTAATCAGGAACCGCGTGACGACATTGTCCGTCGCATCCAGTGCCACATCCGCGCCCGTGAAGAAGGTGTCGATGTTTTCGGCCGTGACACGCGCGTCCAGGACTTCTATTTTCACGTCGGCGTTGATCTGGCGCAAACGGTCTGCCCCGGCAATGACCTTCGGAATCCCTGCGGCCGCATCGGCCTCGGTGAAGAGGAACTGGCGGTGCAGGTTGGACAGCGCGACGGTGTCGGCATCGGCGATACGGAGGGCACCGGCCCCCATGCGCGTAAACGTCTCGGCGAGCAGGCTCCCGAGCGCACCGCACCCGACGATTGCAATGGTGGCGGACGCGAGCGCGGCCTGCGTTCCCTCCCCGAACGCCGTCACCGCGGCCTGACGCAGGTAACGCGCGTGGGAAGCAGGGTTAACAGGGTTGGCAGGGCTGGCTGGATTTTTTTTCATGGCAATGGCGTCCAGTCATTCAATCCTCTGAATCCCGCCGAGAAACAAGTGTCCTGTTTATCCTGTCAGGCATTTTTGTGAGCCTCGATTGCCTCGCCGATTTTCTCGACCACCGCTTTCATGTTCGTTGTCCACAGGCGGTCAAGCACATGCCTCCAGCGGTCGGCGAACGACTCCTCTGCCTGCTTGCTGTGGCGGAAAAGCCCGTCGAAGCCCTGCCGGTAGCGGCTGTACTTCTCCTGCATCTGGACCAGCTGCTCCTCCATACTCGAGAGATAACTCGCGATGAATTTCGCTTGGTCGGGTTTCGGGATTTTCGAGAGACGTGAGAGCACGGGGCGCGCGTAAGCATCGGCGAACATGAGCAGGGGGCTTTTGTAGGCGTTGAACGTCCCGGCATGGTCGGCCACGAGAATCGCGGTCGGGAGTCCCTTGTCGTCGAGGCGGAGCATCTCGTCGCCTTGGTCGAAGATGACTTCGCAGTCCTTTTCCTCTTTCGCCGCTGTCGTGCGGCCGACGATCATGTTCGGCGCGGCAGCGCGGCCGAGCAAGCGCGCGAAGGGGATTGCGAACGCGGGGTCCTGCAGCTGCGCCGTCGAAACCTTGTCCGTCGCAAGCCCCTCAATGAAGTCACGCTCATAGTACGTCACCCAGATGCGCGAGACGTACTCCGGCCTCTCGTTCCAGATGTATTCATCCGGGATGATCTTCATGTCGTAGCGCTCGGCCAGCGGCAGCCCCAGTTCCCAGCACCCGAGGCGGCGGTCGAGCGTGTACTCCGTATAGTCCTGCGTCTCCATGATTGCATGGAGCAAGTCCCCATTGAAATTCTCCAAATGCTCCTTGATGCCCCACCGCTGCACACGCAAGATGCGCAGCACCGTCTCGGGCGCGTTGCGGTGCTTCACCTCGGCAAGGTACGCGCGGTGCGCGCCCTCGGCCGGGCGGTTGCGCAGCCCCGGCAGCAGCCGCCCGATGTTGACACATTCCAGATCCCCGAACTCACGGACGTAATTGAAGATGAACCCCTTGACATAGGAGTCGCAAAGCCCTGTCTCCACGGCTTTCGGGTCGTCGAAAATCGGGTCGAAGATCAGCTCCTTGTTCTCGACGCGCCCGCCGGGGAGCCACTCGATCTGTCGGAAGAACTCTTCTGACAGGCCGCTCACCAGCTTCTCCGCCAGCGTCTCGTTGCGCTCGTCCATCAGGCACGCGAACATGCGGTTGCGCCAGAACTCATGCGTCACGTCGTCACGCAAGAGTGTCTCCTCCACCGCCTCCCCGAACGCCTCGCACAGCTCACGATGCCACCTGCGCAGGGTCCCCTCATCCCCTGACGTGAAATCGTACGCCTGAAACGCCTCCGCGCTGAAACGGCACCCCGGCTTCAGCCCGAAGAACGCCACCTCGAGGTTGTAGTGCCTGTTGCGCAGCTTCAAATACGCCTGTATCTCCGTGAGGTGCAGGCGCAACGGCTCTTCCGCAAGACCGCCCAAATCGCTGAACGCCTGGCGCGTGAGGTAGCGCGTGCCGGTGACCGGGCTGTAATAGTAGATGGGCAGGCCGCCGAGCGCGATCTTCGACTGCCCGATGGCCGACACCACATCCTCGATTTTTTTCGGGTGCGGGCTGATGCGCCAGTATTCGCCGCGCATGCGGATGGCCTCCTGCACCGCCTTCTTACGCGCGTGGAGGAAACGGATGCGCTGCTTCGGGACGATGCCCTGAAGCAAATCGTCCGCCTCAAACGCCTGACCCATGCGCGACGGGTCGTCCTCGCGGATCTGCACCGCCGCGTTGCCCATGATGAGGTCAACGGCATCCACTAGGACCTCCCCCTCATCCGGCGGCGGCCTGCCCTCCGCCTCGCACGCCTCCTTCAATAAATCAAAGTAGTATTTCCGTTGCAACGCATGCGTCTTTAGCGGCAACGTAATCAGCACCCTGGCCTTGACAAAAAGCGTCCCGATGCGGCTGATGAGATTCCCGCCGCCGTCCACAGCCAACGGGGACTCCCCGATAACCGTTAATGTTTCCTGTTTCATGACATCATCCTCTTCCAGTTATTTGACGTTACACGGTAACAGATTCACGGCAAAACTGCAACCGTTTTTCGAGCACCACGAGACCTTTCGATAGGCCGAATCTACGGCTCAGCCCACACCGCGTATGGCGAGGTCGTCATGCGTTACCTTTGCGCCCCGTATTTCCGTAACGGCGACAACACGGCCCGTGCATAACGAGCTTCTAACGCTGCGCCTCGAAATCAATTTGTTGTAATTTGTTTTCTTGAAATCCCCGCCGTGGCCGTGCTATACTGATTTATTTCACGGGCCTATAGCTCAGTCGGTCAGAGCGGAGGACTCATAATCCTTTGGTCGCAGGTTCGAGCCCTGCTGGGCCCACCAACGTTTGGACAGGATTTCAGATGCGGCGGTTTGTGCGACAGATGCGGCGGAAACATGTTCCTGCGAGACTGGTCAGTTTCGCGGGTGCGGTCGCGTTGTTTGGCGCGACGGTGCTGCAGGGGGTGTCGTTCTGCCTGTGTCCGACCGCTGCTGTGCGCGTTCAAGATGCTTGCCCGTGCCACGATTGCCGCCCGCACGATGACGGCGCGACCGCCCACCCTACGGATGCCCACCCTGTCCTGTCCGCTCCGGCTCATGTCTGCGACCACCTCGCGCTCTCCACCCTCCCTCCTGCGGAGCGGACGGTCAACGCGGGCGAATCCCGGGCCACTACTCCCTTACCCCTCTGCGCGGCCCTTGCGCCGAGACCTTCGCCGTGCGCGCTCAGCGGCGCATGGCGGCAACGGGCGGGGCCCCGCGCCTTGCCCTTCCATGCCCCCCCCTCGCTGACCTTCCTCCAGCGGCAGATCTGTTGAGATAAGGACCCTGCGTTGTCACGCCCGGCGTGTGCCGGGCAGGTGATGTGTGTGTCCAATCTCAAAGGCTGTTGCGATGAAGTTAATCCATTTCCTCATTTTGTTTTGTGTTGTGTCCGGGTGCCGCAGTTACGCGCCCGACCCCATCGACTGGGCGCGGGAGCGCACGGCGTGGAGTGAGTATTCTGCGGGGGCGATGCTCCTGTCGCTCGCGGAGGCGCAGCGTCACGCGCTGTTCCTGAACCCTGAAATCAACGCCCTGCGCGCGCGTCATCTCGCGTCGTCGAACGCGGCCGCGCAGACGGGTTGGTGGGAGGACCCCGAGGTCGGTGTTGACGCGCTGCGCATGATGAAGGGTGTCCCCAAGCCGTGGATTCTCGACTCGGCGCTGGCGTTCACAATCCCGGTCAACGGCGTGCCTGCGCTGGAGCGCAAGGCGGCGGAGGCATACGCGTTCGCGGATGCGTGCGCCATCGTCGCGGCGGAGCGCGAGTTGATGACGGAGGTTGCCCTTGCGTGGGCGCAGCATGAGCATACCCGCGATCGTCACCGGTCGCTCTCGCATCACTTGGGCCTTTTCGAGGAGTATAACCAGACGGTACAGCAACTGGTTGCGGCCGGGGAACTCGATGCTGCGGAGGGCGCGCGTTTCAACCTCGACGTCTTGCGCATGAAAGCGGATATCCGCCAGCATGAGGTTTTGATGGAGACGCGGCGTCATGCGCTTCTCCGCTTGATGGGACTCCACCCGTCCGCACGCGTCACGTTTGAGGACGCAGGGGAATCTGAGGTTCCCGTCTCTCGCGCCACTGCCGAGCGTGAGGACGCGCTCATCCGCCACCCGCGCGTGCAGGAGAAACTGGCGCGGCTGGGCGCGTCGGAGGCGGAGTTGCGCACGGAGATCCGCCGCCAGTACCCGGACCTCAAAATCGGTCCCGCGCTCCAGAGCGAGGAGGGCGTGACGCGCGGCGGCCTGACGTTCGGCATGACCCTGCCGCTGTGGAACCGTAACCGCAAGGCCATCGCGATCGCGGAGGGCGAGCGGCAGCAGGTGCGGGCGGAGGCGGTCAACGAGTGGAAGCGGCTTGTCGCTGACATGACCCTCGCCGATAAGGTTTTGGGGCTGGCGATTAGTGAGGAGCGTCGCAGCGAAATGGAATGGATGACGGCGTCACTCTCGCTGGTAGATGCCGTCGCGCTGCATGATGCGGGGGAGACGGGCATCATGGCGGTTATCGCGGCGCACCAGACGGTTCTCACGTCCCGCCTGAACAGGCTCGACGCGGAACAGGCGCGGAAGGAAGCGCAAATCGAGTTGGAGAGGTTTGCGGAGTAGAACGCCGATGATTTTTTTTGACAGAATCATTTTCGCGCAGAGACGCAAAGGCGCAGAGATTGGAACAGTCCACCAAAAAAAACTCTGCGTCTCCGCGCCTCTGCGCGAGATAAAGAAAAACGGAGACTGATGATGAACAGAACACCTTATATCGTTTTGATGATGGCGGCGCTCTTGTGGGGGTGCTCGCGGGAAGAGGAGCAGGGGCATGTGCATGGCCCGGCGTGTTCGCACGAGGAAGCGGTGAAGCCTGACGGCGGCGGCGACGATTGCGACTGCGGGGAGGATCACGGGCTGCCCGTGCGTATCACGCGAGAGGCGCAGAAACTTCTGGCGCTGACCTCCGTGACGGCGGAGAAACGCAACGTGCAGGGGACGGCGCGTTTCCCCGGGCGTTTCGAGGTCCGGCCCAGCGCACGGCGCGTCTATAGCGCGATTCTCGAAGGCGTTGCGCGCGCGTATGTGCAGCCGTACCAGCGCGTCGCCGAGGGGGATGTCCTCTTCCGCCTCATGTCCCCGTCGTGGGTTCAGCAGTCGGGGCAGGTGCGCGAGGCGGAGGCCGCGCTCGCGTTTGCGCAGGCGGAGGCGAAAATCTTGTCCGAGCGCCTTGAACGCCTCACGGCGGCCGGCACGAAGAGCGCCGATCTCGAGATGACGCTGAAACTCAAAAACGCCGAGGCGGCGAAGGCGGAGGCGGCACTCAAGAGCGCGGCGGAGGCGCGGCAGGCGATACTGGCGTACTACGACGAGGACGCGGGGGAACTGGTCTTCAAGGCCCGCGAGGCGGGCATCGTCGAACGCATCGAGATTGGCTCGCGCGAGTGTCCGCCGGGGGCTTGCACGTGCAGTGGCGCGGAGGCGTGGATACAGGCGGGGACGGAGATTGTGAGCGTCGTGCGCGAGGATGGCGTGTGGTTCCGCGCCGACGGGCTGGTGAGCGAACTCGCGGGTGTCTGCGACGGCTTGCGCGGGTGCGTGACACCACCGAAGCACGGCGGGACGCCGTGCGCTACCGTGGCGGAGGGGGTGGTGAGCGTCGCGTGGTCGGCGGATGCGGACACGCGGACGCGCCCGCTGTACCTGACGCTCAACGCGCACCCGCCGTGGGTCAAGCCCGGCGTGCCGGGGGTGCTGGAAATCATCACCGAGGAATCGGGCGAGGCCGCGGTCGCGGTGCCGGTGTCGTGCGTCGTGGAGGACGGGCTGGAGCGCGTGGTGTTCGTGCGCGATGCGCATAACGATGAGGTGTTCATCCGCAAGGAGGTGTCGCTCGGCGTGAGCGATGGCGAGTGGGTGGAGGTCACGGGCGTCGAGACCGGCGCGGTCATCGTCCTGCACGGCGCGTATGAATTGAAACTCGCCTTCGCCGCCACACGCGGCGCAAACGCGCCCCGCGCCGCCGGACACTTCCATGCCGACGGGCAGTTTCATGAGGGGGAGGATTAGGGGGAGAGTTTTTAGTTTATAGTTTTTAGTTTACAGTTTTTAGTTTTTAGTTTACAGTTTACAGATTGCAGATTGCAGTTTTTAGAAATGGGTTTCGCAGGATTATTCTAAAAACTAAAAACTATAAACTAAAAACTCTAAAGGAGATTACCATGCTAAAACGTCTGATTGATTTTTGTTTGCGGAACCCGTGGGTTACGTTGTGTGCGGTGGCGGTGTCGGTGGTGGCGGCGGTGGGGGTGGCGCGGCGGCTGCCCGTGGACGTGTTCCCCGAGTTGAAGGCGCCGCGCGTGGTGGTGCAGACCGAGTCGGGCGGGCTGACCGCCGAGGAGGTCGAGCAGTTCATCACGGTCCCGGTTGAGTCCGCGATGAACGGCCTGCCGGGCGTGAAGGCGGTGCGCTCGTCGTCGGGCGGCGGGCTCTCGTTCGTGTGGGTGGATTTCGACTGGGGCATGGACCTCTACCGCGCGCGGCAGATCATCGCCGAACGCCTGGCGGCATTGCTCCCGCTGTTGCCCGAGGACGCGCATCCCGAGATCACCCCCATCGTCTCCATCACGGGCGAGATCATGCTGGTGGCGCTGACGTGCGAGGACGGGAGCGTCTCGCCGCTCGAGTTACGCGCGCTGGCGGAGTACGACCTCTACAACCGCCTCATGGCCATCCCCGGCATCGGGCAGGTGGTGGTCATCGGCGGGCGCCTGCCCGAGTATCAGGTGAACGTGTCGCAGGACCGCCTCGCCGCGCTGGGGCTGGACCTGCGCGACATCATCGGGGCCGCGCAGGACGCGCACACGCTCGCGAGCGCGGGCTACCTGCCGGACGTGCGCCATCAGGAAATCCCCCTGCGCCAGACCGCGCGCGTCGAGACCATCGACGACCTGCGCCGCGCGGTCATCCCCGCCGCGAAAGGCCCGCCGCTCCTGCTCGGGCAGGCCGCGGACGTGCGCCTCGGCGGTGCGCCGCGCCGCGGCTCCGCCGGGTTCGACGGCCAGGACGCCGTCGTGCTGACCATCCTCAAGGCCCCCGGCGGCAACACGCTGGAACTGACCCGGCAGGTGGACCTCGCGCTGGCCGACTTCAAGGCCTCGCGCCTGCCCAAGGGCGTCACCCTCCACGCCGACGCCTACCGCCAGGCCGACTTCATCAACCTCTCCATGAGCAACGGCCGCAGGATCGTCCGCGACGCCGCCATCATCGTCATCCTCGTGCTGGGCCTGACGCTCCTGCGCGTCCGCACCACGCTCATCACCCTGCTCGCGCTGCCCCTGTCCGTCACCACGGGCCTGCTGCTGTTCCCGCGCTTCGGGCTGGGCATCAACATCATGACCCTCGGCGGCCTGGCCGTGGCCGTCGGCGACGTGGTTGACAACGCCATCATCTTCGTCGAGATCGCCTGGCGCAAACTGGACGCGAACAGCCGCCTCCCCCCCGCGCAGCAACAAACGAAAACCGCCGTGCTCCAGCAGGCCGCCGCGGAAATCCTGCAATCCGTCACGTTCTCCACGCTCATCATCGTGCTGGTGTTCCTGCCGCTCCTGTTCCTGTCCGGGCTGGAGGGGCAGTTCTTCCGGCCGCTCGGGCTGGCGTACCTGCTCGTCTTCACCGCGTCCCTGCTGGTCGCGCTCACGGCCGTGCCAGCGCTGTGCGTCCTGCTGCACAGTTACCGCGCACCGCGCCGCCGCCAGCCCGGCGGCGACGGCCCCGGCGTCGCCCTCCTGAAACGCGCCTACCGCCCCGCGCTGACGTTCGCCACGCGCTTCCCGAAAACCGTCTGCGCCGTCATGGCGCTGGCCACCGCCGCCGCGCTGTACCTCGCCGCCACCTTCGGCACGAGTTTCCTTCCGCCCTTCCACGAGGACTGCTACACCGTCTTCGTCAACACCCCCATGGGCACCTCACTCGACGAGACCGAGCGCGTCACCCGCCAGGCCGCGCGCGCCATCCGCGCCCTCGACGGCGTGAAGAGCGTCACGCGCCGCACCGGCCGCGCCGAGCGCGACGAGCACGCCGAGCCCGTCAGCGCATCCGAATTCCTCGTGCGCGTGGACGTGACCCGCGACCCCGCGCAACTCAAACGCGCCATCAGCCGCATCGCCGGGCAGATCCCCGGCGTCTCCACGATGATCGGCTACCCCATGGCCCACCGCATCAGCGCCGTGCTCTCCGGCGCGAACGCCGAACTCGCCATCAACATCTTCGGCGACGACCTCGACACCCTGCGCACCGCCGCCGCGCGCGTCAAGGCCGTGCTGGACGCGCTCCCGCAGGTCGCCGACGCGCAGGCCAACCGCGAGGTCCTCATCGACACCCTGCGCATCCGCTACCGCCTCGGCGACCTCGCCCGCGCCGGCCTCACCCTCCGCGACGCCGGCGGGCAAGTCTCCGCCGCCTTCAACGGCGTCACCGTCGGGCAGGTCGCGCAGAACCAGCGGCGCTGGGACATCGTGGTGCGCCTCGACGCCCCCGAGCGCGGCAGCCTCGCCAGCGTCGCCGCCTTCAAACTCGCCACCCTCTCCGGCGCGCGCGTGCGCCTCGACGAGGTCGCCGACGTGTTCCGCGAGGAATCCTCCAACCTCATCATCCGCGACAACCTCCGACGCAAGGCCCTCATCTCCTGCAACGTCGCCGACGGCGCCAACCTCGGCGACCTCGTGGGCGACTTGCGCACGCGCGTTGACCCCATCGCCCACGCGCTCGGCTGCACCGTCACCTACGGCGGCACCTACGAGGCCCAGCGCTCCGCCGCCGGCCGCCTCACCTGGCTCGGCGGCGGCATCCTGCTGGCCATGGCCCTGCTGCTCGCCCACGCGCTGCGCTCCCTCCGCGCCGCCCTGCTGGTGCTGCTCAACCTGCCGCTGTGCGTCATCGGCGGCATCGTCGCCGTCTATCTCGCGGCCCCCGCGCCGCTCCTCGCGAACACCAAGGCCCTGCTCGGGCTGGGCGGCGCGTACACCGCGCCCATCCTCTCCGTCGCCTCGCTCGTCGGGTTCGTGACCGTCGTGGGGTTCGCCGTGCGCAGCGGGCTGCTGCTGCTCAACCGCTACCGCGAGTTGGAGGGTGCCGGGCGCAGCGCGCGCGAGGCCGTCACCGAAGGCTCCATGGAGCGCGTCGTGCCCATCCTGATGACCTCGCTCACGACCGTCCTCGGCCTCCTCCCCATCGTGCTGGCCCACGACAAGCCCGGCGGCGAACTCCTCGCCCCCCTGGCCATCGTCCAGTTCGGCGGCCTCGTCACCGCCACCCTCCTCAACCTCCTCGCCCTCCCCGCCGCATACCTGATCGGGGGGAGAGCAGCTAGGGGACAGAAAGAGACTTAGGGAACCAAGGTGACGAAGGGGAAAACACCTTCGTCACCTAAATCCCCCAGAGCCATTTCTAATTCCTCATTGCCTCACATCACCCGCCGAACGTCTTGTGCAGCTTCTCCAGCCGCGCGATGGTTTCGGTGAGTTCTTTTTGTCTGGCGCGTTGCTGTTCGATGACGGCGGGGGGGGCTTTGGCGACGAAACTCTCGTTGGCGAGCTTGGCGTTGACATTGTTGAGGAAGCCTTGCTCTTTGGCGAGCTCGGCCTTGATGCGGGCGGCTTCGGCGGCCACGTCGATAAGGCCGTCCAGCGGCAGGTAGATGGTGCCGAGCTTGCAGAGGGTGCCGGGCATGGCGCGTTCGCCCGCGCCGATGATGACCTCCAAGTTGTCGGAGCGCAGCTGCTGTTTGAGGGATTCGGCGTCGCCGCGCAAATGCGTGGCGGTCGCCTCGTCGAGCGCGTCGATCACATACGCGATGAATTTGGAGGGCGCGATGTTGTACTCGGCGCGGAGGGCGCGGCCGGCGGTGACGAGCTCGCGCTTGGCGGTGACGTAGGCGGTGGTCTCGGCGTGGAGACCCCACGCCTCGCGCTGAGCCTCGGTGTAGGGCGCGGGCCAGGGGGCGCGGATCACGGCTGTCGCCGTGGACGGCGTGAACGCCGCCTCTGCAACGGGATGGGATGCGCCAGCATAGCCCATCTCGTGCCAGAGCTCTTCGGTGAGGAAGGGCATATAGGGGTGGAGGAGTTTGAGGGATTTCGCGAACACGTCGGTCATCAGGGATAGCACTTGGAGGCGGCGCGCGTCGTCGGTGCCGTTGAGGTCTTGCTTGGCGTATTCGAGGTACCAGTCGCAGAAGTTGCTCCAGATGAAGTCGTAGATGGCGAGCGCGGCGTCTTGCAGGCGGAATTTCTCGAGGTGTTCGGTGACAGCGGCGATGGCCGCGTCGAGGGTGTCGAGCAGGTGGCGGTCGTCGTCGCGCAGGAGGGCGGGGTCGATCGGCACGGGCGCGAAGCCTTCGCATTTGTCCGTGTGCATCTTCATGAACCGCGCGGCGTTCCATATCTTGGTGGCGAAGTTGCGGCCAATCTCGAACTTCTCCATGTTGACGTACACGTCCATGCCGGTGGAGGTGATGAGCATGAGGCTGAAGCGCAGCGCGTCCGCGCTGTACTGCCCGATGATGTCGAGGGGGTCGAGGGAGTTGCCGAGGGACTTGGACATCTTGCGCCCCTTGTCGTCGCGCACCGTGCCGTGGATGTAAACGTTGCGGAACGGCACGTCGCCCATGAACTTGCACCCGGCCATGATCATGCGCGCGACCCAGAAGAAGATGATGTCAGGCGCGGTGGTCAGGTCGCACGTGGGGTAGTAGAACCGCAGGTCGGGGTTGTCGTGCGGCCAGCCGAACGTGCTGAACGGCCACAGCCACGACGAGAACCACGTGTCCAGCACGTCGGGGTCTTGGGTGATTTGTGGGCTTGGAGGGCGAACGTCCTCGTGAGCCGGACACTTGCCTTCTAACGGCTCGCGGGGACGCTCGCCCTCCAGGCACTTGGGACAAGAGGTCGGCGCGGTTTTCGCCGCCCACTCGTGCGCGCACACGCCGCAGGTGTACACGGGGATGCGGTGACCCCACCAGATCTGGCGCGAGATGCACCAGTCGCGGATGTTCTCCATCCACTCGAAGTAGGTGTTCTCCCAGCGTTTGGGCGTGAACGCGACCTTGCCCGAGCGCACCGCCTCAATCGCGGGCGCGGCCAGCGGCTTCATCTTCACGAACCACTGCTTCGACAGGCGCGGCTCCACGACGGTGTCGCAACGATAGCAATGACCCACCGCGTGCGGGTGCGGGTCAACCTTGGCGAGCAGGTCCTGCGCCTCGAGGTCGGCGATGATGCGCTTGCGGGCCTCGAAACGATCCAGCCCCGCATACGCGCCCGCCTCGGCGGACATCGTGCCGTCGTCGTTCATCACGTCGATGGAGGGGAGGCTGTGGCGCTGCCCCATCTCGAAGTCGTTGGGGTCGTGCGCGGGCGTGACCTTCACCGCGCCCGTCCCGAACGCCATGTCAATGTACTCATCCGCAATCACGGGTATCTCGCGGTTCACGAGCGGGAGGACGAGCGTCTTGCCGATGAGGGACGCATAACGCTCGTCGTTGGGGTTGACCGCCACGGCGGTGTCGCCGAGCATCGTCTCCGGGCGCGTGGTGGCGACGGTGAGAAACTGCACGGCGTCAACGCCGTGCGCTGCCACTGGATTGCCATACGCTGCCACTGGATTGCCGTGCGCTGCCACTGAATCGCCGTGCGCTGCCTTGACTGGATACTTGATGTGCCAGAGGTTGCCCTGCGTATCGACGTGTTCGCTCTCCTCATCCGAGAGCGCGGTCTTGCAGCGCGGACACCAGTTGATGATGCGGTGACCGCGGTAGATCAGCCCCTCGTCGTAGAGGCGGCAGAACACCTCCGCGACGGCCTCGCTCAGGCCCTCGTCCATGGTGAAACGCTCACGCGCCCAGTCGCACGACGCGCCGAGTTTGCGGAGCTGGTTGACGATGGTGCCGCCGTACTCCTTCTTCCACTCCCACGTGCGGGCGATGAACGCCTCGCGCCCGAGGTCGTCGCGGTGCTTGCCCTCTTTCTTCAACGCCTTCTCCACGACATTCTGCGTCGCGATGCCCGCGTGATCCGTACCCGGCATCCACACGACATTGCGCCCCTGCATCCTGCGCCAGCGCACCAGCACGTCCTGAATGGTGTTGTTCAGCGCGTGGCCCATGTGGAGGATACCCGTCACGTTCGGCGGCGGGATGACGACACTGTACGGCACCCCCCCCTGCGCGACATCCGCATGGAAATGCCCGTTCGCTTCCCACCACGCGTACCACTTCTCTTCAACTGACTTCGGGTCGTAATGCTTATCCATAAATCAACTCACTATCCTGCGTAAAATGAAAGCAAACAGTTTATCAGACATCCGCCCCGATTTGAAACACGAAAATCCCAAAAGCAAAATAATTGCAGGAATGGGTGGACGCGCACGGAAATAAAGGCTATACTGTATTCCGATTTTCATAATCGTGGTATGGCTAAAAAAGGAGAACGGAAAATGAGGAGACTGTTGGTTGCAATCGGTGTGGTAACGCTCGCGGCGTTCACGTCGCTCGCGCAGGATATGCGCTGGCCCTTGCGCACGACGGAGGCGCGCGCGGCCGCGCAGGGGAGGGGCGGCCGGGGCGGCCGGGGTATGCCCGCGCAGCCCGTGCCCGAGGAGACGCGCGAACGCCTCTCCAACGTGCTGGTCAAGATGACCAAGGTCGTGGTGGGCGGCGGCGAGGACATCATCACCTTCAAGCACACGACCCCGACGCGCGGCACCAGCGCCAGCGACACCTCGCAGGTGAGCATCCCGTTCGCCGACAAGGACAAGTTGCTCGAAGGCCTGAAAGAGGGCATCGCCGACCTCAAGAAGCCGACGAAGACCAACGAGTCCGAGTCCAAGCGCATCTATGCCGACGGCGGAAACAAGTTCACCGCCACCGTCATTCGCGACGGCCACAAGAAGCACATGGAAGTCATCTTCAAGGAAGGCAACGAGCCCAGCGTCTTTGAACTCCCGCCACAGCAGGTCGAGGTTTTCTACAACGCCCTGCGGAACATGAAGTGACGCGAGGTAGGGTAGGGGAGTGATAGTCGGGCGGGAATGTCCAATATCCAACACGGAATGTCCAATGTCCAAGTGGGGTGCGCTTCGGGGCAGCGTCCCAATTGGAGGGCGAGACAGGGGTCCCCGTTGGCGTGGTGTGCGACCAATGGGGCAGGAAACCGCCGCAATGTGTCTAATGGCTCGCGAGGACGCTCGCCCTCCAGAGCGCATTTAACTTGGACATTGAATATTCCGTGTTGAATATTGGATATTCCCTCCCCCCCCTCCCCCCCGTAGAGACGGATGATTATCCGTCTCCACGTGTCATTGCCTTCGGGCGACGGATAATCATCCGTCTCTACGCCCTACCTCTTCTCCCCTTCCCCCATCAGCGCGTTCAGCGCGTGGAGGTAGGCGAGGATGCTGGCCTCGATGATGTCCGTGGATGAGCCGTGGCCGCGCACGACGCGGTTGCCCTTGCGCACGCTCACGTCCACCTCGCCCAGCGCGTCCGTACCGCCTGTGGTCGCGTTGAGTTTGAATGTCTCCAGCGTCACGTCCCTGCAACGCAGCATCTTGTTGATGGCCGCCAGCGAGGCGTTGATGGGGCCGTCGCCCGTCGCGGCCTGCTCCATCACCTTGCCGTCAACGGCCAGCCGCACGGTGCTCATGGGCGTGACGGCGTTGCTCGCCAGCACGTTGAACGACGTGAGTTTCACGCGCTCGACCACGGGGCTCTGGACGTCGCGCGCCAACGCCTCGATGTCCGTGTCGCTGACCGTCTTCTTGCGGTCCGCCAGCCCCTTGAACCGCGCGAACAGTTCCTGCGCCTGCACGGGCGTGAAACTGAAAAGCCCCAGTTCGCGCAGCCGCGCCTCGAACGCGTGCCGCCCCGAGTGCTTGCCCAGCACCATGCGGTTCTTCGGCACGCCCACGGACTCGGGCGTCATGATCTCATACGTCAGCGGGTTGGCCAGCACCCCGTGCTGGTGGATGCCGGCCTCGTGCGCGAACGCGTTCTCGCCGACGACCGCCTTGTTCGCCTGGACGCGGTTGCCCGTGACCTGCACGACGCAGCGGCTCGCCGCGTAAATCCGTGTCGCGTCGATGCCCGTGCGCACGCCATACGCCTCGCGCCGCGTCGCCAGCGCCATGACGACCTCCTCCAGCGCGGCATTCCCGGCGCGCTCGCCGATGCCGTTCAGGGTGCACTCCACCTGGTCCGCGCCGGCCCTGACCGCCGCCAGCGAATTGGCCACCGCCAGCCCCAGGTCGTTGTGGCAATGCACCGCCAGCCGCGCGCCGCGCATGTCCACGTTCGCGCGGATGTCCGCGATGAGCCGCGCGAACTCCTCCGGCACGGCGTAGCCCACCGTGTCCGGGATGTTGACCGTGCGCGCGCCCGCCGCGACCACGCCCTCCACCACGCGGTAGATGAACGGCCGCTCGCTGCGCGACGCATCCTCCAGCGAGAACTCCACGTCCCCGCACAGGTTCCGCGCATACCGCACCATCTTCACCGCCTGCTCATAGACCGCGTCCGGCGCCATCTTCAGTTTGAACCGCATGTGGATGGGCGAGGTCGCGAGGAAGGTGTGGATGCGCGGCCGCGCCGCGTGGCGGATGCCCTCCCACGCACGGTCGATGTCCTTCGGCAACGCGCGGCACAGGCTGGCGACCGCCGCGTGCTTCGCCGCCGCCGCCACCTTCCGCACCGCCTCGAAGTCCCCCTCCGACGCCGCCGCGAACCCAGCCTCGATCACGTCCACGCGCAGGCCCTCGAGGTGCTCCACCACCAGCAGCTTGTCGTGCAGGTTCATGGTGCACCCCGGCGACTGCTCGCCGTCGCGCAGCGTCGTGTCGAAAATGTCAATCTTCCTCGTCTCGTCTTTCATCTCGCCCACCTTTCTTTGGGACTGCACCCCGGAAAACGAAAACCCCCGCGGGATGCTGTCATCTTCCACGGGAGTCTCTGGCATAACGTTTGGGATTCGCGGTTACACACCAGTACGCCCGTGGTTGCTAAGCAGCCACAGGCCCGTAAGCAGAAGTGCGAAACCCTGAATCCCCTTGTTCATGCCGCACAGTATGCCACACCTCCCTTCCCTTTGCAAGCGGAAAATTGCGCCTCTGCATTGCGTCATAATTCGTGACACCGAAAAATAGGGGCGCGTGTGACACCTTGGCGCGTCGCGCGCGTGGCAAGTTGACGCGAGGCGGGGTGGGGTAGGGGGGCGGCATGGGCGGCGCGGCCCGCCCCTCTTCCTGCCCGCGCCCCGTGGCACACATTGTGCTAAATGCCCATCGCGGTGAAAACGAGGCTTGAACATATTTTGGGATGGGTTGACCGGCTGCTGCTGGCGGGCGTGGTGGCGTTCGTGTTCACGCTCCACCGCGAGGTGCGGCAACTCGCGGCGACGGTCGAGCGCGGGGAGGCCAGCGCGGCCGCCGCCGAGGCGCCGCGCCCGCGGGCCGCGGCGCCCCAGCCCGAGTACATGGTCGCGGCCTCGCGGCACACGATCGCCATCTCGCCCGGCGGGGTGACGGAGTCGCGGGTGAGCCGCGTGGCGCGGACGCTCTCCACGGACGTGGGCTGGGAGGGCGCGCCCGTGAGCCAGGCCGCGGACATGCGCGAGCGCGACGGCCTGTACAACATCGCGTTCGCGCTGGCCCGGCACATCGACGAGCGCAGTGTCCAGGTCACCACCGAGGGGAACGTCCTGTCGCTCTCGGCCAGCGCCATCGGCAACCCCCACGCGGTGTTCGTCAAGCGGTTCTACATCCCCTGCTGCCCCAGCGCCGTCGAGACGAGCGTCTCCAACGGCATCGTGCGCGTCTGCATCTCCCCGGCCCCGTGACGCCCCGCCCGCATTTTAGGGTTGCAAACCGCGCCCCCGGCCGCTTATCCTGTTACGCAACCAAGGAGGACCCGTGATTCACCCGATAGTGACTTTTGGACATGCGGCGCTGCGGCGGAAGGCCGCGCCCGTGCAGGAGGTTGATGACGCGCTGCGCGCGCTCGTCAACGACATGCTGGAGACGATGTACGCCTCGCGCGGGCTGGGGCTGGCGGCCGCGCAGATCGGCCGCGCGGAGCGCGTGTGCGTGATCGACGTGCCGCTGGAGGTCGAGAAAGAGGCCTGCCGCAAGGCCAACGCGCACATCGCCATGCCGCTTGCGCTGGTCAACCCCGAGATCACCGCGCATGAGGGCAAGCAGCGCAACGACGAGGGGTGCCTCAGTTTCCCCGAGATCGGCGCGCCCATCACCCGCGCCAACACCGTCACCGTGGCGTTCACGGACCTGACGGGCGTGCGGCGCGAGGTGACTGCCAGCGGGCTGCTCGCCCGCGCGATCCAGCACGAGGTTGACCACCTCAACGGCATCCTGCTGGTGGACAAGATGAGCGCCATGCAGAAACTCTCCGTCGCCGGGCAGTTGCGGAGGCTGCGGGCGCAGGGATAGGGTAGGGGAGAGGGCGCCCATTGCGCATTATGAATTGTGCATTATGAATTATCATCGCTTTTTCCTGTTGCCCGGCGGGGCGGAAAGGGCTATACTAAGGGCATGAATACAAAAGGGATTATTTTCGCCGTGCTGGCCGCGGGCCTGTGCGGCAGGGGGATGGCGGCAGGGCACAGGCTCTGCCTCGCGGCGGTTTCGGCCGAGACGGTCGAGGCGCCGATGGCGGTGGTCACGAACAAGGTGCCGGGCGCGTCCGGGCCGTACCTGGAGATCCCCGAGGGTGCGGGCAACCCGCCGAAGGTGGTGACGGGCAAGGCCGCCTACACGGTGGAGGTCCCGGCGGACGCGGACTACACGCTGTGGGCGCGCGCCAATTGGGACGACGAGTGCGGCAACTCCTTCACGGTCGTCATCGACGACCAGCCGGGGTTCATCTTCGGGGAGGACGCGACGTACAAGGTGTGGCACTGGGTGAAGTACCCCGTGTCGCGCACGGCGAAGCCCATCCGCCTGCTGAAGGGCAAGCACACCATCACGTTCCACAACCGCGAGGACGGCGTGGCCATCGACCAGATCCTGCTGAGCGCGGACAAGCGTTTCGTGCCGGTGGACATCGAGAAAGTCGGCTCGAGCCAGTGACCGCAGTGCATGGGTGCGTAACACGATGTGTGCTGAAACGGGATTGACTGCCGGGCGGGCATCAGGGCAACGCCCTGAAATCAATAGCGTAGGGCAACGCCCTACGTTGACGGCCAGCCCGATGTGTAGGCTGAAAGCCTACTATCATTGTTGCGGGGTATCACCCCGCAACGTTGATGCAAGGCCTACAGCCTTGAAACGTTTTCCCCGCCGTTCCGTAGGGCGCTGCCCTACGCTGCTGATGAAGCCCTTTCAGGGCAGGAATTTTAGTATGAGTCGATTCACATGAAAGACCGTATTCACCTTTTCCTGCAACACGCGTTCCGCGCGGGCGTGTTGCTGACGTTGTTCATCGCGCCGACGCAGTGGTCGTGGCAGCCGCGCCCGAAGTTCAACCTGTCGCTGGCGGACCTGTCGCTGGCGCTCACGGCGGGGGCGTGGCTGCTGGACGTGCTGCTGCGGCGCGAGTGGCGGCGCCTGAAACCGCCGCCGTGCGCGCAGGTGCTGTTCGTGCTGGCGGCGGGGCTGTCGTTCGCCGTGGCGCAGGACAAGGCGTTCGCGGTGAAGGACATCGTGCAACTCGTCGAGTTCTTCATCGTGGGGCATGTCGTGTTCGCGGCGTTCCTGCGCGAGCAGAAGGGCGCGCTGAGGCAGTCGCTCGCCGTCCTGTTCGTTGCGACGGCGGTTAACGTCGGCATTGCGGCGGCGCAGTATTTCTCGGGCGAGGGCGTGATGCAGGTGCGCGGGACGTTCGGCAACCGCAACGTGCTGGGCGGCTACCTCGCGCTGGCGCTGCCGATGGCGCTCGGGGTGATGCTCGGCGTGCGGCAGGTGTGGGCGAAGGCCGCGCTGGGGCTGCTGCTGGCGGCGGGCTTTCTGGTCAACCTCTCGGGCGCGTCGTATTTCGCGGTCGCGGGGGTGGTGGCGTGCATGGCGGCGCGGCGCGGCCACAAGGTGTTCATCCCGGTTGCGGCGTGCCTGCTGCTGGCGCAGGTTTTCGTGCTGCCGAACCTGCCGCGCGAGAACGACGTGGAGCATTTCTGGTCGGTGGCGCTGTACGACGGGGACGGGGTGGCCACGAAGCGTTACCCCGAGTGGCAGGCGGCGTACAACACCGTGCTGACGCACCCGTGGCTGGGCGTGGGCATGGGCAACTACCAGAAGCGTGTAGGGGAGTTCTACGACAACGTGCCGCAGCGCACGGGCCCGTCCGAGGCGGACACGCAGAACCTGTACCTCGTGCTGGCGGTGTCGGCCGGCTTCCCTGCGCTGCTGCTGTTCATCGTGTTCCTGGGCGGCGCGGTGCGCAAGGCCCGCGCGGCGGCGGCGCACGGCGCGGGCTTCCAGTCCGCGCTCGGGCTTGGCGTCGGGGGCGCGCTGACGGCGTTCGCGTTCGCCGCCGTGTGGCACCCGCTGATCGTGCGCGGCATCGGCCTGCCGCTGGTCTTCGCGCTGGCGCTGGCGCAGTGCCTCGCTGGGCAGGGGGCTGTCAAAAACGATTCAGGTAAATAAGGAGAAGAGAGACGGAGGTAAAGTTCAGGGACAAGGGAATCTGGACAAGGCGAAAGCCGTCGTCGCCGAGATGGAGCGGTTCGAGGAGGCCAAGAGCGTCCCGCCCGCGCCCGACGAGAACGCCATCCCTGAAATCAAGGCCCTGCAAGCCACCGCCGCCAAGCCCTTCGCCGCGCTGGAGAAAGACAGGCTCGCGCGGACGGTCGACCTCACGAAACGCTACGCGCAAGCCCTCGAGAAACTCCAGTCCGACTTGGTGCGGGCCGGCAAGCTCGACGACGCCACCGCCGTCAAAGCGGCCCGCGAGCGCGCGAAGGGGAATATGTAGGGGCGGTTCGCGAACCGCCCGAAGGCTGAAAGCCCCCGGGAATATCCAATATCCAACAGGGAATATCCAATGTCCAAGTGAAGGTGGCTCGGGCATTCCTGCCCGAGGACAAGGCGAGGGCTGAAAGCCTTCGGGAACATCCAATATCCAACAGGGAATATCCAACGTCCAAGTGAAATGCGCTTCGGTTTTGTGCCCCAATTGGAGGGCGAGCGTCCCCGCGAGCCGCGCAGGAATTATGAATTATGCATTATCTATGAAAACGCCGAAGGCGTGTAACGTAAGTAACCGTCGGTGGAGCGAGCGTATGCGAGCGGAACCGGCGGACGGCAGATGCTCGCCATCAGCCCCGGCAGGGGTTGAACAAGACACATCATTCAGCCCTTGCAGGGCTGGGGTTTCTGACTGCCCCCGCCGCCGGTTCCGCTTACGCTCCACCGACGGTTACTCATGTTTAGCACGCTGCGGTGCTATGTGACAACATCAGGTTAAAATGCTATAACTTGGACATTGGACATTCCCTGTTGGATATTGGATATTCAATAGCCCCCCTCCACATTGCCTATTGCCGTGCGGCGGGGAAAAGTATATACTACGGGCATGAATACAAAAGGAAGGGAGAGGCCTGAAACGGACGCGCAGACGGTCACGCGCATCTTCGAGCTGCCGGTCGCGAAGATACGGAACCGTTTCTTGCGCGTGCTGGGGTACGTCTTCAAGTGCCCGCTGGAGCACCTGCTCGGGCTGCGCGTGATGAACGGCGTCTATGCGCGGGTGTACCGTATGCCGCACGACATCCCGTTCTGCGACCGCACCCTCCAGGCGGTCGGCGTGCGCGCGGGCTTCACGGACGACGACCTGGCGCGCATCCCGAAGGAGGGGCCCGTGGTGGTGGTCGCGAACCACCCGTTCGGCGGGATCGAGGGCATCATCCTGCTGTCCGTGCTGCGGCGCGTGCGGCCGGACGTGAAGGCCATGGCCAACTACCTGCTGGCCGCGATCCCCGATATGCGCGAGGACTTCATCTTCGTGGACCCGTTCGGGTCGAAGGACGCGATCCGCGCGAACCTGCGTTCCATCAAGGAGAGCATCGCGTGGGTGAAGGACGGCCACCTGCTCATCGTCTTCCCGTCCGGCGAGGTCTCCAGCTTCCACAAGCGCGCGATGCGCGTGCGCGACCCGCAGTGGAGCGCGAGCATCGCGGCCATCGTCCGCAAGGCCTCCGCGACGGTCGTGCCGATTTTCTTCGCGGGGCGAAACACCCTCTTCTTCAACCTCATGGGCCTGATCCATCCGCGCTTGCGCACGGGCCTGCTGCCGCGCCAGCTGGTGAACAAGAAGGGGCGCATCCTCAAGTTCCGCGTCGGGACCGCGCTGACGCAGAAACTGCTGGAGCCGTTCTCCACGGACGACGTGCAGCTCATCACCTACATGCGCTTCCGCTCCTATCTGCAGGCCGAGCGCGAGACGCACCGCACGCGCCGCTTCATCACCCTGCACCCGCAGCCGATGCCGCCCGAGCCGATCGTCGCGCCCGTGCCGTCCGAGACGCTCGCGAAGGAGATACAGGCCCTCCCCGAGACGTGCAAGCTCGTGGCCGCCGGCGACTTCGAGGTCTTCATCGCCCCGGCGCAGCAGATACCCGCGTGCGTGCGCGAGATCGGCCGCTTGCGCGAGGTCACGTTCCGCGCCGTCGGCGAAGGCACGAACAACGAGATCGACCTCGACGCGTTCGACCCGTACTATATGCACCTGGTGATGTGGAACACCGTGCGGCAGGAGATCGTCGGCTCGTACCGCCTCGGGCTCACGGACACCATCGTCGCCGAGCACGGCATCAAGGGACTCTACACGCGCACCCTGTTCAAGTTCGACGCGCGGCTCATGGAGAAGCTGCCGCCGACCATCGAGATGGGGCGCTCCTTCATCCGCATCGAGTACCAGAAGGCGTACACCTCCCTCTTCCTGCTGTGGCGCGGCATCGCCGCCTTCATCGCGCGCAACCCCCACTACCGCGCGCTCTTCGGCCCCGTCAGCATCACCAACGAATACCGCGAGGCCTCGCGCTGCATGATCCTCGCCTCCATGCGCCAGACGTGCATGGACGAGGAGCTCGCGCCGCTCGTCAAGCCCAAGTTCCCGCCGCGCCCGCCGCGCCGCGCCGAGTGGTCGCTGAAAGAATACCGCTACCTGCTCAACGACATCGAGCACGTCGCCGAGTACGTCTCCGAGATCGAGCCAGACGGCAAGGACATCCCCGTGCTCCTGCGCCAGTACCTCAAGCTCGGCGGCCGCCTGCTCTCGTTCAACGTGGATCCCGATTTCAGTTCCGTGGTGGACGGCCTGATCGTCGTGGACCTCGCCCGCACCCCGCTCAAGACCCTCCGCCGCTACATGGGCAACGACGCCGAGCCGTACCTCCGCTCGCATGGCGTCGCGCTGGAAACCACCGACTAAAGGCGAGGGGATGTTCGCGCAGAGACGCGGAGGCGCAGAGATTCTATCGTGTTTCAACTTTGTGTTGTCTCATGTTAATGTCTAGCCCCAACAGCGCGAAATCCCTTAGCGTAGGGCAACGTAACGTCCTTGTAATCAGGCATAAAAAAATGAAGCCCTGTAAGGGCGTAATCAATAGAAGGCCCAATTGTGACCCCAAGCTTTCGCTATATCACGCGGAGTGCGACCGTATTTACTTTTTGCATTCACGTCCGCTCCCTTGGATACAAGGAATTGGACGATTCCTCTGTTGCCCTTCTGTGCCGCATAATGTAATGGAGTCCAGCCAGCTTCGTCAGTGTCTTTGGCGATTGCGACCTCGAAGATGTCTCTTTTTAGCGGAGTCCCATCATCCGGTGTTTTTGCGTTCACGTCCGCCCCTTGGGAAACAAGGAGTTTGACGATTTCGATGTTGTTTTGCTCTATAGCCATACGTAACGGAGTCCAAGCGTCTTTGTACTTTCCGTTCATGTCTGCTCCTTTGGAAATAAGGAAATTGACGATTTCGATGTTGCCCACCCCTATCGCACTATGTAACGGAGTCCAGCCTTCCTGTGTTTTGGCATTCACGTCTGCTTTCTCGGAAATAAGGAGTTTGGTGGTTTCAATCTTATTGCCCTCTACGGCAATATATAATGGCGCGTAGTCTTTTCTGTTTTTCGCATTCACGTTTGCTCCCTTAGAAATAAGAAGTTTGATGATTTCAATTTTATCCGAATCCCCCCCTACCGCAAAATGTAACGGGGTACGACCTTCTCCATTGCTTGCATTCACATCCGCTCCCTTAGAAACAAGAAGTTGAGCGATTTTGATGTTGTTTCTATCTACCGCATAATGTAACGGGGTATGACCTTCTCCGTTACTTGCATTCACGTTCGCCCCCTTGGAAATAAGAAGCGAGGCAATCTCAATATTATTAATCCCTGTCGCATAATGTAACGGGGTATGGCCTTCTCTGTAGCTTGCGTTCATGTCCGCTCCCTTGGAAATAAGGAATTGGACGATTTCGATATTGTCTCGCTCTACCGCACGATGTAACGGAGTTTCTCCATCCTGTAGTTTAACGTTCACGTCCGCACCCCCGGATACAAGGAGCTTGACTAGTTCTAGCTTTCCCTCCGTTATCACATAATATAACAATGTCTCGCCGTCCTTTATTGTTACGTTCACGTCCGCCCCCTTATGAATAAGGAGTTTGGCAATTTCGTGGTTGTCTTTCACTACGGCAATATGTAACGGAGTCCAACCGTCTTTATCTTTTGCATGGACATCAGCACCTACGGAAATAAGAAGTTGGGCAATTTCGGAGTTACCTCCCCGTGCCGCATGATGTAAGGGGGTTACGCTGTCTTTGTCTTTTGCGAGTGCATACGCTCCCTTGGAAACAAGAAGATCAACGACTTTAGCATTTCCAGTTCTTACCGCAATATGTAATGGAGTAGAGCCGTCTTGTAATTCAGCGCTCACATCCGCTCCATTGGCAAGAAAGATATGGGCGGTTTCGATATTACCTTTCTCTACCGCAATATGTAACGGGGACTCGCCTCTCGTTGTCACAGCATTCACATCCGCTCCCTGGGAGACAAGGAATTTGACGAGTTCGGGATTGTCATCTTCTGCCGCAAGATGTAACGGGGCATAGTCTTTCCTACTTTTTGCATTCACGTCTGCTCCCTTGGAAACAAGGAATTTGACACTTTCGATATTGCCATGTATTACAAGGATATGTAGCGGAGTTCTGTCTATATCGTTTTTTACATTCACGTCCACCCCTTGGGACACAAAGTGCTTGAGGTATTTCAGGACACGTTGTTCCTCTCTCGTGTCAGCCTCCGCCAGATAGTACCTCAACACATTCCTCCCATGCTCTTTGATATATTTATCAACTTCCGCTTTTTCCGCAGGAGTAAACGACTCACCGCAACCGCTCAGAAAAGACATTGCCATGGCAGTGAGTGTCAACGCAAAAAATCCACATAGTATTCCGCGCCCGATATTCTGTATCATCTGTTTATTCATACTTCCTTGCTACTCCTTGCCCCAATTTCCCAAGACCCTTGTCTAGCTAAAGATTAAATTTATAACAGATTTTTGCACACGATGTCAAGCAAATCCTGTCCCTTGTTATTGAATGCAAGTATGGGATGTGCAACAACACAAGGCTGAAAGCCTTGCGTCCTTTTATTCAAGACTTACAGCCTTGAATATTTTACTCGCCGTTACGTAGGGCGTTGCCCTACGCTGTCATCCGCAAGGCCTTCGGCCTTGTCACATCCCAGAGGGATGTGTCTCTCGGCAGAAAACGCGGGAGAAAAAAATCATGGCATCCCGTCAGGATACCCCTGCCGAGAGTGGTATTCCTAACTGAATGCTCGCATCCCTTGTTTTTATGTGTAACAGGGAGTTTTCCCTTTGCATAATTTTCCCGGCAGGGCTATACTTGTGATATGTTTTTTTCGCTATATACTTTTTTGATTTTTGAGGGGAATAGAATTTTTGAGCTCTGCAAGGGCGTAATTAAATGGATGCCGCCCTTACAGGGCTTATTCCTTTACGCTTGGGCTCGTAGGGCGTTGCCCTACGCTATGAGATTCAGCCCTTTCAGGGCTAACAAGACCGAAAGCCCTCTTGCCTTGTTATGGAGTGCGGCGGCTCGCCGCCGCTTTTTGAACGGGGGCTTGTCCCCGTTTCTCGACACCATAATATCTTTTACGGCAGCAAGCTGCCTATGTGAAAGCGGCGGCAAGCCGCCGCACTCCATAAGGGCATCCTCCCAAAAAATCCTGTTAATCCTGTCAAAAAAACTCCGCGCCTCTGCGTCTCTGCGCGAGCAAAAAAATCCTGTCAAAAAAACTTTGTGACCTTTGTGCCTTTGTGTGAGACAATATCAATATGTTAAACCACCTCTCAGTCAAAAACCTCGCCATCGTTGAAGAAGCCGCCGTCGGGTTCGGGGGCGGGCTGAACATCATCACGGGCGAGACGGGCGCGGGGAAGTCCGTGCTGATGGGCGCGCTCGATCTGGTGCTGGGCGGGCGCGCGGATAAGTCGGCGATCCGCGAGGGCGCGGCGGAGGCGAATGTCGAGGCGGTGTTCGCGCTGGCGGACACGTCCGCCGCAGACCTCGTGCTGGCGGAGGGCGGCCTGCCCGTCTGCGAGGAGGGGGCGCTGCTCATCCGCCGCACAATCTCCGCCACGGGCTCAGGGCGCTGTTTCGTGAACGACGCGCCGACCACCGTGCAGACCCTCCGCAAGCTGGGCTGCCACTTGGTGGACATCCACGGGCCGTATGACCACCAGTCGCTGCTCGACCCCGCGTTCCAGCGTCAGGTGCTGGACGCTTACGGCCAGTGCGGCGACGCGCTGAATGCCTATTCGGAAATCTGGCGCGACCGCAACGCCCTGCGGCAACGCCTCGCGGAGCTGCAGGACGGGCTCTCGAACGTGGCCGAGGAAATCGACCGCTTGCAGTTCATCACGGACGAAATCACCCGCGCCGCGCTCACCGAGGCGGATGAGGAGGAGCTTGTCCGCCAGCACGCGGAGGCCGCGAACGCCGAGCAGATCCTGTCGCTCGGCACGGTCATCAGCAACGCGCTGACGGACGGCGAGTCGTCGGCGTTCGACCTGCTCGTGTCCGCGCAGGCGCAGCTTGCGGACCTCGCGCACATCCTGCCCGAGGCCGCCGAATGGAAAAGCGACACGCAAAGCGTGGTCACGCAGTTGCAGGAGATTGGGCGCGCGCTGAGCCAACGCCTGAGCCAGATCGAGGCCGAGCCTGAACGCCTCCAGCAGCTCGAAGACCGCATGGCGCTGGTGCAGCGCCTGAAACGCAAATACGGCGGTTCGGTCAGTGCCGTGCTGGCGACCAGCGCGAAGAGCCAGGCGCGGCTGGACGACCTCGCGACGCGCTCGGAGCAGATACTCGACGTGTCGCGGCAGATTGACGCGGCGACCCGTCTGCTGACGGAGCGGGCCGCGCACCTGACGCGCGTGCGCACCTCTGCCGCCGCCAAGCTGGCGAAGGCGATTGTCGCGGAGCTTCGCGACCTCGGTTTCTTGAAGTCCGGTTTCGCGGTGGACCTTGCGCCCGCCGAGCCCGAGCCGCACGGCGCGGACGACATCGCGTTCGGTTTCGCGCCCAACCCCGGCGAGCCGATGCGGCCGCTCCGCGCGATCGCGTCGAGCGGCGAGATTTCGCGCGTCATGCTCGCGGTGAAGGCCGTGCTGGCCGCGCACGACAGTATCCCCGTGCTGGTGTTCGACGAGATTGACGCGAACATCGGCGGCGAGGTCGGCCGCGCCGTGGGGCAGAAGCTCCGCCGCGTGGCGCAGACGCACCAGGTCATCTCGATCACGCACCTGCCGCAATCCGCCGTCTATGGCCACCAACATTATGTGGTCAGCAAAGATGTGGTGAAGGGCCGCACGAA
>Ga0082212_10000538_pt1 | contig 54381 bp, 47 predicted proteins | sample TergutNt197P3_FD_71548 | JGI IMG/M metagenome (GOLD analysis project Ga0082212, IMG submission 71548) | Neocapritermes taracua P3 segment gut microbial communities from Petit-Saut dam, French Guiana - Nt197 P3 | ecosystem: Host-associated > Arthropoda: Insects > Digestive system > Gut ...
AAGGGAACGACTGCTACAAGCATTTCAAGCTGGACTGCCCTGTTGTGATTCAACGGCAGCGGTTCAATTTGTAGACAGAATTATTAGGCGGGAATTACGGATTAAGGTTTTTTTCATGGCATATGAGTCTAAATCATTAAAAAAACTTACTCGCATCGCAAGTTAAGCATTTGCAAAGGGGGGCAAACAGGGCGGCAGTAGCTGTCGTGCACTCAATACTGGTGTGCAAAAATTGCCGCCCCCCGTTTTTGGTTTCACAGGAGAAGTAACAAAATTGATGCGTTTGTCCTTGAGGAAGGAAGGAGAGGGAGGGAGGAATTAACTTGCACATCTGAAGAAATTCGAATATAATATCCTTAATAAAGCTTAACAAAGACAAACGGAGGATAGAACAGCCATGGGACAACATTGTCGACGCACTAGACCTCGGCATCATGCTGCTGTACTGTGGGTTTGACAAGGATTCGCTGGATTGGGATGATTTGAGCAAGGTCAATGATTCCAAGGGCAAGCCTGTCACTGCGAAGATGTGCGACGTCAACGGGGACGGGCTGATCGACATGCTAGACTTGATCGACCTTTTCATTCATTATTCAAAATGATTGCGAGGTGAAAACCAATGGAGACAAGGGAATTGCTGAAAAAATCGCCGCTGATCCTTGACGGCGCCATGGGGACTATGCTGCAGCGCAGCGGACTTGCTTTGGGGGAGCGCCCAGAGGCGCTGTGCATGACGGACGGTGGCGCCATTGAGAAGATACACAGGCAGTACATAGAAAGCGGCAGCGACATCATTTACGCGAACACATTTGGGGCGAACCGCAGAAAGCTTGCAGGTTCGGATTATTCAAGCGCAGACGTTGTAAAAACAGCAGTCGGAATAGCCAAAAGTGCGGTGCGGAGAAGCGGCGCAGCAGTCGCGTTGTCCATTGGGCCTATTGGGGAGCTGTTAAAACCTGTGGGAGAGCTTGCTTTCGAGGAGGCATACGACGTTTTTAAGGAAATGCTCGTTGCCGGCGAGGAAGCCGGCGCCGATATGGTGGTCTTTGAGACGATGATGGATCTTTACGAGGTGAAGGCTGGCGTTTTGGCTGCTAAGGAAAACACCGGACTGCCCATTTTCGTTTCCATGACATTCGAAACCACCGGCAGGACTTTTTTAGGATGCCGCATTGACTCCATGGCATGCATGCTTGAAGGGATGGGCATCGACGCTATAGGCATCAACTGCTCCCTCGGGCCGGCTGAAATATTCCCGTTGGCAGAGCGGCTTGTCAGATGCACAGACTTGCCGGTGTTCATCAAGGCGAACGCAGGGCTGCCTGATCCCGCTACAGGGGATTATAGCGTTACCGCCGAAGAATTCGGAATGCAGATGAGAAGATATGCAGACATAGGGATCGGCATCATGGGCGGGTGTTGCGGCACTACGCCTGACTACATAAGGGAAATAGCCCACAGCGTGCAAAACGTGCAGCGAAGGAAAAGCCGCACAACAGCAAGCGCTGTGTGCACTCCGTCGAAAATAGTGGAAATAAAAGGGGTGAGGGTCATTGGGGAAAACCTGAACCCTACAGGGAAAAAGGACATCCAAAAGGCCATAACGGAAAGCGACATGGATTACCTTGTCAGCAAGGCCGTAGCCCAAGCCGAAGCCGGCGCGGACATCCTAGACGTCAACATGGGGATGCCTGGCACCGACGAAGCGCTGACAATGAGAAAGGCTGTCGAAGCAGTGCAGAGCAGGACAGGAATGCCTGTGCAGATCGATTCGTCAAACCCCAACGCTATCGAGGCAGGGCTGAGGGCATGCAACGGGAAAGCCATAGTCAATTCGGTTCACGGAACGAGGGAATCCATGGAGCGCATCCTGCCCCTTGTCAAAAAATACGGGGCTGCCGTCATAGGCCTGACCATTGACGAAAAAGGCATCCCACAGACGGCAGAGGAGCGCTTTGCCATAGCGGAGAGGATACTTGGCGAAGCCCTCAAATGCGGCATCAGGCGCGAGGACGTCTTCATCGACTGCCTTACGCTTACGGTTTCGGCGCAGCAGAGCCAAGCGGCAGAAACGCTCAAGGCGGTCAAAATGGTTCGGGAAAAACTGGGGCTCCACACAGTGCTGGGTGTTTCAAACGTTTCCTTCGGCATACCGAACAGGGAGCTGATGACGGCGGCATTTTTGCAGCAGGCGCTTGCCCACGGGCTTGACCTCCCCATCATCAACCCACTGGTCAAAGCGAATATGGACGCAGTAGCCGCTTTCCGCGTACTTTCCGGCGAAGACGAGAGCAGCATGGCATACATAGATAGGTTTTCAGGGCACAGTGAGACGGCTCCTGCCGAGAACAGGACTGAAAAAAGGGCTGGCCTTAAGGACGCAATTGCCAATGGGATGAAGGAAGACGCCGCAAGGATTGCCGCAGAGATGCTCAAAGAGAGGGAAGCACTGCAGATTATCAACGAGGAGGTCATACCGGCGCTGGATGCAATCGGGGACGATTTCGAGTCCGGCGCGATATTTTTGCCTCAAATGATCAATTCGGCGAATGCTGCCTGCGGTGCATTTGACGCCATCAAGGAGCACATAAACGCAACCGGAGGGGCCGGCTTTTCCAAAGGCAAGATCATAGTCGCCACAGTCAAGGGCGACGTGCACGACATAGGCAAGAACATAGTGAAGGTAGTGCTTGAAAACTACGGGTACGAAGTGGTCGATCTGGGGAAGGACGTTTCGCCGGAGACAATCGTTGAAAGGGCAATGAAAGAAGACGCAAGGCTTGTGGGGCTCTCCGCGCTGATGACGACGACTTTGGAAAGCATGAAAACCACGATTGACATGCTCAAGGAATCCGGCTGCGGCTGCAAAACAGCGGCAGGGGGCGCGGTCCTTACCCCGGAGTACGCAGCTGCAATAGGCGCCGACTTTTATGCAAAAGACGCCAAGGCGGCGGTGGACATAGCAAAAGAAGTATTCGGAGGGGTATAGCGAGCAAGCAAAAAACGCGCAGAAGCGCGTTTTTAGCGAAAAAAGCATTGGTGCGTACGTAATCAAAATATCTATTCTACGGCTACAGCATCATCTGTCTTCCCTTCAAGAATTTTTTCATACTCAGCGAAAATGGCGTCTTTGATTTTGTTTCGAGTTTCGGACACTAGCGGATGAGCAATGTCTCGGAAATCGCCCTCGCCCATTTTTCTACTCGGCATAGCAATAAACAGACCATTCTGGCCTTCGATGATTTTGATGTCGTGTACAACAAATTCATCATCGAAGGTAATCGACACAACTGCCTTCATTTTTCCTTCATCGTTGACTTTTCGAACTCTTACATCAGTTATCCTCATTACAAGATACCACCCTTTCTGCTGCAAATTATGCTTTTTGAGATGAAAACACTACCAGTAATATTATTATACACTTTGTGGCATTTTTTTACAAGTTTTTTTTATATTTTTGACACTTTTACCGTTTGGAATTTTCAAAATTTAATTCATCACCAAAATAATTACATCCATTTGATGTTTTGTGATATAATTATCCCATAAGCGGTACGGGAGGCACACGATGATTAACCTGCTAGAAATAAAACAGGTTCATTGCATAGGAATCGGTGGGATAGGCTTGTCTGCAGTCGCGGAGATTTTGCTTTCAAAAGGCATGACAGTAACGGGCTCCGACATGAACGAGAGCGACATAACTGACAGGTTGATCAGGGCAGGCGCACATGTTTTTTTGGGGCACCGGGCCAAAAACGTGGACGGAGCAGACATGGTGGTTTTTTCTGCGGCGGTGTCTCAAGACAATCCGGAGCTGGCAAGGGCGGAAAAACTGCAAATACCAATAGTAACGCGGGCAGAAATGCTCGGTGCGCTGATGGAAGAGTGCAAGAACAGCATCGCGATAGCAGGCACGCACGGGAAAACCACGACCACGTCAATGATTTCGCTTATTTTGGAAAACGCGAAGAAAAGCCCGACCATCCTTGTTGGGGGGAACTTGGGCGAAATAGGCGGCAACGTCAAAGTCGGGGGGAGCGACTATTTCATAACGGAAGCATGCGAATACATGGACAGCTTCTTGAGCCTCAACCCGAAGATAGAAATCATCCTAAACATAGATTCAGATCATCTCGACTATTTCAAAGACATAGAGCATATTGTTAATTCTTTCAGCAAATTCGCAAAACTAGTTCCGCCAAGCGGCCTTGTCATTGCATACGACGCGAACCCATTTGTAAAGAGCGTCATCAAGGACATCCCGAATGCTGTGACTTTCGGGCTGAGCGAAGGTTGCTCATACTACGCGACAAACATAACGTTCAGCGCATCTGGGATGCCTAGGTTTTCCGTGGAATCAAAGGGGACCCGCCTGTGCGAGGTGCAATTGTCAGTACCGGGGGAGCACAACGTCCTGAACGCGCTGGCATCATTTTCGTGCTGCCACGAGCTGGGGATAGGCATTTCTGACATCGTCCGCACACTTGAGAATTTCAAAGGGACCCAGAGGCGGTTCGATGCTGTAGGCATTACGAGAAACAACGTGAAAATCGTGGACGATTACGCGCACCACCCCACTGAAATAAGGGCAACCCTCGAAGCAGCGCAAAACGTGCCGCACCGGGAGATATGGTGCTTGTTTCAGCCGCACACTTACACGAGGACGATAGCGCTTTTTGACGAGTTTGCCGATGCTTTTGAGTCGGCGGACAAGCTGCTTATGGCAGAGATTTACGCTGCCAGGGAAAAAAACATCTACAAAATCAGCTCGAGAGAGCTTGTTAATGAAATAAAATTGAAATACCCCTTGAAACAGGCGTACTATTTCAACACCTTTGATGAGATAGCGGATTTTGTGGTGAAAAACGCACAGAGCGGAGATCTCGTCATTACCATGGGCGCGGGGGACATATACAAAGTCGCTGAAATAATTTTGGAGAAAGACTGGGAAATCTAAGAACGGATTAAATAAAAAAATATGAAAAATAGGAGGGAAGGGGTGTCAGTTTACAAAATGAAGAATGGTGTGTATCAGGATTTCAAGATTTTCGCAGGCAACGCCCATCAAGAGCTTGCAGAGGAAATCGCGTCAATTATGGGAAAGCCCATAGGAAAGTCAGAGGTGAAGAGCTTCAGCGACGGTGAAATTTCCGTGAGCCTGCTTGAAATAGTCAGGGGGCTCGACTGTTTCATTATTCAGCCTACATGCGGTCCGGTCAACAAAAATCTCATGGAGCTTTTGATCATGATCGACGCGATGAAGAGAGCGTCAGCAGGTAGGGTAGACGTGGTGATGCCGTATTACGGGTATGCGAGGCAGGATCGTAAAGCGAAGGCAAGGGATCCTATAACGGCAAAGCTTGTAGCCAACCTCATCGTTGCAGCCGGAGCAGAAAGGGTGCTTGCCATGGATCTGCACGCCCCGCAGATACAGGGCTATTTCGACATCCCGGTGGATCACCTGCTGGGGCTGCCCGTACTCGTGCAGTATTTCAAAAAGAAAAAGCTGGAAGACATGGTCATTGTGGCGCCCGACCATGGCAGCGTTACAAGGGCAAGGAACATGGCGCAGCCTTTCAACTGCCCGATAGCGATCGTGGACAAAAGAAGGCAGGGGCCGAACCAGTCCGAAGTCATGAACATTATTGGGGACATAGAGGGGAAGACGGCTGTGCTGATAGACGACATGGTGGATACGGCAGGATCCATTACAAATGCGGCAAACGCAGTCAAGGACATGGGCGCAAAAGAAGTGTATGCTTGTGCTACCCACCCTGTCTTGTCTGGGCAGGCCATTCAAAGGATAAGGGAGTCCGCAATAAAAGAAATGGTCTTGCTTAACACAATACCCGTGCCAAAGGAAAAACTGGACAGCAAAGTTAAAGTACTGTCTGTGGCGCCGCTTTTCGCCGAGGCGATGAACAGGGTGTTTGAAAACAAGTCAATCAGCAAGCTGTTCGACTGAACGAACGGAGTCGGATTTGAAAGACATGTACATAATAGCCGGGCTGGGGAACCCAGGAAGGCGCTACGAAAACACGAGGCACAACCTCGGGTTCATAACGGTCGACCTGCTTGCTAAGGGAAACGGCATCAAAGTCAACAAAATAAAGCACAAGGCCCTTGTCGGGGAAGGCACCGTCTCCGGCCGGAATGTGCTGCTCCTGAAACCGCAGACTTACATGAACCTTTCTGGGGAATCCATACGCGAAGCGCTTGACTACTACAAGATTGACATTGAAAACCTGCTGGTGGTCTACGATGACATCGACATTCCCGCCGGGCAAATAAGGGTCAGGAGGAAAGGCAGCGCAGGGACGCACAACGGTATGCGGTCAGTCATTTATCAGATACAGACGGATTTGTTTCCAAGGGTGCGCATCGGGATCGGCGGCAGCCGGAAAACCGGGCTCATTCATTTTGTAACAGGTGGCTTTGGCAAGGAAGAGAAGGCAGTGATGGAAGGTGCTGTGACGAGGGCTGCCGCGGCCATTGAGGCTTACCTTGAAAAAGGGATAGAAAAGGCGATGGCGGAATTCAACGTGAAACCAAAATCTGCAATGGAAGACAAGGAAAGTGAATAAAAATAATATAATCAATTTATACGGCATTTCCGAAAACAGGATAGCGCCTGCAGCTGCTGAAATAGCAAAGGGGAAAAACTCTCAACTGCTGATAATAGTGCCGTCCGAAACAAAGGCAAAAAGGCTGGCTGTGGACCTGTCTTTTTTTGCGCAAAAGAAAGCGTATGTCATGCCCCCTGACGAAGACGTGTTTTTCAGGTACGATGCCAAAAACCACGACTTGCTGCACGAGCGCATCAGAATACTGAATGCATTAGCCAGCGGGGAGGAATGCATCGTCTGCGCCCCGGTTTCTGCTGCAGTCAAAAAGAACCCGCCGTGCCGCGTGTTCAAAATGAATTCAATAGGCTTGTCGCAAGGCCGCGACGTTGACGTGGAGGAGCTTAAAAAGCGCTTGGCCAAGATCGGTTACGAGCGTACGCAGCTCGTTGAAGCAAAAGGCGAATTCTCGGTGCGCGGTGGGATAATCGACGTTTTTACGCCGAATGCGGACAACCCGTTCAGGATTGAGCTCTTTGGCAGCGAAGTGGATTCCATCAGAGAATTCGACGCAGACACCCAGCGTTCGATTCAAAACCTGAAAAGCATAAGGGTGATCCCTTCGGAACTAATGGTGAACGACAACGAAAGCTTTGCTATGGCAATAGTGAAAATATCCAAGGAGTATGAAGAATTCATCGCAGAGCTTGAAAAAAGGGGGGATTGCAACCTCAAGCCCAGGATAGAGCAGCTTAGGCTGAGGAAGAGCCAGCTGGTGGAATTCCTGTCAAATTCCATCAACATCCAGCATATGGAGAACTACACTAATTACTTTTACGATTCGCCTGAATACCTATGGGATTACATGATTTCCGGAAGCGTCCTAGTGGACGACCCTGCGAGGATCGAAGAATACCTCGAGGCGAGGGACATGGAAAACAAAAATGATTTCGAGGCAAACCTAGAGCGAGGGCTGGTCATCCCGAAGGATTTCGAAAACTACGCCCAAAAGGCTGATTTCAAAAAGGTTTACGGCAAGAGCAGCGTTTATGTCTGCACTCCTTTCAAGAAAACCCTGCTCATTCCGGGTCGGGAAATCGAATACCGCCAAGTTGAGAGCAGGCAGACAGCAGTGTTCCACGGCAGGATGGGCATGCTGGAAGAAGAGCTGAAAAGATACGCGGGGTCAGGCTTTGATGTCACCATCGTCTGCTCAAGCGACGACAGGGCTGACAACATTGCGGATTTCGTCGAAAGGTGCGGCCTTTCGGGGAAGGTCAAGACGGCAAGGGGGACACTAACGGGCGGAATCGAGTTTCCGCTTGAGAAAGTCTGCTACATCTGGGACGGCGACATCTTCGCCCCGCACAAGGGCGGCAAACCGAAAGCAAAGAAGAAACTGTCAAACGCACAGGTCATCAGAAGTTTTTCAGACATGCAGAAAGGCGACTACGTGGTTCATGAAAACCATGGGATCGGGAAGTTTCTGGGAGTTGAGCAGCTTACGGTGCAAAATGTAAAAAAGGATTATTTGAAAATAAAATACGCTGGCGAAGACATGCTCTACGTTCCGGTGGAGCAGATGGACATAATCCAAAAGTATGTTGGGGCAGACAGCGAGTCGCCGAAAATCAACAAATTGTCCAGTGCCGAATGGAGGAAGACGAAAGCCAAGGCCAAAGCTGCAATCGAAGACATGGCAAAAGAGCTTTTGGAGGTTTCGGCAAAAAGGAAAGTGACGAAGGGCCATGCGTTCTCTGTTGACACAGCTTGGCAGAAGGAGTTCGAAGACGGATTTGAATACCAGGAAACTGAAGACCAGCTCAGATGCGTCGCAGAGATCAAGTCAGACATGGAGGAGAATTTTAAAATGGACAGGCTGCTTTGCGGCGACGTAGGCTTTGGCAAAACCGAGGTGGCGGCAAGGGCTTTGTTCAAATGCGCGGCAGAGGGGAAGCAGGCGGCGGTTTTGGTGCCAACGACGATTCTCGCCAATCAGCACTACTATACGCTCAAAGACAGGTTTGAGCCTTTCCCGTTCACTGTGGAGATGCTTTCCAGGTTCAAGAGCGACAAACAGCAGGACGAAATCGTCAGGCAGCTGAAAAACGGCATGGTTGACATAATCATCGGCACACACAGGCTGCTGTCGTCGGATGTGGGTTTCAAGGATCTCGGGCTGCTTGTGATAGATGAAGAGCAGAGGTTTGGCGTCAAGCACAAAGAGAAGATCAAGAAGCTTAAAGAGAGCGTGGACATATTGATGCTCTCTGCCACGCCGATCCCAAGGACGCTTCACATGTCGCTCACAGGAATCAGGGACATGAGCTTGATAGAGGAGCCGCCCGAGGAGAGGTACCCTGTACAGACTTACGTGCTCGAACAGGAAGACAGGATGATCAAGGAAGCCATAGAAAAGGAGCTAGGGCGCGAAGGGCAGGTCTTTGTGGTGTCAAACAGGATCCACGGCATTCACAAAACGGCGCACAAAATTACAGAGCTTGTGCCGGGCGCGAAAGTGGCTATAGGGCACGGCCAGATGAACGAGAGGGCGCTGGAGGATGTCATGCTGGATTTTATCGACGGGGGCACAAACGTCCTCGTGTCGACGACCATAATAGAATCAGGGATAGACATACCTAACGTGAACACGATAATCATACTGGACTGCGACAGGTTTGGGCTTTCGCAGCTGTACCAGCTGCGTGGCCGGGTGGGACGCTCAAACAGGATGGCTTATGCGTACCTCATGTTCAAGAAGGACAAGGCCCTGTCGGAAACGGCAGAGAAAAGGCTCAGGGCAATAAGGGAGTTTACGGAATTCGGTTCGGGGTTTAAAGTTGCCATGAAGGACCTTGAAATCAGAGGGGCAGGGAACCTGCTTGGGTCCCAGCAGCACGGCCATATGATGATGATCGGATACGAACTGTACTGCAAGCTGGTGGACGACGCTATCAAGGCACTGGGAGGCGAGGCTGTAAGCCTCGACAGGGAGGAATGCTCTGTGGAGCTGACTGCTTCTGCGTTCATACCTGAAAGCTACATCGCCGATGAAGTCCTGAAGCTCCAGATGTACAAAAAAATAGCGTCGATTGTTTCAAAAGACGACGAGATCGAAATCGTTGATGAGCTTGTCGACAGGTTTGGCGAAATACCAAAAGAAACCCTCGACTTGGTCAAAATATCCAGGATCAGGTCAATGGCAGAAACCCAGCGGATACTGAGAATACATGAGCAGGCCGGCAAGATAGTTTTTGATTTTGCCGAAAGCAGTGGTTTGAATGCAAGAATGCTGGTTGAATTGTCTGGAACCTACGGGCTGCGCCTGTTCATCCACGGGGGGGCGAAGCCTTTCCTCCGGCTTTCCTGCGGCAGGAACATGGGCCGGCTAGACGAAGCGGCGGCTTTCCTTGCGGCGATGGAGGGGCTGGCATGAACAAAAACTGGTTGACATCAATGCTTGGATATAGTATCTTTAAATAAAGAGGTGCTGCCGGTAAACGGTTGGCCCCGAGGTAAGTTATGAAATAACCGCCCTGTGGGACATATTTGGGCGGTTATTTCCTTTTATCCGAGCTTTTCAGATAGCTCAATATGCTCATTACGAGGCATGTCAAGCTGATCGTCAAGCCAATGACGCCTATTATTACAAGGCAGAATTGCATCAACTCTGAAAAAGTAACCATAAGCCCCTCCTTTCCGGAGGGCAAAGGGACCCTCCTTATACGAGGGCCAACCGCCTACCATTTCGGCAGCACCATAGCTATAATATAACATATATAGATATAAATGTCAAGTAAATATTACCAAACACGCTATTCCAACAAAAATTTATTGAAATCAAGCATAAAGCATTCAAACTGTGATATAATCAATCAACAACGACAACTCAATATTTGATTTTCGAGCCTGTTTGCCTAAATGCGATCACAGGGCAGAGGGCCATAGGGTATGGCGGGAAACGGCCATGCCTCCCATTTGGAAAGAAAATTTTATTTTTAATGTTTTTGCCTTTCCGTTTTTATGTGACGAAGGCATTTTTTACAGGCGTCTTTTCTTGTGGGGAAAGGCGGTTTTTATTGTTCAGGAGGTTATTCAAATGAAAACGAAAGTACTGAGACGAGAAAGCATTGCATTGCGGGCGTTCGCATTGCTGCTGTGCCTCGCTCTGGCAGTACCGCTGCCTTTGCAGGCTGTTTCGGCGGCAGATCCGGGCGGCATGGGCGGAAGCGCTGGAGGCGGAGCTGCATCGGCTGGGGAAGGGGCTCCGGTGCTGCTGGTTACCGGGCAGGACATCATCGCAGGCGGCACATATACAGCTGAAAACGTATCATGGGAGAAATCGTACACGCTGGATGAACTGAAGGCGTTCAGCGGGCCTGGACCGAATTTCTATTCGTCGGTCAACAGCTCAGGCACAAAGCGCATCTACATAGGCGAGGGCGTTGACGTGGCCTTTCTGCTGAGCCTGAGCGGATATGAAGCAGACAGTGGAGGCGACCTTGCATTTGTCGCGTCTGACGGTTACATCGCTTCATTCAATGGGGGAGTGCCTCTGAACAAAGGCCGCAAATACTTCCCCAACATCGGCGCATCTGTCGGCGAGGCAGACGATCCGGCTGACGCGGCAGCCATGCTGGCATGGGAAACCGGGTACGCAACCGCACCGGGAATTCCGGGGCTGAACACGACAGAAAGCCCGCTTAGGCTGCTAGTTGGGCAGACGGACATCACCAATCAAAACAACGGGCTTTTCAATCAGAGGGTAAAGACGGTGCAGGCCGGCGCTGTAATATCAGAGAAGCCGATTTCTGTGGCGGGCAAGGCCTACACCCGCGCCGAGATACTGATGATGCCCCGCGTTGCTGCAGAATACATGTACAGCAGCAGCGGCGGGGACAGGACGGACAGGGTGCGCGGCGTACAGCTTACGCAGCTTCTGGAAGATGCAGCAGGCAACTCGGTCTTGGAATTCCATGCGGCTGACGGCTATGCCGTGGACGCTACCGGCATGACAAAAGGCGATTTGGCAGATAAAAATGCCGTATTGGCATATGAATTGTGGAACGACGAAGCAAAAACATGGGAAGGTATATACAACACCGCGAAGAGCGGGCCGGAATTCGGCTATTTCAGGCTCTACATGGACGGCGAGAGGCCGGCTCAGATGATCGACAGCATCATCGTGAAGCAGGCATCGAGAAGCGAATACAAGCACGTCAGTTACGACGGCCCGCCTTACAAGCTTGACGCGATTACCAGCGCGACGCTGACTGTAGAAGGACCGGGGGTTGCGGCATCAACGCCAATCTCAGTGCAGCAACTGGAGGAAACTGCTGACGGCAACATTTACAAAGGCATATACAGTGATTCCAGGGGCAGTGGCGGCGTGGCTTTCAGTTATGAAGGCGTCAAGCTGCTGTCCATATTGGACGGCTTGGTCAATTCTGCCGTTCAGACACTGGACAGCAGCGTCGAAGTAGTGTTCAAAAACCGCTGGCGGCAAGAGACGGGGCGCATATCCTACTCCGACGTGGCATCAGCGAAGACTCCGCTCATCATGGCTTACGGCACAGCCAGCGCAGACGAGGCGGCGATACCGCCGGCGCCGTTCGTGTTTTCCATGGGAGCGGGAGAAAACGCCGCCTTGGGCAATGGGGACGGACCGCTCAAATTGGTTTACGATCAGGGCGAATTCCCCGGTTTGGCCGCAAAAACCCCGAAGTTTTCCAGCGTGGCGTATCTGTACATTGAAGAAGGGACACCGCCTCCCGGTTTCAAACATATGGAAGCCACGGACGACGCGTACAGCAACAAGGCCAACACGGAGTACCTAGTCACGCTGACCGGCGGCGCGCTGGGCCGTGAGGTCAGCTACACCGTCTCTGAGCTGGAGGCTATGGTCGAATACGAAAACGGCAAGCCAAAGGCTGACGGGAAAGGCCACCGGGACGAGTACGGGTTGTCAAACACAACTTATTGGTACGTAAACGAATACGAGGGCGTAAAGCTATGGGAACTGCTTACGGGCATAGGCGTTGACGCTGAAGAATTCAAGGACGACGACAGTACGCTGGTCAGCTTTTCCGCTTGGGACAATTACCAGATAAGTGCGGCTTTTTCCATGAAGCAGCTGGCGCATCCGGAACTGTTCTATTTCTACGAAAAATCGCCTCTGGACATTAGCACGGACCGGCCGACCAAGGAGCAGCTGGCAACCGCAGAATACCAGCCGGGCAATCAAGGCGACGACTGGACCGTTGACGGCAACGGCTATCCAGTGAAGAGAGGGTACCCGGTCCTATTGGCTTACGGCCTGAACGGCTACCCTTACGTCCGGGACGCGAACCTGCCGGGCTACAAGAGCGGCCTCGGGAATTCCGGCGGGCCCATGCGGGTCATCTATGGCAAGACGGACGGACTCAACCGTTCCAACCCGAATGCTATTGAAAACTATGCATATTTCTTCAACAACGGCTCCCAGCAGCTGCAGCGTGTTCAGGAAGTGTACGTGGGCGATTCTACCCGCTACTCAACCCACCTTGAAAACCCGGCTGCGGCATATCAAGACATGAAAAACACCCAGGCTTTGACTGTTGAGATAGTCAGCGGCGGAATTACTGTCCCGTATATATTTACGCTGGCAGAACTGGAAAGCATACTGTATGGGCCAGGCGTCAGCAAGCGCGACCGGGACAACGAACGCCGCAAAGAGAAAGGCTATTATTTCTATAAAGTTGCAGGAAACGGCGACCCGGTTGAAGACCTGTTTGAAGGGGTCAGCTTGGAGTATCTGCTGGCAGAGCATATCGGAATGCAGGGTTCGCTCGGCAGCGTGGAGCTTTACAGCGGCGGCAGCGCTGAGCCTTCTGCCACTTATAATCTGGCGGACATCGGCGGCAAAGGCCAAAACTCCATGCGCAATACAGGCGGCCTCGGGATGATGGTGGCGTTCGCAAAGAACGGCTACCCAATGGTCAGCGGCAGCGGTTCCGCCGGCTATGTGTCTGATGATTTGAAAACCGGCAAGACTATCAAGAACAGTGGGGGACCTTTGCAGTTCGTGAGGGCGCAGACCGCAGTCGAATACGAGGCGGGAACCATCGATAACAGCGACGCTGAAAAGACGTCTGTTGAAAATTTGACAAAGATAGTAGTCCGCCTTGATGCGGACACTTATGCGCATGTGGGCGCCGATTATGCGGGTTACGCAGCGCAAAACGTCCTGTTTTCCGGCGCGGTGGCGATCGAGGGCGGCGTCAGCATTAGCATAGGCAGCCTTGAGACAAGGCAGAGGTACATGGTCACCGGAGACTACATGGTGGGGGGCACGAACCGCACGTACCGGGGTCTTGATTTGCTGCGCCTCTTGAGCGACAGAAGCATTGGCGCCAGTGCCTTAATGAACGAGGTCACGGTTAAAAACGCCTATGGGCAGAGCAAGGCTCTGACGGTTGAAGAACTGGCAGCCAGCGGGAATAAGGTGATACTGGCATACGGCACAGCAGGGCCGGGAGGGGCAGCCGACGGCAAGCCTCTTGTACCGGGCAGCGACAGCATTGGCTTCGACCCAGCCTATCAGAACAGCGGCGGCCCGCTGCGGCTAGTAATTGACAACGGCGCTGAGCTCGAATGCATCAGCAACGTAAGCGAAATCGCAGTCGGCGCGGCGACGCTGGACGGCTGGAAGCACAACAGCGGGAACTTTGCCCAATACGCCGGCAACACCCTTGAAATAACAGGGCAAAACTTGAAAAACAACAAGATTTTTACTGTAGCTGACCTTGAAGCTATGGACAACATCGTCGTGTTTGACGCCTACCAGATGGGTGGACCCACGTGGGTTCAAGGGGTTGACCTTTTCAAGCTGCTTCAGAACATAGGCTTTGCAGGGGATATGGAAGCTTCGGCCTTTACAGCGAATTCAATAGACAATTATCCGATAACTTTTACCAGCACACAGCTAAAGGACGGCATCAACGAAAAACCGATCCTAGTGGCTTTCGGCCAAGGCACAAGTCAAACAAGCGGGCTGCCCCTCGTGCCAAATGACAGTTCTCCGGGCTATGACCCTAGCATCGGCAACGCCTACGGGCCTTTGCGGCTGGTGGTCAACGACAACACCGGCTGGTGCGTGAAATGGCTTACGGAAATCACGGTCGGCGCGGCAGGCGGCACAACGGAGCCAAAAGACGACTTTACCCTTTATCCCGGTGGGGAGAACGGCCTGCCCCAGGCTTCGATCCGCTCTGTCGCCCTTGACGGCGCAGGAGGTGCTTGGGTCGGCACAAACGGGGCTGGCATGGCTTATATTTCTGGCGCCGGCGAAATAACCGGCTATAGGGCGCCAGAGCTCAAAACCGACTATGTCACAGGCGTATCAATAGCAACCGACGGCAGCGTCTGGTTTACACAAGGTGGGAGCGTGGGGAGCCAGACTGCCCCACCGTCAGCCCACTTTGGGTTCGCTAGGTACAAAGACGGGGAATTCACTTTTTACGACAGCAAAACAAGCGGCTCCACCTTGGTCAGCGATTGCGTGTACGGGATAGACACCGATGCATACGGGAACGTATGGGTTGCCGCGCAGCACACGCTGCTATCAGGCGGCATGGAAGGCGGACTGACAAAATTCAACACTGCTGCGAATACATGGCAGACATGGACTATGAAGGACGGGCTGCCTACTGTTTCCGCTTGGGCCGTCAAAGCTGACGGCGCGGGCGGGGCATGGGTGACAACCTACCGCACCTCGAACGTAACGCTTGACTGGCCGGACGAAAGCTACGCCCATGTCAGCGCAGGCGGCGTTGTTGCGCCTTACGCTATTCCGGCGGGGAATGATTTCACATGGTCCCGTTCAGTTGCCACGGATCCTAGCGGCGGCACCTACATCACCCGCATGTCAGGAGCCCACGACCCTGAAAACGACGGAGGCTGGCTCGATTACATCCTGCCGGGTGGCGACGTCAGAAGCTACAGGGGCGACGACCTGATCCCAGACCTTAAAGCAAAGGGCAAGCTGGGCTTTTATCCCGAGATACGCACTGTGTTCGTCGACGGATCGGGGGGCCTGTGGCTTTCCACTAACGGGCTCGGCGTTTACAGATGCTCTGTATCGGATGGCGAAATATCCATAACCGATCACTATTCGTCAGAAACAGGCAGCTGGCCGACAGGGCCCTTCGACGATGTCTGGTCGATTAGCGTGTCGGCAGGCGGGACTGTGTTCTTCGGCAGCAACGGCGGACTGGCCTGCACGGAAGTGGCGCTCGCGCCTCCAACACCGACTGTTACCGTCCTCGACCCTCCGTTTACGATCAAGCAAAGCGGCAAGGCTGACATCGCATGGGTCATCGGCGGCAGCGGAAATTCCATCAAAAATCTGGCAGACAACGCCGGTAAGATAGAAAAGATGTTTATGTACGACGGCGCGGAAAGGAAAGTGCGAGGAGCGTTGCTCAGCACGATGCTTGCGGCTTCCGGCATCAGTGGGGCGAATGTTTTAGTCACGCTCAACACCACGGACGGTTTCCAGCGCGACAACTATAAAAATATTCCATTGGCTGATATAGCCGGGCAGGAGTATTTTGTCGCATATGACCTTTACAATCCTGAGACAGAAAGCTGGGACAAAATTGCAGATGTTGACAGCAACAACGTACAGGCGTCGCTGCGCATATACCGGAACTTCGACGCAGGTGCCAGCGGCAACAGGAACAACGAGGTCAAGGGGCTTAGCGGCATTACGGTCACAAGCTCGTCAACTGACCCCGGCACCAATCCAGGTGCGAGCTATGTAAGCGTGGGCGGAGCGACGCCGGAAAAATACGACTTCAAGATCATTGGATCGGTGGAAAAGCCAGTTTACTTCACAATAGAGGGCTTAAAAAACAGGTATTCCGGCCAAACCAAGGATTATTATTGGCTTAACAGTGCAGGGTCTACGGGCACAGATATTTTCACGGGTGTATATCTTGAGTCATTGCTGAAAGATGCTGAAATAGTAAAACTCAAGAACGCCGCTAGCATAAATATAGCAGCTATCGACGGGTTTAGCGGCAATTTCAATTTGGATGCAAGTTCGTTTGGCGTCTACGGAACCGCTATCGACGGCAATAAAATGATGCTGGCGTGGCGCGGCACCAATAGCAGGACTGACCGCAACATCGTTGACTTTAGCCTGCCACGGCTTGCTATTGGGCAAATGGAAGCGGGGCATATAAACAGAAGCAGCTGGATATCTGATATTGTGACAATTACCGTTAATTCTAGTCCGACCTCGAATCCGGGAGCGAAGGGCAACTATGCGCAAACCATAGAGAACCAAGAGACGCCGTTGGCGCTGATTATGAAAATGTCCACAACTATCAAGGCAGACACCGTAGTCCAAGACGGTGTGGCTAATGTAACAAATACTAAAGAATCGGTGGGAATTGCGTTGAATGAACTCAAAACCAAGGCCGATGGAAATGCTGCAACGACAAACCTGCTGCGGATAGATGCCACTGCTGAAGATGATGCTTACAAGACAGTATATACGCTGCCGGCCGATGCGCTGCACCTAATAACAAGTGATGGCAAAACAAACGTTGAGCTTGTTGCCAGCCAAGGGAGCATCAGGCTTAGCGCAGAACAGCTAAAGCACTTGGACAATGGCGGAAATAACCCGCTGATAGTCGAAATAGAAAAAATTGACGCGCATCAGGACGATTTAGCAGCAGTCAATATTGCAGTCCGAATGGGGAACACGGCTGTAATCGATTTTGGCGACGTGCTGTTGATGGTGGGCATGCCGTTTAGCCTTGGTGATTCGATGCAGGTTGAAAGCATTGTAGCCTACTATTTGGCAGAAAACGGAGAAAAGAGCCTTATTAAACTGGCAGCCTACGATGCAGGCACAAAGAGCATGAAGCTTGGCATCAGTCACTTGGGCGAATATTCCATCGGCTACAACCCGGCCACTTTCACGGACATCAAGAAGCATTGGGGCAAGAGCTCAATAGAATTCCTTGCTGCCCGCGATATCGTAAACGGACGCTCGGCGGATGCTTTCGACCCGGAAGGCAAAGTGACCCGCGCCGAATTCGTCAAAATGCTGGCGGAATCTGTTGACGGGATCGACGTTGCGGGCGCGACCAACGCCCAGTTCAGCGATGTTTTAGGCAGCGCATGGTATGCTGCATACGTCAATTGGGCAGCAAGCCTGGGAATAGCGCAGGGCAACCCTGACGGCACGTTCCAGCCGAATGGATTGATAACCCGCGAGCAGATGGCAACGATGGCCGAGCGCTTCATGCAGGCAATGAAGTTTGACCTTGCGGCAGTGCAAAATCCGGCGGGCTTCACCGACCAAGACCAAATAGCTTCATATGCAAAAGCCGCGATAAGCCATATGCAGCAATACGGCATTTTGAACGGCAACCCTGATGGGTCGTTCAACCCAAAAGGCACGGCTACCCGCGCAGAGTCGGCTAAAGTGATAAAGGTTTATATTGAGGGGGTGTTATCATGAATCGGTTAACGCGGTTGGCCTTTGCAGTTTTTGTTGTTGCAGCATTGCTTTTGCCCGCAGTTTCGGCAGCAGCCGAAGCCGAAACCCTTACAATTAAAGGTGATGGGGTCGAACATGAGGTTTCATTCAGCCGCACGGATTTTGAAGCGATGAAAGGCGCAATAGAGCAGCACTGCTATTCCCTTGCAAACAACTTCCCTACGGAAAAGACAGAATACATAAATGGGGTACCGCTCAAGTATTTGCTTGAGCAGGCAGGGCTTAAAGATGTGGCGCAGATGTTGACATTTACTGCGTCGGACGGGTACAAACGGGAGTTTACGGTGCAGGAGCTGCTTTATGCGCCTCGCTATTATTTTCCGCAAACTGGGGAAAAGCAGCCGGTTCCTGTAATAGTGTGCCTAAAAAGCAGCCCGAGCGGATTCAACAAGCTGGAAGCCGGCGAATTGAGGCTGGTCATGGGGCAGAGGGCCAGGGGTGAGCAGACAAACCCTTGGTTTGTAAGATATCTTTCCGTGATCGAAGTGAGCTGCGAAAAACCGGCGCAATGGCCCGCTGTGACGTTCAACAGGGTTTCGGAGCCCTTGGGCGTGACGCTGCAGTTGCTGCATGAAAGCAGCGACTTGGTAAAAATCTATTACACTACGGACGGCTCTGAACCGACTGTGGGCAGCGAGATGTACAATGTCAGCACCAGCTACTACCAGCCAGAGCTAAACAAGCCCCTGCTTATTGAAAAGACTACTGTTGTCAAGGCTGTTGCCATTGGTGCAGGGAAGGAGGACAGTGCGGTTTCTTCCATAACTGTGTCATTTGACGATGCTATGTTCAGCGACCTTGCCGGTTTTGAATGGGCAAAGCCTGCTATCGAAGCGCTTGCCGAACAAGGCATAGTGAATGGCGTGGGAGGTTCCCGTTTCGACCCGTCAGGCAGCTTGACCAGAGGGATGTTCGTAACCATGCTGGGGCGCGCACTCAGCTATGATGATGGCAAGGCGGCCATGCCCAAGGCGTTGCAGTTTCCTGATGTTGACTACGGTTCGTGGTACGGGCCGTATGTCCAGTGGGCGGTAGACGAGGGGATTGTAAAGGGATATCCGGACGGGACTTTCAAACCTCAGAATTTCCTAACGGTGGAAGAAATGGATATAATGGCGGCGCGAGCGTCCGGCACTGAACAAGCAAGCAGGGCGGCTGACTCGAAGAGGCGAGCCACGCGCGCTGAAGCTGCGGTTGCGCTGTATCAGTTGCTGCAGCCATAGAGGAGCGGCCATGAACAGGTATGTTTTCATTATAGCTCTGCTGACAGCCATGGCGCTTTTGTTGGCTGCCTGTGGAGGCAGCGCACCGGGTTCTTCCTCGGAAGTGGCGCAATCAGGCAGTGAAGGCGTTTCGGCAGTTCAAAGCATAACCGTTTCCGGAGACGGCATAGACGGGGAAGTTGCATTTACCTTAGCGGAGCTTTCCGCCATGCCGGGCGCAGCGTACGAGCATGTCTATTCTACGATCAACAACTGGCCTGTCGCGAAGTTTTACGCAGCAAGGGGGATACGCGTTTCGGCGGTCCTTTCAGCAGCAGGGGTGCTTGATACGGCAGAGAGCGTCACATTCCGCTCACGCGACTCATATGAGGTCACATTGACAAGGAAGCAGCTCATTGCGGACGCACAGTACTATTTCCCTGGAGCCGCCGAGGGGAGCGGGGACGGCGCAGAGCCGGTGGAGCCGATTTTGGCGTACGAGTTCAAAGAGGGCTCATCCGACATGGCCAAGGCCTTGCCCGAAGAGTTTTGCCTGATAATCGGGCAGCGCAACCACACGGAACACACGAACCCCGCTTTTGTTGAAAACGTCGGAGAAATAATCATCTCGGCCAAGCCGCCCGGGAAGTGGCAGCAGGCGGGCATATTCCCGGCGTCCGGGCGCATCCCGGCAGGGGAGAGCATCAAATTGCAGCATCCCGATTTAGGGCTGGTGAAGATGTATTACACGCTGGACGGGACGGAACCCACGGAGCTTTCTGCGATGTACAACCCCAGCACGTACCAGCCTGAGCTGAACAAGCCCATCGTATTCAGCGAAAGCGCGGTGCTGAAGGTGCTTGTTGCAGGTTTCGGCCGTGAGGACAGCGACGTAGCGGTGTTTGAGATTGAGGTGCAGTAACGGCGTCCCGACTTGACAAATAGCAGAATTGTAATATAATATGGGTATAGAACTACAACAATACGGAAGGTGATGTGGATGTTGAACATAAGGCCGTCTGCGGCGATACGTAAAAATTACAACGAAATATCCGAGCTTTGCAAACGCACAGGGGAACCGGTCTACTTGACTAAGAATGGAAACGGTGACCTTGTGGTGATTGACATTGAGGCATTTAGCAAACGCGAGAGCATGTTAAGGCTGAGGGAGTCGCTATTGCGCGCTGAGGAAGGCAGAGCTTTGGGAAAGCAAGGCTATTCAATTGACGAGGTCACGCAGATGATGAGCAGCGCAATAAGGGAGGTTGCCGATGCCACTCGAGGGTAAGGAATACAAAGTAATCATACAGGATCCGGCAGCAGAAATGCTGGTGCAGCACTCGCGTTTCCTTGCGCAGGTCAGCGAGACAGCAGCACAGAAGCTAGTTGCTGAATTTGAATTGAAAGCCAAGACACTTGAAACGATGCCGGAACGCTGCCCATGGCTATACCACCCGATGATTCCCGAACACAAATACAGGAAACTGATTTTTGGGGAGCGCTATATGCTGATTTTTCAAATTGTCGGGCAAACAGTGTTTGTTGACGCGATGGTGGATTGCCGGCAAGACTATGCATGGTTGCTGTAACAGGAGGTGTGTGGAGCTATGGTTGAAAGGGGACGCACCATTGCCGTGCTTGTGTTAATACTGGCGATGGTGTTTTTGTGCGCCTGCTCGGGCGGCACTGGTGTGGAGGGCAGCTACGATGCAGCTTACGAGGCGCGAGCCATCACAGTTGAAGGGCTGCCGGGCGGCACTGCCCTGATAACTGTCGCCGAACTGCGGGGGCTGCCGCAGCACGAGCTGGACGCAAGCTATCAGCGCACCACCGGCATGACTGAGAGTTTTCACATGAGTGGACCGTACCTCAGTGAAGTGATAGAGGCTCTCGGTGGCGACTTGGCAGACTACGCCGGAGTGGGCGTTGTCGGGCAGGACGCCTACTACTGCCTTGTGTCAGGCGAGGTGATCGCGTCGACGCCAGACCTGATGCTTGCGCTCACAATCGACGGGGAAGCCGTGCTTGACGAGGATACGGCACCTGCGAGGCTTGCCGTGCAGGGCCAGTTTGGGCCTTACTGGGTGAAGATGGTGGAGCGCCTGGTGCTCTATGAGGAGGTGCCTCAGAAGGAGATAACATCCGTATGGGCTTTTGACAGCCTGATTGAGGGGATCGAGCCCTACATGTACGAGTACTACGGCAGCAAGGACGCTTCGATTGAGCTTGCGCAGATTTTCTCGCGTTTTGACTATGTGGACAGCCATGCATTTTTCACTATGAAATCCGTTGACGGCTTCAAGAAGAACGAAGTGGTCAACATGGTGAAATCCCGGTATTACATCAAGTACGAAGGGGCGGACGCCCCAACGAACATATCGCCGTACATAAAACTGGGCATGAACGTACACAACATCGCGTGGTTTTCAACCAACGCCGACGCAGCCTTGTTCCTGGGTGAAATGATCAAATACATGGACGCGGAAAGCATTGGCGGGCAAAGCGGGATACCACTGAGCGAAGCGCTTTACGAGGTCGAAGTCAAGTCCCTGCAAGGCAAGGTTTTCGAGGTGCTGGGCACAGAGGGCGAAAAAACAACTGTGCCGGGGGAGGATTTGAGCAAAGGGGTACTCGCGCCGGGGCAGGGCGGCTCGATAAGGGTGCTGTGGCAGCCGGGAAGCGGCTACGAGGACATAGAAAACCTGCTGCGCATCCGCGTGGCTGGCGATGCCGCAAGGCAGCAGGATAGCGAAGCCGGCGAAGTCGTGCAAGAGGAGGAACCAGCATCCGGCACCGGCCCGTATTCGGTTAATGGCGCTGATGCGGTGCTGACCATGGGCGGCGACGGCGTCGCGAGCGAGCTCTATTTTACGCTGGACGATCTGAAGCAGATGAAAGCAGGGTATGCTGAGTACGTTTACTCGACGCTGAACAACTGGCCCACAAAGAGTTTCGCTGTTGCCAAGGGAGTGAATTTGGACTACCTCTTTGAGCTTGCAGGGATTAAGCCGAGCGCAAAAAGCGTGAAAGTTGAAGCTGCTGACGGGTACTACGCAAATTTCACATTGGAGCAGGTAACCGGTCCGCAGTACTGCTTCCCCGGCATAAAAAGCGGCAGCGCCGCAGGGGCTGTGCGCGTAAAGCCTGTCCTAGCTTGGGCATTCAAAATAGACTCAGATGATCTGGCGCAAGCGAGGGAAGATGAGTTAAGGTTTTTTATCGGACAGAGCAGCATTGACAGCACCAATACTGCTGCAATGGTAAATAAAGCTGCAAGGATTACCGTCAGCACAGCAGTGCCTGGCATGTGGCCTGAGCCTGTGTTCAGCTTCCAGGACGGGCGATTAACTGTGGGGCACGATTTTTTAGACCAAGTGAAGATACATTACACGACAGACGGAAGCGAGCCGACGCCGGACAGCCCCGTGTACAACCCGAGCACCACCTATTTTCAGCCTCAGCTGGCACTGCCGATTGAGGTCGTCCCGGGTATGGTGGTCAAAGCCTATGCGACGGGGTTTGGCCGTTACGACAGCCGCGTTGCAGAGTATGCAGGGCATGAGGCGGTGCGATATGCTGAAAAATAGGCTTGTATGTACATTAGCCATACTGGTTGCGGTATTTGCTCTATTTGCTGCATCTGGGTGCGGGGAACGGGCAGTGCCGGAGGCGGCTGGTGAAAAGCCCTTTGTCTTCCTGTTCATGAGCGACACTCAGGCTGACCCGCTAACAGGAGACTACAGCGGTTTTGAGGCGCTTCTAAAGAACGCGCTAAGCAAAGCTCCCAAGCCCTCGCTGCTGCTGCTCGGCGGCGACACCGTCAACGACGGCGCCAACGAAAGCGAATGGCGTGATTTTTTTCAAGCAGCCGGGGCATCTTTGGATGGCTTGCACGTTGCAGCCGCAGCAGGAAACCACGACAGCTCAAAGAACTTGACCGGGAAGTTTGAATGGCCGAAATCTGCACCTCAAATACCGTATCAGGGTTGTTTTTACTCGTTCGACATGGGCGGCGTTCATTTCACAGTGATGGACAGCAACATCATGGGCGCCGGGAATGACGAGGACGTAGAATGGCTAAAGGAGGATTTGAGCAGCAGGGCAGCCAGGGGAGCCAATTGGCGGGTCGCTGTCTGCCACCACCCGTTTTGGCCTGTGGCAGACATACCAAAGGACATTGCCCGCGCAAAGACCATGCAGGAGCGTTTCCTGCCAGTTCTTGAAGAGCACGGCGTCGACCTGCTGCTTGTGGGCCATCAGCACGTGTATTCCCGTTGCGTACAGGCGCATGGCCCGGTGCAGGTGATGGCGGCGTCAGGCGGCAAAGAGAATTATGCCCCTGCGGAGAAACCGTATATAGTAACCACAGCCGACGCCCCAAACTTCGTGAGGGTTTCGGCAGGCGCGGAAACGCTGGCGATCACAGCTTGCGACGCGGCGGGCGGAACGATTGAGGCATTTGAATTAAGCAAGAAGCGAGACTAAAAAAACCTTGCAAAAGTATACTGTTTTTGGTATACTTTTGCCATGAGGAATTATGATGCAATTTATGAATATGCGGTCGACAACTACGGGTTGATAACTTCCGGGGCGGCAAAAACACTCGACATATCGAATGTTGAGTTGGTGAAAATGGCGCATCGCGGGCGGCTCCGGCGAATCGGGCATGGAGTGTATCGGATTGTACATTACGTCCCAACGGAGTTCGACAAATATGCGGAGGCAGTTGCGCTGGTCGGAGGCGGAGCGGCAATCTATGGGGAAACTGTGTTGTCCATGCACGGGCTTGCGTTTGTCAACCCTGCTGTTATTTATGTGGCGGCGCATACCAGGATCAGAAAAAAGCTGCCGGCATACATCAAGGTTGTTTACATACAACAAAACAACAACATGGCAGCATATGAAGGGATACCTTCGCAAAGCGTATTTGAAGCCATATTGGCGTGCAAGAATATTGTCATGGCTGACCGTCTTGTAGAAGCGGTGAAAGAAGCTGAAAGGCAGGGGTTGATATCATATGAGGAAGCAAAAATTGCGAGGGCAAAACTGCGATGAGCGCTAAAATGCCAAATAGCAGACGGAACCTTGACATTGCAATTGACCGCGTATTTGGTGCAGAACAAAATCCGCTTCAGATACGGACATTAATTGCGAATACCATTATCGGCCAGCTTCTGCCGAGTGGCGTTGTTAAAGGCGGGAGCGCTTTGAAACTGCGGTATGGCGACAAGACCACAAGATTTACACGCGACCTTGACGCAGACAGAGCAGATGAACTCAAAGTATTTCTCGAACAGTTTGATGTAGCGTTGAAAGCTGGTTGGAATGGTTTTACCGGCAGAGTTGTCAGAAAAGAGCCCGCGAAGCCAAAAGGCATCCCAGGAGAATACATCATGCAGCCGTTTGAAGTCAAGCTTGCATATAATGGGAAGTCGTGGGCAACTGTTCTGCTTGAAATCGGGCACGATGAAGTTGGCAGCACAGAAACCTGTGATTGCTGCATTTCGCAAGATGTTGTCGCATTGTTTGAGCGGCTTGGGTTCCCTGCACCGAACCCGGTTGCGCTGCTTCAGACACATCATCAAATTGCCCAAAAACTTCATGCCCTAAGTGCGGTGGGAAGTGAAAGGGCACATGACCTTGTCGACCTGCAGGTTATCGCAAAATCTGAAGATATTGATCATTTGCTGACGAAAAACGTGTGCAAACGTTTGTTCGCATCTCGTGGACAGCAGGGCTGGCCGCCGACCATATCGAAAGGCGATGCATGGGATACGTTGTACAAAAGCCAGATCGGTGAACTCGATGTGTTTCAAAACGTCGAGGATGCAATTAAGTGGACGAACGGTCTAATAAAGGCGATTGACGAGGCAGGGACAGAATGAGGATGCGTTTTTTTATATTGCTGCTAACGCTAATGCTGATGCTGCTGCTGCCATGCGGATGCACCGATCAGAAAGCCGGGAAGGCCAGCGACGAGGAGCTGGGTGCGCTGGCGGCAGTGGCCGGCGTGCCTGCCACTGATTTTCTGGATGTTACGGGCGAAGCCCTAACCAAGGAACGTGCAGAAAAATTCCCGGCTGTGAGCTTTGTCCTGCGCACCGAAAGCGGGCTTTACGGTTTCATCAGCAAGCCGATAGCCTACAACGGGCCGGTGGAGCTTGCGCTGGTCATCGACGGCGCGAGCGGTGAGTGCCTCGGCGTGCGGATACTGAAGCACAGCGAAACCGACCATTACGTGAGGGACATGGAAAGCAGCTGGTTCACGGACCGCTTTGCCGGCAAGTCTGCGGCAGGCTATCTGCAGCTCGTGCGCCTTGAGGCGAAAAGCGAAAGCGACATAGTGTGCATAACCGGCGCGACTGTGACCACAGAAGGAGTCATAAACGGCGTGAACGCGGCGTTTGGCCTGTTTCAGGAATACGTGCGGCAGGAGGAGGCGCCGGCGGTGCCTTACATGGTGCGTTTCGAACCGGCGGCAGCCGGCGAGCCTGTTGAAACGGGCAGCTTGGCAATACGAGCTTATGGCGTAGTGCTTCATGAAATAACTTTGGAAGAAATAAAAGAGCTGCCTTCTGTCAGAAGGAGGATGAGCATTCGCTCATCCTCGGGCACCACCTCGCACAGCTTTCGGGGAACGCTGCTGGCAAACGTCCTCGAGCTGGCCGACCCTTCTATAGCAGAGGGTTACAAATGGCTGCGCACGGTTGGCGTCGACGACTACATGTCAGACATATCCATGGAGGAAGTGCAGATGGAAAACAACGTGTTCCTGATGCATGAGGACAACGGCGAGCCACTGCTAAGGAAAAACGGCGAGCCGGGGGCGATGCGGATAGTGGTGATCGACGACATGTTCGGGCAGCGCTTCACCAACTACGTATTGGAGGTGGTTCTGGAAGGGGGCGCGGAATGAAAAAGGCGCGGCTGATGACCTTGCTCTCAGGTTTGATGTTATTGGTTTTGCTGCTTGTCTCAGTGAGCGGGGCAATGCTTTTTTATGGCAGGACTGGGGTGGTGCTGGGCGTAAGCCGCGCTTCCCTGCTGCATTTCCACTTTCGTTGCGCACTGCTTTTCATCGTGCTGGCACTGTGCCACTTTTCATTGAATTTCAAGCAGTTCGCGTTTGGGCTCAAGAAGTTCTTCAAGGGGTGACATGGACGGTGCTAAGAAAAGATTTCTAGGGAAGTTCAGTTTGTTTGAGCTGATATTGCTGGCGCTCCTTGCCGCTGCCGGAATAGCGGTAAAGCCGGTGGCGGTTGCAGTGGCGCATATTGTGACCGGGCCGCTATTAATACCCGGCGGCGCCTTGGCAGGCGGTTTTTACATGCTTTTCGTAGTGCTTGGCGGCGCACTGGTGGGGAAAAGGGGGAGCACAACCCTAGTGTGCGCAATCCAGAGCATCGTCGTCCTTGCCAGCGGCGTTTACGGCAGCCACGGGGCTGCGAGCCTTCTTACATATACCGTCCCCGGGCTGCTTGTGGATGCGGTGTGGATGCTTTGCCGCACAAACGGGGGCTCTCTGCCCGCATGCTTCGTCGGTGGCATAACGGCAAACGTAAGCGGCTCGCTGCTTGTCAACCTTGTGTTTTTCCGCATGCCGCTGATCCCGTTGTTGTTTACGTCAGTTTTGGCGGCATTGTCCGGCGGTTTGGGAGGTATCATCGCGTGGCAGATCGTAAAACACTTCAAGAAACTGGACATATTCCCACATCTTAAGAGGTAAGCAAAGCCATGAAAAAACCTCAGGTCGCCATATTCACAACAATGACCATTCTGCTGCTGGCGGCAGCCTGCCTTTGGCTGTTTAACGGCGGCGGTTTGGCAGGGCCGGACACCGGCTCGGTTATCGCGTTCAAAGAAGGCGGCGAGACAGTTTCAGAAGCCGACCTGGGCTTCATCAGGGGTTTCGACAGCGCTACATTTAAAGCGACAATACGAAGCAGCGGGCAAAAACCCGCCGAAGCAGAATACACGGGCGTATTGCTCATGGACTTGCTGGACGGCATGGGCATATCCCTTGACGGGAAAAAACAGGTTACCGTCAAAGGCGCTGACGGGTACGCATGGGCAATATCAGTGAGCGAGTTTGACGAAAAGGACATCTACATCGCATACAAAATGAACGGCGAACTGTTAAAACCGAAAATCAAAAATGGGGACGGGCCTTTTCAGCTCGTCATACCGGGCGACTACTTTAGCCAGAGGTGGTGCAAATACGTTTGCGAGGTCGAGGTGAAATGAGGGTTTTGCTTGAAGCCAGAGGGCTGTCGTTTGCTTACAGCGGAGAATCCTATGTTTTTAGGGACGTGGGTTTTACTCTTCTGGAAGGGGAAATAATCGGAATAATGGGCGAATCCGGCAGCGGCAAGACGACGCTGCTGAATTGCCTTTCCGGCATCATTCCGCATGTTTACGGTGGAAAAATCGAAGGGAAAGCACTCCTGTTAGGGAAAGAAATCTCAAAGATGAGGCTGCCTGAAATAGCCACAAAGTTGGGCGTGCTGTTTCAAAACCCCGACACGCAGCTTTTTTCCGGCACTGTGGAGGACGACGTGGTGTTTGGCCCTGAAAACCTGTGCCTGCCGTGGCAGGAGCTGGACAGCAGCCTGCAAAAGGCCCTTGCCGCCGCCGGGATCAGCGAGAAGAGGCTATCCAGCCCCAAATCCCTGTCAGGCGGGGAAGCGCAGCTTGCGGCCCTTGCTGCGTCGCTGTCCCTCGACCCGGTGGTGCTGCTCTTTGACGAAGCTATGTCCCATCTGGACAAACTGGGAGTGGATGTTTTGCAAAACTGCGCAGTTAACCTAAAAAAAGAAGGCAAAGGCCTGGTCATCGTCGAGCATGACGCAGAGCGCTTAAAAATCGCAGACAGAATACTACGCCTTGAAGAAGGGCAGCTGAGGGGTGGAGAGATTTGACAGTTGACGCTATTGAATTCAAAAATGTGAAATTTGCATACCCTTCCGTCAGCTTCGAGCTGTCAATAAAAAGCCTCGCTTTGGACATGAGGCAGACAACCTTCATAAGAGGCGAAAACGGCAGCGGCAAGACCACGCTGGCAAGGCTAATGGCTGGAATCCTAAAGCCGCAAGAGGGGGAAATAATCATCATGGGCACACCGTCTTTTGCGCTTGGCCTTGGCGAAATCGGCAAGCGGGTCGGATACCTTTGGCAAAACCCCAGGCAGCAGCTTTTTGCTAAAAGCGTTATCGAGGAGCTGACATTTGTTGAGGAACTCAAGAACCCAAAGATGACGCCCGGCGAGAAGGCAGCCGCGAAGGAAGCCGCCATGGGCTGGCTGGAGTATTTTGAGCTTGCGCAGCTCAAGGACAAAACCTGCTACCACCTCAGCCACGGCGAACGGCAGCGGCTGGCTCTTGCTGCCGTAATTGCGTCGGGGGCGAAGTACCTCGTACTGGACGAACCCACTGCAGGGCTGGACGACAAAAGAAAGAGGGCGCTGGCGTACCTGCTGAAAAAGCTCAGGCTCGAAAACGGGACGGGCATGAGCGTCATAAGCCATGACGAGAAGTTCGCAGGCGAGTTGACAGAGCGCGTAATAACGCTCGCTAAGGGGGAGGTTTCTGATGAGCAAAGTTAAGGTAGACCCTAGGGTGCGCTTGCTCCTTGCAGTGTCGCTCACGACGCTGGCGGCTTTGTTCAACAGTTTAACAAGCCTGGGCCTGCTGCTTGCTGCCACCGTCTTGCTCTGCCTAGTCTTCGGCTGGGCAGGGATGAGTTTGCTGCGCCGGGCAAAATGGCTCTTGGGATTTTTTGTTCTGATGGCGATCCTGCAGAGCGTGTTCAACCCGTCCGGCAATGCCATTTTTGCTGTAAACGGGGCGGCGGTCCTCTCAACCGGCGGCGTCTTGCTGGGTGCTTGTTTCCTGTGCCGCATGATGGTCATCGTCTTTTCGGCAGGGATATTGGCAGCAGCGGGGAGCAGGGCGATGATCCAAAGCCTGGTTGCGCTTAAGCTCCCCTATGAATTGGCGTTTATGACGACTTGCGCGCTTTCGTTTATACCGATGATCGGAGCCGACATGAAGGACTCGGTCACCGCGCTTCAGCTCCGGGGGGTGGAGCTTGGCAAGCTGCCTTGGGCCAGCAGGCTTTCGGTTTACGGCTATTTGGTCATTCCTGTCCTTGAGGGCATTGTAATAAAGGCGAGGGAGTTGTCGTGCGCCATGGAAATGAGGGCGTTCCGGGCATACAGCAAAAGGACAAGCTACACGGTGCTTTCGCTCACAGCAAGGGACTATGTGATAATGGCGTTGACTTTGGCGGCTTTCGTTTTGGGATTATTCCTGTATTTTACTTGACAACACGTGTAATTTTTTCGCATAATTTTCCGTTGACTTTATTAAGATTCGGCGTATAATATAAGTGTACCGAGAGGTACGAAAAGCGGAGAACCCTGCCGTTAAGTGGGAGCCGAAAAAGCGGTGCACTCTACCATGAGTGAGAGTTAAAAAAGCGGTGTACCCTACCATGAGTGGGAGCTAAAACAGCGAAGGACCGGGTTTACCGGCTCTTTCTATTTTCGGGAGACGTAAATGCAGGTTTGAAATGAGGTGTTTATATGGCTAAGTATGTATACCCGGCAATTATTGAACCCAATGAGCTAAACGGATATTGTGTGAATTTTCCAGACGTTCAGGGCGGATATACAGAAGGTAAAGACTTGCCGGAAGTTATGGAGCTGGCACAAGATGTACTCTGTTTAACTCTGTACAACCACGAAATTCATAATAAAGAGATTTTACCCCCAACTCCGCTAAATATGCTTGGAGTACCTGAAAACGGGGTCGCTACGCTAATTGTATGTGACACGAGCTACTATAGGCGATACTTTGCTAACAAGCTAGTTAATAAGACAGTGACGATACCGGCGCAGCTTAATCTTGAAGCAGAGCGTGCCGGGGTAAACTTCTCACAGGTGCTGCGCGCTGGGTTAGAACAGGTATTGCATAAAAAAAGCTTGAAGGAAGCAAAATGAAAGTATTCTGTGTTTGCGGCGTGTCCGGATCGGGCAAAACGACCACGATTTCAGTAGACTTTAAGCGTGCTTTGTAGTAGAATATAGTTGCCGAAAGTGATCAGATTGCGTACCACTAAGAAAAACGGAGGTGCTTATATGAGCGTTGAGTTAAAAAACTACAAAAAAGACTTTGCTAAATATGTTGCCACTGCGAAGAAAACAGAGACTAAGGAACAGTCAAGGGCTGCTCTGATTAGAACCGGAATATTGGACAAAAAAGGCAATATAAAAAAAGAGTTTAAAGAAGTGTTTGAGTAATGTATTCGAAGTTGCCAAACTTAATTATTGCTTTTCACGGCTGTGATTTAAGTACATATGAAAATGTTGTTTTGAAGAATGAATCTCTTAAGTTTAGCAAAAACGATTACGATTGGCTGGGAAATGGCATATACTTTTGGGAATCAAATAGACAGCGGGCCAATGAATGGGCAGAAGAAAAAGTTTCAAGAGGACAGTATTATGCACCAGCCGTTATTGGTGCGGTTGTTGATTTGGGATTTTGCTTAAACTTGACAGACAGCGCATATGTCCCGATTTTAAAAGATGGTTATGAACTGCTAAAAATGAGATTGCAAAATGAAGGGAAAAAAATGCCTGTTAATAAAATAGGCAAAGATAGACTTATAAGAGAACTTGATTGTGCCGTTATTGAACAGATTCATGATTATAACCACAACACTGAAAAAAGGGAGTTTGACTCGGTTAGGGGAATCTTCATTGAAGGCGACGAGGTATACGCAGGCTCAGGTTTCAACAGCAAGACGCATGTTCAAATATGCATCAGAAACCCCAATTGCATTAAAGGCTACTTCAGTCCATTAAGCGAAAATATCAAATATATTTTGCCATAGCCATATGAAAGTATTCTGTGTTTGCGGCGTGTCCGGATCGGGCAAAACGACCACGATAGAAAAAATAATTGAAGAGTTGAAAAAGCGCGGGAACAGCGTAGGGTCCATTAAGGACATCCACGCGCAGAAGTTCAGTTTCGACACGCCGGGCAAGAACACGTGGCGGCACAGGGAAGCCGGCGCTGAGATGGTTGCTGCCAGGGGAATGGCGGAAACTGCGCTTATGATACCCAAAAGGGTTGAAATCCCCGAATTGCTGAAATGGTTCAGCCACGATTTTGTAGTGATCGAGGGCGGGCGCGACGAGGGCTTCCCCAAGATACTCACGGCAAGCAGCATGCAGGAAATCAGCGAAAGGCTTGACGAGTCGGTGTTTGCGGTTTCGGGCGTTGTCGCGGGGCAAGACATCAGCTTCGACGGGGTGCCGGTCATCAACGCGCTGACAGACGCGGAAAAGCTCGTTGACCTGATCGAACTGAGCGTACAGGAGCACTGCGGCGCTGATTGGCACGAGGAAAGGCTGGCAAGCAAGAAAAACAGGGTTTTTAAAAGGCAACGCATTATAAATGGCCAAAAGCGCTTCGTGGTGGAAAAGGAAATCTCAGACCCGCGCAGGTTCCGCATTGAGTTTTTGATGTACAATGCGCTTCGCAACAGCAGCCTTCGGATACCGTATCTTTTGGACATTGAGCTAGGCAAAGGCATGCTTGTTTTTGAATACATTGACGGCGAGGTTGCATTGGATGCCTTGCCCGACAGGCACCATGCTGAACTGGCGCTCAGTCAAATCGCAATATGGATGGCCGATTTTTACGAGACGACTTATGAGGAATTTGACGAGCAGTGGATATTGGGCGACATCCATCTCAGGAATTTCATATACAACAAAGATTCCCAGACGGTTACCGGTTTTGATTTTGAGGATGCGAAAGTGGGAGAAATCGAACAGGACGTGGCAAGGATGTTCCTGTTCATAGCTACTTACGAACCGGAGTATTCCGCAAGCCACATGGAGCTCGCCGAGTATTTCCTCAGTGAGTCGCTGGCTATGCTAAATCTCGACAAGGGGCGTTTGCTCGAAGAGCTGCACAATGAAGCGGAGCACATGGCGGTGCGGAGGAATTGCACCATAGATGTTGAGCGCATAGTTCCAGTGGCAGAAAGGGCTTTCAGAAGGGTTTTCAAATGAGGCGAACAGCATTGCTTTGCATAGCCTTGGCGTTTCTGGCCATGGGCTGCACAGAAGCGGAAAATGGCGATAAAGATGTATCAGCGAGCAGCCTCCAATTGGACACCGTAGTCACCATAACCCTTTACGGGACAAGCGACGAAACGATTATTGAAGCAGCGTTCGGCGAAATAGACCGCTTGGAAAAGATACTGTCAAGGAAACAGCCGGGCAGCGATTTGGCTAGGCTGGCAGAAAGCAGCGGCAAAGATCTGATTGAAGTCAGCCCGGACACGATATTCCTCCTAGAGGAAAGCGAAAAGTATTCAAGGGAGACAAGAGGGCTTTTCGACGTGACCATAGGCCCGCTGGTTTCGCTTTGGGACATCACGGGCGATGGCTACTACCCCACCGACGAAGAGCGCAGGTCGGCGTACGCACTGGTGAACCATGATAAAGTTTTGACGAGCGGAAACAGGGCAATGCTCAAAACCATGGGAATGGAAGCGGATTTCGGTGCTATCGCGAAAGGGTACATAGCAGACAAAGTCAAGGCGTTTTTGATCGAGAAAGGCGTCGAAAGCGGCGTGATAAACCTTGGGGGGAACGTCCTTTTGATCGGAGGCAAGCCCGGCGATGGGCTTTTTCGCATTGGCGTTGAAAACCCCGATGAGGAGTCAGACAAAATCATGGGGATGATAGAAATCGCAGACAAGAGCCTCGTATCATCGGGGCCATACGAGCGAAACTTCACTTACGAAGGGAAAAAATACCACCACATACTAAACCCCAAGACAGGCTTCCCAGTTGACAACGAGCTTCTGCAAGTGACGGTTATTTCAGACGAATCCATCACAGGGGACGCGCTGTCCACATGCGCGTTCCTGCTGGGTCTTGAACAGGGGATGGAACTCATAGACAATACCCCCGGCGTTTCTGCAATTTTTGTTACCAAAGACAAGCAAGTCTATCTCAGCATGGGGTTCGGCGAAAAATTCACCATACTCGACGGTGAGTATTCGCTTGCGGGTGAACTCAGGTGATTAAGAAGGGCGACATAGTTTTGCTTGCGGCAGCACTGGCTGCCGGCGCGGTTGCGTTTGCCGTGAATGCGGCAGTGCAGGCTCCCGGGGCAATGGTAAAGGTGGTCTTGGGGCACGAGGTGTACGGAACATACGAGCTTGCAAAGGATCAAGAAATCGCCATTGACGCTGGAGATGGCGCATGGAACGTTCTCGTCATATCAAACGGGACAGCATCCATGAAGGAAGCGAATTGCCCAAACGGCGATTGCACCAGGCAGCATGGCATCAGCAGGACAGGGCAGTGCCTTGCCTGCCTGCCAAACAAAGTCCTCGTCAGCGTCAAGGGGGCTTTCGGTGATGAGTTTGACAGCATTGTGCACTAGGAGGATGGCGTGAGAGCAGGAGCGAGCGTGAAAGCGGGAGCAGCGAAAAAGGCGGCATACGGCGGCGTAATGACGGCTTGCGCCTTGATTTTTTCTTATATTGAATACCTTGTGCCGATAAACATCGGCGTACCGGGGATCAAGCTCGGGCTGGCAAACATAGTGACGGTCGTTGTCCTCTCTTGGCTGGGGGCAGGGTACGCCTTTGCGGTGAACACCATGCGGATTGTGGTTGCCGCGCTTCTTTTTTCAGGCGTCTTCGGCATGTTGTTCGGGCTTGCCGGAGGAACCCTGAGCCTAGCCGTCATGGTTCTTGCCAAGCGGACCGGCGCGTTTAGCATAGTCGGGGCAAGCATTGCAGGCGGCGTCGCCCACAACATCGGCCAGCTTCTGGTGGCGGCTGCGCTCATATCGAATTTCACGGTTTTGTACTATCTGCCCGTCCTGCTCACAAGCGGGGCGCTGACAGGGCTTGCGATCGGGATTTTGGCGCAAACCGCAACAGGGAGGCTGCCCTCCCTGTAATGCTACGTTGATTTCTATTCCTCTAATGCGGGAGGCCGTCTCGTGGCTGCGTCGCCGGGCAATGCCACTATTGCTACCCAGCTGCGCACTGTGCCGGTTTCGGGGTCTGTTTCCTCGAATTGAAGGGCAGCTGTTTTATTGTTGACGATTACTACCCTTTCATTGACTGCCGGAATGATTTCAGCCCCAAATTGGTTTATCAGCCCATAAAACATTGAAAAGTCGTCGGCTGTTTCCATCACGGCAATGCCGTCGCAAAAGTCAAATATTTCCGTGTAGTCAAACTTGGTGAGCCTGATCCCGTCATCAGACAGAAGCGCAAGGATGTTGAAATTGACTCCGTTGAATCCAGATTCCGGCTCATTGTATGCGACGTGCGTGTTTTTCCATTTGTAGTATCCCCTGTGATTTGGCATTATTGCCGTTTCACCGTATTTGTCGATCGTTTCAACACTCGTTAGCGTACTGCCGAGGCGCTTCAGCACAATCGACACGCCACCCTTGAAGGACCAAACTTCGTCGTACATGAAAGGGACGGCTGTATTTCCCTGCGTATCGATGAAACCAAACATACCGTCTTTTGAAACCGCAGCGAGCCCTTCACTGAAATCTTCTGCCGCTTCAAATTCGATCGGCGTAATTTTTTCACCTTGGGTGTTTATGAAGCTCGCCAGCCAGTCGTTTGCAACAAGGGCGCACCCGTCAAAAAACTTGCCGACCATGTCGTATTCAAAGGGTATGGCGACATTGCCTTTCAAGTCCAGGTACCCGTATTTTTCGCCATCCTGCGCAATTATCAAGTCTTCGTTCGCATACGAGACGTAGTCGTATTCGCGTGGGGTTATCCTGCTGCCAGAGTTGTCAAAAATTGCGAATTTTCCGTCCAGCTTCCCCCAAAGCATGCCGTTTTCCAACGTGCCAGCCTCTTCATAATCGCAAGGGATCACTTCAGTGCCCGATGTATCGATCATTCCCCGATAATACGTCAGCCTGACGCCTGAGTCTATCTCCTCTGTGGCTATGCGCGTAACCATGGCAAACCCTAATTCAAAGGGTGCAATATAGCCGTATTCGCTCATGTCGATCATTTCGCTGCCTGAATGGTCTATAAAATATTTGCTCCCGTCTAACTCGACACAGGCAAGCCCCTCCGTAAATATGCTTGCTTTGTCATAAATCAGAGGTATGACAACCGATCCGGTTCCGTCCATGAAGCCGAACTTTGAGAGCCCGCCTGCCAAAACTGCTTCGAGCAGGTACAACCCTTCGCCGGCGTCCTCAAACCTCAAGGACAGGCAGTCTATGCCGGGATCGACCAGTTCAGCCTTCAGCTCCCCAGGCTCAGCCCCTCCGGTTCCGCAAGCTGAGACAAGCACAAGCAGTACAACAACGAGAATAACATCGAGAATTCTTTTTTTCATTTCTGTTCCCATCCTTTTGAGCACTCTGCCATAATAAAACAAATAAATTAACCAATACAAGTATATACCGCAGTTGTTTGAGTGTAAAGGATTTTCTGTCTGCGCTGGCGCATTGCACCTAGGATGGCACCAACGATGGCACCAAGGATCATCATGGCGGTGCCAATTAAAAGAAAAAATACCATAAATTACTAAATTCCTCTTGACATTCGAGCTGCTCTATACTTTATACTAAAGTTAATAGAATATAAAAAAGGAGTAGATTCAATGAAAAAAGTATTTATTAGCATCACGGCGCTCGCATTGGCGTGCGCACTCGCCGCTTGCGGAGGGAACGGCGGCAATCCGGCAAGGCCGGACGTTAAATCAGAAATCGTACAGAATTTAAGCACAGAGGCACCAACGTTAATATGGGATGACAATTTCCCGTTGACAGCTGGCGACGACGAGCCGGCACCGCTTATCGAATGGATGAAAGAGGGCACTTTCAGTTTTGATTACCAAGCTGTCATTACATTTGGTGGGAGTACAACGATATCCAAAGGCCGTTTGTCCGTTGACGGAGACAATGTCTGCATCAACGCCGTTGAAGCGGCAAATGGCGGCACGGCTAAGGACAAATGGCTCATTTTCAAGGACGACGAGCTGTATGGCATTGAAGAAAGCATGAAGATGATTTTCCCTATGTCTTCCAATGGTTTATTTGACTCCGCCTTGACCCTCAACATGATAACCGACTTCAGAGGCATTGTGCATGCCGGAAGCGGAACCGGCGCAATCGAGGGTAAAACACTGCCCTATGAGGAATACACGATTAAAGACATAAGGCCGCTCCCCGAGGAATGCCTAAAGCCTGATGCAAGCGTCAAGTATTACATGGACGGTGGGCGGGTTTACGGCTTTGAAACCGATTCAAGCGGCTATTACGAAAAGAGGATCGTGATGATAGTATCGAACCCGAAGAACAAGGTTCCTGCAGGCGTGTTCGATTTGCCCAAGAATTACACTATGAAGAGCAACATATACGAAGAAATCCTAGGGAGATATATGAATGGCTATGATGATGACTATGACGACTATGACGATGACTGGTTCGGCTTAGACGACCTCGTGGAATTTATACAACAGTAACAGCCTCCGCGATGCCTCTTGCAAAAAAGCGCATAGCAGGTTATAATAACCGATAGTAACAGGAACAGGAGGAAGAGCCATGTATTTCAAAGACATAACCATTATTGACGAGGGGCTGGACGTCCGGCAGGGCATGCATGTCGGGACAGAGGGCGACAGGATCGCTTACATAGGCGCTAAGACGCCTAGCAAGGATTACGGCGACGTGTATAACGGAAAGGGTAAACTCCTGATGAGCGCTTTCTACAACGCCCATGCCCATTCGCCGATGACGCTGCTGCGGGGATATGGCGAAAACATGAGCTTGCAGGCTTGGCTCAATGAGAAGATTTTCCCCTTTGAGGAAAAACTCCGGGGCAGCGACGTCTACTGGGGCACGCTGCTTGCGATGGCTGAGTCCATAAGGTATGGGATAGTATCCACCACTGACATGTACTATTTCTGCGACAGCATGGCCCAAGCAGTGCTGGAATCGGGGGCAAAGGACAACATCTCAAGAGGCATGGTCAATTTCAGCGGGCAAAGCGTAAAGGAACTGCCAAGCTATGCGGAGATAGGGTGCCTGTATAAAAACTGCCACAACGCAGGGGGCGGCAAAATAAAAATTGACATGAGCATCCATGCGGAGTATACTACTAACCCTGAGACAGTTAGCGAGCTGGCTGCATACGCAAAGGAACTGGGGGTCAACATGCACCTGCACCTTTCAGAGACTAGCCTTGAGCATGAGGAGTGCAAGGCTAGGCACGGCATGACCCCGGCGCAGTATTTCAACAGCCTAGGGGCTTTCGACGCAAAAGCTACCGCAGCCCATTGTGTTTGGCTTGAGGGCGAGGATTTTGACATACTTGCGCAAAAGGGCGTGACCGCCGCCACATGCCCTGCCAGCAACATGAAGCTCGCCAGCGGGATATGCAACGTGCCGCTGCTCCTTCAGAAGGGAGTCAACGTGGCTATAGGCACGGACAGCGTGAGCAGCAACAACAACCTCAACTTCATTGAGGAGATGAAATTCATGGCTTGCTCTGCTAAAGTCAGGAATGGCGATCCAACTGCCGTAACTCCAAAAGAGGCAATACATGCTGCTACAAAAGCGGGAGCGGCCAGCCAATGCAGGGAGGACTGCGGGGCGCTGAAAGTGGGGAACAAGGCTGACGTAGTAGTTTTTGACGTCAGCCAGCCACACATGAGCCCAGTGCACGACATTTTAACAAACCTTGTCTACTCAGCGTCGGGGAGCGATGTTGTGCTAACAATGTCCGACGGTAAAGTCCTCTACAAAGACGGCGAATACAAGACAATCGACGTTGAAAAAGCCATGTTTGAGACGGAAAGATCCAGAGCAAGGATACTGTCCGAGCTCTAGCGCGATAGATTATTGGGGGTATTATGACGAAAAAATCCTTCATGCAGGGGGCAGTGGTTCTGGGCGTTGCAGGCCTGTTCATCAAAGTGCTGGGCGCGGTGTTCAGGATACCTCTTGCCAACATGATCGGGTCCGTTGGGATGAGCTATTATCAAAGCGCGTACCCTGTTTACGTTTTCTTTTTAACATTGTCGACGGCTGGGATACCTATAGCCATATCCAAGATGGTGTCCGAAAGGGTTGCAGTGGACAACCATAATGGAGCGAGCAAGGTGTTTGGGACTTCGTTTCTGCTGCTGCTCATCATTGGCACGGCTTCTGCGTCCATATGCTTTTTCGGCGCGGGGCTCATCACTGGGATGATGGACGTGCCCGAGGCGGCATATTCGATGAGGGCAATTGCACCGGCGCTTATGATAGTCTCTATGATGGCTGCGTTCAGAGGGTATTTCCAAGGCATGCAGAACATGAAGCTGACTGCGGTCTCCCAAAGCGTCGAGCAGCTGTTCAGGGTTGCGTGCGGGCTGTTCCTTGCGTATTACTTCATCGGGGTGCAACTTGAGTATGCGGCAGCAGGCGCAGCTTTTGGCGCCACTGCGGGCGCTGCGGCAGGCCTTGTCTGCGTACTTGTCATTTACTTGTCGAACAGGAAGCAGCTTGTGCAAAAAATCGAAAAAGCGGTAATTCATGAACAGGAAAGGACGAAGGACATATTGCTTAGAATTGTCGTAATCGCAGTGCCGATAACGATAGGAGCCGCCATTATGCCGATCATGAACACCATCGACGCCGGAATGGTCGTTCGGATACTGAAATCAGTCAGTTATGCGGACAGCGAGGCAAAGGGCATGTACGGCCAGCTTGCAGGCATGGTGGGGCCTTTGATCAACTTCCCCCAGGTGTTGACCCAAGCTGTCGCAATGAGCCTTGTGCCTGCCGTTTCAATGGCGCACAGGCAAAACGACACGGCGTTCATGCAGGAAAACATCAAGATGGGGCTGAGGGCTGCGATCATAGTAGGGCTTCCCTGCGCTTTCGGTTTCATGACGCTTTCAAAGCAGATAATGCTGCTGCTGTACCCACTGCAGAAGGCAGACGCCGTCAGCGCAGCAGGGTGCCTTTTCATAATGGGGATTGGGGTGATATTCCTGTCTACAGTGCAGACGCTCACAGGGGTCCTGCAGGGCATCGGCAAGCAGCTCATCCCTGTGCGGAACTTGACCATAGGCGCAGCGGCGAAGTTTTTCCTGTCGTACAACCTGATAGCGGTTCCTTGGATTAACGTGAAAGGCGCAGCAGTTGGCACTGTGGCGGCTTACGTCATCGCGTCGGCTCTCAACATGATAGAAGTTCGGAGGCATACGGGCGTCAAAATCGATTTAGTGCTGACATATGCAAAGCCGATGTCTGCCGCAGTCGCAATGGCTGCGTCTGTCTGGCTTGCGAACAGGTTTTTCAATTTGTTTCTGGGGAACGCCCTTGCAACTGTTTTTTCAGTAGCGGTAGGCGGCGTAGCCTACTTTTTCATGGTGTTTGCGTTCAATGTTGTCACTAAAGAAGAAGTTGGGAGGCTGCCAAAAGGCAACAAATTAGTGAAAATAGTGAACAAGTTTGTGAAGTGAAGGGGGATGATGAATTGTGAATGAAAAACATGCCGCTGTCCGCGCCGAAAGCGCAACTCTTGAGGAAGCGGTCCAAAGGCTGGTCGCCATACTTGCGATACTGAGGAAGGAGTGTCCTTGGGACAGGGCTCAAACCCATGAATCCCTTAGAATTTGTATGCTTGAGGAAGCTTACGAGGTTTGCGAGGCCATCGATACAGGGAATTTCGACAACCTAGAAGAAGAATTAGGCGACGTCTTGCTGCAGGTCTTGTTTCACAGTGCGCTTGCAGCAGAGGCTTCAAGATTTGGCCTCGTTTCCGTCATCAACAGGGAATGTGAAAAACTGATAAGGCGGCACCCACATGTTTTTTCAAAAGAAAATGTTAAAAGTATTGACAAATCCATTGAGAAATGGGAAAATGTGAAATGGAAAGAAAAGGAGGGCACGTCTCACAGCGACAGGCTTGCAACGGTTCCCCGTGCGTTTCCTGCTCTTGTTAGAAGTTATAAAATTCAAGCCAAAGCTGCAAAAGCAGGGTTTGACTGGGATGATGTGTCGGGGGCTTTTCAGAAGGTCAAGGAGGAGACAGAGGAGCTTGCTGCGGCATGTGGTGTAAGAGATGACGAAAGAGTAGCTGAAGAGTTGGGCGACCTCCTCTTTTCCGTGGTCAATGTTGCGCGTTTTCTGGATGTGAACCCGGAGCTGGCACTAAACGCGACTTCTGACAAATTTATCAAAAGGTTTGCTTACATTGAAGGCGAAGCCACAGCGCGGGGCAACAAGTTGGAAGACATGACCCTCCAGGAAATGGACTGCCTTTGGGAAAAAGCAAAACTGAACGAGGGATGCAGGCATACCTGCAAGGGTTAAATAGTTCAATTTTTTTCATTAAGGAGGGTTTTATTCATGAATAAAGCAGAACTGGTTGTAAGTGTAGCAGAAAAAACAGGGTTGACAAAAAAAGACGCGGAAGCTTCTGTAAACGCGTTTGTTGCAAGCGTTGAAGGTGCCCTCGTCAAGGGCGAGAAAGTTCAGTTGATAGGGTTTGGTACGTTTGAAATCCGCCCAAGAAAAGAAAGACAGGGGAGGAACCCGAGGAAGCCCGGCGAGACCATCCAGATCGCCGCGTCAAAAGCCCCTGTGTTCAAAGCCGGCAAAGCACTGAAAGATTTAGTGAACAAATAATGCGGTTCAAGGAGTGCCGAAGCGCTCCTTTTTTCTTTTTTGAACGAGGGTAAACATGAGAGTTGACAAATTCTTAAAGGTGTCAAGGCTGATCAAGAGGCGCACAATAGCAAAAGAAGCCTGCGACAGGGAACGAATAACCATAAACGGGAGGACGGCGAAGGCCGGCAGCGAAGTGAAGGTGGGCGATCTTGTTGAGATACATTTTGGAAACAGCACTATATCGGCAAAGGTTTTGAAGCTGTCCGAGTCGTGCAGGAAAGAAGACGCTGAAACCATGTACGAAATCGTTGACGGCGGCTAAAGGAATTCCCTGATGTATTTTTTCTTAACTGGGTGTATGGCGTTTGGGGCTATTTCCGCAAGGGGCACCAGCACGAAATCCCGTTCGTGCATGTAAGGGTGCGGTATTTGCAAGCGCTCCGACTTGTATATGATCAAGTCGTATAGAAGGATGTCAATGTCAATGATCCTTGACCCCCATTTGGTGCCTGGTACGCGGCCCAAGTCGCGCTCAATCTGTTTGAGAGAGCTCACCAGTTCCTCCGGCTCAAGCCAAGTCTTCACTTCCAATGCGCAGTTCAGGAATTTAGGCTGGTTTTCGACGCCCCAGGGCTCGGTTTCGATGATTTGGGAGCACATGCCGGCTTTGAATCCGGAAGATGCGCAAATCCGCTCAACCGCGCCTCTGATATTCTTTTCCCTGTCATTGAGGTTCGAACCTAAAGAAAGGAAAACAGTGTGCCATCCGCGTTCCACTGTCACGCCAAGCGATTCAAAGCGGACGGGCACAGGCGCACTGGGTTTTTCAACTGCAACCTTCACGCTGTCCAGTTCTGGGTAAGACAATAGCAGCGTCTGAGCGATCTTATCAGTCAAGCTTTCAAGCAGGTTGAACCTGCTGCTTGTAACGATGGATTCAACTTGCCCACAGACCAGCGAATAATCGACAGTTCTTTCTAGGTCGTCTGCCTGACCGCTGACGGCACTGCCTAATGCCAGTTCAAGTGAAACCAAGAAATACTGGCCGGTTTTCTTCTCTTCCTCAAGGCATCCGTGATACCCGAATATTTCGATTTTGTCGATAAATATTTTCATTTGCAAACTTCCCTCACTACGCATTTTTTATTGCTTTCAGCATGTTGAGTACCCTGGCGTTTTCTTTGACGTCATGCACCCGCAGAAAAGCGACGCGGGCTGACAGCGCCACGTAAGCGGTGACAGCCAAGGTTCCTTCAAGCCGCTCGCCGACGGGAAGGCCCAAGGCATTGCCAATCACGGATTTGCGCGACGCCCCCAGAAGAATCGGGTGCTTTAGCTCTGCGAACCTTCGCAGTTCCTTTATTATGCACAGGTTCACAAGGGGCTCTTTCGCAAAACCAATACCTGGGTCGACTATTATTTTTGATTTGCTTACGCCGTGGGAACGGGCATGCTCAATGCAGCGCGAAAGGCCGGCTAGGACTTCGTCCACCGAAGACGCGACAGTGTCGCTGTTGTGTGCAAGGCAGCAGGGGACTCCGTATTTGGCGACGGTATCGGCCATTTCGCCTTCGCCGCGCATGAAACCCCACACGTCGTTCACCATGTCTGCGCCTGCGTTAAGGGCTTCCTCCGCAACCTTGCTCCGGTACGTGTCCACCGACAAGGGGACGGCGAAGCGTTTGCGGATTTCCCTGACAATGGGCACCACCCGCTGCGTTTCCTCTTCTTGGCTTACAATGCTATGGCCCGGCCTTGTTGACATCCCGCCAATATCGATGATGTCAGCGCCCTCGGCAACCATTTTCTCTGCCTGCGCCAAAGCTTTCTCAACCGTGCCGAAGCGGCCCCCGCAGTAAAACGAGTCAGGCGTGGCGTTCAGTATGCCCATAATGTATGTTTCGCTGCCTAAGTCGAACTCCCTGTTCCCTATTATCACGCAATCACCTGCAAAAAGTCCCTTGAAAAAGCGCCATCGCCTCGTCCCGCAAGCCTTTGTCCGACGCAAACGCACCGGTGCTCGCCATGCTTACCGTTGTGGACGACGTTTTCGCGATGCCGCGCATGCTTACGCAAAGGTGCTCTGCCGAAAGGGCTACGTGAACCCCTTTGTTTTTCACTTTGCGCGAAACCGCTTGCGCTATTTCGTCTGTCAGCCGTTCCTGCAGCTGCAGCTTTCGGGAATAAAAATCAACGATCCGTACCAGCTTTGACAGCCCTATTACTTCCCCGTCAGGCAGGTAGGCTATCGAAGCGTGCCCGAAGAAGGGGAGCATGTGATGCTCGCAGATGGAGTAAAAGGAAATGCCGCGCTCGGCTACCATGCCGCTTCCCTGCACTGCAAAGACTTTTGCTTCGATAGGGTCGCAGCAGCACCCAACAGCGGCAAACAGCTCGTTGCACATTTTAGCTATCCTGCAGGGCGTCTCCAAGAGCCCTTCGCGGCTTGGGTCCTCGCCAATCCCTTCAAGGATCAGCTTCACTCCTTGCCTGATCTTTTCTTCATCCTTTACTGCGGTTTTGATAATTTGTTCCACAAAAAAACCTCCTTTCTTTTTTGCATAGCAGGGCATAACTACACGAAAAATACAGGAGTTTCATTTTCTTCAATGTAGTAGTGGACGCGGCAGTGCAACGCAAACCTCAAAAGGGGCTCTTCGTTCATAGGCAACATCCCATCCTATGACACTTGACGCACAATGCCTACTCTACGCAATGTCTGATTATAACATTGCCGGACAAAGTTTTCAATGAAAATTTTTATCAATTGTGTTATACTTTCATATGAAAAGCAGTGATTTGAGAGGAGCAGTGAAGGATGGGCATAAAAAAAGCAAAAGCGCCTGTCGGTTGCTCGAACAGGCACGCTCATCTGACCAAAGTCGACGTCGAGAAGCTCTTTGGCGCAGGCTACGAGTTGACATTCCTGCGGTGCATTAGGCAACCCGACGAGTTCGTTTCCTGCGAGACGGTTGACCTGAAAGGCCCAAGCGGAACGAAAAGAGGCGTAAGGGTGCTTGGGCCTGTCAGGGAGACTGCGCAGATTGAAGTGTCAGTTACTGACGCCAGGAGGCTTGGCGTCAAGCCTGCTGTCAGGTTGTCGGGGAACGTCTCAGGAACAGACGGAATCACGCTTGTCGGCCCCTGTGGGGAAGTTGAGCTTGAAGCAGGCACCATAATACCGGCGCGACATTTGCATGTCAGCCCAAGTGAAGCGGAAAAACTAGGGCTTGCGGAAGGGCAACAAGTGTCTGCGACAACGGTTGGCGAAAGGAGCATTGTTTTCAACAATATTATCGTGCGCATTGACCCGCTTTTCACATTGGAGCTGCATCTTGACACTGACGAATTCAACGCTGCAGGGCTTGCGGTAGGGGATTCTGCGGAATTGTCTTGGGTAGGGCTCTAGAAAAATTCAACTGAACCCAAATGTAAAATCTGTGTAAAATGTTGACAATACTATTGCATGTAGCTTCAGTGTATGTTAAAATTGACACGGCTGTATGACTTGGCTTAGCGAAGGTACCAAACAATTGCTTTGCCCAAGTATTTTTTTGCTTGTATGAATGCGCTTGAATAGAAGCAATAATTTAAACTGGCTTCTACATCTTTTCTTCAAAGATGTATTGTGCAATAAAATCTTTTATAGGAGGGTTATCATGTATAACAGACACTACACCGGGAAAATCGAATTGGCAGTATTGGATACTGCTGGCACATTTTGCGACGGTCCCCAAGATCTTCGGAGCAGATGGCCGCTGGATGACTTGAGAGGGTGCAAAGCTCCTGTAGTACCGTTTTATGAAGCGCTGCTTGCACACGGGATTGACGTTCCATGGTCTTCAATCAGAAAACCCATGGGCAATTTCAAGCCGACTCATCTGAGGATGCTCCTTGAGCTTCCGGAAGTAAAGGAACAGTTTGTTGCGAAGAATGGCAGGGACTGGAACGAAGATGATTTCGACGCTATTCTGGCGACCTTCAGGCCACTGATGTCGAAGTACATCGTGGATCCAGACCTGTCAAAGCCAATAGAAGGGGCGCTTGAGTGCATTGCAAGGCTCAGGGAGGCGGAAATCTTGGTTGGCTGCGACACCGGGTATTATTCAGAAGACTCAAAGAGGCTGAACCAGTCCCTTGTAGACAGGTTTGGCATGAAATTCGACGTGGCGACAAACGCAGAGAAAGTGCCGGGCAGGCCATGGCCGTTCATGGTGTTCGACTGCATGCTCCAGGCATACGAGCTAACAAAGAAAGTCATCCCCGTAGAATCGGTAGTTAAAATCGACGACACTGCCGCCGGGATGAAGTGCGGCAACAACGCCGGCGCTTGGACCATAGGGCTTTACGCCACTGGGAGCAACACTTACGACGAGCTTGCGGCGTCAAAACCCGACTTCCTCATTCCGTCAGTGAAGTACGTCCCGGACATCGTTTTCTACGAGATAGAGCCGAGGCTCAGAAGAGGCGAGAGGCCGGGCCAGGGAATAATCGAAACCATCTAAAATCAACGCTTTATAGATGAAGAAAGGGCGTTCTTGCTAGAAAGAATGCCCTTCCCCATGTAATTCAGGAGGTGTTATAAATGGGAGGTGTTGAAAAATCCACTAGCAAGGAACTGTACGGGTACGCTCCCGAGCAGTTCAAGAAATACAACAGCCGGATGTGGGTGGCGCTGTTTCTGTTTGCGCTGCTTTACTGCTTCCTCTACTCGGGCAGGCTGAACATCAGCACAGCGATCCCGATGATGGAAGATGAGATGGGCTGGACTACGGGCCAGCTGGGAATTTTAAGTTCGATACTCTTTTGGACCTACGGCTTCGGGCACCTTGTCAACGGGAGGCTCGGCGAAATATTCGGCATCAAGAGGTTCATAGTTGCAGGGATCATACTGTCGGCGCTGACCAACATCTGCATCAGCTTCCAATCGTCCCTAGTCGTGATCTGCATCCTTTGGGGGTTCAACGGGTACTTCCAGTCCATGCTCTGGTCGCCAGGCATGGCGTACATAGCAGCTTGGTGGCCAGGCGCGAAGAGGGGGTTTGCCACAGGGTTTTGCAACGCCTCGTCGAGCCTAGGCACGGCGGCGGCTTGGCTTGCCGTCACGCTGGCGTTCACCATCGCCCCGAACATGGGTTGGCGGGCCGCGTTCTCGCTGCCGACTGTACTGATGTTTGCCGCAATGCTTGTCTTCCTGATTTTCGCAAAGGGCAAGCCGGAAGACGTGGGGCTGCCCCCCTACAAAGAAGAAAAAGTCAGAGAAGCGCATGAGGACGAACTTGTCAAGGTGGTGGAAGAGAAGGGCAAGCTGTACCCCTACGTGTACCTGTTCTCCCAGTGGAGGTTCTTCATCTGGTGCCTTATAGTGGCCGGATCGAACCTGTCCAGGTACGGGTTGCTGACTTGGATGCCCAAGTACTACATAAGCGAGCGGGGCATCGACCTGAAAGCAGGAATAGTCGGCCTTGTCATGCTGCCGCTGGGGATGGCGCTTGGCACATGGCTGGTCCCGTGGCTGTCTGACAGGCTTACGCCCTACAACAGGCTCCCTGTCGTCATAGCATGCGCAATTTTAAGCGCATGCACCGTGTTCATCTTCCCCAACATTGAATCCCAGACCGGGGCAGCAGCGGTGCTGTTCGTAGCCGGGTTTTTCATCTACGCCATAAACGGGCTGGTGTGGGCTTTCGCAACCGACATCGGCGGGCGCGTATTTGCCGGAACGGCAGCAGGGGTGCTGGACTGGGCGGCCTACATGGGCGCAGCAGTCCAAGCGGTGTTCTTCGGGTTTATACTGCAGGACGACAAATGGAACGTCCTATTTGTCGTGATCACCGTTGTCTGCTTACTGGTTGCAGTATTTGCATTTATCGCGACCCGGGGGAGGAAAGGATCGACTTCGCTCAAATAGCAGTTTAATTTAGCTTGCATACAGGGCTTGCGGGCGGTGCCCGCGATAGTAACTTGCGGACTAAAAAGGAGGAAACAATAAATGGAAAAAGTTAAAAGGAACGTTTTGCTCAATCCAGGTCCTGCTACTACTACAGACACAGTCAAGTACGCGCAGATAGTACCGGACATCTGCCCCAGGGAAAAGGAGTTTGGCGAACTGATGCTCAAGATGAAGGACGAGTTCGTCAAGATAGTCCACGGGGACCTTGACAAGTACGCTTCCGTGATGTTCTGCGGTTCTGGGACTGTCAACATCGACGCTTGCATCAGCTCCCTCGTGCCGGCAGGGAAGAAAATCCTGATCGTGAACAACGGCGCATACAGCGCAAGGGGCGCCGAGGTCTGCGAATACTACCACATGGATCATATCAACTTGAAGTTTTCCATTGAAGACGTACCGGACCTGGCCGTGATTGAAAAAGCGCTGAAGGACAACCCTGACGTTGCGGTTGTCTACGCGTGCCACCACGAGACGGGCACCGGGATACTGAACCCGGTAAGGGAGATCGGTGCGCTTGCGCACAAGTACAATGCAATTTTCGTTGTGGACACCACGTCCACCTATGCGATGATACCGATAGACATCGAAAAGGACAACATCGACTTCCTGATGGCTTCCGCTCAGAAGGGGCTCATGTCCATGACGGGGCTTTCCTTTGTGGTCGGGAACAAGAAAATCCTCAAAGAGTCAAAGGACTACCCGACGAGGTCCTACTACTGCAACCTGTACACCCAGTACAGCTTCCTTGAGGAAAAGGGCGAAATGCACTTCACCCCGCCTGTCCAGACCGTTTACGCGACGCAGCAGGCGATCAAGGAGTACTGGGAAGAGGGCGAGGAAGGCAAGTGGGCTCGCCACCAGAGGATATGGGCGGCTATCATGAAAGGGCTGAAAAACCTCGGGTTCGAGGATTTGATCCCGGTTGAGAAGCAATCCAAGCTGGTGGTGTCGGTCAGGTATCCTAACGACCCGAACTGGAATTTCACGAAGGTTCACGACTATTGCTTCGAGAAGGGGTTCACCATCTACCCAGGCAAAGTGTCCGACATCCCGACGTTCCGGCTGTGCTCGCTGGGCGCTATCGATGCGCCGGACGTGGACGACTTCTTCGTTACGCTGGAAGAAGGGCTCAGGCACAACAATATTAAGATTCCAATCCAATACTAGCCAGCATTGGTATAAAAAGGCGAAGCTGCCGTTGCCGAATGGTTTCGGCAGCCTTTTTATACCTTGACAGTTTTGGGAAAGAAAGGTAAGGAAAATACTATGTCAGAAGCAAAAAAAGTCAGCCGCACCGAAGGTGACGTGAACATAAGCGATTTGAGAGCAGCGTGGCAGGAGAAATTCATAGACGCTAAAACAAAGGAAATGCTGGACGAGGACGCGGAGTATTTTATCCACCAAGCGCTGTCAACGCCGTGCATGAACATGGTTTCCGGCGTGGAAGGGATATACCTTGTGGACAGCAGCGGCAGGAAATACATGGATTTCCACGGAAACAGCGTCCACCAGCTCGGGTACAACCATCCATACCTGCTCGATGCCATGAGGAAGCAGTTGGATGAGCTTTCATTTTCGCCCAGAAGGTACGCAAACGAAACAGCCACGAGGCTGGCGAAAAAACTGTGCTCCCTGATGCCGTCGAAATACAGGGTGCTCTTTTCTCCGGGAGGTGCTGAATCCGTCGGGATCGCCTTAAAAATAGTAAGGAAGGCAACCGGCAAATACAAGACGATTTCGCTTTGGGACTCATTTCACGGAGCTACGCTTGACGCTATTTCAGTGGGGGGCGAAGGGCATTTCAGGACAGGCATCGGCCCGCTTCTGCCAGGCTGCGAGCATGTTATGCCGTACAATTCATATCGGGGGCTCTTTGGCGAAGGCGTTGGGAACGCTCTGAAATACGCTGAATACATTGAATACGTATGCCATTGCGAAGGGGACATTGGAGCTATCCTCCTCGAACCAATCAGGTGCACGGACGTTCAAGTGCCGCCACCGGAATACTACAGGAAAATACGCGAGATATGCGACAAGTACGGCGTGGCGCTGATATTTGACGAGATTCCAACCGGGTTCGGGCGCACCGGAAAGATGTTCGCATTCCAAAACTACGACGTCGAGCCGGACATGCTCGTGCTTGGAAAGGGGCTGGGAGGCAGCTTGTTTCCGATATCCGCCGTGCTGGCAAAAGAAAAGTACAACGTGTGCGGCGACATATCCCTCGGCCACTACACTCACGAGAAGAGCCCCCTCGGGTGCGCCGTGGGATATGCGCTGATCGAATTCATCGAGGAGAAAGACGTGCTCGGCCACGTGGCGAAGCTGTCTGCGCTGCTGGAAAGGCGCTTGGCTGGGTTTATGGACAAATTCGAAGGCGTCGGGGACGTGAGGCTTATCGGCGCACTGTGCGGAATAGAGCTAGTAAAGGACAGGAAGACAAAGGAGAAGGACTTGGAAAGCGCTGAAAGGGTTTTGTACGAGTGCCTTGAAAACGGGCTCAGCTTCAAGGTATCCCAAGGGAACGTGCTGACCCTCGCCCCGCCGCTTGTCATAACTGAGGAGGAACTGGAAAGGGCGATGGATATTGTAGAATCTGCGCTGAGGAAATTCATAAAAATGACAATGTAATTGCATTATGACTTGAATACTAGATTCTTTTGTGATAGTATAATTAACGAGTACAAACTTTTTTTTGGATAAGGGGGATTATATTATGTGCAAAAGGCATATTAGTCTATTATTAACTGTTACAATTCTTTTATCAGTATTTTTCATTCCGGCTGCCGAAGCCAGCGCCACCAACGTCACTCAGAAAACCACAGCTGTTTCAGGCGGCATGTCCCATTCCATAGCGCTCAAAGACGACGGGACAGTCTGGACTTGGGGATCCAACCAGCAATGGCAGCTGGGCAGCGACGAAGACGTGGCGGAACAGACAACCCCCAAGCAGGTAGCAGACATTTCATTGATCACGTCCATTTCTGCCGGCTACGATTTTTCGGTAGCTCTTAAATACGACGGCAGCGTGTATGTTTTTGGTCCTGGTGGGGATGCGCCCATATACCAAGTGTCAGGTCTTTCCGGTATAGTTTCTGTTGCTGCAGGGCAGGCCGACGGGCTGGCGCTGGACAAGGACGGAGCGGTTTGGCACTGGGTAGTCGGTTACACACCTTCAAGGATATCAGAGCTAAAAAATGTCGCAGCAGTTGCGGTAGGGGGGAGGCATTTTCTTGCGCTGACCTCATCGGGAGAGGTCTGGACTTGGGGAGCGAATTGGAGCGGGCAACTGGGCAACGATTCCATGGACGATTCGGAAGTGCCTAAGAAAGTGGAAGGCCTAGTGAATATTGTCAGCATCGCTGCCGGGTATTCGCATTCTCTTGCGGTTGCCAGCGACGGCAGCGTATTCGCGTGGGGCTCAAACACATATGGCCAGCTTGGAGACGGAACCACAGAAGCCAGCCTGACGCCGATCAAGGTAGAGAAAATGGCAAATGCCGTCACTGCATCTGCCGGTAATGAGACGTCAGTGGCACTGACTGCAAAAAACGAGATTTACACATGGGGGTACGGGGAATATGGCCAGCGTGGTGACAATTCAGTGACTATTTCTGAGAAAACGCCTACGAAAATCGAAACCGAAGGCACCCCGGTTTTCATTTCCTCAGGCGTTTACCACAATTTCTACGTGTCGGACAACGGGAACCTGTATGCTTGGGGCAGGAACAGAAACAGCCAGATTGGCACCGGGAAGAGCTCAAACGAGTCGAAGCCGTGCAAGGTGCTTTCAGACATAGCTTGCGATGGCGTGTACAGTACGGACATCGTTGCGGGCGCAAGCAAATGGGCGGTTGCAGAGCTGTCCGGTTTGCATAAAATGAACATACTGCCTCCGATGCTGTGGGACAGGTACCGCGACAATGTCACTAGGGCGGAATTTGCGGGGCTGCTTGTCAACATGTACGAGTCAATCAAGGAAAAGAAGGTCAACTATCCAAGCAAGACGGATTTCCTGGACATAGACGAGCACACCTTCGAGAGCGAGATAAGGAAGGCTTTTGAACTCGAAATTGTCAATGGGGTTTCTTCGACGCGGTTCAACCCCGAAGGCGAAATAACCCGCCAGGAAGTGACAAAGATGATTTGCGCATTCATCGCTGTTATGGAAGGCCTCCCGATGCCAAACGACTTGCACAACCTTACGTATTACAAAGACGCCTCTAAGATTGCAGGATGGGCGATACCTTTTGTGGCGTTTGCCCACGACAATGACATCATGCAGGGGTCGTCAGGGAATTTTGACCCGCTCAGCAATCTGACGCGCGAGCAGACCCTTGCGATTATCTACAGGACTATTAACAAATACGAGTGGGTTGAATAACTTGCTGACTTAATAAACGGCAGCCATACCGGAAGGGGGACAACAATGTCTGATCGTTACAACATTGTGAGCCCGTGGGGCGGTTGGAGTTCAGTTAAGCTATTGGGGACGGGAACCTACGGGAAGGTTTACCTGTTTAAACGGGAGGAGTATGGCAGCACGTATTTCTGTGCGGTCAAGCATATTTCAATCCCGACGTACCAAGATCAAATAAACAACCTTTTTGCAGAAGGCGCTGCAGCGGGCGAGGCTGCGGCGCAGGTTTACTGCGATCAGCTGTTGGAATCATTCGTTAGTGAAATCAACGTCAACGTGGCGCTAAAAGGTCACACGAATTTCGTGTCCTATGACGACCATCAGATTTTCCCGTGTGCAGACAGGCCGGGTTACGACATTTACATCAAAATGGAATACCTTACAGACCTTGCAAGCCATTTGCAACAGCAGCCTCTTGCTTTGGCTGACGTTGTTCGGCTTGGCGAGGACATTTGCACGGCTATGTCGGTTTTGGATAAAAAGGGGCTGGTTTACAGGGGCATAAAGCCCGAAAACATATTTGTAAACAAAGCAGGCGACTTCAAGCTTGGTGATTTTGGAACCGCCAAATCTACTCAAGGACTGCTGGCGGGGGTTTCTGCGCAGGACGTGCTTGCATTTACAGCACCAGAGCTGGTTGGCGGCGAGAAGGGCGATTGCCGTGCGGACATCTACTCTTTGGGCTTGGTTCTGTATGCCTTGCTTAACGGCTTCCGCACACCGTTCCTCCCTCCGCTTCCCGTTCCTGTTTCTCATTCGGGGTACAGCATCGCGCTGGACATGAGATTGAAAGGGGAACAGCTGCCTTCTCCCGTCCGTGCAGACGGAAAGCTGGCTGCCATCATTCTCAAGGCGTGCGCGTTTGGTGCGGACAAGCGGTGGGCAGGCGCCGAGCAGATGAAGGAGAAGCTTGCGGAATATGGCCGTTCACTCAGCGACGGCGACAAGCAGGAAATAGTGTTGGACATCGCGGTTAAAGCCAACGAACCAGCACCTGAAAAACCGGACAGAAAGGATTTGCATACTGTTCCGGGCATTGTATACATGAACGCTGACACCGACAAAGGCGTAGGCGCCAGCAAGAGCGTAGGCGCCAGCAAGAGCGTTGAAGCACAACCAGACCCAGCAGAGTTTTACAGCGAGGAAAGCAACCGCAAAACGAAAACGAAGAAAAAAAAGGAAAAAAAGGAAACAAAGACAGCAAAGACAGCGAAGACAGCGAAGACAGCAAGAAAGCCTTCGCCGCTTCCGCAAGATGTCCGCAATTATGCACAGCGTGTGAAGAAAGCCCTTCCTATTGTCATATCATGCGGAGCCGTGGTGTTTTTGATTGTCATGTTGTTGCCATATCTTCAAAGCGGCATGTTTGGGAAGCATCCAGTGGATGTCCCCAGATACCCTGATGCAGAAGAAACGCCGGACGGGGCACTAGGTGAGGCGCCAGACGAGGCACCGGATGAGGAACCAGATGAGGTGCCGGGCGCGTCTGCGCCGATCAGGTTTGACGACCCTGCCATTGAATCGGCAATTCGGGAGCAGCTGCAGATTCAATCCGGTCCCATATACCCGGAAGACTTAGACAGTATTACCGAATTGAGAATAGAAACAGGAACTGTGAAATCGCTTCTGGATCTGTTTGCCCTGCCCAAACTGAAGATTCTTGGCTTGAAAAGCCAGCAATCATTCGAGCCATCAATTCTGGGCCAACTGAAGGGCCTAGAGGTTCTGAACGTATCCGAATGCTTTTTGACCGACGCTTCGTTTATTGGAAATTTAACCGAGCTTACCCACCTGGACATAAGCGACAATTATTTGACAAACATTGATTTTGCAAGCAAGCTTACCCACATCAAGTATTTAAACATTAGCAAAAACGCCATCTCGGACCTGTCTCCACTGAGCAACCTGACCGAGCTTGAAAAACTTGTGGCGGGCGATAATCCGGTGCAGGACTGGTCGGTAGTTGAAGACATCCCGGTTGTGATTGGGATGCCTGAACCAGATGTGGCTGAACCCTCGGCACCGGAACTCCCGGCAGCTGAAAAGCCGACATACGTGCCGCCTGTGCGTGAAACGCCACCTGAGCCGGCTGATTCGATTACACAAGTCACGTTAAACCATGCCAGCATTTTGCTGGACATTGGTGGAAAGGCCAAACTGACCGCAACTGTGCTTCCAGCAGATGCAAGCGATCAGGCGTTGAGCTGGACAAGCTCGAACACCTCGGTTGCCGTGGTTGACGCCAATGGAAACGTTACGGCTGTAAGCCCGGGCACTGCGCTAATATCAGTTACATGCGGTGGAAAAAAGGCAAATTGCAGCATTACAGTCAGCTGATTCATTGGCACCATGTTTTGAGAATTTGCGATGTAAAAAATACTGGAAAACAGGCAAAAAAAACAGTTGACAAGGGTGAAAAGGATGTAGTAGAATATTAGATGGCTCGCCAAACAGGGGCGGGCCGGTACCTTGAAAACTTCATAGTGCAGAAACAAACGTACAATTCCAAAAAGAAAATAATTCTGAACATGGAATTCGAAGCGCGAAGCGTAGAATCCAAAGAACCTGGTTTAAGGGCGAAAGCCATTAGATACCATCAAACTGAGAGTTTGATCCTGGCTCAGGATGAACGCTGGCGGCGTGCCTAACACATGCAAGTCGAGCGGGAAGCGGGGAAGCGAGATTTCGGTCAAGCGGAACTGCGGAGAGCGGCGGACGGGTGAGTAACGCGTAGGCAACCTGCCCCATGCAGGGGGACAGCCTCGGGAAACCGGGATTAAGACCCCATGACGCGGCGAGCGCACATGCGCCGGCCGCCAAAGATTCATCGGCATGGGATGGGCCTGCGTCTGATTAGCTGGTTGGCGGGGTAACGGCCCACCAAGGCGACGATCAGTAGCCGACCTGAGAGGGCGATCGGCCACATTGGAACTGAGACACGGTCCAAACTCCTACGGGAGGCAGCAGTGGGGAATATTGCACAATGGGCGCAAGCCTGATGCAGCA
>Ga0082212_10000539_pt1 | contig 54370 bp, 52 predicted proteins | sample TergutNt197P3_FD_71548 | JGI IMG/M metagenome (GOLD analysis project Ga0082212, IMG submission 71548) | Neocapritermes taracua P3 segment gut microbial communities from Petit-Saut dam, French Guiana - Nt197 P3 | ecosystem: Host-associated > Arthropoda: Insects > Digestive system > Gut ...
ATAATGCAGTACTGTCGAAAGATGTTGCAGCAAAAAACCAAAGGATTGCAGAACTGGAGCGTAGATTAGGCTTAAACGGTACAACCGTCAAAAAGTCTGCTCCCAACACTACCAAAGTTAAGGCAAAAAAAAGAGCAACGGTATATGCTTGATATAAAAATGCCTACTTAACCTCAAACCTTTCTTCAAACAGTTTTGCCAGTTCAAATGCCAGTCCTTGATACTGTGCGGGTACATACCGCTGTATGACCGGCGTTTTCAGTTCCGCGTACATTTTGCGCAGGTGTTGTTCCATTAACCGCAGTAACTGTTCGGTACTTTCCCTGTCTCCATTTTGCGACGCCATTTCGGAGAGTTGCTCCAGCGCCTTTTGATATTCAGCGTTGATTTGCGCCTGTATTTCATTGCTTCCGCCCTTGTCCGGGTGGTATCGAATGCACAGGCGCCGGTACTGCCGCTTCAAATCTTCGGGCGCTGTATCTTCGGTTACTGTAAAAAATTGCATATCCATATATCTTACGGTCTTACGGTCTTACGGTCTTACAATTTTACGGTCTCATTCTCGTACCATTCATAGCCATCGGGATACCCCATCAACTTGAATATCTCCAAAACATGTTCCTTCCGGAAACGCTGATAATTTTGCCAGCCCATATTTTTAAGCCGTTGCATCAGATTATCGTTGCCTGTTACTTCGCTTCTTATAGTGTTGTATGAAACATCCATCAAACTTGCCAAATCTTTGAACGAATACCTCATTTTCAATTTTCGTTCCATATTCCTTATGAATTTTTTTGCAAAATTACTCATATATTCGGAAAAAAAGTTGCCAAAAGTTGCCAAAAGTTGCCAAAAGTTACCAAAAGTTGGTAAAATTTACCAAAAGTTACCAAAAGTTACCCACCGTCAATTTTACATTTCACAACTTTGCGCTCTGTTTTTAATCAAAAATGTTTTGAATATTAAGGCAAAAATAGGAGTAGGACTGGCAGCAGTGGCAGCGGCAGTTGGAGGTTTTTTTCTGATAAGAAAGGGAACTTCCCTTATAGAAACTGCCGAAAATGTCAATGTCGAACTGCTTGGTCTGCCCAAAATTCACAAAATAGACCTGAGCGGATTAAAAATTTCGCTTGACTTGAAAGTTGATAATCCTGCCAGGGGGCGTTTGAGTTTAAAATTTCCTTCCATACGCGCATACTACAACCGCGCATTAATAGCATCTACCGCCATTAGCGACAAAACCTACGCCATCGAGCCTGTTTCTTCCGGTAAAATTTCAGGAATTATGATTGAGGCTTCCTACCTTAATCTTTTGCAAACTGCGCCCGCAATCGTTACCGATTTTATGGGACAAGGCACAAAAATCATTGACAAACTGGGATTTGACGTCATTGCAGAAGTGAACGGCATACCCTTAAAAGTACAGAAATTATGAGTTTAGGACTGGTAGATACAAGCGACCGCAAGGTACGTCCGGTTTCGGAACTTGGCAAATTAGTCAATTTCGGCAGTTTGCAGTACAGCGACCCGATAGTAAACCCTGACGGCAATGTGCCGGAAACGGTTGAACAGATGAAAAAGATTGTTCGCGAACATCATGCAGACGTAAGCAACATTGCCGACCGGCTTTACGACCCCAAACTATCGCGTTTTTTGCGCAATATCTTCGATTTCGTTATGACTTACGTCAAATACGAAAAGGACAGCGCCTTCAAGGAACAGTTGCGCACTCCGCTCCGCACATTGAGCGACCAGCGCGGCGACTGCGACTGCATGAGCATCCTTATCGGCTCTATTCTCTACAACATAGATTTTCATGTATAAAAAACGACCCTAAAATATCATGAAGAAGCTGTTGGATTGAAGATAATTTTTTTGTCATCCAACCAACTGTACTTTGTGCTCTCAGCGGTCTTAGTAAAATCGAGTATTTGAGGTAGTTCCCGTTTCTTTTTCAGTCCAATACGTATTACATCCGGTTGTATTTCTATTTCGCCGCTGTTAACGATAAATTTCTTGTAAATACGCTCATCCGACATGTGTTTATATCGCCCTAAAGACAATGCAAACAGACGATACAGATTATGTGCCAGGATGGACATTACCATATCGAAATCTACTTTTATCACCATAGAAGAAGATAGTCTGTTGAGATGAAAGAACTCGATTTGATTCGCTATTTCTTTTTCTACGAGCCACCTTCTGGAATATTTTCTGATTATGGCTTCAGCAGTCAAATCAAAATCATTTGTCAATATTATCGCGGGTTTTACTTTACCGTGACCAGTAATTATCACTTGACGGATAGTTTTTACTTTTCCCGTTTTATCGGTATATCCTGGCAGAGTAATATTTTTGTCACAGACTTTCAAACTCCTCTTTTTCAGTCCGCTTGCCTCTACCCGTACTGTTTTCCACTTACTGTTTTTAGCAATATCTTCCAGCATCTTCCCGCCTCTGCGCCGGATGGTGATAAATTTGATTTGCTGCTGGTCTAAAGCGGACAGGTTCTGATAGTTGGTAAATTTACTGTCGAAAACAAGATATTTCAAGGCGTTGCTATCTTGCGGAGTGGACTTGTAAAAATCGAGATATTCCAATACTACCGCCGATTCGCCTTTGTGCATAACATTGCAGTTGCCGTAATCAATGATTCCGCTATCGGGGTCTTGCGCCAGTACTGCAAGCATGCTTGAAAGCGCCTTGCCACGTTTACCACTCCAGTTGTTTTCTAAATGGTCTGCATCGCCCCAATATGGGATAGTGGTAAAATCGAGGTTAGTGGTATCCGACAAAAGTCCTCTACTACACCATTCCCGGTGAAGGTCCTTAAGAAAATCGAGGTTCATTTGTGTATCTACGCGGCTTGAGTAGGAACTGAACCATGCCGCCTTTGGCAGTACGTTCAAGCCGGCGAACAATCCCATCCCGCGATCCATGCACCAAAGGTCATCGTGGCTGTAACGCTTCACATCGGAAAGTTTTAGAGCAATGAAACAAAGTATGGATGACAGTTTGCTGACAGTTCGTGTGAAAGGATAGGATGAGCGCTCTATCAACTTGTCAATGCCATAATTATGGATGACCGGCAAGAACGCAAAAAGACCGCTATGAGAGGAATGAAATTTTTCCTCCCTGAACTCTAATTTTTCCGTCACGGGCGCCTTTATTGCGGGACTTTCCAACTGTTTTTTGGTCGCTGCGCTACGTCGGGGCAAACGGGCAAAACCCTCGCCGTTGAGCGTATTGTAGACTATTGCGTAGGAGGCATCGTAAGATTGTGAATTGACAATCCCGACTATCTCTTCTACAGAGTAGTTTTTTTTGCGAAGGGCTATTATCATCTCTTTGAGTTTATCCTTTTTGACCGGTTTTCTGCCAAAGAGAGCGTCTTTGAAGAAAAAGTCTTCGCTATGACCTTCTTTGAGGTATTTGCGAAAATCTCTTACCAGAGAGTAGAAGGAAGATAACTTATATCCGTGTGTATCTGCAACTTTATCGGCGGAGAGTTTGTTGACAAAAAAGTCGCGTAAAGCGTCGTATCGCTTCTGATTAGCGAATTTCTTAGAATTGAAATATTCTTCAGGTTTCATATTAGGGCTATATAAATATATTAAACAAATTTTCGCAAAGGTATAAAAATATTTAATACAAACAAAAAAAATGCCAAAATATCAATAAAAATAACATTTTTGATATTTGGCATTATATTAAGATTATATCTTTAGAATCGAAAATATGGCGATTACATCATTTTGTATGCCCTAATATATATAGTTGTTATGCTGCCAAAGGCTTGTCTATTATCTTGAATATTTGCAATATAGAAAATTGAAGTTGAAAAATATTAGGGCGAATAAAATACATGAAAATCTATGATAATGAAAAACTGTGATTTTTCGGGGGACGATCACAACTTATTGAATATCTACCATTTCTATCAATTTGTTTTTGAGTTTTTTTAAATCGGATTCCAATTTGTCGGCACGCGCTTTATGACATATGGATTTTTCCTTCCACTGATCACGACTTAGAGTTAATTCCCTGATCTTCTTATTTAACCGTTTCCTGTCCCGTGCATTTTCCATGCACTTACTTTTCCAATCCGTTTTTGACATATCTATACAAAATTTAATTCGCTGCAAAGATATGAATTTGGAACGAATATATTTTATAATATTTTAATATTTTCAGCAAAACGATAAAATAATTTCGGAGGAGACGGTAGAATGTGCAATAATATCACTTTTGTTCGCGGAACTGTACGCGTCGATTACGCATTTGACGGGAAGCGCGCCCTGTTTGATTTAATGCGGAACATAAACGGGCTGAATTTTGATTTTCCGTGCGGCGGGAAAAAAACGTGCGGGAAATGCAGGGTTAAAATAAAAGACGGCTTTGAATTTGTTTCAGAACCGGACGAAACGGAAAAAAAATTTCTTTCGGAAGAAGAAATCAGAGAAAATATCAGGTACGCTTGCATGTGCGAGGTTTTCGGGAATGTTACGGCGGAATTGATTTCGGACGCAAATAAAAATAAAATGGAAGTGCAAACCGAAGGGCTGAAAACAAAGACCATAACGCCGGACAACTTCAAAAAAATCGCGGGCGGGAAAGATATTGGAACGGATGTTTACGGCGCGGCGGTCGATATAGGGACGACGACGGTGGCGGTTTATTTGTATTCTATGACGACCGGCGCTTGCATAGGAGTCGCCACGGAAGAAAATCCCCAAAGAGTATACGGCGCGGACGTGATAACGAGAATCAACTACACGATCGAAAACGAGAACGGATTAAGCGAATTAAAAAGTCTCATACTCTCGCTTGTCTTTCAACTCATAAAAGAATTATGCGAAGAAAATAATATAAATCAGAACGACGTTTATCATATAGTTCTGACGGGAAACACGGTCATGCAGCATATCGCTTTCGGGTATCCCCCGAAAACTATCGCTTTCGCGCCTTTCACTCCCGTGAGTCTGTTCGGGTTTGACGTGACGCTGGGTGAATTATTGCAAACCCCTGTCGGCGTTGCCGACACCCCCTTTCAAAAGGGGGCTTGGGGAACGGGAATAAACCCAAACGCTGTTATATATTTCCCGCCGGCGTTCGCGTCTTATGTCGGGGGGGATATAGCGACGGGGATTATCGCGTCGGACACGGATTTATGCGATAATCTTAGATTGTTTCTGGATATTGGCACAAACGGAGAGATTGGTTTGATTGACAGAACGGCAAGAGCAGAGCCCTTGCCCTACGAATTTTTGTTCTGCGCGACTGCGGCAGGTCCGGCATTTGAAGGGGCGCATATAAAACTCGGCATGGCAGGGATTAAAGGCGCAATTAATAATATATATCTTGACGAATCAGATAATATAATATGCGAGACGATTGGGGATATTGCGCCCAAAGGCTTGTGCGGTTCGGGGATTATAGACGCTGTCGCTTTAATGCTTGAGCTTGGCGTTCTGGAAGATACAGGCAGGATTCTGGATAGCGACGAAATAGAAGAAATTGATGAGATACCCGAAAAATATAAAAAGTTCGCCGATAATCTATGCGAAACAGACGGCGAAAACGTGTTTGTGTTAGATTCTGAGCATAATATTTATATAACCCAGAAAGATATTCGCGAGATACAGTTGGCAAAAGCGTCTGTCTGCGCGGGTATCATGACGCTTTTGAATTATTGCGGTAAAACATTGGGCGAAGTTTCGGAAGTTATACTTGCGGGAGGTTTCGGGGCGCATATAAACAAAAAAAGCGCGTGTAAAATCGGCTTGATTCCGGGAGAACTCGAAGATAAAATAATAAACGCGGGAAATACTGCCGGGACAGGCGCGGTATCTGTCCTGCTCGATACTTCGGCGTGCGAACGCATAAACAAAATCCCGGCAATCTCGAAATATATCGAGTTGTCGGGTGATGCGTTTTTCATGGACGAATATATTGACAGAATGATGTTTTGACGTTTTGACGCGTAGTGTTAATGTCAAAGCCTCCCTTGCTAAAGGGAGGTGGCGCGCGAGATATTGCGTAGGTATTGTGAGATTGCGTTCGACCGCGTGACGGAGGGATTCCGTTCGTCTCCCCGAACAATATCAGATTCTGAATCCCACCACCGCTGCGGCGTGCAGGAAGTCCGGTGGACTTCCGAACATCCCTTTAGCAAGGGAGGCTGGGGAACAAGTTATTTTGACGTTTTAATCCCCGTAAATCAAATCCGATATATCCGAAAAAGCTTTTATGTCAAGTTCTTCTCCACGGATATTTTCGTTTCCCGTGATTTTTTTCACGATACTCATGATTTTTTCTTTATCTGTATTCAACCCCGAAACAAGAGCGTTTACGAGGGTTTTACGTCTTTGTTCAAACGCTGACTCTATGACTTTATACATCAAATCTATATTTTCAGGGGTTGCGATTGGTATATCATGAGGCGTTATTTGTATCACGGTCGATAAAACTTTCGGAGCGGGGTAAAAATTCGATTTTGATACGTTGAATATTTTTTTTGCCTCGCCGTAATAACTGATTATAACAGACGTTGCGTTGTAGTTTTTTTCGCCGGGTTTTGAGCATAATTTATCGGCGGCTTCTTTTTGGAGCATGACTGTAATGCCGTTAAACTTTACACCGCTTTTGATTAGCTTTAAAATCACAGGGGTTGTGATATAATACGGCAGGTTCGCGCAGACGCTGATTTGAGCAAATCCGGTAAATTCTTTTTGGATTAATTCACGCAAATCTATTTTTAATATATCGGCGTAAATAATTGTAGGGGACGGCGTCCCCGACGTCCCGCCGGATTCAAAAGTATCGTTCAATACCGGCTCAAAAGTCCTGTCGATTTCGACCGCGACGACTTTTTTATTAAGCGTGTAAAGAGCGCGGGTCAAAAATCCGAGCCCCGGACCGATTTCTATAACGCCGTCGCCTGTGCACAGTTCCGCCGTTCTTCCCAAAATTATAGGGTTTATCAGAAAATTCTGCCCCAGAGATTTTTTCGGGGTTTTATTATATTTTTCAAGAATTTTTTTAATTTGTATTAAATTTGACATATTTTTTTGGTATTATATAATAAATTATAATTTGTTGGTTTAATTATATAATATATGTGTTAACAAAATATTTCTATAATTTTTATAGAAGTTAATCAGAGGTAAATTTTATGGGTAATTTAAAAATCGCGTACAAAAAAATCCTTGACGTTCTCGAAAAAAACGGGCTTTTGGTTGAGCATAACATAGAAAATCCTGACGATGAAATTGAGTTTATCTCGCACGATTCGAGAAATATCGTCGATAATACTTTGTTTTTCTGTAAAGGTTCGCATTTTAAAGAAGAATATCTGATTGACGCCACCAAAAAGGGCGCGGTGTGTTATGTTTCGGAAAAAAAATATGATTTGCCTGTAGGGAACGTCGCCCCCGACGTTCCGCCGTTAAAAACCAACATAAATCCAAACCCGCGGACGACCGGGGGCGGTCGTCCCTACAATATCATCGTGAATAATATACGGCTCTCAATCGCCATTATCGCGCCGTTGTATTATGATTACCCGTACGAAGATTTAGAGATTATCGGCATAACCGGGACAAAAGGCAAAACGACCGTCGCGTATTTTGTCAGGAATATATTGGACGAGTATGTAAACTCCCCCCTGTCGCTGCGGCGACATCCCCCCTCGCAAGTATGCGAAGGGGGCAAAGAAAACTCCCAAGCCCCCTTCGTTTACGAGGGGGGAAGCGACGAAGTCGCGGGGGGAGTACGAGGAGAAAGCGGCGAAGCCGTCAGGGGGAGCGCGGGAGGTTCCGCCACAGCGGCGGAGGGAGCAAAAAAAATAATCGCGGCGTTAAAACCCGTGGATTTTTCAATGTCCGAGGCACGGCAGATATTAAACGGATTTATATATGTTCTCCCGTCGTCGGGGGATAAAATAAACCCCTTGGATATGCTCCAAAGCCCCCTTTTGAAAGGGGGTGTCGGCGAAGCCGACGGGGGTTTGCGCGGAGATGTCATGTCCGACCTCGAAAAAATATCAGCCGAATCACCCGATATTCCCGTATGCGACTGGCTTTTGTCAAAATATCAGGGACTTTCCCCGCTTGTCACGCGTGAAGTAGCTTATAAAGCGTCAAAATCTTTGCAGGATACTATGATTAGGGCAGGGGTTGTTGATAAACAAACTTTAAGATTTTATTTTAACGAACTTATCGAAAAAATCAAAAACAATGATTTCACTCCTGTTATGCTGTCGGACGAAAACAATAATCCTGTGGATTTTTCATACACAGATATAAGGCAGTACGGCAGTAAACTTGTAAGCAAAAATTTTGATTCTATGTCAGAACTTGTGGATTTTTATTTTTACAAAAAAGAATACGACAACAGAATACGGCAAAAATCACAGGATATATTTAAAGTTTTGGCAAACGCATCGTCGAGGTTAAACAAAAAAATAAAACTTCTCGAAAGAGAACTAAACGAGAGCAAAAACAAAGAAAAATTCAGAATATACGGCGATTTAATCACGGCAAATATTTACAGGTTAGAGAAAGGTTCGGAAAAATATTCGCTTGAAAATTATTACGACGTTTCAGGGGACGGCGTCCCCGACGTCCCGATAATTGACGTCGCAGTCGAGAAAAATCTGACCCCGTCCCAAAACGCCCAGAAGTTTTATAAAAAATACAATAAGCTAAAGTCGGCTGAATATCATCTGTCAAAACAGATAGAGTTAGCCGAAAACGATATAATTTATGTTGATTCTGTGTTTGATTCATTGACAAGAGCGTTGTCCGAGAGGGAACTGTCGGAAATACGCGACGAACTGACAGAAAGCGGTTTTATGAAATCGTTAAAATCCGGGAAAACGGGCAAATCAAATAAAAATAACAAAAAACTCAAGCAACTGCCAGTATCAAAACCCAACGAATATAAATCAACGAACGGATTCAGGATTTTATGCGGTAAAAACAACAAACAAAACGACGAACTGACTTTCAGAATCGCTTCAAAAAATGATTTATGGTTTCACGCGCAGAAAATCCCCGGTTCGCACGTTATATTAGTGTGCGAAAACACGGGGAGAACTCCAACTGACACAGATATAGAAGAAGCCGCAAGAATCGCGGCGGCTTATTCGAAAGGCAAAAACATGCCGCTTGTTCCGGTGGATTACGCATACGCGAGATATGTCAAGAAGCCAAACGGGGCAAAACCGGGGTTTGTGACGTACGCGAATTTCAAGACGGCAACAGTCAAACCGGGGGAACAATAAAACAAACTGGTAGGGGACGCGCCCCCGCGCGTCCCGCCGGTAAAATCAGAGATAATATAAAGATACAAAGGAGACTATAATTATGAATTTTAAAATATTAACCGAAAAATGGTGCAATTTGAACAATAACGCGTCGGTCATAATAGTAACGGATAACGAACAGGATTTTTTGGCGAAAGAAATCGCTGATGATATTACTGATAACTGCCGGATTATTTATTTTGACGCAAACGGGGATTTTATGCCGGAATTGCGGGATTTGCGTCCGTGCGATTTAATAGTCGCGCTTTTCGGGTTTGAAACTTATGTGGAAAAAGGCGCGAATAATTTTTTCTCGCCGTTCGATAAACCGGAAGGGGTATCGTCAAAATATGTTTTTATAAGATTGAGCATATCAAAAGAATCGCTTTTACAGGGACTTTCCACGCCTAAAGAAATGATATATGATAAAATTTCAGAATTAAGCCAATATACGCAGGGAAGCCGGGTACGCGTGACAAACGCCGCAGGGACAGACATATTTTTAACAATCGACGGGTTCCCGTCACTTGAAAGCGAAATCATCGAAGTTATCAACGACGGCGAAATGGCATTCCTGCCGCCGTCGGAAGTTTCAGCCGTGGTGCAGAAAGGCAAATCCGACGGTAAAATCGCAGTTGACGTAACAGTCGGCGGATTATATTATTACGGCGAGCATATAGAATCTTTCGGGCTTGTCAACGACCAGACAGTTATACTGACAGTAAAAAACGGTCTGATTATGGATATAACAGGCGGCGAAATGGCTGCGCTTTTTAAAGATAGACTTTTTGCATTGCCGTCTGCGTGCCGCGAACTGGTTGAACTGGGGCATGGTTTATCAAAAATGACGCCCACCGGAAACGGCGGCGTTGACGAAAGTATAATCGACACATGCCATTTCGGCATGGGCGACGGCTGGGGAGGCGGCGGTTGCGGGGTGCATTTGGACGTGATAATATGGCAGCCGACGATTACGGGCGCATAAGCTCTGATATTATTTATCGTCATAATGACCTTTGCACTGATAAATTTCTATTCTGTTATTATCCAATATCTTATATACGAGCCTGTTCTTTTCATCAATTTCCCTGCTCCACTTACCTGACAAATCGTTTTTCAGCGGTTCAGGATGTCCTATGCCTGTATAACCGTTTCGCATTATGTCGGTTATTAATTTATTAATTTTATTTAGAGTGCGTTTGTCCTCTGTCTGCCAATAAACATAATCGTCGAATCCCCGCATTGTAAATCCTAAATTATTAATCATTTTTACGCCTCCGATTTTTTATACTTGTCAAGAAAATCTATGGCGCGTTGCGGGATTTCCCCGTCTTCCATCGCTTCTAATTCTGCCATTGTAAACGTTATTATTTCCCCACGTTCTGCCTGCGCTATAGATTCTTTAAGGATTTTCATATTATACTCGTTAAAATACTCGTTATATTTTTCTTCGTCGGTTTTTGCCTTAATCTGAAACGGTATAGCCTGTTCCCGTATCGCTTGACGCAAAAAAACATTGATTGCTCCGGATATGCTCATGCCTAATTTTTCAAACAGGTTTTCAGCGTCGTGTTTTACGTCGTCGTCAATTCTGATATTAATACTTGCCATGTTTAACACCTTCTTTCTGTTTTAATTATACTTGTATATACATTATACAGTATTATTATATACCTTGTCAATACTTTTGCGAAATTTTATTTCATCAATTCCATCAGCATAGTATAAAACCTAAGATTATGCATAGTCGCGAGCCTGTGAGCGAGCGAATCCCCGACTACGGCAAGATGTCTGAGATACGCCCGCGAATAATTCTTGCAGCAATAACAGTCGCATATTTTCGAGACGGGACGAAAGTCCCGCCGATGTTTGTCGTCGGTGATATAATAATATCCGTAAAATTGCGGGCGGCCGGGGACGGTCGCCCCTACATGAATATCATCAGCCGAATTATATTCTTCGTCAAATATATATAACCTGTTGTGACGCGCCTCTCTTGTCGGGATAACGCAGTCAAATAAATTATAGCCCATTTTATAACACGCGGCAATTTCTTCGGGTTTGCCTAATCCCATAGCGTATTTTACAAGATTATCCGGCATAATTTCAGCCGTATATTCAAAAATATCATACGTGAGATTATTTTTGTCGTCGAGAGGCCAACCCCCGAATCCGAACCCGTCAAATCCAATAGAAATCAACGCGTCCGCGCATTCTTTGCGTAATATTTTATCGTTGCCGCCTTGAATTATCCCGAAAATAAGAGGGCGGTTTTTGTATTGTTTGGTTTCGAGAATTTTATCATACTCGGCTTTACAGCGTTGCGCCCATTTTATCGTTATATCGACTGATTTTCTGTTTATTTCTTCGGGGTCGTTCGGGTGAGTGCAATAATCGAGGCACATCATAATATCCGAGCCGTAATCAAACTGTGCGCGTATGCATTTTTCGGGAGTGAATATGATTTTTTCGCCGCCCTGCCTGAATATTATTTGTTTATCATGAATTTCCCCGAATTTAGAGTTTTCCCGGATTAAAGAAAACACCTGAAACCCTCCCGAATCGGTAAGAATCGGGCAGTTCCAGTTTATAAGTTTATTTAATCCCCCGGCTGATTTCACGGCAGACTGACCGGGATTTGACATAAGATGATAAGCGTTCATGACAATTCCCTGAACCCCGGAGTTTATTAAATCAAACGAATCGACGCTGCGGACGACGCCTCTTGTCCCGTCGGGGAAAAAAGCCGGGAGGGTGATATTTCCGTGAGGGAGGGTGATATTTTTTTGCATAAATTTTTCGCGTTCCCTTGACATTTATATTTTTTTGTAGTATAATAATAGACGGATAGCGAACCGTAAGACGGTTGGCTCAAAGGTTTTAACTAATTTTTTAAATTAGCTGTCACGCTTTGGACGGGGGACAGCTAATTTACTTTTATCTTGAAAACATACATTAAAATTAAAACTATTATTATGTACGCCAAAACTTTAAATAAATCTCTCTTCAAGCTTCCCACCCCCCTTTATTCCCCGGACAAATAACAATCAATCAAATCGAAATGATTGTTCGGAGATTTTATGGAGATGAGCCAAGCCGCCCCACGACGCTACCCGCTATATTATACCCCGGGTATTGCCCGGTAATTATTATTATATCAAATTGCTTCCAGAAAGTCAACTTTATAAATTGGCTTTCTACTTTTTTCATAACCCATGTCACTATACCAACATCAAAATCGTATATATTATCAGACGCGTCAAAAACACAAACATCAACATAATAAAAAAATTAAAATAAAAGGAAAGGAGCGGATTTATATAGATTTTATAAATGTAGAAGTTATGGATACGGAAAATATAAATAATATGTATGAAGTAAACGACGGTTTTTATGAAAAATATAATCCGCAGATACGCGCGATTGTCACACGAATTTTAAACTACGCGAACCAGTCCCGCGATATTGACGACTGCGTCAACACCGTATATATCGAACTCATGGAAAAATTACAGCAATATAACGAAACAAGAGGAAGCCTCGGAGCGTTTACCGCAATAATCGCAAGGTCAACGGCGTTGGATTATTGCAGGGGCAACATGCGTAAAACCAACGAATTAATCGGCGACGATAAAATTGATTTTCTGAGCGAACCCATAGAATTTGAAGACAGCGTCGAATTTCAGATGCTTGTCGAGGGCATAGCCGAAAAACTCAACGAACAGGAAGTAATTTTGTTTACCATGAGATATATATACTATTATTCGCCGGAGGAAATCGCGAAATCGCTGAAAATCAATAGAATCGCGGTCAATAAGCGCGTAAGCAGACTGAAAGGCAAAATACAAAAGTTCTTGACAAGAGGAGGGATTATATTATGAAGAAAGAATATTTTACGGACAATTTAAGCATCGAAACCCTTGCGAAATTTACAGATACAATGTTGAAGTACGAAAAAACGCAGAAACACAACAACAAAAAATCAATTTTACTGAGAGTAATCCCGATAGCCGCGGCGATTGTTTTTGTAATCGGGCTTATAAATTTACTGCCCATGTTTAATAATGCCGACATTGACGTTGACACTATTCCTGACGTACCCGGCGCAAGCTCGGCGACAAACCCGCCGGCGATAAACACGACAGAGCCAATCGAATTATTTTTGCCCGAACAGATAGAAAAATCTTTTTTTGAGGAGAGAATATTGGGAGTTATCATAGACGCAAGAGCGTTGGACAAATTAAGCATTTACTATAAACTTTCAGATTCAGACAATGTTTATTATCTTACCCCGAATACAAGCAAAAGAGAAAAAGACCAGTTATTGAGTTACCTGTACGAATACACCGATTTAACCGGAAACGATATGATACAAATGCTCTTGAATAACAACATACCGATTCCGAAAAACATCAACCCCGATTATTCTCACGTCAGATTCGGGGACGACGAAAACACTTTACTTCTCGACGTTGAATGGCACACTTACGACACATATATGGAAAAACAAACAGAACAATGGACAAAATGGGCGGAAGAATGTAGAACATACGATTGGTATATAAATTTATCCGACGAAGAAAAAGAAGAACGGGAAATTGATTGGCAAAATATGATAGATGACGAGTATAAAACCGCAGACCAGATAGAAGAACAAAAATTGTATTATCCAAGATTGATAAACGGCAAGGAAACTCAGTTATTATTTTCCATAACGAACGGTCATTATGACAGTAATTGTCGTTATATCGAAGATGTTGTTGATATATCCGACCATCTTGACGCAGACGGATATTACCCGTATCATGTTTATCCATATTGTGTTATGTTAGATTACTTCGATGAAGAAAACGGCACATACAGAATGTATGGAGAACAATGGGAAGAAAACGGCTCTTTAATTACTGCTCCTCCCCATGTAAATTCAAAACGCGAGTATGATAATCTGATAAATAACGTACTGCTCCCGTTATATAACGACCAGTTGGCAAGAGGCGTGCTAACGCAGGAATATTACGATTACATGATAAATGGCGTTGTTAAAGACCCGGTAGATTATTATATTGATTTGTGGTTTGATTGATACAGTAAAAATATTTTTTCGGTTGTATTGACATAAAAAATAATTGATGACGGTTTGACGTAATTTTGTAGGGCGCGGCTTCCATGCCGCGCCGCATATTTAAAAAAAACTATGTTGTTTTTTTCAGCGGGACGTCGAGGACGCCGTCCCCTACGGGTGTAATTTTTTAGGTTAAACGAGAAATAGACCAACTCCAGCTACGGGCGGTCTATTTTTTCTTGTTTCTCAAGGTGACAATAATCGAAAGGAAAAGTCAACATGACTTTTCTTTTTTTGACATTATTTCTGTTGACAAATCAAGTCAATTATGGTATATTTAAAGTGGAAAAATATTTTTAAAATATATTATGAAAGGCGGCGTTTTTTTAAATTGGGCAAATCTATTATGTTCACGTCTTTTAAGGGCGGCGTGGGGAAATCGACTGTCGCCGTTAATTTAGCCGTCGGGCTCGCGGTACAAAAACACAAAGTCTTAATCATCGACCTTGACGCTTCGTCCGGTTCAGTCGATTTATTTATGGGCTGCGAACACGACACGCTATATAATTTCTGCGACGTCGCGGAAAAAAACGTCAAAATTCAGGACGCCGTATATATAAAAAAAGCCGAAAAGCGTCAGAAAACGCAAAATAACGAAAACGACGACGGGATTTATTATTCCCTCGACGTTTTAAAATCCCCGCCGTCTTATGACATGAGCGTTTCTTTCGAGAACGCAGTCGGCGAATTTATCGACGAAACAAAAGAAATCTATGATTTTGTTATATTCGACTGCCCGTCGGGAAAATTTCCTCTGTTTGAGACTCTGGCGAAAAAAATAGATTATGTCTTTGTAATAACCCTGCATTCGGCAGCTTCTATAAGGTCAGCGGAAAAACTCGCGCTTTATTTGTCCGAAAGCGGCGTAAAAAGCGAAAACGCAAGGCTTATCATAAACTGTTTTAACTCAAGGGGCGTTACCCGTGGAATAAACTTAGGCATCGTCGATATAATCGAACAGTCAAAAATAAAACTGATAGGCTTGGTCGAGATAAACAACCAAATCCGGGATTTTCAGGAAGTCGGTAAAACCGTCTATGATTTAAAAGGCAAAAAAATCAAAACGGCATTCGATGATATAATCGGGCGTATCTTGGACAAGAATATTGTTCTGGGCAGAAAATACGACGGGATAAAAACAAACAATCTTTATTTCAAGAAAGAAACGAAAAAATCCGGGAAATAACATAATATAAAATTTAATTGTGTAGGGACGACCGCCCTCGGTCGTCCGCCGATATAACACCGACGCCGGACGATAAATCCACGGACGACCGGGTCGTCGCGCCCTACAAAAATATCAAGAAAGGACAAATAAATGGAAATAGCGATAATAGCCCACGAAAGAAAAAAAGAGCTTATGGCTCAGTTTTGCATAGCGTATTTTAACATACTCAAAAAACACAATTTATGCGCCACGGCAATAACGGGAAGATATATTTCCGACGCGACCGGTCTGCTCATCGGGAAAATGTTAATGGGCGATTACGGCGGGGAGCAGCAGATGGCGTCAAGAATCTCGTACAACGAAATCGACTGCCTGTTATATTTCAGAGACACTACGAACAATCAGAGCTACGACGAAGACTCGATGGATATTTTAAGATTATGCGACGTGCATAATATCCCCGTTGCCACAAATATTGCGACGGCGGAGATACTAATTTGCGCGGTGGAACGGGGAGATTTAGACTGGCGCAATTACGTAAATCCCATATATCAGAAAAACAGGGACAATAATTAAAATAATAACGTCAGGAGAAATATAAAAATATATGAAAACAACGCCTGTAAAAGGAACAAACGACTATTTGCCCGCGGAAGCGGCGTTAAGGGAATATATGCAGAACTCTATCTTATCGACTTATTTAAACAACGGCTTTGAAAGAATCCTGACCCCCGCGCTTGAAGATATGGAAAATCTGAACAAGAGCGACGGCGGGGATAATCTGAATCTGTTATTTAAAATATTAAAGCGCGGCGATAAATTAGAAAGCGCGCTGAAATCTGTAGGGGACGGCGTCCTCGACGTCCCGTCTACTGTCCCTGACCTTGCCGATATTGGCTTGCGTTATGATTTGACATTGCCTTTAACCAGATATTTTGCCAATAACAGGCATAAATTATTTATGCCGTTCAAATGCATACAGATAGACAAGGCATACAGAGCCGAACGTCCGCAAAAAGGACGGTTACGGGAGTTTATGCAATGCGATATTGATATATTAGGCTCTGAGTCTGTTAATTGCGAAATAGAATTAATAAATGTCACAGCCAAATCTTTGTTAAACATCGGATTAAATAATTTTACGGTAAAAATAAACGACCGCAGGTTATTAAAAGATATATTACTTGATATGGGGTTTAAAGAAAACGACATAGCAAGCGTATGCGTAAGTTTTGACAAACTCGATAAAATCGGCGCAGACGGCATAAAAGAAGAATTGACAGGTAAAGATTTTTGCCCCGAAAGCATAAACAAACTTGCGGTTTTATTAAGCGAATTGCCCGTAACTCTTGAATCTGTAAAAAATATACTTGGAGAAAAAGAAAGCATAGCCAGCCTTGAAAAAATAATCGCCGAAGTAAAAAAACTATCAGAATTATCCGGAAATTCATATGAAATCGAATTTGACATATCGTTAGTCAGAGGGCAGGGATATTATACCGGGACAGTGTTCGAGATACACAGCAATGATTTTAAAGGCTCGATAGCCGGAGGCGGACGCTATGATGATTTAATCGGCAAATTTCTAAACGAAAAGATAGCGGCTGTCGGGTTTTCAATCGGATTTGAGAGGATATTCAGTATATTAAACGAGAAAAAATTCGCAATTCCAAATAAAAAGAGAAAGATAGCGGTATTATACGGCGATAATATTGTTGAAGCCGATAAAATATCTGAAAAATTCAGGAACGAATATGACGTCGCGTTATATGAACTGCCAAAGAAAGTGGGGAAATATATAGACGCTTTGGAAAAAGCGGGATATTACGGCGTATTTATATGCGGCAAATCAGAGAATATAGAGATATTTTCCGAAAACAGTTAAGATTAAAAGCATATTTATAAAACGAAAGGAAACAACAACATGAAATCAAATAATTTATTTAAAATAATAGTAATTATAATCGCGATTTTATTAATTCCCACGGCTTTATCTTTGATTTTAGGCATAGTAAAAGGCATTATAGCGTTAATATTCGGCATTATCAGCTCACTTTTCAGCGTATTCGTGGTTATCGGGATTATTTATATAGTATATAAAGCGGTAAAAAAATAATTTATATAAAATTTATAGGAGTACAAAAAACAATTTATGAAAAGAAATTATATTTCAGAAGTCAAAGTCGGCGAACGCAACAAAATACAGGGATTCGTCGAAAATATCAGGAACAAAAGCAAGATGGCGTTTCTTGTTATAAAAGATATAACCGGGAAAATGCAAATCGTAATCGAAAAAGAAAAATATCCCCCGGAATTTCTCGCCAAAATAGACGAACTCACGCTCCAGTCGGTTATTACTGTCGAGGGCGAAGTCGTTGCAAACGATTATGTCAAATTAAACGGCATGGAAATGATTCCCGATACTATCGGGTTGGAAATCGAATCAAAAGCCGACGCCCTGCCTATTCAGGTTGACAGCAAAGCCGATAACGAGAGCGATATAAATTTAAAAATGGACTATCGGTGGATTGATTTAAGAACCGACGAAAACACGCTTATATTCAAAATACAGACATATATGGTCAAAGCCATGCGCGATTTTCTCACGGAGCGAAATTTTCTTGAGATTCATTCCCCGAAAATGATAGGCGCGGCAAGCGAAAGCGGCGCAAATGTTTTTGAATTAAAATATTTCGACAGGAAAGCCTATCTCGCGCAAAGCCCGCAGTTTTATAAACAGATGGCAATGGCAAGCGGGTTCGACAGGATTTTTGAAGTAGGACCGGTATTCAGAGCTGAAAAATCATTTACGAGCAAGCACACTACGGAATATACAAGTTTCGACCTCGAAATGAGTTATATAGAATCGTTTCACGACGTTATGAAAATCGAAGAAGATTTACTGACCTGTATGCTTGAAAGAATAAACGAAAAATTCGGAAAAGAAATCAAAGAAAAATTCGGTCTTGAAATAATTGTCCCCAAAACGCCGTTCCCGGTAATAAAATTAAAAGATTTATACGCCGAACTTGAATCACGTTACGGCTATACTGTGCCTGATTCCGAAAAAGACGATTTGACAACCGAAGCCGAACAGTTAAGTTATAAGTTATCTAAAGAAAAGTATGACCATGAGTTTTTATTTGTCACGGATTATGACAAAAACAAACGCGCCTTTTATCACATGAGAGAAAACGATATTCCGCAAGGCTACGATTTACTTTGGCGAGGCGTGGAAATCACTACAGGCGCGCAAAGGGAACACAGGTATGAAATTTTGAAAAATCAAGCCGATGAAATAGGTCTGGGCGAGGACGTTAAATTTTATCTGGAATTTTTCAAATACGGCTGCCCTCCGCACGGCGGATTTGCCATCGGGGTTGACAGATTAACTATGCTTTTGATGGGTCTGCACATAAAAGACGCAATGTTTATATTCAGAGGTCCGAACAGATTAAACCCGTGATGAACAAACAGGTGATAAATATATATGGATAAAGAGCAGATTTTAGCGTTATTTCACGAATTAGGCGACGAACTTGCGGAAGAAGAAAGTTACGCCACCATAAACGTATGCGGCGGAGCGGCTATGGCTATCGCGTACAATAATTTAAAATCGTCCGACGATATTGACGGTGTTCTGACTGATTTTGACAGCAGGGATAAATTTAACGAATGCGTAAGCCGCGTTGCCGAACGTCATAATCTGCCGGATAACTGGCTGAACGAGGACGTAAAAATATTTGTAAATTCAATGCAGGAAATGTGCTTTAAAGATTTCGGCAAATTCGGAACTTTATCAATACGCATAATCTCAGAAGAACAGTTGCTTGCTATGAAATTATTCGCCGCGCGTGAAAATAAAGATTTAGATGACGCTGTTATGCTGGCAAAAGCGTTGAATATAAATACAAAAGAAGAATTGAATACTGTCTTAACCGGATATTTTTCTGAACGCGCGTTAAATTCTGCAATTATGCGTTTCAGAAACGAAACGCTTTTTTCGGATTTTCAGGACAAAATTATTGCCGTATTGGAATCGGAAAGCGGGGATTTTAATGCTTAATGATTATTTTTATATAAAAAAAGAATATGACAGGTTTATCTATCTCAGCAATTTATTGCACGATATAAAATATAATAAAAATATTGACGGATTATATTCAAAATACGGCGATATTGATTTATCATATATAGATAATTTCGACAAGCGTGAATTTACTGAATTATGCATGCTTGCAACTTATGTCGAACAGGCATTCAATAATAAAAACTTAAAAGGTCCGGATTGGGTATATGACAAAAGATTGTTTTTATCCGAACCGGAATTTTATCCGGACAGCCCCTCAAGCGTGATATTTCACGCGACGCAGGCCTGTCTGAATCACAACGTCTTTATATCAAGAAATAATTTCGAAGTATATTAAAAAACACAGGGAGTTAAAACAAACATGACCGAAACTTCTCAAATCTATCAAACCTCACAAATCCCAAATATATCCCAAATATCGACGTGTTCGCTTTCGTCGGGGTCGTCGGGCAACTGCATATTCACAGGCTGCGGCAAAACCAATATTTTATTTGATGCCGGACGCTCCGCAAGAGCCATGACGCAGCTTTTGTCCCAAATCAACGTAAAAATTCAGGATATAAGCGCGATTTTTATAACCCATGAGCATATCGACCATGTCAACGGATTAAAAGTCCTGATAAACAAATATAAAATCCCGGTTTATATGGTCTGGGAATCGTTTGATAATCTTTCCGGCGACTATAAGTCGGCACTCGGCGAAGTCATAAATTTTATCTCCCCGAACGATAAAATAAAAATAGGCGATTTGCAGGTCGAATGTTACCCCACCCCTCACGACAGCGCGGCAAGCGTAGGATACACAATCGGTTACAGCAATCAGAAATTAACAAAAGCCGTCGGTATCGCAACCGACATAGGATATGTGACGGCTGAACTGACCGAGGCTTTGCGCGGGTGCAGAATCATATACATAGAATCAAATCACGATTTGGAAATGCTGAAAAATTCAAGCTATCCGGGGCAGGTAATTCAAAGAATAAAATCAAAACGCGGGCATTTGTCAAACAAAGAATGCGCCGACATTCTGCCGTATCTTATACAAAACGGTGCTCGCAAGATAATATTATATCATTTAAGCGGTGAAAACAACACAAAAGAACTCGCCGTCAAAGAATCAAAAAAGAGCATACTCGACGCAAAATTAAACGTCGGTACAGTATATCTCGGAGTCGCGCCGAAATCAACTCCGTCAAAAATGATAAGCGTAAAAATTAAAACAGATATTAATGATACAGAAAAAACCGAAGAAACTGAAAAAAACGAGAAAAAAATCTTAAACCCGTTGAATCCGAATTTCGAGAAAAAAGTTTTGCTTAATCCAAATATGGAGTCCCCGACGTCCCGGTGTAAAAAATAAATTATGAGAAAAATAAATATAATATACGCCGGCGGGATAAAATCGCAGGAAAAATATTATCACGAAACTATAAACGAATATATAAAAAGACTGAGCCGCGATTTTAAAATCACGAATATCGAGATAAAAGAAGATATTGACATAAAAACAGAGGGCAAAAAGATTCTTGAAAAAATAAATCCCGGCGCGTTTAAAATCGCGTTATGCGTCGAGGGTAAAAAAATACCGTCGGAAGATTTCGCGTCGCTTTTATACAGTAGGGGCGCGCAATGCGCGTCCGTGGATTTTATAATCGGCAGTTCTTACGGGCTTTCTGACGACGTGAAAAAATCATCGGATTATTTGTTGTCTCTGTCGGACATGACATTCACGCACAGGCTTGCGAGGGTTATGCTGATGGAGCAGATTTACAGGGCATACACGATAGAAACAGGGAAAAAATATCATAAGTGATAACACATGTACAAAACCCCTCCGTCACTACGTGACACCTCCCCTCGCAGGGAGGCTTGGCTCAACTTCTTCGCCTCCCCTGAAAGGGGAGGGGGACCGCCGCAGCGGTGGTGGGGTTTCTTCATACTTATGCTCACATTTAAAATAAAAACAGACAGGAGAAATTGTTTATGCGCGACCCAAACAGAATGGACGCTTTTTTGGAAGAATTGAAAAAAGAATGGCAAAAAGTACCCGATTGGCGATTTATACAATTAATGTATAATTTTATAGACGCAACAAGTGCCTCATTCTATTTAGAAGAAGATGAGTTTATTGAAAAACTCAGAAAATATATGAAAACCAATGTAAATTAATATAAACCAATCCGGAGGTGGTCTGCACGGAATTAATACTCTCGGCAATAAGAAACGACAAGGAATACAAAAATCTCATATACGAGTTAGGCAAATTAAATGTAGGGCGCGGCTTCCCAGACGCGCCGTCTGTAAAACAGGAACGCTACCCCATGGTCGCGCAAGGGTTATGCGACGGCAGCCTCGAAGCTTTCACGGCGGCTGTCTGCAATGACATAAACGAAAAAGCCCTGATTGTCGTCAACGACGAAAAAACGGCGTTCAGACTTCAAAACTCTATGCTTAACTTTTTCGAAAAAGTTTACGTATATCCCAAAAAAGACTTTATTTTCATGGGCATGGAAAATATAAATAATCCGTTTGAGCATGAGAGGATGAAAATTCTCGGAAAAGTTTTAAACGGAAATTTTGACGTTGTAATAACTACTCTTGACGCTATGCTGCAATATACTTTGCCTTGTGATAAACTCAAAGAATTTTCAGTTGATTTAAAAATCGGGGATAATATAAAAAATTTAGACGAATTTTTTACTAAACTCGTTTCAGCCGGATATAAAAGAGCCGATATAGTTGAAGAACCCGCGAGATTTTCTGTCCGGGGAGGGATAATAGACATATTCTCCCCGTCAAACGAATATCCCGTAAGACTGGAGCTTTTCGGCGACGAAATAGACGCTATGGGGATTTTTGACCCCATGACCCAACGAAGAATAGAAAATATAAAAGAATTTAAGATAATCCCCGCGACTGAAACCGTTCTCGATGAAAAATCACGGGAAAACTGCGTAAATGTTTTAGAACATCTCACAAAAAACAAAAAAACCGAGCAAAACGTGATTGACAGGTTATTTTTCGAGCTTGATTCTCTCAAAAACAACGACGACATAAGCTCAAAAGACAGGTTTGTCTCATGCATTTACGAGACAAAAGAATGCCTGCTTGATTATTTCAACCCCGACGCTTTGGTTTTATTTATAAACGAGTCTGTGAAAGTATCTGAAAAACAAAAAGCCTCGGAACAAATCATGACCGAAACTGTTATTGATTTAATCGAAAAAGGCTATATCGACGGCAAAAACGCCGAATATTGCGTATCTCTCGAAGATTTTAACATATCGAGGCTAAAATTCAAGACCGTGATTTGCGACACTTTTTTAAGCGGCATGGAGGGCATAAAACTTTCAGGGCTTTATTCTTTCACGACAAGACAATCCCCGCATTTTTCCGAGGGTTTCACAATATTAAAAGAAGATTTGGAGAGATATTCGTCGTCTGGCTACCGAACGGCAGTATTTCTCGATTCCGACGCGGGTATAAAAAGTTTCTCGGATTATTTAAACGACACCGGAATCAAATATATTCTCCCCGACCCGAAAGACATAAACAAAAAATACAGCGATATAGAAAATCTCCCCGCGGGCTTTGCCGCAATCATGAAAACGCCGCGTGTTGAATATACGCGCGATAATAAACCCGTAGGGCGCGACGCCCCCGGCGCGCCGTCAACACAAACCAACGCACAATCAAATTCGCGGCGTGCCGGGGGCGTCACGCCCTACGAAAACGGTTTTCAAACCAAACCAAATATCTTATTCGACATGCAGGGGTTTGAAATGCCCAAGCAGAAATTTGTTTTAATCACCGACAGCCAGTCCGACAAACGCGCCGAATCGTTAAAACGGCGCAGTTCGTCAAGAACCGTGCAGGAATCCGGCGGACGCTACGCGAAAACGGCACGGCAGAAATTAATGTCCTACACGGATTTATCGGTTGGAGATTACGTCGTGCACAACAATTACGGCATAGGCAGATTTCTTGGGATAGAGAGACTGAGCGTTTCCGGCGGCGTTCAGAAAGATTTCATAAAAATACAGTATCAGGGGACGGATATATTATTCGTGCCGTGCAATCAGTTGGATTTGGTCTCGAAATATATCGGCGCAGGGAGCGAAAATTCTATGGTCAGATTGTCAAAAATGGGTGGTCCGGCTTGGAATAAAGCCAAAACCAGAGCGAAAACCGCCGCCCGTGATATTGCCAGAGAACTTATAAAACTCTACGCCGCCAGACAGAGCAAACGGGGACACGCTTTTTATCCCGACACAGAATGGCAGAAAGATTTCGAGTCGCTTTTTGAGTACGCCGAAACAGACGACCAGTTGATTTGCGCCGAACAAATAAAAGAAGACATGATGCGTTCTGTCCCTATGGACAGGCTGTTATGCGGCGACGTGGGTTTCGGCAAAACCGAAGTGGCTTTAAGAGCCGTGTTTAAATGCGTGTCAGAGTCAAAGCAAGCCGCGATTTTAGTCCCGACGACTATTCTCGCTTGGCAGCATTACCAGACGATACTCTCAAGATTTCGCGAGTTTCCCGTAAAAATAGATTTTCTCTCACGGTTCAAGTCAAAAAAAGAACAGGAAGAAATAATAAAAAAACTAAGAGCCGGGACTATTGATATAGTCATCGGCACTCACAGGATAATCCAAAAAGACATAAAATTCAAAGATTTGGGTTTGCTGATTGTTGACGAGGAGCAACGGTTCGGCGTGGCGCATAAAGAAAAACTAAAGCAACTCGCCGAAAATATCGACGTTTTAACTCTGACCGCAACGCCGATACCCAGAACTCTAAACATGGCTTTATCCGGCATACGCGATATGTCCGTCATAGAAGAAGCCCCCCATGACAGAATCCCCGTTCAGACTTATATATTCGAATATGACGAAAACGTGATAGTCGAAGCCGTCAAAAATGAGGTCAGGCGCGGAGGTCAGGTATTTTATCTTCACAACCGTGTCGAAACGATAGAACAGACAGCATATAGATTAGGTGAAATTTTGAACGGTGATGTAGGGGACGCGCCCCCGCGCGTCTCGCCGGAAGAATCGCCCGTCAACGGGACGCGCAGGGGCGCGTCCCCTGCAAACGACATAAAAATCGGCATAGGTCACGGACAAATGGACGAGGAATCTTTATCGAAAGTATGGCGCAACATGCTCGACGGCGAAATCGACGTTTTAGTCTGCACGACGATAATAGAATCCGGGATAGACATTCCCGACGCGAATACTCTAATCGTCGAGGACGCCGACAGGTTAGGGCTTGCTCAGCTTCACCAGATACGGGGCAGGGTAGGCAGGTCAAACAGGCGCGCCTACGCTTATTTTACATACCCCAAACATAAAGTTTTGTCTGAACTTTCAGCCAAAAGACTCACGGCGATACGCGAATACACAGAATTTGGCTCAGGATTTAAAATCGCCATGCGCGACCTTGAAATCAGAGGCGCGGGGAATCTTCTCGGAGCCGAACAGCACGGTCAGATGGACGCTGTCGGATATGATTTATACGTGAAAATTCTTGAGCGCGAAGTCAGGGAAGAAAAACGTAAATTAAAACTTCGTCAGGAATACGGCTTGGGCGAAGGTTATGATTATGACGATGATAATATGGATTATGATGAATCTGTAGGGACACGGCGCGCCGTGTCCACAGAACAGGACATAAATAATCAAACGGACACGGCACGCCGTGTCCCTACGGCAACCGAAAATCCCGAACCCACGGAATGCCTGATAGACATAGCCGTTGACGCCTTTATCCCCAACAGATATATCGAGAGCGAAATATTAAGAATAGAGATATATAAAAGAATCGCCGGCATCGAAAATAAAGACGACGCAAACGATTTAAAAGACGAATTACTGGACAGATTCGGCGATATACCCAAGCCCGTGAATAATTTAATAAATATCGCGCTGATAAGAAACGTGGCGTGTATTGAATATATAGATTCAATCGAAAACAAAGACCAGAAATCTATTATAATATACGCGAATATACTCGCCAAAGAATACGGACGCAAAACGCTGGAAAAATGGACAATCGCCGCCTCAAAAATGAACGGCAGGCTGCTTTTGTCCATGGGGCAGAAACCCCACGTCGCGTATTTTCTTAAAGACGGCGAAAATATTATTGATTGCCTGAAAGAAATCATGGACGTTTTATCAGGGACAACGTTAGAAAATTAATATCGTAGGGTCGGGCTTCCATGCCCGACCGCATAACCAAAATAACGCTGGTTTTTCCGGCGGCGCGGCATGGAAGCCGCGCCCTACAAACCAAATTATGTTCTAATCCCTGTCAAAAAATCTTGATTCTCTGAAAAACTCGTTCAGGGCTGCCCTGTTTATTTCGTACATAGCCGAAAAATCCATTCTTTTGTTCACGGATTCTTTTAATAATCCCGTCGTCGAACTGTAAACCTCAAGCATTGACGAATACGCCTGATATTGATTATACGTCACATTGTTTACTATATCTTTTAATACCAAAACGCTGTCAACGTCCCTCAAATGAAAAGTCATCTGTTCTTTCACGTAAATATCTTTTAATTGCCCGTGAGAAGCCGACGACAACGCGCTTAAAACAATCCCGCAGGCTTCGGCGTTTCTTGTGCCTTTTAATATAGACATGCTCAAAGCGTCCCTGTTTGCCGACGAATATAAATTGCCGTTTTCGTTTTCATTGCTTATGCTTATCCCGTCTAAATTCGGAACGGGCAGAATCCCCCAGTCAAAACTTGAATCCGTGATATTTTGTATCATGTCGAGCCTTGACACAGAAAATAAAATATTGCCGTTCGCAAATGCGTCTTCCTGAACCGACTGACCCGCGCTCAAAAAATTCGTCATATTATTTTCCCACGGCTGATAAAACATTTTTGATATAGTGTCTATAAGTTTTAATGTTTTTTCGTTTGAGTAATTCAAATTCGGGTAAGAATTGCTTTTCGTAAAATATTTGCCCCCGGAGCTTATAAAAAGCCCGTTGATTATATCGCTGCTTTCTTTGTCGATACCGACGGAATATATCTGACCGCCGGAATTATTTTCGCCGTTTAAACCGGCGACTGCCGCAGTCAGCTCTTTTGATATGCCGAACATACTGTCATAATTCCATTTTCCGTCCTGATATATCCGCAACGGGTCTGTCAGTCCGTATTCATTTACGAGGCTTCTGTTATAATACATGGCGTATATAGTCGATGGGTCAAACGTCAAATCCGAAACAACGCCGAAAATATTGCCGTTTACGGTAAAAGCTTCCGTTGCCGATGAATTATAATAATCCGCGTTTAAATTCAGAAACGGGGTTTTTTTCAGATTCATCAAAAGCCCGTGTTTTATCAGTTCCGACTGCACGTCAAAAGGCACGCATAAAATATCGGCGTAAAATTCGTCGGCTTGTATTTTTAATCTGATATCTTCAACAATTTCATTTCTCGGTTTTTCGATACAGGTTATCTCTGTGTTGCATTCAGCGTTGACAATATCCGTCCTGTACCTGCGGGAATCGCTCAGCATACCCCCGCCGTATTTGGGCGTGATAAGTTTAGCGTTTGTATCGGTGGTAGCGATATAAAACGACATGCCCGAGAAAGTCCTCGGCGAATAATCCGCGAGATTTTTGATGTTTTTTTTGAGCGAGTCTGTCATAGGCACAGATTCGGGAAAGGCTATATTCCAGAACTTTTCGGGCGCGTCGGGGAAAATTTCCCGGATATTTATAACTGTCGCGTCCCCTGTTTCGTAATATAAACTTGAATCGGTCGGGTCGGGATTCGCGGGTTGCGTCGGAGGCTGGGCAGACGGGACTGTCGGAGGCTCTGCCGGTTCAGTCTGTTCAGTCGGCTCTGTTGATTCCGGGATTACAGGTTCTGTCGAATCTTCGGTATCTCCGGTACTTTCAGTATTTCCGGTATTTTCAGCAGAATCAATAGGATTAGTCATACCGTCAAAAAAATCATCGTCGGGATTGTCTTCCGCGTTATTTGTGGCGTAATTGTCTTTATTAATCAAAACTTCGATTATATTTATTATATCGTCAGGACCAAAATCCTGCGCCGATATATTCTGGCAGGCATAAAACGTCAGGCAACTGCCGAATACTATAATATTCAGCAATATCAATATTAAAAAATTCAGAAAATTCTTGGATTTTATTTTTTTTATGGTTATTCCTCCCTCTCTCCTGTATCTCCTGTATCTCTCGTATCTCCCGTAACGCCCCCTTTTGAAAGGGGGTGTCACGCAGTGACGGGGGTTTGCGTAATTCCCCTCCTTGGATGGGTGCCCGCAGGGCGGGGTGGTTTTCAGAAATTACTATCATTCTATATCTATATCATCTATATCATTCCCCACGCCGCTCCCGCCGAACAGCTTGAAACTGCACGGTACGCACCGTTTTGTCCACCTGTCGTAAAGATAGGCGTCGTTTTTTTCGTCAATCAGATACTGCAAAACATAATATATACCTTTATATTTCTCCGACTCAAAATAAAAATTGAAAGAATCCGTTATAAACTCAGGCAGGCTTACCTGCTCGTTATACATATAATCGTTTACTATTTTTTCTATGATTTCTATGTCTTCTTCGTTATTGCCGCCGTCTATCACAAATATTTTATAGTTGATTTCTTCAGCCATCGTCACATGGATTCTCTCCGTCTCGAAATCCTCGAATTTAGGTTCTTCAACGCTCTGCTCCCTGAATAAAAACGGGGTGATTTTTAAATTTGATATGTCTTCGCTCAGCCACTGCGACGGGTCTATGCCGTCAACTTCATAGAGCTTTTCTTTCCGGTCGCCTTTCGCGTAAATCTCCGGTTTGATTGCCGCAGCCTGCAGATACCCCCTGCAATATATATAATACCTGTCGTTTTCTTCGTCGATAAGATTGCCCGTGTCCCCGTCGTTTTTGAATTTTAAAGCGTTATCCCCGCATGACACCAGCGTTAAAACGGCTAAAACCGTAAAAATCAAGAGAATTACAGCGGATAATCTTTTATTCGCCGGAAATATTTTTGAAATCATTAACATTACCATATGATTTATCTTTTATCTTTTATAATTTATATTTTATTTTTTTTATTTTAAAACAACGCTAATAAATAAAGTCTATAATAAATATTATACTGGCATTATACTGATAAACTGTGAATAATTTTTAAAAGATATAAACAAATCACGAGAGGAACTTTCTTTTTTATTATGAATATCAAGAATACAAAAAAAATCATGTTTAGATTTAACGTTAAAATATTTATCAGCCACGTTTTCGGGATTCTGGTTTTAATCGCGCTGACTAATATCGCCATCTCGTATTCCAGAAACGAGTTTGAGCTCCCGTTTTATGACAGGACAAAAAACTCGTCTGCGCAGATAGATTACGACGTAGAGGCAAAAAATACCGACGATATTACCGAAGAACCCGAACAGCCCACAGAAGATATAACAAACGCGAGGGAAGTAATCAAAGCCGAGGATTTAATAGAGCGCGAAACCGAAGAAGCAGACGTTCAATACGGCGAAGACGTTGAACCGACAGAACCTGTAGTCGCTTTCGAGCTTTTTTCAGACGATATGCTCAAACAGGGATATTCTGTGACCGACGCGGTTTACGAAATTTACGACGAGGCAAAAACAACCGGCGCGGTAAACAGTTACAAAACCGAAGTAAATAAAATAATGAACGAATATAATGCAAATAAAAACGGGGGCGAAAACGCCGACGGAACCGAAACAGAAAATCAGGAACTTCCGGTTTTGCCTCCCCAGCCTGTGCTTTATGAATATAAATTCGTCCGGATAGAACCCGAATTTGAGATACCGGATTCAAGAACTACGGCAAGCTATGATTCCAAGCCCGTTGTTGAAACATGCATGGACTATCTCATACTCAGAGACGGCGAAAGCGAAGTCTTATGCACCGCGTCGGGCAATATAATATCACGGACATTTGACGCGCTTGAACTTGAGATTTTGAAAATGCGCGACAAAGAAGGCAGGACCGTCTTTAAAAGAAACGACGGCGTATATTTTGTTTACGACCCCGCCGACAAAAAGCTCCATTCTATTGAATCTTTCAGCGAGTTTGTCACAGGGGACAGGGGAGTGCCGTTCATGTACCCGTCGTATTACGGAAAAGACGGGGCGAGCAATCTTGACATAGATTATTATTCGTTTAACCAGAAATGGGGTTACGCCGTCGCCGGGACAGGCAGTATCTGGATACCGAGATATTACGAAAGGACTTATAATTTCAGCGAAAATATCGGCATAGCCTATCAGGAAAAGCCGGGCACGGGAAAGCAGTTGTTTTTTCTTGACGTAAACGGCAATAATTATCTGAGCATGGACTACGGTTATTTCGGTCCTGACGCCCCCACGAAAGACCATCTCGGATTTTTCTATTTTGACCACGGGCTGACAAGGGTATACGAGCGCGAATACGACAGGAGAAACGATTCGATAAAAGAGCGCGAGCTGCTCGTGAATTATTACGGCAAACCATTTTATATCCCCGAGGACTATAATATAAAAGCGTATTCAAACGGCATGATTTTACTTGAGAAAAACGGATATTACGGCTTCATGAATTATCTTGGGGAATGGATAGCGCACCCTATATATAAATACGCGCAGCCCTTTTATGAAGGCGTAGCCGTAATCGGTTTGGATAACGGGAAAAAAACCCTTATCGACACTCAGGGGAATTTCTTCACGAAATTCAAATACGACGCGATAACAAACTGCACGGGCGGAATTGTCGCGCTGTATGAAAAAAACGCGGGCTGGACGATATTAAACAAAGTCAGACGGCAAATCCCGGTGGATTAGAAGATAATTATATAACGTGGGAAGTTAATAAAAGCCTCCCTTGCTAAAGGGAGGGGGACCGCGCAGCGGTGGAGGGATTCGGAGTTTGATTAATGTTCGGGGATAAAACACCCGTCACGCGGATTTGAGAGAGATTACAGAGACTTGTCAAATTCTCCGCGCGCCACCCTCTTTACGAAAGAGGGCTTTTGGCGAAAAATTTTTACGTTAATAATATATAATACAAACAAAATAAAAAATACGACAGGAGTTAAAGTTATAATCATGATATATTCTTACAAAACAAAAGGCACATGCTCAAGCCGGATAAATGTCGAGATAAAAGACGAAAACGGCGTGAAAATTATCGAGAACGCCGAGTTTGTCGGCGGATGCATGGGGAATACGCAGGGTATTTCAAAACTTGTAAAAGGAATGAAAACAGACGAAGCCGTGGATAAACTCAAAGGAATTTTATGCGGCAGGCGCGGAACGTCATGCCCCGACCAGTTGACTATAGCGATAGAGCAGGCTATAGAAATTATGGACGCTGAAAATACAAAGCCGGATTACATGAAAAATTACGAAAAATGGGTAAATTATCAGGGCTTGGATTCAAAATTCAAAACAGAGCTTTTACAGATAGGCTCGGACGAAGACGCGATAAAAGAGTATTTTTTCGCGCCGCTTGAATTTGGCACAGGCGGGCTTCGCGGTATCATGCGTCCCGGAATCAACAGCATGAATATTTACGTCGTAAAACAGGCGACGCAGGCAATCGCGAATCTTATAAAATCGCAGGGCAAAGAGTTTACGGAAAGAGGCGCGGTCATAGCGTTTGACTCGCGCAATAACTCGGAGCTTTTCGCCAAAGAAGCCGCAAGGACTTTCGCCGCCAACGGGATAAAAGTCTATATCTTCGACGATATAAGACCAACCCCGGAATTATCTTTCGCAATCAGATATTTAAACTGCGCCGCCGGGATAAATCTTACGGCTTCGCACAACCCTAAAGAATATAACGGCTATAAAGCCTATTGGGAAGACGGCGGACAATTACCTCCCGACCATGCCCGGACTGTTTCGGACATGATAAGCGAAATAGATATTTTCACAGGGGTTCTGACAGGTCATTACGGCGAAATGCTCAAACAGGGCAAAATAAATATAATCGGGGAAGAAATCGACAATGAATATCTTAATAACGTCATGCAGCAGAGTGTCCGTCCCGATATGCTCACAAGAGCAGGGGAAGATTTTAAAATCGTCTATACGCCGTTACATGGCGCGGGATATAAATTAATCCCGGAAGTATTGGCAAAAATGGGCATGAACCCTGAAAATCTTCTGACCGTCTGCGAGCAGATGACCCCCGACGGCGATTTCCCGACTGTAAAATTCCCGCCGGAATCAGGAAAAGGACCGAACCCCGAATATAAAGAAGTGTTCGAACTCGGCATAGAAATCGCAAAAGCGAATAACTGCTCTCTAATAATCGGCACAGACCCCGATGCCGACAGAATGGGCATAGCGGTCAAGACAGAAAACGGCGAATTCGCCACGATTACGGGAAACCAAGCCGGGGCTTTGCTTTTGGATTATATCATAACCGCAAAAAAAGAAAGCGGCACTCTCAAAAAAAGCGACTGCGTGATTAAAACAATCGTCACAACAGAACTCGCGGAAAAAATCTGCGACGATAACGGCGTGAAAATAATAAACGTCCTGACAGGGTTTAAATTTATAGGTGAAAAAATAAAACAGTTTGAATCCGACGAAACCGGGGAAAATACTTTCTTATTCGGATACGAAGAATCCTACGGATATTTGTCGGGAACATATGCCAGAGACAAAGACGCCGTCGTAGCGTCTATGCTCGTAGCCGAAATGGCGGCGTATTATAAACTCAAAAATATGACTTTGTTTGACGCGCTTAAAAAGTTATATAAAGACTACGGATATTACGGCGAAGCGGTCGAAAATATAGGATTTGAGGGAATCGACGGGATAGGGCAAATGAAAAACATCATGAAAGCGTTAAGAAAAAACCCGCCGGAAAATATCGGGGGATATAAAGTCGATATTATAAAAGACTACGAAACGTCGCAGGTCAAAAACCTCAAAACCGGGAATATTTCAGACACAGGACTGCCGAAATCCGACGTTTTATATTTTGATTTGGAAAACGGCTCAAAAGTGATAATACGTCCGTCCGGAACCGAACCGAAGATAAAGATATATTATCTTATCTCGGCTGAATGCGAAAAATGCGCCGGAAAACAAGCAGCCGAACTCAAATCGGCGATGGGTAAATTTGTCGCCGTGTAGGTTTTTAATTACGCGAAAAATATTATTGTAGGGGACGGCGTCCTCGACGTCCCGTGTAAAACACATAAAATTTACGCAGGATTAATTGATTTACACGGTACGCGCGGGGGCGCGTCCCCTACACAACAACAAAAAAACCTCACGGTTATCAACCCCGTGAGATTTTTTATTATCTTATATTTTTCTAATATTATCTTCTGAAATTCTTATCTCTGTTATTGTTATTGTTCCCGTACTTGTTTCTGTCGGGATTATACGGCGTTCTCGGTCTTCTCTGCTGCGAATACCCGCCCGGTTTATATGTCGAGCCGCCCTCTTTGCTTATTACTATTCTCCTGTCGTTTTCCTGACCGATTGAATGCGTGCTTACCCCTTCTATATCCTGTATGGTCGAGTGTATTATTCTTCTCTCATAGGCGTTCATTGGCTCAAGAGTTACGGGTCTGCCGTATTTCTGCACTCTTTCTGCCATTTTTTTCGCGAGTGCTCTCAGGGTTTCTTCTCTCTTTTTTCTGTAATTCTCAATATCAAGCGAAATCTTTATCGTGTTTACTTTTTCACCAACCGAATCAGAATCAATTTCAGATTCACTCTCGGAATCAGCTTCTTTATTCACCGCAAGATATGTAAGATATTGCAGCGAATCGAGTATTTCCCCATGATAGCCTATTAATGTTCCCAAATTCTCGCCTATTATTTCAATTTTTAACTCGTCTTTTGTTTCCTCGATGATTTTCGGTATAGCGTTTATTTTCATATGCCCGATAATTTTTTCCAGAAATTCCACAGCTATATCGCTGTTTGCCAGTCTGCCCAGCAGTTTTACTTTATATCCTGACGCGCCTATCCCCAAAAACCCTTTTTTCGGCAGTTCAAGCACTTCGGGAGTAACGTCTTCTTTATTCATGCCCAGTTCTTTCGCCCCAAGCTCTATAGCTTCTTCTATCGTCTTGGCAGTCACTATAACTTCTTTTCTCATTTTTTTCAAACACCCCCTGTTATACAATTAAAACAATCAATTCTATTCTATTCTATTTTCTATTTTTTACGTCTTTTGAACGTATATTTTTTCCCGTTTTTCTTATTATTGTTTTTTACGTTAGAGTTTATCCCTTTCGGTATGGTTTTGGAAATATATTTCTCGTCTTTTATTTCTGCGGCTTTAAGGCTCTTAATGTCTTTTAACCCCGAACCGTTTGACGAATCATCTTTATATTCTCTATCTTCTTTATCACCGTAATCATCGTTATTATCTTCATCATCAATATCTTCGGCTTCGGTTTCGATAACAACGGGCTTTTTCTTTTTCTTCTTTTTGCCGCCGTACTGTATACGCGCCTGTTCGTAGTCTGCCTCTGTGAGTTTAGGCAGGGGATAGACTTTGGCGAGTATAAGCATCTGCGCGATACCCAAAATAGACTGGAATATCCAGTATAAACCCAGAGCCGCAGACATCGAGTAAGACATCCAGACGATAAGCAAAGGCATGGCGTACTCCATAAATTTCATGCCGCCACCCGCCGCTTGGTCGCCCATAGTCGCCGAGTTTATCATTTTTTGCAGTCTCATCTGTAAAAAGCTTGCCGCAAAGTTTAATACGGGTATAATAAGCAAAATGCTCGCGATGGATTCCGACGGCGATATAGTCAGCGACTGCCCGAAAAAGCTCAGATTAAGATTGGCAAACTCCGCGGGTATCATCTGCGCTCCGGGTATTGCCTCCTGTATCGCGTTGACCGCGTTCTTTATTTCGTTAAGCCAGCCGGAATTATTAAATATCTTGATAATATCTATCTGCTGTATGTTCTCGAATTTCGCGACGTTTGCGAGACTTTTCACAGTTTCGGCGTAAACGTCTTTGTTTTCAAATATAAACTTTTTTATCTGGTCTATCAGCCCACCCTGAGACGCGTCAAACTGCGCTATATAAGTCAGCGGGGCTCTTATTATGCCGTACAGCGCAAATAATATGGGCAACTGTATCAACAACGGCAGACAGCCGCTCATCGGCGAATAATTTTCGGATTTGTACATATCCAGAACTTCGCTCTGCATTTTCTGGTTTGTCGCCGCGTCCGTACGTCCGGCATACTTGCTTCTTATCGCCTGTTCTTTAGGTTTTATCTTCGCCATTTTTATCTGGCTTTTCTGCTGCTGTATTCCGAGCGGGATAAGAATTAATTTAACAACCATCGCAAAAAAGAAAATCGCGAGCGCGTAGTTGTTGAACATCTGGTACAAAAATCTCATCAGAAAGCCAAACGGCACATTTAATAAATCAAAAGGGTTCATTTAATTTTATACTCAACTTTTCTTAATTTTAAATATTAAATTATTTTTTTACTTTTTCTGTTTCTGTGATTCCCGAATATTTTTTCAGGAACCGGGTCAAATCCCGGTTTGCATAAAGGGTTGCATCTTAATATCCTGTAAACCGACAAAACCAAACCCCAAAAAACCCCGTGTTTCGCAAACGCCTGCTTCGCGTATTCGGAGCAGGTAGGCTCAAACCTGCAGCACTGCGGTTTATACGGGCTTATGTTTTTCTGATAGAATTTTATAAGTTTTATAAATATATTTTTCATAAATTTAATTCTGACTTTTTATAACTCCCCCCGCGACTTCGTCGCTTCCCCCCTCGTAAACGAAGGGGGCTTTATTTTTGCCCCCTTCGCATACTTGCGAGGGGGGTGTCAACGCAGTTGACGGGGGGAGCCGTAATATTTACGGTTTTATCAAATTCAATCTGACCAATGCGTTCTCCATTGATTCAAGCACCGTCTGCATTTTGTTTTTTCTGTCAAAACACGGCTTGCGCCCCGCTATAACTATAAGATAACCCTTTGGCAATCGGTCATATAAAATCCTGAAAGCCTCGCGTATTACCCTTTTTGCCCTGTTTCTTTTGACCGCGCCGCCGTTTTTCGGGCTTACGGATATGCCGAGTTTTGACGCGGCGTTTCTGTTATAATTCTTCAAAACGTAAACTGTAAGATAACTGTTCGAAGCGTATCTGCCGTTTTTGAAAATCTTTGAAAACATATGGCTCTGTTTTATCACCGTTCTGCGATTCATATAACAAAAAAACTCCGGTTCACGATTTTTAGATATTAAGATATTAAAATTTTAATATGACAGCATTTTTCTGCCTTTAGCGCGTCTTCTCGATATAACCCTGCGTCCGTTTCTGGTTCTCATTCTTTTCCTGAAGCCGTGTTCTTTCTGTCTCTGCCTTTTTTTAGGCTGATAGGTCCTGACCATTTTTTACACCTCTCTTTGTTTAATCAATTATATTTAACTTGCTTCTTTAGAATATTAAATATTGAATATTTCTGAAAGACAAGAAAAAATATGCGTAAAATAATAAAAACCGCTTTAAAAAGCGTACCTTAATTATTATATACAAAAATCTATGGAATTGTCAAGTGATTTTTGAATTTTTTTGTCTTTTTGGGGTTATATTATAAAAATTTTAAAAACAACGCCGTAAATATACCAAAAAAGCCCCCCTTTTGTAGGGCGCGGCATCCCTGACGCGCCGTTGCCGTCCTCTTAAAAATCAACAAAAAATTTTACGCGTTTAATCTAAATATGAACGTAAAAAGACTTGAAAAATTTGATGATATATGATATAATGTAAGCAATAATTATTTTTTGCCGAAACACCGTCGTCTATGTAGGGCAGGGGCTCTGCTCCTGCCGAAAAAAATAAAAAAGACAAAGAAAAAATAAAATTTTTGGAAAGACAAAGAGAAGAAAGTTATGTTTGATTTTACAGCCCTGAACGAAATTACCCTAAAGCTAAAAGACGAAATTAAAAAAAACTTCTATCATGACCCCGCAATCTACGAATTATGGTTTGGCAGCATGTCGGTCCTCCGGATGACCGACAAGGTTATTCTTATCTCCGTAAACACCGACATGCAGAAACTCACTATCGAAAACAAATACAAGCATTTACTGATAGACGCGGTAAAAGCGACATATTTCGGTCTTGATTTGAAAGTCGGCGTATATTATACCCAGAACGGGACGGAAAAAATAAAAATAACCAAAGAAATGCTCGACGACGACGAAAGGAGGCTATTGCTCGACGATATAGGCGATATAAATAATTCCGGAGATAATCCCGTTTCAAATTCAAATTTAAACCCAAACCCAACCTCAAAAAATATATTCGCCGGGCTTGAACCCGAAACCGACGAGGAAACCGTCAAAAATTTTAAGGACAAATATACTTTCAGCAATTTCGTCGTGGGAAGCTCGAACAGGTTCGCCTATAAAGCCAGCCTCGACGTGGCGCAGTATCCCGCAGCCAGAAACAATCCCTTTTTTATCTGGGGTCCTCCGGGGCTTGGCAAAACCCATTTGCTCTGCGCTATATCAAACGAATACGCGAGACGTTTCAAACACATGAAAGTGCTGTATGTAAACGGCGTCGATTTCGCAAACGAGCTTATTGATTTCATAACCGAAAATAACCGCAAGAAAGCGCAGATTTTCAGGGATAAATACAGGGGCTGCGATATTCTTCTGATAGACGATATTCATTTTATCGCCGGAAAGCCCTCCACTCAGGAGGAAATATTCCATACGTTCAACGCCCTTTACGAGGACGGAAAACAGATAATATTTACGTCCGACCGTCCGCCGAAAGACATAAACCCCCTTGAGGAAAGAATCAAAAGCCGTTTCGAATCCGGGCTTATAGTCGATATTCAGCCCCCGGACTTAGAACTCAGGACGGCAATCCTCAAAAGAAAATCCGAGGACATGAAAATAAAAATCCCGAACGAAGTCCTGTTTTTTCTTGCCGAAAATATATCTTCGAACATACGCCAGATAGAGGGCGCGATAAAAAAACTCAACGCCTATTCTTATCTTAACAATTCAGAAATTACGCTGGAGCTTGCAAAAACATGCATCGCCGATATTCTGTCGGGGACTGAGCCCATAAACGTGACCGTCGAAAAAGTCCTCGCGGCTGTGTCGCAGGCTTTCGGAATCCCCCAAACAGAACTGAAAGGGCGTAAAAGGACAAAAGAAATCGCTCTTGCGAGAAACGTCGCTATGTACATAATCAGAAACATAACCGACTTGTCATTGCCCGCAATGGGCAAAATATTCGTCCGGAATCATTCTACAATTCATTCAGCAGTCGCAGTCATAGAAGACGAGATTGAAACCAATACTATCCTGAGAAATCAAATCAACGATATAACAAATATAGCAAAAGGCTGAAATAAATAAAAAATTTATATAAAAACGCTAAAAACAAAAGTTATCAACAGTTTTTTGTTGATAATGTTGATAAACTGTTGATAACTCGATAGTATTTGGCAATTTTTACAATAATATTCGTAACATTATGCATTTATGCAAAATCATTGCCTGAGTTATCAACAGAGTAATCCCAAAACTAACAACAAGTTATCAACAATACCCACATGTGGAAACTGTGGAAAACTTGTTGGAAATTCAAGTTATCCACAAGTTATCGACAGGTTGAAAACTGCATTTTTATTCTAACTTTTTATCAACAGGTTTATAAACAAATTATACACACAGTAAATTTTCTCAAATCCGACAATTTTACGGACAGTTATATATATTTCAACAATATCAACACCCCCTACTGTTTACTGCTACTGCAATTTATTATTTATAATATATATATAATACGATAAGTTTTCAAAAACAATACCGGCTGTTGATTTGTTTTCCTGTTTGTTTAATATAATTAATACAGTAGGGTAAATATAAATTATGCAGGCGTCGGAATCTTTGCCCAAGCCTCCCTTGCTAAAGGGAGGTGTCGCGCAAAGCGTGACGGAGGGATTCCGTTCCGTTCACTTCCTTTCCTTTAACTTTGGCAATCCTCACACGTTAATTTAGTTTGTTTTTTTTGTGCAAAAAATATGAGGTGTTAATTCTTTATTTGTGTTATGATATTTGCATGAAAGGAGGAAGTAAAGAACGGTGGAAACTACATGGCTTAAACGTATGAATTTAGTATTGGATTATATTGAAAATAATTTAGACGGCGAAATAAACTATAATAAAATCGCTGCGCTGTCCGCAAGTTCCAAAGGAATGTTCCAGAGAATTTTCGCGGTTATAACAGATATGACGCTGTCTGAATATATACGTAAAAGAAAGCTCACGCAGGCTGCGTCCGATATTATAAACACAGACATGAAAATTATAGACATTGCCGTAAAATACGGATATAATTCGGCGACTGCCTTTAGTTCGGCTTTTAAGAATTTTCACGGGATAACGCCGTCTTACGCAAGAGCGTCAGGACTTCAGGGAGAGTATTTCCAGCGTTTTGTTTTTACGCTTACCCTATCAATTAAAGGGGGAAGCGACGAGCAGTATCGGGATATTGAAAACGCGGAAGATATTTTGCAAAAATAAAGTAAGGAAAAAACAAATAAATTATTAAGAAAGGTTTTATTTATATGAACATAATTTGCTCAAGGGATATTTTAAACGAGGCGGTCACCCCGGCGTTATACGCGGTATCGTCAAAAAACACCGCGCAGGCTCTCGACGGTTTTCTTATATCAGCAGATAAAGACAGCGGACTGCTGACTATATGCAGTTATGATTTGGAAAAAGGAATCAAAGTCACTTTGTCCGGCGAGGACATGCAAATTAAAGAAAGCGGCAAGATTATAATAAACGCCGCGAAGTTTTCGTCTATAATAAGAAATCTTCCCGCAGGGGAAGTGTCTATATCGTCCGACGATAATTTTTCAATGACTATAACAGGCAGCAGGAGCGAATTCACGGTACACGGTCTCGACGGCGAATCTTTCCCGTTAATGCCCGAACTCAAAGGCGACAAAAGTTTTAAAATCAGCAGGAAAACTTTAAAGAACATGATAACTTCTACGCATTTTGCCGTCGCGATAAACAATTCAAGACCGTCGCTTAACGGCTCTTTATTTGAAATAAAAAACAACAGTCTTAATATAGTCGCCGTTGACGGCAACAGACTGGCTTTACGCCGCAGTTTTGACGGGATAATCCCGGCGGATTCAAACGGCGAGTTTGAGGAGCATTTTATAGTCCCCGGAAAAAGCCTGTCCGAACTTTTAAAACTTATCGGCGACGAAGAAGAAACGGCAGATATTGAACTCACGAAAAAACACGTCATAATATCGTTTGACAATATAATATATTTCTCAAGATTAATCGAGAGCGAATTTCTGGATTACAGGCGTTCAATAAAAAACGACGGCAAAACGACTGTCGTAATAGACACGAAAAGCTTCACGGAAAGCGTCGAGAGGGCGTCTTTATTGACCGACGACAAACAGAAAACCCTTGTTAAATTAAGATTCAAAAAAGAAGAGATAAACATAGAAAACAACGACAATTTCGGGGTTTTACAGATAACGTCCGCGACTTCTCTGGGCAAAGTGAGCGACGAGTGCGACATCGAGATATACGGCGACGATTTGGAGATAGGGTTTAACCACAGGTATCTTTTGGACGCGTTAAAAGCGGTGCGCGACGAAAAAATCACGCTTAAACTTGAAAGTCCGACAAAATGTTTGGTTATATTGCCGTATAATGGAGAAAATGATAATAAAGACATAGCTCAAATAATGGACACGGAAAACTCAAAATTCTTATATCTCGTTCTTCCCGTAAGAATGATGAGGGATTAAGAGAATATATCGGGTTCAAAATTTGTAGGGGCGACCCTATATAGGGTTGCCCTTGATTGTTTTAATAAGTTATGGTAAAAGAGAGTGTGAATTATATGGATAATCTTGTGGATGAATTAAGATTAATGATGGCAAAGGAAAAAGAAGAAAATGAAAGACGCGAGCAATTATATGAGAAAAGGAAAAAGATATATAAATTAGTATCCGAAATTTTCAACGAACATTTTGATGATTATGGAATGGATAAGTGCATAAAATTGATAGAAGAAAAAATGAAGGATGATGAAGAAAATGTTATTGCGTCAAAAATTATACAAAAATTCAGAAAATACGAAGATATTATGGAGTCTCAGAGAAAATTAAAACATGAAAGGAATTATAATGTTATGAACAAAAAAGAATTGGTACAGGCATTAAAAGAGGCAATTTTACCATTGTCTGAAAAAATTGATAATATGGATATTAACATAAAAGAAATGAAAGAGAGATTAACAAATGTCGAAACCGACGTTAACAATATAAATCTTCAAATGGAAAATCGGGTATTACCCGGCATACAGGTTTTAAAAGACGGACATCATGGTTTATATGAAAAATTAGATAAGGTAGAAAAAATGATAGAAGAAATAAGTCCCACAGTTTTAGCGTTGGATATAATGCACATGCCCAAATAATAGAATATAAATTTATGAAAGTAATGAAATTATGCGGATAAAAAACATAAGCCTTAAAAATTACAGGAATATCGAAACTGCAAATATTGATTTTTCAGACGGCATAAATATTTTAATAGGCGAAAACGCGAACGGCAAAACAAACGCCGTCGAGGCAATATACCAGTTCGCGCAGGGGAAAAGTTTCAGGACAAAAAACAGCGCGGAAGTTATAAGCTTTGACAAAGAAATGTGCGATATTTCTATTAATTTTATGCTGGACAAATCCGAGAAAACTAACAAAACTAATAGTATGCAGATAAAATTATATAAAGACAAAAGCAAAAAGTTTTATTATAATAACATACACACAAGAAAAGTCATAGAATTTATAGGCAATTTCAGAGCAGTTTTATTTAACCCCGACCATCTGGGTTTAGTAAAAGGCAATCCCGAAACAAGGCGCAGATTTATAGATATGGCGATAAGCCAGATAAAGCCTGTTTATTTATCATATCTGCTCGACTGCAACAGGGTATTGATACAGAGAAATCATTTATTAAAGCATATAAAACAAACAGGCGAAACGCCGGAAAAACTGGAGCAGTTTTATATATGGACAAAAAAATTCGCGAAATATTCGTCGGTCATAACAAGATACAGGGGAGAATACGTAGAGAGATTAAAAGAGTTTGTTCCGGGATTTTACAACGGTTTGTCAAACGGCAAAGAAGAAATAAAACTTTCTTATATCTCGAATATAAACAAATATAACAAAGATTTTAAAGATTTTCATGATTTTGAATCATGCGATAAATTATACGCCGGGATTTTTTCAGAATGCGATAAAGACGAACTTGCCGCGGGGACTACTCTATACGGGCCGCAGCGTGACGATTTATACATAGAAATCGACGACAAGAGCGCGAGAGGGATAGCCTCTCAGGGACAGCAGAGGTCGGCTGTTTTAGCTCTGAAACTCGCCGAGGGCGACATATCAAAAATATCGCACGGCGAATATCCTGTGTTTTTGTTAGACGATATTTTATCGGAACTTGACCACACAAGACAGGATTTTATATTGAAGAATCTTTCCGACAGGCAGGTCATAATCACATGCTGCAACAGCGAGCTGCTCAACGGGATTGATATAAACATATCAAAAATGATAGAGGTAAAAAACGGCAGTTTTGTAGGGCGCGACGCCCTCGGCGCGCCGTGATAAAAACCCCGCCCGTTTCGATGGGCAGCGGCGCGTCAGGGATGCCGCGCCCTACAATGAAAAAAGGCAGGGAAAATAATAAAAATGCTAATTCAAATAACAAAAGAAAAATTCATAAAACAAAAAGATATAATAGGCGTATTCGACCTTGACACTTCGACAATATCAGGTATAACAAAAAGTTTTTTGAGCAAATCCGAAAAGAACAACAAAACAATCGGTATAAACACCCTGCCAAAATCTTTTATTCTTGTAGGGCGCGCCGCCCCCGGCGCGCCGTGTAAAAATTACAAAATATATTTTTCGGCGAACATGACGGGGCATATAGAGAAATCCGGACTGAGCGAAAAATAAAAACATGCGTTTATCGACAACCAAACCCAAATACCTGTGGATAAACGTTGATTATATAAATTTCTAATTAGAATTAAATAGGAGAATTATAAATGAAATATAATTTTACGGTATTAATCGAACAAGGGGAGGACGGAGCGTATATCGCTACGGTACCCGCGTTAAAAAGTTGTTATACTCAGGCTGACACAATGCCTGAATTACTGGAGAAAATCCACGAGGTAATCGAATTGTGTCTGGACGTCGAAAAAGATGTTCCGGCTTATACAAAATTTATCGGCGTACAACAAATGGAGATTGCGTATGAGTAAATTAAAAATTATTACAAGTTCTCAAATGCGTAAATTATTAGAAAGCGACGGATTTATCGGCATACGGCAAAAAGGAAGCCATCGTTTTTATAAACATGCGGACGGCCGCACAACAGTTGTCCCAATGCACGCATCTGATTTGGACAGAACATTAATACGCAAAATTCTTAAAGACATTGATATGTCTATTGACGACTATAATAATAAATTTTAAAAACATGCGTTTATCAACAACCAAACCCAAAGACCTGTGGATAAACGGTAATTATAAATATATAAAAAAAATATAAGAAATATCGGAGGAATTATTTTTTAGATGATGAGCGATAATTTAAACGAAAGTTTAGGAGAAAACGAAAATGTAAACCCAAACGGGTTTGAATCTGAATTTGAAGAAGTCGATACCAACGCGACCGCCGTAGGCGAATACACCGAGGAAAATATTCAGGTACTCGAAGGGCTTGAAGCCGTCAGGAAACGTCCGGGCATGTATATCTCGAATACGTCCCAGAAAGGCTTGCATCACTTAATTTATGAAATAGTCGATAACTCTATCGACGAGGCGCTTGCCGGACGCTGCGACAAAATAATCATAGAATTAAATAAAGACGGGTCGGTGTCGGTACAGGATAACGGCAGCGGCATCCCCGCGGGCATTCACCCGACAGCCGGAATACCGACTGTTGAAGTCGTGTTCTGTATTCTTCACGCCGGGGGAAAATTCGGCGGCGGCGGATATAAAATCGCCGGAGGGCTTCACGGGGTGGGAGCCTCTGTCGTTAACGCTTTAAGCGAATGGGTAGAAATAATAAACTGTTACGACGGATATAAATACACCGAAAGGTTCGAGAGGGGAAACGTCGCGAGGGAACTTGAAAAAATCGAGCCCACGGACAATCACGGATTATATGTAAGATTCATGCCCGACACGGAAATATTTGAATCAATAGAGTTTGATTACCAGACCGTTGTAAACAGAATGAGGGAGCAGGCGTTTTTAAACGCCGGGCTGACGATAGAAGTATATGACCGCCGCGAAAACGTTACCGAAATGGCTATTGTTGCCGACGACGGCAACGGTGATAATGTAGGGGACGGCGTCCTCGACGTCCCGGCTTCCCCCGCCCGCCACAAAATATTAAGATACGACGGCGGGATAAAAAGTTTTGTCGAGCATATAAACAAAATGAAACACGGCGAGATTTTACACGCCGACGTTATATATCTGTCCGGGAAAAAAGACGGCTCTATCGCCGAAATCGCCATGCAGTATAACGATTCTTATAATGAGACTTTATTAAGCTTCGCGAATAACATGAACACGATAGACGGCGGCACTCACGAAATCGGCTTCAAAACGGCTCTGTCAAAAGTGTTTAACGATTACGCGAAAAAATATAATATATTAAAAAACGACGATAAAGCATTAACCGGGGAAGACGTGCGCGAGGGTATCTCGGCGATAATCTCTGTTAAATTGCAGGACGCGCAGTTTGAGAGCCAGACAAAAGTAAAACTCGGCAACTCGGAAATCCGTACGTTCGTGTATAATCTCGTATCTGAAAAGCTTGCCGAATATCTTGAGGAAAACCCCCAGACCGCTAAAACGATACTTGAAAAGTCTATGCTTGCCGCAAGAGCGAGGGAAGCCGCGAGAGCCGCGAGGGAATCAACGCGGCGCAAGTCTGTTTTAGAGAGCGGGTCTTTGCCGGGAAGGCTTAGCGACTGTCATGAAAAAGACGCCGAAAAAACAGAATTGTTCTTAGTCGAGGGCAATTCAGCCGGAGGCTCTGCGAAAGACGGCAGGGACTCGCATTTTCAGGCGATACTGCCGCTCAGGGGGAAAGTATTGAACGTTGAAAAAAGCAGGCTCGACAAAATCTATTCAAACGAGCAGCTTATCCCGATAATACAGGCGATAGGGACGGGTATCGGCGAAGATTTTAATATAGAGAAACTGCGTTACGGGAAGATAATAATAATGAGCGACGCGGACGTTGACGGGGCGCATATCAAAAATTTGCTTTTGACGTTCTTTTTCAGGCACATGAAGCAATTAATAGACGAGGGGCATATATACGCCGCCAGACCGCCGTTATATAAAGTCGCGGGTTCGAGGGGAAAACAGGAGCGTTACGCTTTCACAGACGAAGAGAGGGACGCATATATACAGGAGCTTGGGGGAAACTGCGACACGCAAAGATACAAAGGCTTGGGAGAGATGAACCCCGACCAGCTGCGAATAACTACGATGGACCCCGAAACGAGGACTATATATAAAATAAACATAGACGACGCGATAATCGCCGACGAGACTTTCTCGATATTGATGGGGGACAAAGTCGGACCGAGGCGGGAGTTTGTGGAGATGAACGCGAAATACGCAGTGGATTTGGATTTTTAGGATAATAAACGGGAGGGAAATTTTATGGATAGCGTAAAACTTGAGTTTAGGGAAATATTCGGACGGGAAATAATCAACGGCAAAGTTTATTTAATGGCGGGGGCTTCTGCTAACCATAACTATGCCGTAGGAAATTTATTGCTTATTTTTGGCGGCCATTTAAAAGGAAAAAAATGCAGGGTATTCGGAGAAGGCATGAATATAAAATTTGATAAGGATAACGAAGTATTGCCGGATATAAAAATAGTATGCGACCCCAATAAAATAAAAAGAGCGCACATAGACGGCGCGCCTGATTTTATAATCGAAGTTTTATCTCCGAGAACAAGAACAAAAGATATGACGGAAAAAAAAGATTTATACGAGAAATACGGAGTAAAAGAATATTGGATAATAGATACCGACAGAAAAACAATAGAAGTATATATTTTAAAAGACGGCAAATATGTTAAAGATTATACTTATACCAAATTTGATGAAGAAGACATAAAAGATATAGAAATATTCGGGAACGAAGAAGAAAAAGAAATGCTGAAAGTCACGACGGTAAAAACGTCTCTTTACGGCGACGACTTAATTATAAATATAGCAGATATATTCGAAAATATAGATTAGAGAGGTTTTTATATCATGAAAATAGCGACGCTTACTTTAAATCCCGCGGTTGACAGGACGATGTATTTCGGCAGAAATATAAAACTCGGCGCGTTAAACCGGGCAGTTGACAAATCCGTCACGACCCACGGCGGTAAAGGCACAAACGTATCGTGCATGTTTAAGATACTGGGCGCGGAATCTGTGGCTTACGGGTTTACCGGCGGCGGCAACGGGGATTTGTTCGTGAAACTTTTAGAGCCGTATAATATAAAAACCGATTTTACGCGGACAAAATGCGACACGAGATTAAACTTCAAGATAATATCGTCAGACGGCGAATCGACGGAATTTAACGAATCCGGCGGTCCGGTCGGCATAACCGAAAAAAAAGAAATATTAAATAAAATAAAAAAATGTGTAGGGCGCGGCGACCCCGACGCGCCGCAAAGTGAAAACGAGGCTGATTTTTTCTTTATGGGCGGCTCTGTGCCTCCGGGCATCGAAAAAAGCATATACAGGGATATAATAAATCTCGGCGGCGGCAGGACAAAATTTATAATAGACTGCGACGGCGAAGCGTTAAAATTATGCATGGATAACGAAAAAAAGCCGTATTTAATCAAACCCAACCAGTTTGAGTTTGAGCAGTATACCGGGAAAAAGTTTGACTTAGATAATAACTTTGACGCTGAACTCGAAAAAATCAAAGAGGAAGCGAAAAAGATATACGAAAAAACCGGGGTGATAATTTTATGCACTCTTGGGGAATACGGCGGATTATACTGCGGTTCCGAGGGGATATATTATATAAAATCGCCGAAAGTCGAAGTAAAGGGATTCACAGGAGCGGGCGACACGTTCCTGACCGCGTTTGTCGCGGCGTATTTCGGGATGTTTGATGTGGTATCCGTAGGGGCGGGTTTCCATGCCCGCCCGCAAATTTCAAAATCAATAAAATCAACAACGGAACGGCATGGAAACCGTTCCCTACAACAAGGTCTAAGCGCGCAAAAATCCCTCGCGTTTGCCGTAGCCGCATCGACGGCGAAAGTCACGAAACCCGGGACGGAATTTGCGTCGGTCGGCGAAATGACAGCGATGTATGAAAGAATTTTAGAAAAAAATAATATATAAATTAAGTGAGGAAGCTATATACTATGGAACTGGATTCAAGTTACGAAAACCAAAAAATCATCGACGTGGAGATTGACAAAGAGATAAAAAAATCTTTTCTCGAATACGCGATGTCGGTCATAACCGCGAGAGCCCTGCCCGACGTCAGGGACGGGTTCAAGCCCATACACCGGCGTATTTTATACGCAATGTACGAAGAAGGGCTGACTTATAACAAACCCACGAGAAAATCGGCGACTACGGTCGGCTATGTCATGGGGCATTATCATCCGCACGGCGACTTGGCTATATATGACTCGCTTGTAAGAATGGCGCAGCCGTTCTCTCTCAGATACCCGTTAATCGACGGGCAGGGCAACTTCGGCAACGTTGACGGCGACGGCGCGGCCGCTATGAGATATACAGAATCGAGAATGAGCCGGCTTGCCGAGGAAATGATGTCCGATATAGAAAAAAACGTCGTGAGTATGACCCCGAACTTCGACAATAAGCTTGAGGAACCCGTGGTTCTGCCGTCGAGATTCCCCAATTTATTAGTCAACGGCTCTATGGGCATAGCCGTCGTAATGGCGACAAATATCCCCCCGCATAATCTCGGCGAGGTTATCGACGGCATAATCGCGACGATGGACAATCCTGACATGAATATTCTTGAGCTTATGCAGTATATCAAGGGACCGGATTTCCCGACTTACGGGACGATTTACGGCACTTCCGGGATAATCGAGGGATATATGACAGGCAGGGGCAGGGTTTTGGTCAGGGCAAAAGCCGAAATAGAAGAATATAAAAAGACCCACAGGATAATCGTCACAGAAATACCCTATCAGGTCAACAAATCAAATCTTGTAGAAAGCATGGCTGATTTGGTAAAAGACAAACGGGTTGACGGGATAACGGACATACGCGACGAAAGCGGCAGGGCGGGAATGCGAATCGTAGTAGATTTACGCAGGGACGTGAATCCCGAAATTATATTAAACCAGCTATATAAATTCACGCAGATGCAGGACACGTTCGCAATGAACATGGTCGCGCTTGTCAACGGCGAGCCCAAGACTTTAAATTTAAAGCAGATGATAACGCACTATATAAATCATCAGGTTGACGTAGTTACAAAAAGATTAAAGTTTGACTTGGAGAAAGCGAGGCAGAGAGCGCATATATTCGAAGGCTTGAAAATCGCGATTGACAACATAGACGAAGTTATAAATATAATACGCTCAAAAAAGACCGTCGGCGAGGCAAGACAGGCGTTGATAGAACGCTTTGAATTTTCAGAAGCTCAGGGGCAGGCAATAGTCGAGCTGCCGTTGGGAAGATTATCCGGGCTTGAAATAGAAAAAATAATAGAAGAACTTGATAGATTAAACAGGCTTATAGAAGAACTGACAAATATGCTTGAAGACAAAAATTCTATTGAGCAAATAATAAAAGACGACCTGCTTGAAATAAAACGTAAATTTAACGACGAACGCCGTACAGAGATTCTCCCGAACGAAACGGAAATAATCTTCGAGGATTTAATAGAGCGCGAGGAATGCGTCGTAACTATGACCGAAGCCGGATATATAAAACGCCAGCCCGCGAGCGTTTATCAGGCGCAGAGGAGAGGCGGCAAGGGCATCACGGCTATGGGGACAAAAGAGGACGATTTCGTCACGGATATGTTCGCGTCAAACTCGCATGATTTTATGCTGATGTTCACGAACAAAGGCAGGGTCTACGCGAAAAAATGCTACGAAATCCCCGTATCTTCGAGAATTTCAAAAGGCATGAACATAGTAAATTTATTACAACTCAGCGAGGGCGAGACTATTTCTACTATTATCCCCGTATCGGAAAGAGACAGCGGCTATCTTGTAATGGTCACAAGACGCGGGGTAATAAAACGCGCGAGATTAGCCGAATTTGCCAGAATCAACAGAAACGGCAAAATAGCCCTGACCCTAAACGAGGGAGACGAGCTTGCCTTTGTGTCAAGGACTAACGGCGACGACGAGATATTTATCGCCGCGACTAACGGCTTAGGCATAAAATTTCACGAGAGCGCAGTCCGGGTAATGGGCAGAACGTCAAGAGGCGTAAGAGGCATAAGGCTCAAAAAGGGCGCGTTTGTCGCGGGAGTTACGATAAATCCGGGTAATCCCGGCGAAATTGTAGGGCGCGACGCCCTCGGCGCGCCGCTGACAGAAGAAGATACTGATACTGATATTGATGAAATTGAATCTGAAACCGAAACCGAAATAATAGACTTGGACGAATACAACGAAGACGACGAAGATGAAGATGAAATCGTAGGGGACGGCGTCCCCGACGTCCCTGACAGCGAAGAAGAAACGATAACCGTTGACGAAAATATACTCACGATTATAACTATAACCAAAAACGGTCTGGGCAAACGCTGCGAATTTGAGAGATTCACAAGGCGCAACCGGGGCGGCAAAGGCATGGCGTGCCATAAAATCAGCGAAAAAACCGGAGAGCTTGTCGGAGCGTTAAGCGTTTTAGAATCAGACGATATAATGCTCATCACAGACGATGGAACGATGATAAGAACCCCCGTTTCAGGGATACCCGTATATAACAACAGAGCCGCGGGCGGTGTAAAAGTCATGAAAACTTCGGATGGCGTGTCGATAAAATCAGTCATACGCGTAGCCGCCGCCGAAATCGACGACGAAGAAATTGATGATGATATTGTAGGGGACGGCGTCCCCGACGTCCCGCAAAATAATGATGACGTTGAATCTGAAATTGAAACTGTTGCATCTGAACCTGAATCTGAATCTGTTGCAGAGGAGGAATAAAAATATTTATGTTGGATAATAACTGTATTTTCTGCAAAATAATCTTAGGGGAAATCCCGTCGGAAAAAGTATATGAAGACGACGAAATTCTGATGTTTCACGACATAAACAAATCAGCCCCCGTGCATATTTTATGCGTGCCGAAAATTCACATGGAATCCCTCAATGATTTAAACGAAGTAAATCCCGAAAATATAAATTATATCTCGCGTATTCTCGAAAAAATCCCCGAAATCGCGAAATCTTTCGGGATTGAAAACGGTTACAGGGTCGTGACAAATATCGGCGAGGACGGCGGACAATCAATAAATCATCTGCATTTTCACATTCTCGGCGGCAGAAAACTTGGGTATTTAGGGTAAAAAAATCATGAGTAATTATAATTACAGGAAATTCAAAAAAGATATAGAGACGCAAAACCCGAAGATTATCGACGAAAAAATAAAATCCGGCAGAATCACGGGGATATACTGTCTTTTCGGCGACGAAGAATATATGCTCGACTATTATATAAAAAAAATTCTGGACGAATTTATGAAAAACGGCGAAAACGATTTTGATTTCGACTGCGCTGTTTTCGACGCGGATAATTTCGACATAAATTTATTCAGAGATATAATCTCGTCATATCCGGTTGTGTCGGATTATAAAATCGCGGTCATAAAAAACGCCGACGCAATAAAATTCAAGAGCGGCGAAAAAGACGAACTTGTGAAAATACTGTCTGAATATAAAGACGATATAAACGATTACGCCTGCGTGATTTTCAAGATGAAAGTCCTGAGCGAATCCGGGGAAAAGAACGCAGGGCGCGACGACCCCGGCGCATCCGTTCAAAAGGGGGCAAAAACAAAAAAAACTATTGTGAGCCTGTCTGGATTTTTAAAAGAAAACGCGAATCTGTTCGAGTTTAAAGAAAATTCTCCGGCAAGCATGATAAAATGGCTCAAAAAAATCGCCGCGTCTGAAAAAATCGAAATCTCGGACGAAAACGCCGAATATATATTAAACAGAACCGAGCCCAAAATGTACCCGTTGAAAAACGAGCTTGACAAACTTATAAACTTCGTCAAATCAGAGGACAGAAATATAATATCGCGTGAAGATATTGATTTATTAATCGCGAAAAAAATCGACATGGAAGCATTCGAGCTGACAAACGCGATTCTTGACAAAAAATACGGGAAAGCGATGGAAAGTCTGGATAAATTAAAAAATCTGAAAGAAGAACCGGTAAATATTCTCGGACAAATATCAAGATATTTCTGCGATTTACTGGCAATAAACTTCGCAATAAATTCGGGCTTGCCGGATAATTACGCCATATCGAAAAAAACCGGGATACACGAATATAAAGTAAAACTCACGGTCAGTTCTTTGAGAAGATACAAAAACGCGGTGGAATTCGTGAACAAATCGCTGAATTTATGCAGGGAATGCGACGTGAAAATAAAAAGCACGCAGCTGCCGGATTACGGTCTGCTCGAAAACTTGTTGTTTGGCATTGCGGGATTGTGGTAGACATGCTTAAAATAAAACAAACTATAATAGTCGAGGGAAAATACGACAAGATAAAACTAAAATCTATAATCGACGCAAATATCATAACTACGGACGGATTCGGAATTTATAAAAATTCCGAAAAACGCAGGCTTATAAAAAATATCGCCGAAAAAACCGGGATAATTATTCTTACGGATTCAGACGCGGCGGGAAAAAGAATCCGGGATTATATAAAAAACTGCGCCGGCGATATTGATAATACAGAAAATGCAAAAATAATAAATATATATATCCCCAAAATTCCCGGCAAAGAAAAACGCAAAAACACGCCCTCGAAAGAAAATACTGTCGGTGTCGAGGGGATAGACAAAGATTTATTGATTGACGTTCTGAAAAAATTCGGCGTGACTGATGAATCCGGCGATAATTGTAGGGGCGGGTTTCCATGCCCGCCCGCCGTGCAACAGGACGGTAACGCTAACGGGGCGGCATGGGAACCGCCCCCTGCGGAACATAAAAAAATCACGAAAACGGATTTCTATAACGACGGCTTGTCCGGCGGCAAAGACAGCTCAAAAAAACGGGAGTATCTATGCGAAAAGTTAAATATCCCGTATATGCAGTCAAACCCGTTGCTTGAAACCGTCAATATTTTAACGGATTATGAAGAATATAAAAAAATTATCGGGGAGTTTCGATAACTTTTGTGCAATATGCACAAAAAAAAATATTTTTATTGTGCAAAAGTATAATTTTTTTTCTGGCTGTTGATTATGTAACAAATGAATGATATAATATTAAAACGAGACTATTTTTAACGCGTTATTATTTATTAATTGTAATAAGGAGTATTTTTTTATGAAAAAAATGCAAAAGGCAAAAAAAATTCTTGCATTGTTTTTAATTGCGTCGATGATGCTCATGGGGTTGCTTAACATAGCCGCGTGCCAGAAAAGAGCCGACGACGACAAAGGAGCTATCATCACTATGTATCTGGCGGGCGACCCGTCAAACCTGAATCTTGACCCCGGGAAAATGATTTATTCGGCTGAGGCGGTAAAATTTATAGGGCTTATTTTTGAAGGGCTGTTTACTGTCGATGAAAACGGCAAACTCCAGAACGGCATGGCAAAAAGCTGGAAAATAGTAAGCGAAAACGACGAAACCAGCGAATATATAATGGAAATCGAGCTTAAAGCGTCAAAATGGAGCGACGGCACACCTGTCGCCGCAGGCGATTTCGCATACGCGTGGAAACGCGTGCTTGACCCCGGCTTCTCGTCGCCGGCGGCTGCGCTGTTATACTCGATAAAAAACGCAAGGGCGGTCAAAGAGGGCGACATGACGGTTGACGATTTAGGGGTTTACGACGTTGACACGACGACCCTGCAAATCGTGTTCGACCATAAAGTGGATTACGATAAATTTCTTGAGAATCTGGCAAGCATATCGCTTGTCCCCGTAAGGGCGGACAACGTTGACTTCATGCCAGAAGACTGGGCGAAAAAACCGAGCACGCTTTTATCGAACGGACCGTTTGCAATAAAACAAATGGAATATAATAAAATAACTTCGATAGAACGTTCTACATATTATTTACTCCCCGGCAAAAAAGGCGAGGATATATTCAAGTATGTCAAGCCCTATAAGTTAAGCCTCGACTTCCAGAGAAACATAAGCCAGATGACCGACGCGTATTTAAACAGCTCCGACGAGAACGGTCATGTATTTTTCTTGGGGAGCGTCCCGGTCGCGAGATACGAAGAACTTAAAAGCAAGGCTTTATTAAAAGACATGCTGTCGGCGTATTCTTATCACTTTAACGTAGACAATCCGTTGTTTGCGAAAGCCGAAGTGAGAAACGCCCTCTCGATGGTTCTCGACAGAAACAAAATAGCCGAAATCGCGGGGCTCGGAACAAAACCCGCGACGGGCATAGTGCCTACGGGGATAATAGACGTAAAATCGACAGGCGACGATTTCAGAACAGCCGGCGGAAACTTACTGCCCGTGATGAGCATAGACGAAGCCAAAAAGATTCTGCAGTCGGCAGGGGTTACGTCAGGCTCGTTTGAACTGAAAGTAAAATCTTCGGAAAGAGGCGACAACGCCGAGGAGGCAGTCGCAGAATATGTCGCAAGCGTGTGGAAACAGCTTGGATTTAACGTTACTGTCAAAGCCAGAAAAGGCGTCGATTATATAAACGATATATTCGACAGGGATTACGACGTTATGGGATATGACGATCAGGCATTGGGAGTAGACGCGTTCTCTGTGCTCGCCCCGTTCGCAAAGCCTTTATGCGGAGGCAAAGTCGAATTTGGGGACGAGGGAATATCCACGGCCGAGAGTTATATCACAGGATTCCAGAACAACGAATACGACGCCCTGTTGGAAGAAATATTATTACTCGACAACGATATACCGGCGCGTACGGAAAAACTGCACGAAGCCGAAAAACTGCTTGTAAAACTGTCGCCCGTAGCTCCGCTGTACTTTAACACAAGCATAAACATAACGGAAAAACTTACCGGAATAACTTACTCAAAGTTTGGTTATCCGATATTTACGAAAACAAACTTAAAGAATTACCTGCAATACACAACCACAGTCGAAGACACGAGAGAGACTATAGTAGCGCAGGATTAGTATAATAAAACAAACAATGAATCAAATATAGTTTAATTTACGCAGGGGCTGAATATATTTTCAGCTCCTGCAAAAATATTTTTATTGAAAATCACTGTCACGTTGTGTAGGGGACGCGGCCCCCGGCGGCCCGCCCGCCCAAACCAAACAACCCGAAAAAAAAACCCCGCAAACCCCCGGGGGCCCCCCCCTGACAAAAATAAT